>ERZ1034928.379-NODE-379-length-22283-cov-18.347400_pt1 | contig 22283 bp, 46 predicted proteins | sample MGYA00520627_ERZ1034928 | MGnify/ENA primary metagenome ERZ1034928 (study PRJEB33766, sample SAMN09781755) | gut metagenome | biome: gut microbiome | host: Homo sapiens | place: Madagascar | study: EMG produced TPA metagenomics assembly of the PRJNA485056 data... | reverse complement strand
TTATAAAATAGTTGACGCAAACTAAAAATAGTGATAGAATATAGTAAAGAATATTTAAAAGGAGGACAGTATATGTCTCAATTTAATAAAGAACGAAAAGATATTGAAACTATCGATATACCGCTCGAAGACTTGCTTGGTATGGCAACAGAGGGGCATGGTAGTTTGCCTTCCGTTACTGATTATGTGGATTTTTCTGAATTTAAAGATCGTGTACTTATTATCAATGGCGACGTTGGTGATTATTTAATGACTTTAATTAGACAAATTATGTTTTATAATTCGGAAGACAAGCGTAAGAATATCGCCAAAGAAAATCGCAAACCTATTAAAGTCTGCATCTATTCATACGGTGGAGATGTCAATATGGGTAAAGCAGTAATGGCGGCAATCGAGGCGAGTGAAACCCCCGTATGGACAATCAATATGGGAACTGCATACAGTATGGGTTGCATGATTTTGCTTTCGGGACATCGCAGATTTGCAATGAAACATTCAGAGGCTCTTATTCACGAGGGTTCCGCATCGTTGTCTGGTAGTGCGGCGCAAGTGGCAGATGCTCACAAGGCATATCAAAGAAAGCTTGAATGGTGCAAAAATTACACACTCGAACACACCACAATATCTCCCGCTCTTTATAAGAAAAAGCTCAAAGATGATTGGTATATTTCTGACAAAGAGCAAGTTGAATATGGAATTGTAGAAAAATTAATTGATAATATCGAAGAGCTATATTGAGGTATATAATTTATGGCAACTAAAAAGAGTACGACAGTTGTAGACAAAGAAAGCAAGGTTGATATCCCACAGGATATTACTAAGTGTTTATTTTTTCAAAGGTTTCCTTACAAACTTGAAGATGAACAGTGGGAATATATTAAAGCAATTTGGAATCCTAAAAATACTGGAATATTTGTAAATTGTAAAGCTGGTTCTTCTAAAACAAGTATTGCAGTCGGTATGGCTTTGCTTATGTGTGTGGAATTCCATATGTACGACAAAATTTATTATATTATAAATCCATCTACCGAAACAGAATCAATAGGATATTTGCCAGGCAGTGTGCAACAAAAAAGTTCAGCATTCTATACACCTCTTTATCAATCAATCGTTTCTTGGGGTTATAATCCAGATAGAATTATTGCAACCGAAGAAAATATCGATGCTATTAAAGACGGAACGGCCTGTGTATATCCTATGCCCGAAACATTTTTACGAGGTACAACACTCGATAATTCAATAGTTCTTATTGATGAATTTGAAAATTTTGATATGAGGCGTGCAAAGAAAACCTTGACGCGCGTTGGTAAAAAATGCAAAGTTATTATAATGGGTTGTTCAACGCAGTGTGATTTGAAATATGCCTCCGATTCCGCTCTTCCAAAATATCTAAACGCAATCGATAATTGTGACTTCATACAAGAAGTGAAGTTAACCAAAAATTATCGTAGTGAATTTTCTGAATGGGCCGATGGGGTGAACTAATATGGCGTTTGTAGATTTAATGGGACAAAAATTCGGCAGACTAACTGTGATTGAAAGGATCGAGTCATATGTCTCCCCTCAGGGGCAAGTGCATACTCGGTGGAAGTGCAAATGTGATTGCGGAAAAGAAACAATTAAAACAACTGGTCAATTAAGAAAAATACCAAATATTAGTTGTGGGTGTTATGTAAAAGGAAACCCGCACTTTAAAGATATAACGGGTTGGAATATGTGGGAACATGGATTCCCTAAAAGTAGAGTAAAAGTTTTGTATAGAACAAAAAAGAATAATCAGGGTAATTGGATGTGGATGTGCGAATGCCAATGTGACAAAAAGACTAAATTTGAAATTCGCGGCGGAGATTTGATGAACGGCAAAAAATTATCTTGTGGTTGTCTTGCAAAGGAAGAACGCGAACTTAATAAACGAAAAAATAAATACGAATTATTCGATGATTATGTGATCGGGTATACGCAAAAAGGGAATCCTTTCTATATTGACAGACAAGATTATGAAAAAATTAAAGATATATATTGGACAGAATGCACCGAATGGACAAATATGAAAAGATTAAGCGGTAGAATTAATGGTAAGCCCGTTCGTATGCATGTATATCTTGGTTTTGATAATTGCGATCATATAGATAGAAATGAGCTCAATAATCGACGCTCGAATTTGAGAAAGTGTTCTCAACGCGAAAATAATTTTAATAAAGGTTTAAAGAGTACAAATAAATCTGGAATTATTGGTGTTCATTGGGACAAAGATCGTTCAATGTGGTATGCAACATTGAAAGCAGATGATAAGTATATGCTTCATAAACGTTTCAAAAACAAAGAGGATGCAATCAGGGCTCGTCTTGAAGCGGAAGCTGAATATTTTGGAGAATTTGCACCGCAAATTGATTTATTTGAACAATATGGAATTGAAAAACCAAAGATAACTTCTTTGGCAGATGGAGTAAACTAATGAAGAATATTGTAGAAAACGTAAAAGTATACGGTTTAGAAGAATCAATTCGCCGTGCAAAATTTCCTATGGCAGTCGATACCGATAGTCTTAATTGCGAATTGACAAAAGGTATCAAAGCATTGGCGCAGAGCAACGCGGGGGAGGGTCATGACGTTTTTATGAGTGGAATTGTTGTCCAATTCGATTTGACCTGCTCGGTGAAAATGTGGACCGAATTCCAGAGATATCATTTCGCAGAATTTATTTCGTCCCAGAGTCAAATGCACCGTATAGCGCGGTTTAATCTCGATGATCAATACGACAATCACGTTGATCCGCGTATTATCGCAATTATGAAAGAGAAAGTTGAAGAATATAATCAACTCTTACAAAATGAATCTTCTGGCGCGTCGGAAAAGTATCTTGAAATTCTTTATTCTAATCCTTGCGGTTTCAAACTTACCGCAGGCATAACAACAAATTATCGTCAACTTAAAACGATGTATAAACAGCGTAAAAATCATCGTTTGCCCGAGTGGAGGGAATTCTGTAAGTGGATAGAATCTCTCCCGATGAGCGAATTGATTATTGGAGAGAAGTAATGAAATATTTTGTGTTTGCTGACCCGCACGGCGATTACGAAGCCTTGGTGTCCGCACTAAATGAAAGAGGCTATGATCACAAGAATCCCGAGCATCAATTAATCGGTTTAGGAGATTATTTCGGCAGGGCAATGCAAGACAAATGGGACTGCGTGCACGTTTGGAAATATTTGAAGAGTGATGGGCATGTAAATAAACCAATTTGTTTGCGCGGCAATCATGAAAGCATTTTGATTAACGCTATTCATAGGCGTCAATTGACAGAAGTTGACATTCTCAATGGCGAACACAATACCTTTGCATCATTTGCCGATGTATATTCGAATCAAATAAAGTATGATTGTCAACGGCAATTTGAAGCTTGTAAAATAATGTTCAATTGCGGCTTCGTGAGTTGGTTGGAGAGTTTGCCTTGGTATTATGAGACGAACAATTATGTGTTTGTACATGGTTTTGTACCCGTATCATATTTCAGTGGAACGTCACTCGAACAATTGACAAATGACGATTGGAATGGTTTGTCTTGGTCTAAAACTCCTGATTGCGTTAGAGTAATGGATGGAATACCAAATATATTAGAAAGACGTGCTGCAGGTAAAACTATTGTATTCGGGCATTGGAGGGCGAAAGAGCTCAATGAGAAATTTTTATACAAATGGGAACCCGAAGACGGAGACATTTACTTTGATGAAGAACGTAAATTGATTGGTTTGGATTGTACAACTGTGTTAAGCCATAAGGTCGGATGCATTGTGCTTGAAGACTAAAGGAGGATTGCTATGAATAAATTTTGGCAGTTGGTACCATTCCTTGTGGTGCTTGTTTGTGCGTTAGCAATGGTAATTGTTATTTTATGCGATACAGGACTAACAATGAATGCTGGCTCATTAGTATGTTGGTCGACAGCACTGGGCGCAAGCGGAGCATTATTGGTTGAACGAACAATTAAAATTGTAGAAAAAATTAAAGGAGATAAAGACAATGAAAAGAAATAAGTTGATTAAACAGTGTGTGACGTTGGGTATTTTGAGTTTGTTGGCAATTGTCGTTTCGATTATTTGTGTTATAAGTTCTGTTGGTTCTTATTGGGCTGGCGATACGGGGTTGGGAATGATGATTGTGGCAATCGTTCTCGGTGTACTAACGTTGGTTGCTTTTGGTATCTTTGATTATGTGTTAATTGATGATTACGTCAAGGAGTACAAGGACGGCACAAAAGAAAATGATAGTGGCGACATTCAGAGCTTGAACCAATTTTGCAATCAAATGAGGATCGAAGAAGATTCCATTGAGGCAGTGAAGAAATTAGATGAAGCTATTGCGACAGCGGAAAATGTAACGGAAGCTATTGAGAAGTGCAGCGAAAAGAGTTATTTGGTTAAACCAGTCTCGGTTGGAACTGAAAAGGATAATATGCGAAAAATCATATTTGAAGAAATTACACAAGAAGAATGGGATGAGGAGCCCTCTTATGGAGTTGCCACGGTTGAGCTTCAAAATACCAAATTCAAGATGAAAATAAATCCTTTCAATCAAGATTTGGTTAATACTCTTATGGCAATGTGCTATTTTTGTCCAGACAATACTAAATTGCATATAGGGGTATTGACCTTTGATGGTGAAGAAAAGGTCATAGATACGACTGCAATGATAGAAGAAGCTGTTGAAGCAATGAGTGATGTCGCAAATGCGGCAGGTGTTGCATCCGAAGAGCTTACAGCAATGGCGGAGGCTATGGCTGATGTGGTCGCTGGCGACACTACGTTGGTTGAAAGCGAAAGCAAAGATGCGATCGAAGTTGAGCCTGCTGAAGAAGTACCCGCGAAGAAAAAGCGTGGTCGTCCTCGCAAGAAGCCCGTTGATGAAGTCAAGGAGTAGGGCCGTTGAATAGGGTGGTTTAGAAAAAAATTTTTTAAAATTTTGAGTAGGGATATAAAGTCGAAATGACTTTATATCCCAAAATGTATGTTTGGGTTTTAGGGACTGGCGTATGAGCCCCGAAGGACTGTTGCAAACCCATAAGGACTGGCGGTCAGCCGAAAGGTTGATAGCTGGTCTTTTTTTGTTTGTACAAAGTTTTAACTAAATTTACGTAAATCACTTATTTGACGTAGTGTTTTGTGCAGATTTGGTAGATAGGGAAGGAAATTGTAGGGGAAGAGCGTCGGAGTGTGTGAATGTATGATGTATGAAGTATGTATAAGTGTAATAAGTGTAAAAAATGTATATTACACTTATATACAAAATAGATTATGCTTGGCATAATCAAAGGAGGTAACAACGTGAAAGTATATATTAACAATGTACTTGCCACTGCCGAAGATTGGAACTACTTGTTCGTTCTGATTTCTCAGAACAAACAAAGAATAGTTTCAATTCATTACGCTGATAAAGGCGTAATGATTACGACCGAAGAATAATCTTCGGTTTTGCGTTTATCGGTGTTCGCATTGAATAACCGAAATTTGCAACAAGGAGGTACTCAAAATGAGTAACGAATATCTCGAAAATCTCAATCAAGAATTCGATCTTGAAGAGATTGAAAGAAAGCTCAATTCGACTTCCACCGACACGGTGAAAGCAAACGAGTTTTTCTTACTCGCTCAGTTTCAAATGAGATGTAAAAATCTCTAATCCCTCTCTTGTGGTTCTTGGGTAAAAGAGCCACATCCAATCCCTGGTTGCTCTGGGTGAGTGAGCAACAGCGCCGCTAACGAGCTTAAAATAGGAGGTACGACGATATGTTGTACGCACAAAACCAAGTAACTCTTACTCCCGCAAGCATCGCAGATGTTGTTTACAGCAAAGCTGCAAGGCTGCACGACCAAGGCAAAAAGACAGTTTGTCTCTTTGGTTTTGAAATAGAGGACCTTGTGTACAAAAACACAGGCATCTACCAACTGGTAGATGAGCGCGACCTCCATCGAGTTTCAGCAATCGTTGCCGATTGCAGAAACATCCAATCCGCGAAAGTGATTGGCGACGCAGACGAATACACGCCTAGTTGTCGCATAATAATCACCTTTACGGATTAACGCAGATGGGCACCGTGGCAACACGGTGTTAATGCGGCAGCTCGGTCCAAAGCCCGAGCAAGCATTCGGTAAGTTACGTCTTACGTAAGTCGTAACAGTCAGACGGCTAAAGCACATTATAGGAGGTGTGGATATGTCACAAGTACTATTCACAGTTGTAACCAAAAAAGACAATGATATTTGTGGTGCTTGGTACCAAGATATCTTTAGCTACTCCGACATCAAGCAGTTTCAAAACGAGCTTGGACACAATATGGAAGTAGCGTTAGGTGAACCCGTAACGGTGCAAGTCGGACGCGACTTCCGCAGCGTGCTTGTTGAAGCACTTCTCTGTGAAAAGTTCGAATATGTCTCGAAAGAGATTATAGAATTCGTTGCAGAGATGTACAACCTCGAGCAAAAGCTCGAAGTGTTCCCCAAAGAGCTTATTGCACGACTTGAAGCGTGCGATAAGACGGTAACTCCCATTTATGGGCTTGTTGGCCCCGACGACCACGAGGACATCGTGGCGTTGATGGTTGATTACCATTAAGCCCGCAAGGCCTGCTCGAAAGAGTAATCGGTGCAAGTCCGATGCGTAGAAATACGCGGCGCTCATGGGTTACAACCCTAATCCTGCGTCTCATAAGCGTAGGTCGCATCAGACCACAGACAGTGGTATGCGCAGACCAAGGAGGTCATTATGGCAAAATTTAATAAGGAGATTGCTCTCCGCAAACAAGAAACTGCTTCTAACTACATGGAAGCAAAGCGTTTTATGGAGGAAACTTGTTCCCTCTGTAACAAAGCAGGCTATTGCGACGAAAGCAGATGTCCGATTATGCGACAACATAATCTCACCTTGCTTTTGCTTGAAGCAAAGGCAATTGCCGCCCAAAAGGAAGCGCTTGGTGACTTCGAGGTGCACACTCGACATCATAGTCCCGAAAGCCTCAAACGTATGCGTTGTTTGCGTTTGGCAACAAGGGTTTACGACGAGGCTGTGCGCCGCGAAGCATCTATTGACACGCTGTTATTACTTGATGATATCAGTGTGCAACTTGAACTCGAAGAGTATGAGCTGGTTATCATGCTCTTGGAACAACACAAAGCTTTTAAACTCGCCAACGAGTTTAGAAAAATAATCACAGGAGGTAACGAATAATGAACAACGTTACATTTACACAAAACCAAAAGGAACAATTAAAGCAAAAAATGCTCGAAATCGAGCATTACATCGAGGAAAACATCGTTCCTCACATAACGAGCGATGTTTACATCGAATTCGGAGACGACTACATCGACCGCCAAACAGGAGCACGTACTTCAATGTATACATTGTGCGTGTCGCCCGAAAAGAAAACTCGCTACGTGGGTTGGAACGAATATAAAGAAGCCCACGTAGGACTTGAACGTGGCTTCGGTCACGCGTTCATATTGGAAGAGAGACTTCCAATTGACCAATATGAATTATTGCGGGCTTGGCCTGTAGTAGTTCACAAACTTGCCAATGCGGTTGACGCCCAACTCGCAATGGATGGGTTGATTAGGAATTTCAAAATATAAGGAGGAAACCGAAAATGACAATCAACGTTAAAGACTTAAATCTTCTAATTCAAATCGAGAATTTTCTCGGGACGAATTTCCCACGCGGAAGCGAAGGACAAGACCTTGCATGGGCATTATGCTCATTGAACGAAAAGTTGATTATGCAACGGAACGCACAAAACAGTGCCACCTACGCAAAAATCAAAGAACGTAGAAAGGAAAATCCCGACTATGCTCGTCCCGCAAGGGAAAGAAAAAAGAAGTAACAACAACCCAGCCCATCGGCACCACCCGATGGGCTTTTATATAAACAAAATTATTTAAGGAGGTACGTAAAATGACGTACAAAGAACAAAAACAAAAAGCAAGAGAACTCGCACAAACATGGCAGCAAGATTTTGCCAACAACAACTACAGTTGGGAAGAAATCGGTGGTTTTACCGACTACTTCACCAAACTTGGCAAACGTTATGGTTTGCTCAAAGAATTCCGTGAAAACGGGGTTCTTTAATCAACAAAATTATTTAAGGAGGTTTTCTTACAATGAAAACATTTTACATGACGGTAACTGAAACGCTCGTAAGAACCGTTGAGGTTCATGCGAGCGATGCCGACGAGGCATACGAAAAAGTTGAAGATGCTTGCAGTGACGGCACCATCGAACTTGATTGGAGCGATTTTCGTGAACGCGAAATCACCGATGAAACCGAAGAAACGATTAATAACTACGAACTCGGCGGAATGCCCAAATTTTACGAAATTCAATAAGGAGGAAGTTAAAATGCAACCTAAATACAACTTGATTAAATCAGAACAAATCTACGACGACGGCAAAATTACCGCTGTAAGTTATGACACAAAAGACGAATGTGAAATTCGTCTTGTCATCACCAATCACACAGACCACACAATCATAATTCATTATAATTGTCCAAAAGAAGAGGACAATTACGATCCAATTTGCGTACAAGCAAATGCCCAAGCAAAATTGCTTTACGGCGAACAAGCCATGGATTGGGAAGAAGCGTTTGGACATCAATGGATTTACTTTACCAGTCCAGATGATAAAAGAAAGAGGGGGCGCTTCTATATCGAACAGGTGGACGAAGACGGCTACAAGTACGTACAAATTACCTACGTCGATAAAGACGGTAACGAATGCATGGTGTCGCTCGACGTCTCAAAAGACACAGACGAAGCAAGAGCACTTGTTTACAAAGTGGACTCTGACGAGCCCGATGATACAATCGTATTAAATTAAATGGCAAGGAGGTAAAATAGCCATGATGTTAAATAACAACCAATACGAAATAGCAATGCAAGTTCCAGATTGCTGGACGGACTTCGATGAGAATCGCGAAGATTACAAAGAAATGCTTACTTCGCAGTTCAACGAAAATCTCGCAGACAAAATTCTCAAAATCATCGACTTGAACTGGTCGGACTTTGCGGAAGAAACCGCAATCGTAATCACGGTTGAAGGCACGAAATGCTTGACGTGGATAACCGATGAATTCACGCCTATTGAATGCGCGGAAAAGGTTTTCCCGTTCGACGAAAAGCAAATTTATCCGCAGCAAAGAGCAGAAATGCAAATCTGTTTCAAAAGATATTATTAAAAGGAGGACATGAATATGTCAAATATCACAACCTATGAAAGCAACACCAAAGGCAAAGAAGCATTCGTAAAAGAGGTGCTTACACCGATTGTTCAACAATACGGATATTCGGTCGCAAGCTACACAGGCGAAGACGGCAAAGACGAGAAGGTCTGGCTGTTCAAACGCTCAAATCGCAAAATCGGATTTATCGATGATGCGCAATTCGCAGTCGATGTAACAGCCGACAGCATAACTGCGTTGTTTGAAGACGTACTCAAACGTATCGGAGTAATTCCTGATATGAAGAGCACATGGGGCAAAGATACGCTAATCAAAGCGTGTTTGAATTATATCCAAAGCGGCACAGAAACGTGCGAGGAATTCGCAAACGTGATGTTGCGCGATTTGGGTATGACAAAAGATGAAATAGAAGAGTACGGCAAAGGTTATTGCCTTGACGTACTCGAAGAACAAGACTAACTCAAAGGCTGAGCGGTGGCAGCCAAACACCACCGCAAACAAAAAAAATATTTTATTCATAAGGAGAAACACCATGAAAATAATCAGCTATAAAGAACAACTCGACATCGTAGAAAAGTACGGCCTTTCGGTTTACGATTTGCAAATCGGATTAGCAGCACGAGATTGTTGCACCGATTTATACCCCGATTGCAGTGACGCAGAATTCAACAAAATTTGCGAAGCCGCATCGGAAGCAGACAATAAGCTCAATTCATTCACCGATTACCCGACTGAAATCGACGAAATCGTTGGAGCAATTGTAAGATTGCGCAGCGATGGAGTTGAATGGAAGAAAATCATCGCAAACAGATTCGCATTAGTTGCACAGGAGGTACAATAAGATGACAGACCGAGAATTACAAATTCAAATGTTTCTTGAACATAAGAAGGTTGTGTTTAAGAATATACGTGATTTAACGCATAGAACGAGAGAGGACTTGCCCTTTTGGGACAAGCCCTCTTTTAAAGCTTTTTACAACAAGAAACACAGACAAGAACTTCTCAACGAAGGTAAAGCCGCATTGATAAAATGTCGGAATTATCACGAAATTTCCAGTACGTATAGGAAATTCAGCAACAAAGTCTACAAAGAACACGACCAAGTGTTCATTGAAATTGCAGTCGGATATGCAGTCGATGCAAAGTTCGAGGAACAACAAGCAAGACAATTCTACCAGTCAAAAGTCACCAGCGACTTTTCGGCAAGAGAGTTGTTTGAAGATACCCAAACAAAATGGGTTTACAACTTAACACTTCCCGACGGATTAGTCGCGAAGATAGACATGCGGAAAGACGCAAAACAAAATATTTCAAAACTGGAGGCAAAGAAGCATGAAAAGAAATGACAAAGTTTATTTGTTGACAATCGAATGGAAGGAGGGCCCGTACAACTTCGGGACAACCAACAAGGTATACGCAAAATACCAAGATGCAGTTGACGAACTGCATAAAATCGTCAAGATCACAAAAACAGAATATGGCGACAATTTCGACGAAAACGGAGAATTTGTCGGCGATGGCGGCATTTGGTGCTGCGAAGAAGACGAAGAATCGTTTGTCATTTGGGAAGATGGCAATTACAACGATTCTCATTATAGCATCCGCGTAAGCGAAGAAATCGTATTTTAAGGAGGATATATCATGAAACTCAATTTCACCAAAAATGGAAACAATTACTCCCTTGAAACACTGAGAGATTTCGCAAAAGATCTCTCAGTTGCTTTCACCACGGGCAAACGAAGTGGTAAAATTAAGTTCGTTGTTGATTTCGCGCTGTCAAGTTTGCGTTCAAACGATAAAATCGACTTCGACAAAATCGATGACATTATGTTTGAATGTGGACCTTGGTTCGGCATTAAGGAACTCGGCGAAATCGGGTTCAACAACGATGAGTATCGCGTATTCGTTTTCGATTATTACGGAGGTGGCAGCCATCACAGCGTCGAAGTCAATATGTTCGACGAAGCAGAAGATATTGAAGGGCGCATCTTCGATATTATCGCTTACGATATTTACGAACTCGATAAGAACGACACCAATTGGTTGATTTTGGTTCAGCTAAATGAAGATAAACCAATCACGGATGACCGCGACGAAAATACCAAGCGTATCGAAGACGAAGCGGTAAAGAACTTCGCCGAGATGCTAACCGATTATGCGCAAGGTGTTCAATCGGCTGGTTATGATGGCATCGGTGTCGAAGACATTCAAGACAAGCTATACGAATATCTCAATTGGGATATTAAGTATACGCCCGAATACGAAGCGGGTAGAAACAATAGATAATTTTTAGGAGGATTAGATCATGAAAGATTTAAGAAGTAACAAAACAGAACTTTATGTTATCATCGAAAACAGCTGCACCGATGGTTACGAAGAAATCGAAACTTATATTTTTGATGACGAAAAGACAGCTTGTGAGAAATTCGAACAACTCGTTGCAGACGACAAAGAATTTCTCAAGGAAGAAGACAGAAATGATATCATTGAAAGAGATGGATATTGGTATCAATCCTATCCCGAAGGTGAGTACGCAGAAAGCCATTATGCGCTTGACCTGCTCGCAACAAAACGCACAAGAAGGTAAAATATGCTTACTGTTAAAAATTGCACAAAATCACAAAAAGAAACTTACGTCTTGCTCGAAACTTGCATCGACGGCTTGGAAACTTACGAAACGGTTTATATCTTTGACACAAAAGAAGATATGATGGAGAAATTCAAAGATCTCAAACGTCGAGACATCGCGTTTCTAACCTATGAAGATAGAGAAAACGAAATTCTCAAAAATACGGACGAATATTATCATTCGAGCAACGGAGACAGTGCAATCAGTTTTGAATTATGCACTCGCGTACAAACTTCAAAATAAACGCATAAGGAGGAAACTAAAATGAAACAAGCAACAACAAAGTTCGAATTCACAGTAGACAACATAGCCAAATGGCTTAAAGACAGCGCTAATTGGTTAATCGACCATCAAGAAGGGTGCTGCACACTCAAACTCGATGACCGCCTCGCAATTTGCGTAGGTTGGTCTGATGGGTTTGGTAACGAACCTCGCGAAGACATAATCCAAGCAATCGATGATCTTGATTACGCAGTTGTCGCGGGTGTCAAAGTTTGGACGTCCGACGATATGCGCACCGATTACGACTGGATCAATTTCCCGTATTGCAAAAGCGGTGATGTGTACGATGACACGTATACAATCGCCGAAGATGAAGACTTCGATTGGTTGGCAAACGCGCTAATCACCGATTACGAAGTTTTGGAAGAACTTACCATCGAGAAAGATGGTTTGATAAAGGAGGTAAAATAACATGAGAAACACCATCAAGGCAAAGGTCGGATATGTGGTCAAACATCTCAAAAGCGACCCCGACACAATCCGTCTTTATGACGGCGATAACTGCTTATTTCAAGGCACGCTTCGCACATACGAAGATTACGTCGACGAATGTGTGAACGGCAACGACGAAACCGCTGTTAAATATGAAGTGTTCACGACCGTCAAAGGTAATCAATTCGTTTATTGGCGTTGCGAAGAATACGACGAAGACTACCTCACACAAATTAAAAAGTAACAAACAAAGCAATCAAACGATTGGGGTTGCAAAGTCAACTCAAAAACCAAACCCAATCGTTCCCCGAAAGGGAAAGGAGTAAATATCATGAAAAGAACAGTTATGGCAATCGTAGAAGTTGAAGACAGTGTAAACAATGGACAAGTGCTCGACACACTCGAAAACAAGTTCGCCACCGACAGAAATGTTTGCAGTCTTCGCGATGCAGTGGTACTCGATGAAGATGGCGAATACGAACGTGAAAGATATCTCAACTATCTTATGCATTGGATAGTTGACCATCACGATGATGAATTCGCAGGTCAATCACCCGCTGGATTCGATGAATGGCTCGAAAACGAAGACGCCGATTATGAAAATGTACCTGATTTGGTACTCGATGAAGGTGATTACGAATGTGACGAACACCTTGGAAAAATTCGAATTGACAAACAGGTATTCGATGATTTTGTTAAACATTCTTACATCAAAATCAAATTTGTCAATGATAACGAAGATGACAATGTTTATACATATGTAATGGACAGCGAAGATGATAAATTCATCACTTGCGAATTCATCGGTTAAAAAACAAAACATGCTGTGATATCGGCAATACGGTCGAAAAATATTTTAGGAGGGCCTAATAATGGCTAAGACAAAATTACAACAACTCGTAGAACAATACCTCGCAGAACATTGCGAATTTGATGAACATAATGCTTGCTGGTTTGATGAAGCGTATGCAGATTATAACGACACAATCGACGCTGATACGGCGGCAGACATCTTACAATCTTCCGATCCTGAATGGAGATTGGAAGAGCTGATGGCAGATTGGTACGTGGGAGCCGAATGGCAAATTCGTGACGATCATATTACCGAATTCAAGAAAACGCTCAAACGTCAAAGTTGGAGTGACGAAGACATCGAAGATATGTTCGTGAATTTGTGGTATCTTCGTTTGCCCCTCAAACACTACATGTCGCAGGAAATTTGCATCAATATCGCAATCGATACTGGTGACAGAAACTACGATTACACGCTCAATGCGGTTTACCCTCATTACAACGGTATCAAGGGCGAAGAAATTGACGATAAAGCATCGTTGGTTTGGTTGGCTCAACAACAAGGTTATACCAAAGAACAACTTCAAGATATCTTGACGAACGGAGAAGATGCCGTTGAACAACACGGTTTTCTTCCAACCGTTTTCCAAGAAGTTATCAACTGTTGTGTTGCGTTGCCATGTTTGATATTCCCAGTCAGAATGACGTTGGAGCAAGCATGCGAGTTGAATAAAATCATCAATGAACGCGACATAACAAGTTATGAATACGATCCCGAAAAACGCAAAGACATCGGAACAATCACTCTTGACAAGTCGGTTGAACCGCTATTGTATGATACTTGGGCAGGTGGTGGAAGTGTTTGGGGTATCGAACTTGACAAAGACGTTGAAATCCCAATCAAATATATTGCATCGGCAATGCCAGATGAATATCTTGACTACTCAATTCACAGTTGTTATGGTTGCAACGATGGTTGTTGGAAATGTGACGTTGTGAAAGGAATCAAAGAATAACTAAACAACTTGGTTGTGTTATCAACCATTAAACGGACAAACAAATATTTTAGGAGGTTTTCGAAATGAAAACGTATGAACAGAAAGTAGAACAAATTAAGACAATCTTGGACGATATGTACGACGACGAACTCATCGAAATCCACAATCGTTACTGTGACGCCAACCGTTACTACAATGATCAAATTTATAATAACGACGATGTGACGCTCGATGAAGTTATGGGCGAATGCACATTCTCAGAAGCTGCTTGTAAGTTGTATTACAGTGACTATCGCTACAACGATAGTTACTTTTGGTTTGACGGGAGCGGCAATCTCGAAAGCAGCTATAACCCGAGAGATAATATCTTCATAGACGATATTGCAAGATATGTCGTCGATAGTGAAAATGATCTTGACAACATGGACCTTTGCGAAGCCATTGAAGGTTGGCAAGAAGACGACGAGGAACTGAGATGACAAAACGAGAGCAGGTTAAAGAAGTAGCCAAAGAAAGAAACGAAATAAAAGACCTTATGAAACTTTTAGACAAATGCGTTTCATTAAGTCCTATGTGTAAAGCGGAAGTCGCAACTGTTGTTTATGCTAACAACTACCGCAAAATTCCCGAAGATAGTGTTGTGCTTTCAAGGGAAGAATATGAGAGACTAAAACTTGAATTAGCAATAGAAAAGAAGAGAACAGATTAAAGTTACACGCAAACCGTGATTAGACAAATCAAAATTAGACACTCCTCGCGTTATGCGTTGAATGGGCTTAGACGTCCCTGTCGAAGTAGTAAAGCGTCTGGTGGGCAAGCAAGCCTGCGGTCTCGTACAGTAATTCGCAAATTGCAAACAAAATTATTTTAGGAGGAATTTCGAATGAAATTCACAAGTATTTACAAAAACGGAAAACCTGATTACTTCTTCATCGCTCTCGATAACAAAAAGCATGAGTTCGATTTCATTCAACCGTACTACATCATTACCGATATCGATCATACAAAAGTCGGTCGTATCAAAGAAATGAACGCGCTCATCAACCTTGGCGATGTGTCAATTCAATACGGCAAAGGTCTGCATGGTTTCGGTTATTCGTTCTCGGCAGATATTTACGGAGAATTGATTGACATAATCAAGAAGCTTCACGGCAAAAAGTTGACAGATGCTGAAATTGCAGAGTTGAATGCAATCAACACTCACGATGACGATCTTGAATTGTCGGAAGGGTTGTTAACGCATCTTGGAGAACTTAATGCAGAAGCAATCGAAGCTAAATGGAAAAAGATGGGCATTTAACCCATCTTTTTCTAAAACAAACAAATAATTTGGAGGTAACTAAAATGATTAGCAAAAAAGACGAATTACAACAATTTGTAAGCAAAATCGAAATCAAAGGCAGACTCGAAACAGAGGACGGAAATTACACAATCTTCTTCAACGAATTCGAAGATGCGGAATATGATTTCCTCGTTCAAAACAAAGAAGCAATTCTCGAACTCTTAAAGAGTTTGGAATGCGTAGACAGCGGGCACACATACATGCAAGATTTGATGTATTGCGGAGATGATGGTAAAATGTACCAAGATGAATCTTCTTATTTCAACATTAGATTTCATCTTAATTATTGCCCGAACGTTCCAGAAGAAGAATTTTAATTAAAGGAGATTAAAATATAATGTTGGAAAATTTAATAGGTGAAAAATTTGGGAGACTCACCGTAATCGAAGAAGCTGATAGTAATATAAAGTATAGGAGGGCGTGGCGCTGCAAGTGCGAATGCGGCAATACCAAATACGTTATTGTCTCAACTGGAGAGTTAAAAAGTGGGCATACACAGTCATGTGGGTGTCTCCAAAAAGAAAGAGCGAGTAAAAGTAATAAAAGATATAATAGATATGAATTTAAAGATGATTATGTCATAGGTTACACAAATAAGGACGAACAATTTATTTTTGATAAAGATGATTATGATAAAATAAAAAATTATTGTTGGCATATATCAGAAAATGGATATGTTATGTCTCGCGATAAAGGCAAAAATATAAGATTTCATGTTTTTATAATGGGTAAAAAAGATGGTTTTGTAATAGATCATATAAACCAAAATAAAAACGACAACAGAAAATCAAATCTTAGGTATGCTACTAAATCACAAAACGGAATAAATACAAAAAAGAAAATGAAAGGAGTTTATAAGGGCAAAAAACAATGGTATGCAAGAATTACGGTCAATAAAGAAGTAATAGAATTAGGCTATTATAAAACAAAAGAAGAAGCTATACTTGCCAGGCAACAAGCCGAAATCAAATATTTTGGTGAATTTTCCCCATTATCAGAATAAAATAACACAATCAACGAATATTGGCAAATTGAAGTTGCCGAATTGGAAATATAAAATGCAACCACGTCGGGACACTCTCATACGTTAAGAGCCGCAAAGGAGCAATTATGAAAAAGAAAACTAACATCAACGGACTTTGGAGATTTTACGACGTGGCAAACGGCATCAGCGGTATTTGTGTCGGTGCAAACATCGAAGAGGCAAAATACAACGCACAAGCGTATCTGGAACAATACTTCGACGATATCTACGACCAAAACTTCAAGGTAATGGTCTGGGAAATCGAAAAAGACGACGACTATCACGATGCAGTCGCAATTGCAACAAATTATTAATTTTAGGAGGAACTAAAAATGAAAACAATTAACAAACCCGAACTTGGTCTCACCATCACAATCGATGACATCTGCGAAGCAAAACGCAGATGGGCATTTAGCAACGAAAAATCCATTGAAGTCAAAATCAACGGCAAAATGGTCGAAGAGTACGAAGTTGCAGTCGTTTGCGAAGCGGCAGAAGATCCCGACAATCCGCAAGCAGAAATCGATGCTTGGGCAAAGGAGCTTGAAACTTACACCGACGTCGACGATATATTCCAATTCTGCGGCATAACAGATTATGTCGCTTCACGCAATCTACGTGGTTTGATTCCTGAATACACCGCAAGTGATGCGTTCGATCTCGAAGACGTTGAAGAGATTGCTGGAATGTCTGACAAAGAACTCAAAGAGCTATTCCACAATTCAACCAAGTTTTACTTTCTTGATTTTGGAACTTGGTATGTGCTTGAATATTGATCCACAAAAGCCTCGCGAGGTGGCTCAAACCCCGCTAAAATAAAATCTTAATTTTAAGGAGAATATAACTATGAAAAACTACGAAGAAAAGAAACAGGCGATTATCAACATCATCAACAGTATGGATTCCGACGAAACGGTTTATGTTTGGAATGAATACAAAGAGGCAACCGATGATTACGATGATCTAATTTACAGTGTAAACGAAACCGACGAAATTCTCTACAACATGAAACCGTGGGATATCCTGCGTGCAGGTTTCTACGGAGATTACAGACCTTGCGACAGATTCTTCAAATTCGACGGCTACGGTAATCTTAAATCGTTTGATTATCCATCGGAAGAAATCTATCCCGATGAAATCGCGGAATTCTGTATCGACAACGATCAAGATTTCGATAATGATGAAATCAGAGAGATTCTCGACGAAGAAGAGGACGACGAATAATCGTCCTCTTTTCAAAAAAAAAAAAATAAATTAATTAAAGGAGAATTTAAAATGACAAAATTAACAAGATTCATCGGTAACGCAAAAATCATCGCTCCGTTCGAACTTCCCAAAATTGGGGATAAGGGCGGCATCGGACACACCAACGAAATCTGCGTATCGGTCGAACTTACGGAAAGTCCCGCAGAGCTCGAAGGTTATGTATGCTACAACGTATACTATGCAAACCTTGGAGAATACTTCGACAAAGATGTTAACATCTGCCGCTTCTCAATGGCAATCAAGCTTGATGAATTTGTAAAATACTATACGGAGGTAAAATAACATGAAAAAGGAAAGAAATTACAAGAATTTCGTGCTCATTGGTTACGGTTCTCTCGACCGCAATCTCGCTTCTGCAAAAGAGTTTGAAACTCTAACAGAAGCAAAGAATTACGCAAAGCAATTCTATAATGCTCACGTCTATCGCGGATATTTCAGCAAGACCGACGGTTCGTTAATGTATTACAAAGAATTTTAAGGAGGAGATAATCATGACAAAACTTACAGAACTTGAAAAACAGAAGGCAATCACCTGCGTCGGTTACATCGAAGGTAAATTCAGATGCGACCGCTACAAACTCGAAATCGCCTACGACAAACTCGGACACTACGACGAGGAATATGACAAGGCGCTCGAACACGCAAAAGAAATGGAAGAATTCTATTCAAATCTTGCACGAAAATTAAAGGAGGTTCTCTAAGATGAATTACGAAAAGATTACAAAAACAACAGCCCGCAAAATGTATGCATCCAACAAACAAGTTTACGTATTACCTTGCAATGTATGCACCGACTCGATGTGGATGAGCCCCATGGAAATCCCTGCCGACAGAGACTTTGACAAGTTCTGTAACGAATATCAGTATTACAACTGTAATGCTGAAACGGGCAGAAGATTAGCATTTTATAAGGAGGTGATGTGATATGAGGTTGAAAGAACTGAATCCGATTTTGGACGATCATGCCGACATACTTGTTGTCGTTGATGACGGTGACAATAGAGAAAGCTTGTACAGTTTGTACGGAAAGGAAAAGGTTGAATTCTTCAACGCCAAAGGAGATTATATAGTGGACTTCATTACTTGGGATGATGCCCACGATTATGATCTTGTAATTTACGTATCAAAGGAGGTGATGTAATATGTGGATTTTGTCTGCGATCAATTTGATACTCGCGATCGCTTGTGCAATCGATATCGCTGTTAACTACAAGTACTTTAAATAAGAGGCTTATTCGCCAAAGGAGGTGAACCATTTGGGAATATTCCTATTAGTATGCGTGATTATCTACTATCTGGTAATCAAAGACTAAAGCGGTTTAGAATTTATTAAAGGAGGTGATAATCATGGGACTAACATTTATGTTTATTGTACTTGTTATTATGGCGTTCCTACGTTCTAGAGACATTTTCTAGCGTATTGGGTTTTGTAGCGTAGTTACCATTAAATAAACCTACAATCAGCTTCGGCTGATTTTGTTTCCACGCATCCCCTTTTTATTCTGCGGGGGATATTTTTTACACTAGGCGCCCCCTTTTTTGCGGGCCCGCCCGCATTTTTCACATGGACGCCCCATTTTTTCTAGATTACCGCCCGATATATTTATATAAACATCATAACAAACATATAGAACCGTTATAACATTTTAGATTATCACCCCTAAACTTTCCCAACTTTTCCAAAAATATTTTTCAAAAAATGTATAAAATCCTTGACTTATCCAACGGCCTTATGGTACAATATAATTGCCAAAGGGAAAGGTAGCATCAACTCCTTAACTTATATACTTGCTAATGATACCTCCTTATTATATTCATTTTCATAACCTTTCTCTTTGGTACCAATAGGCCCAGGTTCACCTCCTCGATATTTGGCGCCTTACATATAAAGGGCGGGACGAGAAATCGCCCGCCTATTTTCAGGTCCTCTCACCGAAGCAAACAAAATATTATACTAAGCAGAGGTGTATATATATGAAATATTATAGTGATGTAACCAAAAAGTTTTATAATGATGTCAAAGTACTCGAGGCCGACGAAACCGCAGTTGCGAAAGCAGAAGAAGAGCGTAAAGCTGCCCTTGTGAAACAACAAGAGCAACAAGCCAAACTCAAAGAACAACGCGCTGCGCGTGCCGAAGAGATTACGCAAGCCATCAAAGAACGTGACGAAGCTCAAAAGAAGGTTAACGAACTGTTGAGCAAGTTTGTTAAAGATTATGGCAGCTACCATTATACTTGGAGTAGTGAACTTGTTGACGATGCGTTTAAGACAGTGTTCAAATTCTTTTAAGCCGTTGTGAAAACTATAAAGAGAGGAAACAATAAATAAACCCAATTGCGGCTCGATAGGACGACGCCGCAGTTGTAGCATAATAAACAACCAATAGGAAGATTGGTTTGTTTAAACCCAGTACACGGTGAGAGGATTTGTACTGGGCAATAATTACATATTAGACGGAGGTATCAATTATGGCAAATGAAAACAAGGCAACTGCGGTTGCGAAGTACACGGTCGATGATGTGGTGGTAATCAAGGGTTTATCAAGCGAAGAGCAAGAGACCACAGTGCAAATGAGCAGAACGGAAGACATGGCTTATGTGTGGACGAGCGACAACGTAGTCGTGACCAAGATCAAGAAGTTGATGGAACGTGCTCCCGACCAATGGAAGTTGGTCAAGATTAGCACAAATGCGGCAGGAGAACCTGTCGGATATTTCTTTGAGTGTCCGAAGAAATTAGTTAGTTTTAGAACGCTTAGAGCATATGACGAAAATGATAAAGCTGCAATTGCGGCGAGACTCGCTTCTGGAAGGGCGAAAAACGATGCCGATAATGATGATGAAGAGTAGGTCGCAAAAACAGCTCTAATTTCAATTCTGGGGTTTGTAGGGCATTCAATTGAATAGATTTTTAAATTAAAACAACTGCGGTTGATAAAGTGGCCGCAGTTGTTATTTTTTTGTTAAATTTCCCAATCTATATCATCAAAATTATCGCTAAATATATCGGAAGAAACATTGGAATTTCTCGAAGACAAGAAACCCATTTGCTTTTCTGGCTCTATACTGTATGGAATTTTTATAATACTATTTATTCCACGCTTACGAATTTTGCGATAAATGCTTTCATAACCTTCTAGATCATCCCAGGCTAATTCTACACAGTAAGGATTATTTGGTATAAACTTCTCGCCTTTCTTTTGGGCGTCTTCTCGATCTATTTCGTCCATTATTCGAATCCATTTATTGAATATATAACGAGAGTCGTTTACGTTAATACCTCTTCGTTTAGTTATATTTTTCTCAGTTCGCTCGTTCATTTTAGTAATGGTAGTTTCGTTTATGGCTTTTATAAATACCGATTACATATACCCCACTTTTATATTAAATTGGAATGGCTTCCGCCATTCATTTCATAATACATTCAAAATGCGCTACCCTTTCACTATATATATAATAATAATATAATTGTATATGATGAGAGGGTAGCGCATTTTACTTTTATTGGTTTTATATCGTGAGCGGTAGCTCACCAAGTTTTATACAAACACCCTCTAAAACTCAAGAATCAATCTTGAGAATACTCCTTATAACTGTCTACTATAATTATACCACACAATACAATTGCGGTCAACAAAAGTAATAAACAAAATCAAAAAAATATCAAAATAATCTTGCATAAACCCCTCGAATCATAGGGGTTACAAGGGGTTACAACCAAACCCAAAATCCTAATATTCAAACTTTGTCCGTAGAAGCCGAACATCTTCCGTGATCCTGAACCAAAACATATCGGGTCGATTACTTTATCGAGGCGACCCCCCAATGGTCCACAGATTATTGATATAACCTTAATCCTGAACCAAAAACGGGCATATTTATCCGATGTCGCTGACTACAAATTCAGACCAACAACAAATCGATGTTTTTCTACCTACAAATCCCCTTACAATCCCCTTGTACTAAATTATCGATAATTAGTACTCAATATCGATAATTAGATCTAATTATCGATAGAACTACTTATAATCTATATTGCTACCTACAAATCATAATTACTTGCTCAATAATCATATATACTACCTGCAAACATAAATTACCTCATATCTTACCGTGATCAATTATTCGTTATTTAGTACTCAATTACGATAGATCTATTCACTATCGATAGATCTACTTATTATTCATAGATCTATATATTATTATTTATAGAGTGGTTTATTATATATTACTTTTACAATCACTTGTAAAAGTAATATATAATAAACCTTAATTTAATACTCACTACGTTCG
>ERZ1034928.376-NODE-376-length-22421-cov-5.055352_pt1 | contig 22421 bp, 28 predicted proteins | sample MGYA00520627_ERZ1034928 | MGnify/ENA primary metagenome ERZ1034928 (study PRJEB33766, sample SAMN09781755) | gut metagenome | biome: gut microbiome | host: Homo sapiens | place: Madagascar | study: EMG produced TPA metagenomics assembly of the PRJNA485056 data set... | reverse complement strand
AGAAATACAGTAAGTGCTATTAAATGTGGAAAAAGCTGTACAGATGAAGTTGGTAAAGCTATCGCACAGGCATTGAAAGTAAATGTAGAAGAACTTCTGGAAAAAGAAAAAGAGTAAACACTCAACCGACCAAAGTTCGTGTTTACTCAAAACAAGAAACCCATAAACGGAATCTCTATGTTCATAATAGGAGATTTTAGCCTAAAAATCAAGGAGAATTTAAAATTATGAATCAGATTGAACAGACATTGGACAGCAGAGAAGTAGCAGAAATGGTAAGGAAAGAGCATAAGAATTTAATGAGAGATGTACGTTCTTATGTAAAGGAATTAGGAGAGCTCAAAATTGAGCCCACCGATTTCTTTAGAGAAAACGCATATAAAACAGAGCAAAATAAAACGTTACCGTGTTATGATATCACAAAGAAAGGGTGTGAGTTCATCGCCCACAAACTGACAGGCATTAAGGGAACAGAATTCACGGCACGCTACATCAACCGCTTTCATGATATGGAAGATATTATCTGTGAGGAAATTCCAAAGAAACAGGATAAATCGAAGAAAGAGAAACTTCCATCCGTAAATATGATGGTAAAGAACGTCAAGGAAGCCTTGCATGATGCCGGAGTGGATTCCAAATACATAGCTGCCGAAGTGGTAAGGATTTATTCTGAATCCGGTTACCCAGTCAACACTCCGTTAATCTCCGATACACCGAAGCTGTGGGACTGCACGACCATTGCAAAAGAACTTGGTATTTTTTCCGAATCCGGCAGACCTCATGACAAGGCGGTAAGTGCGATCATCCAGAAGTTGGATCTCTTTACTGATGAAATCGTAAGAACGGCATACAGCCGGAACGGGCACGATGGCGTTACGGTTCAGTACAAGGAAAGCGTTTTCCAGAAGGTAAAAGAATGGTTGCAGGAGAACGGATATCCAACAGTCATTGAACTGGAACTTGCCAATGGCAATGTAAATAAATGCCGGGTAGTATACAGGGAGGTGGCTTAGTTATGGATAGAGCAATATTGGGAGAAAAGGGGAGAACAGCAGTTACAGATTCGAAAGTAGCACATAATAAAGTACCTATGTATTGCGGACAAGATTTTCGGCAGTATGTGGGATATAGGATAGAGGATGTTTTATCAGATGAGAATGACTGCAATGTTCGGATTAAACTGAAAAATACTCATACGAATAAAAGTGCGACAATATACGCAGACAAAGCACTGGACGGCGAGACACTCTATGCAATGGATAAGTAGGCGGGGAGGAAATATTTATGAATGAAAAGCTTGATGAAATGACGAGAGAATTATTACTTGCGTTTGATGACACTGATCCAGAAGAAATTGATCGACTGAGAAATGAATGGCTTACAGAACTTAAAAGCAGAAAGTCTGAACTTCAGAAACCTGATAGAGCTGTTGATTATGTCAATGCCATATGCGATGTGGCTATTGAACGGGTGAAAAGAAGAATGCAGGTGGCATAGAAATGATTAGAGAGCTTAGAAATAGGCTCTCTTTTTCTTGGTAAATTATAAAGATTTAAGGTGGAACATTTAGCTCCAGTTCATGTAAATTATTCCTTTTCACATATCCATTTCTGGCAGCAATATTTGCCAGCATATCACTCAGCACTACCAGATCAGCAGCGAGGATGGCAATTTCCTCGTCGGATATACAGCCGGCAAGCTGGCAGGCGAGAGTTGAAAGGAAATAAAGGTTTGAACAGTTTTGCACAGGATCACCAAAGTGGTTTTATATATTTTATGAGTTTGCGGTGAAACTGTGCGAAGAATCTATAAATTTTAGAATTAAGTAACAAAACCAAGCGATCATATAGCACCTCCTGATATCTAGTGTATGTGGATGGAGCAATAATTATTCGTTTGGGGATGTGATTTGAAATAACGAATAATAGATTAGTGGAAAATGTACATTGATAATTGAATAGTGATGGCTAGTGTAGTATGATTCTTGGTAATAATACAAAGGAGGAAGTTTTCGATGGATGAGATAATGATTGGAATAGATTTTATGAAAATTGGATGGGTTGTAGCTGTTCCTCTGATAATAACCTGCGTTATTACATATGCATTTAATTGCAAAATATCGGAGTTTACGTTTGCGTTAATGAAGGCATTCTTTTATGGGATGCTTGAATTTTATATGTGGAGATATGTATGTAAAAAGGGGATAACGGAGATAGGTGTTGTAACGGCTTTCACTTCAATCTTTTGTGGCCTTGAATGTGGAGACAATATTGTAAAGGTTATTTGCATGATAATAGAATATTTTAAGAAATGGGCAAAAATAATAAAAAAAAATAAATATACACCAACCGTCAAATGCGATGGTTGGTGTATATTTACGCAAAATTGGAAGGGGGAATGCCCGGTGTGCAAAGCAGTGCTGATCTGGGAACTGCCGTGTGGGTTCAACCGGGAGAAGGTTTGCGACCAGGAGTGCAGGTACTATCAAACGTGTGCGAGAAATCCGGAATAAGTAAATCGTCACAGATCACAAAAATGATGCAGGACTTCATTGATGAGACTGAAAAGTTAAATGATAATATACTGGAATTATAATTAGGAGGTAAAGTATGTGTGATAATAGAGAAAAAACAAATAAAAATGAGAGCACATGAGTTGTGCCGAGAAAACAGTGCGAATATACACAATATACCAAGTAGAAATGAGAAAATTGTTCTTGAGCTTATGAAAGAATTCAATATTACTAGAGAATATGCCGAGTATTGTTTTATAAACAATAATATTAATTAATAGAAGAAAATAATGCAAACAGAATCTGTTGAGCCGAGTATTGATCGTTAAATTGATCGGTACTCGGTTTTTTGCACACAAAAATAATCTTAAACGCACGATTGCAGATTTCCTCTGAGAATAACATGGTAAAATTATTATGTAAACCAATGTTAGGAGGTATATAAAATGCTTAAAACTACAAGATCACAGTCGGTTAATTCGACATCACAAGTTACTGTAAACGGACAGCAGATTACGGTTGCAAGTATGACTGCAACACTTGAGGATAATGGGACGATCAGCACCAGTACATACATTCAGGACGTAAATGCATTTGTGGCAAACAGGGATACGGTCGTTAACGATATTAAGGAGTTTATGGATGGTGTGTACCAGAAGAGTACGTCAGAGAACACAGAGGGAAATTAATGTATAAAGCACACAGAAATTATGAGAATGTACAGAGGATGTTGTTTGATGGAGTGGGGCGGTATGACATACCTGAGATAGAACCTACACAATTTGATAATGCAGAGTTTATCGGATTTAACTATGCAAAGAGTACAAAGAATCCAGAAAGTAAGGCGGTGCACTTCTTCCTGGATGATTACCAGTTTATCAGAGTGTGGACAGACCCGGATAGATACATTCCGATGTTGCAGCGATTCAAGTACGTGCTGACACCGGATTTTAGCCTGTATACAGATTTCCCAAAGCCATTACAGATCTATAACCATTACCGGAAGCATTGGCTCGGCGCATACTGGCAGATGCATAGCATCAATGTCATTCCTACAATCTGCTGGAGTGATCGGGATTCGTTCGAATGGTGCTTTGATGGAGAACCTACACAGAGCATCGTTGCAGTTTCTTCCGTTGGAACACAGAACAGCAAGGAAAAGAAGCAACGGTTTCTGGATGGTTATTTTGAGATGGTAGAGAGGTTGCAACCAGCACAGATCATCTTTTATGGCAAAGTCCCGGACGAATGCAAGGGGAATATCGTACATATCAAGCAGTTTAGTGAGAAATGGAATGAAGCGGAGGTGGCGCAGTGGTAATAAATTTACAGTTTTTTGGTGGTCGTGGTGGAGCAAGTGGGTTGGCATTGGCAGAGAAGCAGGCGAAAAAAATCGAGGATAGTGCTCAGATGAAAGATGCAATGTTAAATGGCGCGAGATTAGGAGCAAAGTTTTATGAATATACCGACTTCAACGGAAAAAAACATTCTGGAGAAACGGGCGCCGGAACACAGGGCGGAACGTACAGAAGCGAATACAGCAATGAAGTTGCCAGATATGCCCAAAGGAGTACACGAAGTCTTGAAAACGAGTTACAGCAATTAAAGGCAAAATCAAATGATCAATATCAAAGGTTTGCAAGAAGTGCTGCAAGTAAAAGTGCATCGCAAGTACAAAGTTTTGCTGATGCTGACAGAAGAATAAAAATGATAAATCAGGTACTAAGAAGGCGAAGGAACAAAAAATAAATGGGTGGCAGAGGAGCAAGCAGCGGGATAAGCGATAAAGGAAATCCGTATGGTAGCCAGTACCACACGGTATATCAAGATGGAAACATAAAATTTGTCAAAAAGAACAATCGTGATTCAGAAACTCTCATGGAAACCATGACAAAAGGTCGTGTTTATGTAACTGTTGGCGGAGATGATTTACTTAGCATTACCTATTTTGATAAAGAAAACAAAAGAAACAAGAGTATAAATTTGGATCATCTGCATAAGGGTATGCAACCACATACACATCATGGGTACTTGCACAATGAAAACGATGGCAAGAAAGGCACGGCAAAGCTTACTACACAGGAGAAAAAGATGGTTGAAAGAGTATATAAATTATGGTATTCTCATCTTAACAAGTGATAGCTCAGGACGAGGAGAGCCCTTGATGGAGGAGACCCCGGTGCGAACCCGGGTGCTTGTGAAGAAGATACCATATCCTTAGTGGATGCGGTATCTTTTTTATTGCCAGGAAAGGAGATGGTTGGTTGGCGGCAAAGAAGAACCCATTAGTGGATAAAGCATATGAACTATATAAAAGCGGTATGAAACTGGTAGATATTGCTGATCAGTTAGGGTGCTCGTCGGCAACAATCCGTACATGGAAGAATAGATATAAATGGGGTAATGGCGAAAGTGAAACGTTTCAAAAAAAGAGTGAAACGAAACGCAACGTTTCAAAAAAGAAAGCCAGAAGTGAAACAGCCTTAGATGATGGCACGAAGGAGACATTACAGAACGATGAACTTACTTCGGAACAGCAGATGTTTTGTATATATTACAGCAGGACATTTAATGCGGCGCAGAGCTACCAGAAAGCATATGGATGTAGTTATGAATCAGCGATTGCAAGCGGTTCGCGACTGCTAACAAATGATAAGGTTCGAGCAGAAATCGAACGTTTAAAAGAAATCAAGCGTCAGCAAATCGTCACAGGAACAGAGGACATTGTGGAATTGCAGATGCGGATAGCGTTTGGAGACATCGGCAATGTTGTAGAGTTTGGCAGAGAGACGATAGAGACAAAGGACGGGCGGAGCGTTGAAATCAATTCGTTAAGAGCAAAAGAATCCAGCGAGGTAGATACACAGCTTATCAAGAGTATCACAGAGGGGCAGAACGGCTTGACTGTGGTAATGAAAGATGAACAGAGGGCGATTGACTGGCTTACCAAGTTCTTTGAAATGAATCCAGATGATAAACACAGGAAAGAATTTGACAAGCGTAAACTTGATCTGGAACTGCTTAAGTTGGAAATGCAGACAAAAGAGAGCTCGGACGATACACCGGAGCAGGACAACTTCTTGGATGCGCTGAATGAATCTGCAAAGGAAGCGTGGTCGGATGATTGATTGGACAGATTTTGACCGGCGGGTGCACAAACTAAAAGAAAATGTAATGAAGAATGCTATCCGGATGAAGCAGAAGTATAAGCAGAACGGATTTGCATTTAAGCCATTTTCGAAGAAACAAAAGCAAGTTCTTACTTGGTGGTGTAAGGATTCACCGGTAAAGGGCAAGGATGGCATCATAGCGGATGGTGCTATTCGATCTGGAAAGACGCTATGTATGTCGTTAAGCTATGTTCTCTGGGCAATGAGCGAATTTAATATGCAAAATCTTGGCATGGCAGGAAAGACAATCGGATCATTCCGGCGAAACGTGTTGTTTTGGCTGAAACTTATGCTCAGAAGCCGTGGTTATAAGGTAGCAGATCACAGATCTGACAACATGGTGGAGATCAGCAAGGGCGATACAGTCAACTTCTTTTATATATTTGGTGGTAAAGATGAACGGTCACAGGATCTGATCCAGGGTATCACACTTGCCGGGATGTTTTTCGATGAAGTGGCATTGATGCCGGAATCGTTTGTGAACCAGGCAACTGGACGATGCTCCGTGGATGGCTCCAAGTTTTGGTTTAACTGCAACCCGGATTCCCCAAGCCATTGGTTTAAGGTCAATTGGATTGATAAGGTATCAGACAAGAATTTACTTTACCTGCATTTCACAATGGATGACAATCTTTCGTTGTCAGAAAAAGTAAAGATGCGATATCGATCAATGTACAGCGGGGTATTCTATGACCGTTTCATTCTTGGATTATGGGTAATTGCAGAGGGACTTGTATATGGGATGTTCGACAAGGATAAGAATATTTTTCATGGAGAATATTCATACTCTTCCCAGTCGTCTTATTATCTGTCCATTGACTACGGAACCATGAATCCATTTGCAGTTGGACTTATGGAACTGCAGAACAGCGGCAGAGTTAGGATGCTCCGGGAGGGACACTATTCCGGCAGGGAAAAGGGTGTAACGATAGACAACGAAGCATATTACAAAATGATACAAGAGGTTGCCGAAGGATTCCCAATCACGTCTATTATTATTGACCCGTCAGCTGCAGCCATGAAAGCGACTATTCGCAAGTATGGGGAGTTTACCTGTATGGATGGTAATAACGATGTACTAAATGGAATCCAAGAGGTAACGAAGTATTTGAATCTCGGTATGCTGCAGATACATGAAAGCTGTACCGAGACACAGAAAGAGTTTGGTGCGTATGCCTGGGATGAAAAGGCAGTAGGCGAAGATCGCGTCATCAAAGAGTACGATCATCATATGGACCTTATCAGATATTTTATTTATACAGTGGCACGTAGATATAACAGAGGATTTATTTAAGGCGGTGAATTATGGGAATTATATCAGCTATAAAAGGATGGTGGAACAGAATGTTTAAATCAGAGGCAGAAAATCTTTTTGGAACTACTATAACCTCATCGACAATGGAAGCAGCTATCAGCGATTGGCTATCCATTTATCAGGGAAAACCAGATTGGGTAGATCCAGAAGATGATATTAAGACTATCAACTTTGCTAGTACGGTATGTGAAGAGACCGCGAGACTGACCACGCTGGACATTGGAGTGCAGTTTGATGGGAGACGTGCTGAGTACATGCAGAATTGGTCAGACAGAGCAGTTATGCCGAAACTGAGAGAATGGTTAGAGTATGGTATGGCTCTTGGTACAGTAATCATGAAGCCGAATGGAACAGGTGTGGATATGGTCACGCCCGGCAACTTTGAAATAACAGACAAGGATGGTATGCACAATATATCTGGCATTACATTCCAGGATCGCTATCAGTCCGGAGACAATTGGTATACTAAGTTGGAGCATCATAAATTCCAGAAAATGAAAGTAAGGTATCCGGATTCGAAAGAATACCAGGAGGTAACTTTTTACAATATCCAGAACAGAGTATTTATATCCTCAAACGAAGGAGAACTTGGCAAGCCGTGTACACTGGGAGAAACCAAGTGGAGCAATCTGCAAGAAGAGGTTAACATAACGAAGAAAAATGGAGATTGCCTTAACGGTATGCTTTTTGGAGTGTTTAGAGTTCCGAGCGCAAATAAGATCGATGTGAACAGTCCTCTTGGTATGTCTATATTTTCCAGTGCGATCGAAGAAATGAAAGATCTGGACGTATGCTATAGCCGGAAAGCTTTTGAAATCTACCACAGCAAAAAGATTGTGTTTATGGATGATCGCCTTACAATGCTGCCAGCAACAATGAACGAAAAAGGAGAGAGGGTCCAGCGTTCAATAAAACTTCCGTCATATGTAAAGAATGTATCCGGATCAGATGCAGAAAACTATTATCAGGAAGTAAATCCGCAGCTTAATGTGGATGAGCGTATCAAGGACATCAACAATCAGCTGTCCTTTGTTGGATATAAGTGCGGATATTCAGAAGGGTATTTTGTATTTGACAGTAAAACAGGCATGGTTACAGCAACTCAGGTCGAATCGGATGACCGGCGAACTATCCAGCTGATAAAGGATATCAGAGACGCACTGCAGGTTTGCTTGAATGATTTGTATTACGCACAGTCTGTGTTTGCCGATCTGTATAATCTTGCTCCAGCAGGAGACTATGAACCATCATATTCTTTCGGAGACATTACATATAACTACGAAGAGGATAAACAAATGTGGTGGAAGTATGTAACAGCCGGCAAGGTCCCAGCATGGAAATATTTTGTCAAATTTGAAAAAATGTCCGAGGATGAGGCAAAGGCTATGCAAGCGGAATTGGAAGAAAAAGAAAAGGCACAGCAGGGACTATTTGAGGAGGAATAGATAAGCATGCAGTTTAACAGGACTGTGGGGAACATAAATATTCGGATTGACTCAAAAAGAATAGATGATAATATACGGAATGCACAGAAGCTATTGAATGAACAGATCATAGCGGATTGTGATCCGTATATTCCACTGCAGCAGGGGGCGTTGCGCAATTCTGCTTATTATCCAGATGGTGTATATGGTGGTGAGGTTGCATGGAATACCCCATATGCACATTATCAGTACGAGGGCGAGAAATATCTCACAGAGGACGGAAGATCTTGGGCAAATAAAGGAGAGCGCAAATATCCGACAGGCGAACCACTCGCACAACATACTCCTGGTACTGTGGAGCATTGGTTTGATAAAGCAAAAGAGGAGCACGGCGAACAATGGATAGAACTGGTTAAGAGAGAGGCAGGGAAAGGTTAAATGCTTACACCAGATTATTTTTATGGTAAGTCTGACAAGTTAATAGAGATATATCAAGAGCTTGAAGATTGGATTTTAAAAGATATAGCCATGCGACTATTAGAATCTGGCAGCATATCCGGTACAGCTGATCGCGAACTTTGGAAACTTGAGCAGATGGGATTGCATAGGCAAGAGATAGTTAAGCGAATGGCATCTTTAACAGGACTGAGTCGGAATGAAGTCCGACGATTACTGAAAGATAGTGTGCTGTCATCATTTGCAGATGACAAAAGCGTGTTGTCCAGATTAATGGATGTCCAGCCGCCGTTGCAAAATAATACCGTAATCGCTGCCATGAACGCAGAACTCATGAAAACATATGGAGAATTAACCAATCTTACGAATACAACGATCAGTCAATCTCAGAGTGATCTACTAAATTTGCTGAATGAAGTCGACTTCCGAGTAGCCTCTGGTATGCAATCATATAGCAGTGCAGTATGTGAAGTACTGGATAGATACGCTGAAAATGGCATATCTATAAATTATCCAACCGGTTCCCGGAGATCGTTGGAAGCGGCCGTGCGGTGCTGCATTGTAACATCCATGAATCAGACCGCGGCGCAGGTTACGAATAAGTACATTGTGGAAGCTGGGGCAGAATATGTTCTGGTATCTGCTCATATGGGGGCACGCCATGATAAGACGAATCCAACAGGAGTGCCGTCACATGATTGGTGGCAAGGAAAAGTATATAAAATTCGTGGTTCTGATCCAGATGCGCCGAATCTGCTTGAAGCCACTGGATATGATATAGATCCGCAAACTGGAGAGGGGCATGTGGTAAATCCTCTGGGATTGCATGGATATAATTGTCGACACTCACATAAGCCTTGGGACAAGGCCTTACGTAATCCATACGTGGACGAAGAAGGTAACCCCAATATTGATATACATGAGAGCCAGCAACTGTATGAATTACAGCAGAAGCAGAGAACAATGGAGCGTGCTATCCGGAAAACAAAGCGCCGGTTGCTTGTGAAAGAACAGGAAATGCAGTCTATATCGAATGATGGTTTCAGAAATGATTATGACAAACTTGCATACAGGTTGCGGATGCAGAATCGTTCATACGGCATTTTTTGTGCTGAAAACGATTTACAAAGGCAGTATGACCGGATAAAGGTTGCCGGATTCAAAAGACCACAGTCAGCCAAAGCAAATGGCAGAGCTACAGCCTATGGAAATAAATAAAATGATGTTTTAACGCAAGGGTTTTAGTTTACATAAACATTTTGCTAGAGTAAAATATAAGAGAAGGTGGTGAGAGCAAGTGACAATTGAAATTGACGAAAAGCTGTTGGAGCGAGGCTCCCACATTGAAATTCGCAAAAGAAAAGACGAAATAGTGATTATTCACGTCCCCCGAGGTAATCAAATACAGAGCGTTACTGCTAATGAGCAGTAGTAAGGGTCCAATGGGATCAGATGGTATAGAAATTATACTGTCTGATCCTATTTTTTTTGCGTTTTCACACCTTTTTGTGGATCTTACCCATATTAAATTTTATTCCTCTTCTGGCATGGCGTGTCACAGCGTCATGCTGGATTACCTAGCACAGGTTTAAAGTGCAACCCTTCACCATTCCGGACACGGAATAAAAACACATGATTAGAAAGGATGATACGATGCAGAACGTTATTGAAATCTTGAAAGAAATGGGAATTGAAATTCCAGAAGGTAAGTCGGAAGAACTTACAAAAAAGGTTGCGGAGAATTATAAAACCGTAGCCGAGCATGACAACAAAGTGAAAAAGCTGGAGGAAGACCGTGATAAATGGAAGAAAGATGCGGAGGAAGCTCAGGAAACGTTAAAAGGCATGGATGGAAAAAGCCTTGAAGATATCACGAAAGACCGTGATAAATGGAAAACAGAGGCAGAGAACAGGGAAAAGGAATACAAGGAGCAGATCGCACAGAGAGATTACTCGGACGCAGTAACCAAAGCGGTTGAAACGCTTAAATTCAGCTCCAACGCTGCAAAAAAACAGTTTATCTCAGATATCACGGCAGATCCGCTGAAGCTTAAAGACGGAAAGCTCCTAGGCTTTGATGATTATGTAAAGTCTTACAAAGAAAGTGATGCATCTGCATTTGTAGACGAGGAACAGCAGCACAATGAGGAGAACCAGGCACAGTTTACTGGTCCTATGAATGAGGATCATAATAGCGAGCCTATTACTGGTGATCCGAATAAGATGGATTTTGCCACATACAAAAAATGGCGTGCGCAGAATCAGTAATTTTTTAGGGAGGAAATATTATGCCAAACAAAATTTTAACACCGCAGATTATTGCGAATGAAGCGCTGATGGTATTACAGAGTAACCTTACTATGGCAAATCTTGTACACAGAGACTACTCTAAGGAGTTTGTTAAGGTTGGAGATACCATCACCGTAAGAAAACCGGCTACTTTTGTAGCAAAGAACTTTACAGGACAGACAGAAACACAGGATATTACCGAAGGCTCTGTTGTTGTAAAAATGGACAGATTCAGAGACATTACTGTAAATGTCGGCTCTAAGGAAATGACATTGGATATTAAAAACTTCTCAGAGCAGGTAATCACACCGGCTATGCAGGCTATGGCGCAGCAGATTGATGCAGATCTTCTGGCAGTTGGTATTTCTAAGGCTGGAAAGAAAGCAACTGTATCTAAGGTGCCTGTTATCTCAGATATCGCAGGGGTAGGTAAAGCACTGGATCAGGCAAAGGCACCACGTACCGATAGACGCTTAGTCCTTCCGCCGACTATTCTGTATCAGTACAACACCTTAGATAACTTCGCAAAACAGTGCTACAAGGGAGATTCTATCGCACTTAAAGAGTCTGAAATCGGAAAAGTATATACATGCGAAACTTTCATGTCACAGAACTGCCCGGAAAACCAGAATAATAAGGCTGGAACAGCTACTTCATACAAAGTAGCTGGAACCAAGGATGCCACTCAGTTCACAGTATCTTCTGGCAAGGCAGAAACTGCAACAATTAACCAAGGAGATCAGCTTATCGTTAATGGATATCTGTATACTGTAACCGGCAATGTGACACTTTCCGGTGGTGCTGGAACTGTAAAAGTAGATCAGAACATCCCGGAAACTGTAACCGAAACAGATGCATTCATCGTAAGTAAGGCACATGCTCTTGGATTCCATAGAAACGGTCTTGCCCTTGTAACACGTAACCTTGAGCTGCCTATGGGTAACAAGAATGCTTACATTGCATCTGCTGATGGTCTCGGCGTTCGTGTAGTATTCGACTACGACTCCGATCATAAAAAGGACAAAATCTCTTTCGATATCATTTATGGTATCAAAGAGCTGGATACAAATCTGCTCGTTGACTTTGCATAAGAATGGGAGGCACATCAATGTATACCACGTATGATTTTTACAAGAATACATACTTTGGAGACACTATAGTTGATAGTGCCTCCTTTGATAAATTGGGAAGCAGAGCAAGCGATTTTGTCGATCAGATTACTTCTGGACGATTAAGAGCGGGACTTCCGGATATTGATTATGAGAATGAAAGCGTACAAAAAGCGGTATGTGCCGTAGCTGATGCCTTGTCAGAAATTTATAAGGCACAGAATAGTGCGAATTCGCACGATGAAAGCAATATTAAATCCAAGTCTGCCGGAAGTGAAAGCGTATCATATGGAACTACAGAAACTGCGATAACCAAGGCTTTGCAGAGTGAAGCCGGAAAACAGAATTATCTTTATGAAATTGCACGTCCATATTTGTCCGGCATAGCCGGTAAAGATGGTATATGCCTCTTGTATATGGGGGTGATGTAATGTGGATCCGTTCTATAGCAAAACAGTAACTCTCTATAACAGATATGAAGATGATGACGGAGAAGAACACTGGTATCCAACAGTGTTAGAGAATGTCCGGTTACAGATCACAAAGGGCGCGAATGTCGCTACAAGTGGTCTGGATACAGCAGATACGGCCAAGTTGTTTGTAAAGAAAACAGGTATTCCAAAAGAATACAGAAAACCATTACAGTGGCAGTCTGAGGAAGTAAAAGAGAAATATTTCACTTTTACAGAGGGGAGTGACTTTTTCGTTGAGGGTGATACCTCGGAACAACAGATTACAGATGACTTTTTTGCAACGATGAAAGCCACATACGATGACTGTTACCTGATATCCAATGTTGATGTATATGATCTTATTCCTCATTGGGAAGTTGGAGGTAAGTAATGGAAGAATTAGAAAAAATCACAGTTGCGGATATGGAAACCATATCAAATGCAGTGCTGCAGATGATTAAAAGTTATCCAGAACTTCCGGCAACATTAAAAAAAACGGTATTGTGGCAGTATCTTGATAAGGCTGAAAGCCTTGGAATATACACAATGACCGGTGCAGTGTACTTAAAAAAATATATATCTGGATCGTACATTGCTCAATTCCCATTCCGGATTATTTATAAGTGTAACCCAACAACAAACAATGCCCGCATGACAAAGCAGAATCTCTTAGACAAGATGGGAAGATGGCTTGAGGAATCATGCGGAGCGACATTTAAAGATGCACATATTACTATCCAGAGCATTGAGAGAACGTCTATGGTATACAAGCAGGACGCAGATTCCTCTGGATATGAACTTTATATGTGCACAATGAACATTAAATATATGTATAAGAAAGGATGGTAGCATATGGCATTAGATCGTACCAACATGGTGTCCTTATTGGATATTGGAACACTGATGGGTGGCAAAACACCCAAAATTGCTGAACTTGGTGACGGTTTCAAGGAAATTACTGAGAGCTGGGGACCAGATATGGGATCTACCCAGTACGTAAACATGAAAGCTAAAGCAAATACGCTGAAAGGGTATGACTTCTCAACAACGGTTGAAAGAGAATATATCTCTGATGAGGTGCAGACCACGGTTGACAAGCTGTTTAAGACATTGCCGACTGGAAAACAGTGTGAAACGTATTATTACAGATTTTACAAATCAGATTTGAATACTTCGGGATCATCCATGACAGGCGAGTGCATCAGGATTCCGGTTACAGTAGCACCGGACAGCACAGGCGGATCTGGTGGAGATATCCTCACATCATCCGTGCAGATCAAAGGAAACGGTGATGCAGTACTTGGAACTATTACGATCAGCGAAGACGGAGCCTTTACATGGGCAGCATCTTAAATCAATGGGCACTTTTATAGGTGCCCTTTTTATGAAAGGAATAGAAGAATATGGAAAATTTTGTTTTTGACAATGGAATAAAAAAAATCGCAGTAAATGATCCAGACGGTAATTTGATTACTGAGTTGAAAATCAATGTGGCAGACGCACGTACCTCTGAAAAATTCGCAAATCTTATTGATAACCTCAATAATATAGCGTCCGAGTGTACAAAAGAAGCACAGGAACTTAGCAAAAAGTATGAGGGACGTCCTATCATGGCAGACAGCGTAGATACAGAGCAGATTATTGATGTCTCAACTGTAAAAATAAAGTATCTTACGCGGATGGCAGATGGCATTGATGATCTTTTTGGGAAAAACACTGTACGCAATGTGTTTAAAGATGCGTATGAGCTGGACCCGGATTTTGTGCCGGACGAGGATGCACTTGTGGATTTTGTTAGCAAGATGATCCCGATTATGAATAGTCTTTTTGGCAAGAGATTTGACAAATTAAGAGAGAAATACTCTTCCAGAAGACGTGGCAAACACAATAAGAACAAAAAAGAGCTGATCCAGGGATACAAGGATCAGCGAAATGAATAATATATTGCTCGATCCTTTGCCGGATGAATGGCATGGGTACAAGGTCAATACGTGGTTCCAGGTTGGGGTACAGATATACATTATTAAATACGATAATGCTCTTGCAAATTGGGAACGTGCTCAGTTGATACTGGAACTACTGTTTGACGATGATGACGGAGAACTCCGGGAACATCCGGTAGGAAAAGAACTGGATGAATGCATATCTTGGTTTTTGAATGGGTGGTATCATGATCGACCAGGAAAGGATAAAGGCCAGCTGAGAAGCATGGACTTTGATATCGACCAATACAGGATCTATGCTGATTTTATGCAAATATATCATATAGATCTGTCTGATTCGGAAATGCATTTCTGGAAGTTTATGGGGCTTCTCTGGAATATGCCTTATAAATATTCCTCTTTTTTGCAGGCGGTAAATATTCGTACCCGCGAGATTAAGGCAAATATGAGTGCTGAGGAAAAACGCGCTATAGCTGATGCACAGGCTGTATATGCTTTGGATCAGCCGGAGAAAAAGAAGGAATATTCTAAGGAACAAATTAAGAGTATTGATTCTTACGATGCAAAAATGGCGAAGGCTCGGGCGAAGAAAGGTTAGGATATATGGGCGCTGGATATGATGGAGAAATCAGAATTGACACAAAAATAGACACCAAGAATTTGTCCAGTCAAATGGCTACTCTTGAGAATAAGATAGTTAAATCTGTAAATAAAGCAAGGGACCTTAATGCCGAACTGGAGCAGATGAGAAAGGTTAAGATTCCAACAGAGTACTTTGCTGCTAACCAAAAGCAAATTGAACAGTGCACTGCGAAACTAAATGCATTAAATGATCGGATGGAAAAATACATATCGCTTGGTAAAGACAAAAGTTCCAATTCGTTCAAATCTATGCAGTATGATGCAGAGCAGTTAAAAAATACAATAGCATCAATTCGAGGCGAACAGCAGTGGTTGAAAGAATCTGGTAAGGCATATGTAGATCCTACCACCACAGTGTCATATCAGAAGAAAGCAGAACAACTTAGAGACGTTAATGCACAAACGGCTATATTAATAAAGAAACAAGACGAACTTGCTCGCAAAGAGCAGAAAACAGGCGAAGTAGGAGCAAAATCCCTGAAAAAGGTTGGAGATTCTGCAAAATCAACATCCGGAAAGCTATCTGGATTAACCAAGATGATAGGTCGTATGCTTGTTAGTATGCTGCTCTTCCAAGTAGTGTACAAGCTATTCGAGTATCTTAAGAGTGGAATTGATAACCTTGCCAAGGGTAACGCAAAATTTAATAGTTCAATGTCTCAGCTGGCTTCATCGGCAGAAACGTTGAAAAATTCACTTGCGACAGCATTTGCCCCCATTATCACGGCTATAACTCCGGCTATAGTCAAGTTGTGTGATTGGATCACTACGGCGATTAATAAGATTAATCAGCTTGTAGCTGCCCTGACAGGCAAGTCTACATGGTTACGTGCCACGAAGCAACAGAAAGATTATGCTACTTCGCTGGATAAAACTTCAAAGGCTGCAAAGAGTGCATCTGGAAGTTTGCAAAGTTTTAATGAGCTTAATGTTATCAATCCGAATGCTTCGAGCAGTGGAGGAAGTGGGACAGATGCCTCAAACATGTTCGAGGAAGTACCCGTCTCATCTAAGCTTATAGATAAACTTAAACCATTCCTCAATTATCTCAAAAAAATGAAGGATGAGGTAAAAAAAGGATGGAAAGATACTTGGAAAGATCTGAACATGGATGCTCAGATCGCAGACATCAAAAAAAGCGCTGCATCAATAAAGAACTCACTTATTGATATATTTACGGATCCAAACGTTTTGAAATCCGCTGATAATTACGTTATGACTACAATGTACTCGCTCGGACAGATGGGAGCATCTATAACGAGCATTGGTCTTACCATTGGTCAGAATCTTTTAGGAGGATTTGCAAAATACCTTGAATCCAACAAAGACGGCATAAAGAGTTACATTATCACGATATTGGATGTGAGTGCCGACATTGCAGCATTGGTTGGCGAGTTCTCAGAAGCATTCGCTGACGTGTTCCAAGTATTTGGCAGTGAATCCGGTCAGCAGATAACAGCCAATATTATTCAGATATTTTCCGATATATTCGGAACTGTATCAGAGGTTGGACTAGAGTTTGCAGATGACATTTTTCATTTGCTACTCGACCCGTTTATTAATAATAAAGATGCATTTAAGCAGGCTTTACAAGGTATCGTTGATGTAATAGCAGAAGTAACATCGACTATAGCGGAACTTGTACGACAGATTACAGATGGAATTAAAGATATCTACGATAACCATATTCATCCATTTATACAGAATTTGACGGATGGAATTTCTGAAATTGTTGCTGCATTTTTGGATTTTTGGAATAAATATATGCAACCGATATTAGAGAAAGCAGCTGCTCTTATTGAGGATACATATCAGAGCCATCTAAAACCTGTTGTGGATCAAGTTCTTACTATAATAGGACAGATTATTGACATATTAAATTTATTATGGGAAAAGGCACTTAAACCATTTATATTGTGGTTTGAAGAAAATATACTTCCTGTGATCGGACCAATATTGTCTGTCATACTTGACTTGGTATCTATAGCTGTAAATGGGATGATTGATGGTGCTGAAAGAATCTTAACGGTGGTCAGCGATGTCTTAAATGTTATTATTGATCTTCTGAACGGTGATTGGGCAAAGGCGTGGAATGATGCCGGGACTGTTGTAAAAGATATTGCAAACGGAATAATAGACACTGCTGAGGGTATGGTAAATGGCATTATTAAAGGGATTAACAGCATCATTCGTGAGTTAAATAAATTGGATATCAAGGTTCCTGATGGAGTACCTGGCATTGGGGGAAAGGAATTTAAGTTTAGTATCAGCACTTTGAAAGAAGTATATCTCCCTAAGTTGGCAAATGGTGGTATTGCTATTGCGGCGACGCAGGCTGAGATCGGAGAAGCCGGAAAAGAGGCAGTTCTTCCATTGGAGAACAATCTCGAATATTTAGATGGTTTTGCGGACCGCCTTGCATCAAAAATTAACAGCAATACAACATTTAAGGTTGAAGGTGATCCAAATGGATTATTTAAAGTGGTACGACAGGAAGCTCGTGATTACTTCAACCGTACAGGTAAACCAGCATTTGATTATTAAGGCGGTGAAATATGACATATCAAGGATATCTGGTAAAAATCGGAACATATATTGTTCCTTTTGAGTGGATTGTAGCAAAGACATTTAAGCAGACATTATATGGACAGGATTTAGGATCTTATAATGATGCGAATGGACATTTACAAAGGGATGCGCTGGAGGAGCGTGTCCCGAAAGTAGAGTGGAATACTCCAGAGTGCTCTGATTCGACATTCGAAGAGTTGATGTCAAATATCCGGGCAAATTACACAAATACAACAGAAAAGAAAGTGTCGGCTACGGTATGGGTGCAAGAATTAAACAGTTATGTAACACAGGAAATGTATCTTGCGGATGTATCTTTTACTATAAATTATGCAGATGAACACGAGGTACAGTACGATAAAGTACGTCTTGGATTTATAGGATATGGTGGGAAAGTATGATTGACAGAAAAGAACTGTATGAGCAAAGCAGTACAAATAAACAATTGAATATTGTATGCCAAGATGGAACGACAATCGATAATACCATGTTGCACTACGAAAATTTCACGCTTGCAGAGAGCCTGTGTTCTGAGGAATCTTTGACATTTGGCTCTTGTGAGGCGAGCGTACTCAAATTCAGAGTAAGCAAAGTTGCTGCAGCACTGAAAGGGAAGAGCATAACTGTAACTGAAACGGTAAGTGGTTCTGATCCTTTCCAGTTTGGCATATACAAAGTGCATGAGGACAAACTTACAGATGATCGTAAATGGAGAGACATTACAGCATATGATGGCATGTATGACATACTGAATGCTGATGTTGCGGAATGGTATAACAGTCTTAACTTTCCAATTAAGCTCAAGGCTTTTAGGGACAACTTTTTTAAATATTTTGGAGTGACGCAAGCAGACGTAACTCTGATAAATGATGAAATGATTGTCGAAAAGACTATTAATCCGGAGGAAATGGCAGGAAAAGCTGTTATCTGTGCAATTTGTGAAATTAATGGTGTGTTTGGTCATGTAAATCGTGATGGCACATTTGAATATGTAACGCTGGAAGACAATTCTGCATTGACTGAGGAAGTGCAGAAAGGAAAATATAAGTCTTTTAAATATTCTGATTTTACATCCAGGAAGATTACTCAGCTTCAAATCCGGCTTGAAAAGGATGATATTGGGGTCGTAGTAGGTGAAACAGGAAATGGATATGTGATTGAGGATAATTTCCTTGTGTATGGCAAGTCCACAGAAGACTTAACACCTATTGCGCAAAAGACATTATCTATCATGGAAAAAGCTGAGTATATTCCATTTACTATAGAGCGACGTGGAAATCCGTGTGTAGAAGTCGGAGATCCTATTTTAATCCACGGCAAAGAAAAGGATATTAATAGCTATGTGCTCCAAAGAACTCTTGCCGGAATACAACAACTGACAGATTCTTTTACCACCTCTGGCACAGAGGAAAGAGATAAAAAGGTAAACTCTGTACAAAAGCAGATCGCCAAATTAAAAGGCAAGGCTAATGTGCTTGAACGTACCATTGAGCAGACCCGATCGGAAATATACGATCTGGAAAAAAATACAGATTCTAAGATTACCCAGACTGCTGAGTCTATTAAAACTGAAGTGGCTAAAACTTATACTACAAGGGAAGATTTTGACAATATTTCTATTGGTGGAAGAAATTTGCTTTTGAATACTGCAAACCCTACTCACTCTGGAAAATTAAATTGGGGAGCAAATGACGTAATATATCTTAAAGGATGCAATAGTAAATTTAACGCTGCACTTTCAACTGGAAACACTATGCAGCCTTCTGAGCATGGATATAGGGTTTATGTTGGGAGCGGAACTTATGCAAATTATTGGATTAACGGTTTTTCTCAAACTTATAACGGGGGTATGGGATGCTTAAAAAAAGACCATACGTATACAATATCCTTTGACTGGAAAATAAAGGCATATTCTAAGGATACGGCAACCAGTGATAGAGCTATACAATTGGGTGTATATGGAAACCATTTAGACGCTGATACGTTCAACAGTATATACAGATATAATTTTGCTATATTGACAAATGACATGAAAGGTAAAGTCGTAAATGGAAAATGTAAATATACGTTTAAAATTCCAAATGCTTCAACCCTGACGTATGTGGTGCTGAGAATATTCTTTCCTATTATCTCGGTTCACGCCAGTGATGATTATTTAGAATTTAGCAATATCAAACTGGAAGAGGGGAATAAGACTACTGATTGGACACCAGCTCCAGAAGATTATTCAACAACTGATCAGATGATTTCCTCAATAACTCAAAATGCAGAGAGTATAAAGACGGAGGTTAAAAAGGTTGAAAAAAGAGTGGATGACACAACTTCCTTATATCCAGCGGATGATCTGTATCCAGCGGATGATTTGTATCCCAAAGATGGATATGTGCCAAATTCTGAAATGACATCCACTATTGAGCAGACCGCCGAACAAATCAAGATTGAGGTAAAAAAGACAACAACAGAGCAGATTAAGGCAGAAATAAAAATCAGCGCTGATCAGATTACGTCGACCGTCTCAGCCACGTATCAGACAAAAGAAGCAGCATCGTCTCAGTATTCGCAGACCGCCGAAAAAATAGAGACCAAAGTAACAAAAGGAACAGTGTCATCATCGTTGACGCAAGAAGCTGACGCTATCACTATCAAGTCGAATCGTTTTTCTTTAGAGTCTAGTAACCTTACTATAGCTGCAGATGGCACTATAAAAGCAACAAACGGTGAATTTACTGGAAAAGTTACAGCAACAAGCGGATCATTCACTGGAACCGTTAATGCTTCAAGCGGTTCGTTTACTGGAACAGTCAATGCAACAAACGGAAAAATAGGAAATTTTATATTGACGGATGGCAACCTAGTATCATCGGGCGCATCCTTGTTATCGACAGGAAGCTTGAAACTAAAAACGAAGTACATACAATCTGACTTTTTTGATGATGGATATGTCTTAACTAACAGACCAATAGCAAAAATGTTTACTATAAATGGAACAAGCTTTTACGCTTTTACATCATCTCCAACAATTTCCTCGGCAAAGCATAAGTATCCATATTTCTTATAAGGGGGGAGTCAATGGAAAATTTAGAAATATACGAATTTAAGCAAACTATAATTAGATCATGTAACCAATCAACATTGCCTATAATGGTTAAAAAAATGATATTTGATGAGTTGGCCGCTGAAATTGGAAAATTGGCAGAACAGGAGATAAACAAAGAGGCAACCGAGCGTCAGATGATGGAAGAAGAAAAGGAGAGTGAAGAATAATGGGATTAAGTAAGTTATTTAATAGAATTAACTGGAGCAAGAACACACCATTGGCACCGTCCAATCTTAATAAAGTAGACAAAGGATTGGATGATATTGATAACAGGCTGGTGACATATGGTGATAAGGTTGATACTTTGGAGAGTACCGTCTCGTCGCTAAACAGCAATATTGCAACAAAAGCCGATATCCAAAAACAGGGTTACGACAAAACAAGCATTATTTATTTGCAGAAAAACAGGTCTGCTTTGGTTATATTCGGCAAACAATCTTATAGTCAGACATCCTTATTGTTTTATGATACGCGAACCAAAGCAATACAGTCGTTGGTTAATCCAAGCTCAGATACCTTTACAGTGGATGTTTTGGAGAGTGGTACTGTACGTATAACATCCAAAAATGCAACATACTCCACGAAGGCAGCAATATACATGGACTAAATTTTCCTCCATGCAGAATAAGTGCCATTATTGGACGATCTTACATATAAGTTGGTGCTGCCAAGTGCCATTGCAATCTGTAAGTTACTGCGATTGGATCTATCTAATTCCATACACGACTATTTCTGTTTTGCTCCAACCTACAGTAATGTAGTTGCTTATGGTTAATTTGTTAATTGCTATGCCCATGTATAAATAGGCATTATAACCACTACCCGCATATCTACTATGTGAAAGAGGAATATCACCTAAAAGGCGTAATAATGGAACGGGTATCAATGTTGATCCACCGACCGATGTTACATATACATATTTATACTTTGTGGCATCAAAACTTATAGTCCCATCTAAACAACTACCCAGTTTTTCCTTGACCGTAAAGTTGGTAATATTGCTGTTTAGCGACAAGAACTCATATTGTTTTTAGACAGTATGGGTTCTTTTTTCGTGGAAAAAATCTTAAACGCACGGTTACCAATTTCATCCGGGTTAAACATGGTAAAATTATTATGTAAACCAAGTGGAATAAACAGAGAAAGGAGGACCATATGGATAACGAGACTATTGCAGCAACATTCGCAGAGCACGAAAACCGGCTTAAAGTTTCGGAACACCGGATCAGCGATCTGGAAGAAACCTATAAGCAGATCCAGGAGCTTACGATCTCTGTAAAAGAGCTTACTATGAGCGTAAAAAGCATGGTTGAAGAACAGGCGAAGCAGAGAGTGGAGCAGAAGAGACAGGCAGAGCAGATCGAAGAGATTAAGAATGCACCGGATAAAGAACGGTCTGCATTTTGGAAGTCAATCTGTGAAAAGGTCGCATACCTTGTTATAG
>ERZ1034928.374-NODE-374-length-22510-cov-43.882743_pt1 | contig 22510 bp, 26 predicted proteins | sample MGYA00520627_ERZ1034928 | MGnify/ENA primary metagenome ERZ1034928 (study PRJEB33766, sample SAMN09781755) | gut metagenome | biome: gut microbiome | host: Homo sapiens | place: Madagascar | study: EMG produced TPA metagenomics assembly of the PRJNA485056 data... | reverse complement strand
GTAAGAAATTGTGGAGCGAAATGAGCTATAACTGGTATGTATCGGAAGATACAGAACCAGAAGTGTGGGATGATGAATATGAGCCAACTGAGCGTGATTGGGCGCTTTGGATATATGGTAGTTCAGAGAATGAATTAGAGGTGATTTTTTGAGCCTACAGACGCAAATTTATTTGCATTCAGTGGACACGTCATGTTTTTATGATGACAACGAAATGATGCTACATAGACGGCTCGTTCGGTTATATTCGTTGCGTAAGCGATGGAAAGATGATGGAAAACCAGATTGGTGCATTAAGTCTGTAAATCGTCTACTCAAAAAAGAAAAGACGAGACTATCTGAACTGCTTGATGACGCAGTAAGTCGAAATGTAACCAGAGAGTTGCGTCAAGATGCTGCAACCGATAAGACAGTTGTTAATTTATTTGAATCTGACCTGACGCGCAGTTTGGGGCTTGAGCCGTTCAAGTTGACTGATGAGCTGTTTATTATCAACGTATTTTTCTTTCAGGTGTTTAATAATCTAGTTCATCAAGGATTTATCTACAATGGTGAAAAATATGTGTTCCTTACAGCATCAGCAGGGCAGATAAGGACGAAAAGAGCTGTATTCGTTAAAGAATCGTCATTTGAGCGCATTAAGCAAAAATTGATGTGCGGCTTGACTATAGATGAAATCAATGAGCGGGGAGGAATGAATCAGAATAAATTCCTTGCTTATTTGGCGCTTATGAACTCTGCTACTGATGTTTGGAAAGATTTCGATATTGACAAATCAATCGTAGTAGATGATTGGGAAACGGCTGTTCCGGGATTGGTTGACCATATTGATGGTGTGTCGTATGAGATTCGCCGCGAAATGACTGAGACGATTATCCCACATATGGACGGATGCGGCATTATGCTCGATGAAACAACTCGTATGGTGCGTATGCCATGGGTAAAGGGATTACTTGTTACATTTCCATTTGACAAGTTTATCAAAGAGAAATGTGGCGGAGAAGCAACTGTAACAGATATTTATGGCAATGAGCATAAAATCATAGAAGAAGATATACGCTATATATTCACAAAGAGCCAATTCAAGCTATGGAAATTTTATGATTCGTGGGACTGCTATAAGGCGCGATTCAAAAATTTTGGATGTAATGCTTGCTATTGCAACATAGAAGAACCATATATCCCAAAGAGCCGTATTAACTATCAGATGCTTCAAACATTGAGCGATATGACAGATAATGAGATCGACCGCATCATCTCTAAGACGGCGCAAGAAATTGATGATGTTGGTAAAGATTATCAGGTCACAATGCGGCTACTTGGTGCAACTGAAAATAATCGTTATAAGTCAGCCATGCAAGAGGCACTGTTGATATATCCTGAGCTGTTTAAGGATGTATATAATCGAGAAATTTTGAAGCAGACTAAGAAGAGTCTAGTTAAGCAAGCTAAGGGTGGGAGGCTTAGAATAAATGGAAAATATCTATTCTTAGCACCTGACTTGTATGCGTTTTGCGAATGGCTGTTCCTAGGCGAAAAAAACCCACAGGGATTGCTTGCAGATGGTGATGTATATACAAATCAGTATAAAGACGGTGATGAATTGGCTTGTTTACGTTCGCCGCATTTGTATAGGGAATGGGCAATTAGGACAAATCGGCGCAACTTAGAGCTTGACTATTGGTTTGGTGGGACTAAATGTATATATACTAGTTGCCACGACCTTATTTCACGTTATCTTATGTTCGACGTAGATGGGGATAAGGCTCTGGTGGTAAAAGATAGAACATTGACAAACTGTGCCAAACGCAATATGCAAGATATAGTTCCTCTAGCATATGACCTCAAAAAAGCCAAGGGCGGCTTGTTAAGCCCAGACAGTATGTACAATGGAATGGTCAATGCTTATACTAAGGGTAATATCGGGCCGGTCAGTAATAATATTACAAAAATATGGAACAGTGGTGAAATTACACAAGAAGAACTAGATGTAGTAAAATGGCTATGTTTCGAGAACAACGCTGTTATAGATTGCGCTAAAACGCAATGGCTACCAGAACGACCAAAACAGATCAACAATACAATCAAGCAATATACAAAAGCTCGTGTCCCAAATTTCTTCCAATATGCCAAAGACAAAGACCCGGATACTCAAGTAGAGCTTCCCAACAATTCCACGATGAATCGTATATCAGCCAAAATCCCTGCTTCCAGAATTCGCTATAATAACAAGATTGGAAAGTTCGACTGGACGATGCTGATAAATAAATCAGTCGATTATACCACTAGAGAAAATTCACCAATCATAGAGAGGTATAATTGGTGGATGTGGAATCAGCGCCGATTTGATTATGGCGATGACCCGCATATCAATGAGGACGATTTGTATAAATATCGCCGCATAGCACAAGATATAGTGGAATATAGCAATGAGCTACTAGATGTTGTGGTTAATAGTTTAGTGGCTTATTTATATACGGTCAAAAAATCAAGTAACAAGAAAATGTTGTGGGCTTGTTTTGGTTGGAAGATTGTAGAGAATTTAAGAATCAATACGGCGCAACTTAATCCAATCTGCCCCATTTGTGGCAAGCGATTTAAGCCGCGCGATATATGCCAGCATTATTGCTCTGAGGAATGCTATAAAAAGGCAGATAATCAGCGGCGAACTGAATCGCGTGAAGCCCCACCTGTCCGGACGGGGGATATGTTAAAACAGTAGGAAATATATGGATAAAATGAACTCACCACAATATATTGTGGTAGACTAATAGGGAAAGGAACGATATAATTGCATAAAAATAAATATCCTCGGCTTGGAAAAGCCGATATGAGTAAAGAGCTACGACGGCGTACAGGCGTTGATTCAAAAATAATTGAATTAGTATTAAGAAATTATCATGATATTATCCGCGAGACACTACAGCATGGTGTGGAGTATTCTTTGCCCGATATTGGCGTTATTACATTCCGCGACCACCCACCAAAGCCAGCTGGCGAATATTGGAACGGATTCCAAAAGCGGCGTATGTATTACCCTGATAGGATGGGATATTATCGACTGGAATTTAAGGCTGAGAAACATATGGCTAGTTACGTAAAGGCTGGCACATTGTATGGGAAAGGCCCGACAAAAGAAGAATGGGACGCTTGGGTGTTAGAGAATTATCCAAATAATCCTAAATTCGCTAAGGAAGAAGAAGATGGCTGAATATAATAAGCTAAATCAGGAATTTTACGCTTATGCTGGTGGATTACTCAATGTATCGCCCCAGACCGCTAAGAAATACTGGATGGGGTTTGTTGATACTATTATTCATATTCTTCATTTTGATGGTAAATGCCAAATGCCGAGTGTAGGCACATTTGCACTAGAAGAATTGCCTGAGCGCAGAGTAATGGCTAAGAATGAGCAGGGAGAACTTGTTGAGCAAATCAACCCTGCTTGGTTTAAGATATTATACAAGTACAACGAAGATTTTCTTAATAATGTCAATGGGCGAGGGGTTACAAAGAGATACCGCAAGCGCGTCCGTGAACGCAAATTGACACCAAATGATCTCAAGCTGATAACTCAGGCTGAAATTGAACGAACAGCAAAGCGCACGTTGAAGCAGATGCAAGACGACCGCATTGAGCAAGCAAAACAACAGAGCTACGATGATTTTATCAATGTAATCAATAAGAAAAAAGAAGATTATGAACGGAAAAAGAAGGAAAAGGAACAGAAATTGAATGAATCTACAGAAAATACGACAAGCGACTGAGCTGCTGGATAGCAAGTTGATTGACTTGCAAGAATGGACGGCACGTTGTCTTGGTGAAGATTATAGAGGCGTCTGGTCAGAGGAATATTTACGCCGTTGTGCCGTATTTGTCCGCAATATGCTAAATGGCGCAGATGATTGTGAATCAGATGAAAAAGACGCTGAGATTCTATCACAGCTTAGAGAAGCTAAAATTGAACTAGAGAAAGAACGTAAGAAATTACAGAGCGAGAATATTCAGTATGTTCAGAATCAGCGACTTGATGCAAGGGCAGATTTGATTCAAGAAAAGATTGCTGAGTCAATTAAGAATCTCGAACCGTTTACCATTCGACAGTTTAACAAGATGCCACAAATGAATGTAAGTGGACTTCTTTGTATTTCTGACCTTCATGCTGGCTCTACCTATGAAATTAAGGGCGCATATAATGAAATTGTAAATAAGTACGATTTTGACATTATGAGGGCGCGGCTTGATGGGTTGCTCAATAAGATGTGCAATGATGATAACTGCATCTGGCTAGACGACATTACGGTTGCCGTGCTTGGTGATTGCGTAGAGAATATTCTTCGCACATCTAGCCTGACTAAGTTGAGAGAGCCAGTTATTGACACCGTTATTAAGTTGTCTGAATATCTAGCTGATTGGTTTGTTGAGTTGCATGACCGACTTGAAATTCCTGTCAATGTGGTGATGGTTGGTGGAAATCATGATGTATGCCGTCCATTGACATCTAAGCCACAGTTTGAGGAGGAAAATCTAGGCAAAATCATTGTATGGTATCTGCAAGAACGGCTAAAGTCAGTAGATGGCATTACGGTTGATGATTATACAGATTGCGCTATTAAATACATTAAGAACAATGCAATCATGCTTCATCATGGAGATGGCGGCGATATAGCTGAGACAATGCGATATTTTGAAAATTTATATAATATCGATATTGATGAATGTTATGTTGGACATCTGCACAGACAAGAAATGAAGAATGCTGGCATTACTGAGCTTGGTGATAAATTGTGTTGGCGTGTTGGTTCGGTATGCGGTGTTGATGGATTCGCCAAGTCTATTCGTAAAGCATCAAGGCCATCTTGTATGTTTACTACATATTCAGAAGATGGTGCAGAGTGGCGTAAAACATTTTATCTTTGATATCATCGCAGTAGCGAGTGCTGGTAGCGTTGATGACGTTGCCAGCATATATCACTAGATTCATTCTCTGCTAGGTGATAGCTATGGCTGCGTTAATCATGATTGTGGGGCGATTAACCCACCTGGTAGAGTTGAATATATTCTCCATAATCCACAATCTAGTGGAGCCTAATATGAGAGCGTCATATACTGTGGCGAGATATGACAACTTAATATCATAAATCCTATCCTTGACGATAGGCGTATAGCAACAGGTGTGTTATACGAGCGTATGAAGCATATGGCTCGGTTGTATTTGAGTGATATGCAGACGTTTATCGAAGGTTTACGGTATACCATAAGACAACAATTAAAACCGTATCGCTGTTAGAAGGATGCAAAGGCGAGATGTAATAATATCTAAGACCCTTTGCACCATAAGACCGTGTGATACGGTAAGAATATATCACACTTGTAAGATAATAAAACATGACAGAGGGCGGCGCTCGATTCCGGTTGGCGCTAAAATACCGGGTTTTAATGCGTATCTAAGTATATACTAAAACTGCTTGTCGCTATGCCCATTGGCGGCTATGAATATCCGAAAGGAGGTCACTTTCTCTTGAATTATCCACTGGTTTATCCGAAGCATAATTGACGAAAGGAGGTGACGGAGCCAATTGGCTCATATCTACAATAAGCCCAACTCAATGGGAACTGTTGTCAATTGAATATTGAACCTTGACAAATACAAAGCAGCTGAGAGCAATCTTGGCTGCTTTGTCATATTTATAGGAAAATAAACGGAAACGGAAAGGAATGAGAATATGTTTTGCCCATATTGTGGCAAGGAAAAGCAAGATAGCCAATTCTATAAAAGCCCAATCAAAACGGGCGAATATATTAAACCATGCAAATCATGCGTGACTGAGCTATATAAGCAAGCTCTTGAATCTACTAAAGACCAAGGCGCGGCATTATGGTCAACCTGTATGCAGACCGGCATTCCTATGAGACGCGCTGAATATACGGCTTGTCTTGATACGCTAGAAAAGGCGGCTAAAGGCAAAAAGCCTAGTTTATTTATGTTGTATCATACATATTTATCAACATCGCCTGATAAATTAACAGGTGTATGGGATAGTGATATGGAGTTGTCTAATTTCAAGGATTTGGGTGATGTAGCTAAAGGCGAAACGGATGAAGTTGCGCTTAAAGCGAGATGGAATCGTCAGTGGGGCACCGATTACGAAGAATGGGAATACCAGTGGCTTGATGATATTTTTGAACGATATACAGAAGAAATCCTTGATATGGACACAGCTAAAGAGATGACATATAGAAATCTGTGCCAAGCCAATTTGCGCAAATTCAAAGATCCTACAGATAAAGACGCTGGCGATGAAATTCTTAAATTGATGAAGGTGCTAAAACTAGACCAATTTAAGGAAAACAAACAGAGTGATACTGAAAAATTCATAGAACGCATGGCATGGAATATTGAAAATACAAAACCGTGTGAATGTGAGGATTTGAATAAATATAAGGATTTTAGTGGATTTGAGCCGACTTGGAATCATATCATGAGAAGTTTGAAAAATCTATGCGCTGGATCAAAAGATTATCCGGACATCCCTGTTGATGAGCGATGATTGGTGGTGATATGAAATGAAGAGTCAAATGGGTGGACTTCGTAGGAAGTTTATGTCCAACCACTTAATCACGACTGAGGCATGGTCTGGTAAAAGCAAATCGGAAGAGAAAGAGCAAAATGCAATAGAGTGGCTGACTCTTTTCTAGTTCCGTAGGAATTGGCATATATATGTAGATATGGTGCTTGGCATTAAGCTGAGACCATTCCAGATGGTTATGATATATCTAATGGGTATATCACCATTCTTTTATGCAATCTGTTCCAGAGGTTTGTCAAAATCATTTATGGCTGGACTTGGAGCAATATGCAAGATGAATCTATATCCGTATAGCGAGATTGTTATTACATCATCTACTGTTCAACAGGCCAATAAATTGGCTGATAAAAAGATACGTGATGAAATAATTAAGAAACTCTCAAGTTATTTGCTATATATGTACGAGCATGAGTATATAGTTATAACAAAGCCAGATGATGGCACAAAGATAGAAAATAAGTTAAATGGCTCAACTGTTGTCGTATTGCCGTGTACTGAGGCAAGCCGTGGTGAACGTGCAACATTGCTTATTTATGAAGAGGTGCGTTTGCTTAAAAAGACAATCCTTGATGCGGTCTTCGAAAAGATGCCACATCCAAGACAGGCTAAATATATGGACAATCCTGTTTATGGGAATAATAAACGATGGATTGAAGAATGTCAACGTATTTACATTACATCTGCAAGATATAAATATGAATGGTTTTGGCGTTCTTTTAAGAATATATTCACTCAGCACTTCATAGATAGGCGTGTCAATCACAATGTTTTTGCTGGTGATATTTTTATGGCAATAGATAATCGCTTAAAGACGTGGGCTGATTATCGCAAGGACAAAGCGGAGTCTGAGATGGATTGGAAAATGGAAGACCTCAACCAAATGATTGGTGAGGCTGAAGATGCGTTTTTCACATACGAGCAATTCAAGACGGCGCAAATTTTACAGCATTGTTTTAGACCTCTTACATATTTAGACTTTTTCTCTGGTGAGCAGGTTGATTTTCCAGAGAAAAAGGAAGATGAAGTGCGGCTTGTTGTGGTTGACTACGCATTTTCTAATACTACTGGTTGCACAAAGAACGATAACACTATTATCACACTTATGTCGGCGCATTGGGATAAAAAGAAAAATCGGTTTGAACGTCATATTGATTATATAGAAGGGCACGATGCTTCGGACACAATAGGTGCATCTGACAGAGCGAGATACCTATGGTGGATATATGATGCAGATTATCTATGTCCTGATGGACGCTCTGGTGGAGAAGTTCTATTCAATCATATGACAGAGCCATTATCTTGGCCGGAATTAGGGTTGATGTGGAATAAGCACGGCTTGGGACTTGCAGATAAATACCAGATGGTTCCACAAGCAAAATTGGACGATTATAGAAGTCGTGTCGTTGATAAAGATGCAGTTCCAGCTATTATACCTGTGATAGGCACGCCAGAGTTAAACTCTACTGGCTGGTTGTCATTGCGCAAACAGCTTGAAACTAATAATATGAAATTCCTTATTTCCATGCAAGATTATCAGAATGAGCTAACAGATAGTGGAGAATATTATAAATATACCGCTGAAGAATTAGCTAATCAGCTTGAGCCATATGGACAGACAGATATGACAATTATAGAGGCAGTTAATCTAAAGACGGTTATCAAACAGGATAAAATCAAGTTGGAAGAACCACGCAATGGTACAAAAGATAGAATTGTAACTATTATGTATGGCAACCATATTATTGATTTAATTGAGAACGCATGGCAGCAACAGTTGCAAGAAGATGAGTTTGATGTAGATTCCATCCAGCTTGTCTGGTGACAATATCAAAACAATAAAACAGAAACACTCAAAAAATATAAAACAAAGAAAGGAGGTTGAAGATGCCAAAAAATAATGAAGATGTAAAACTGTCTAAAAATGACCTTCAGGATATTATTGATTTTAGTGCAGGTCTGATGGCGGTTGATAATTTCTATTCACCGTTTCTAAGCAATCAGCTATTGACTAACCTAAACAATAACCCGCGCTTACCTAATGCAGAAGCGGTAAAAAAGGCGCTCAATGACTATAAGAATAGCGGCGCTGATTTACAGGGGTTTGTAGAATTTGCATCAGCGTTTGATATGATTTTTAAGCGCACTTTATATTCTTATGCAAATGCGCTATCTTTCGACCTTCAGATAACGTGTAAAAACGCATATACAAAAGGCGACTATGAATCAGACGAATATAAGAAAGACCGGCAGACAGTAGATAATTTTTTGACCAACTTTGACTACAAGAAAGAATTTTATAATGTTCTGTTGAATGTCCTCAAGCGTGACTCATATTTTACTTGGTTCAGAAAGACTAAGAGTGGCAATCGTGGTAAGATGAAGTATGCTCTACAAATCATGCCGCAGGATTATTGTATGCTTACAGGGTACTTTGAAAAAGGATTGCTGTGGTCTTTTAATGTACTGTATTTTATACAACCGGGCGTAGACATTGAGGGATTTGACCCAAGTCTCAAAAAGACATATCTTGATGCCATTGAAAATGCGGAGCTAAATTATAAACCTTCTGCGCCACTAGATAAACGTACCGGCAGTTATGCTCTATGGGCAGATGTATCACCTTTGAACGGTGCTTATGCTTGGAAATTTTCAACAGATAATTTCGCTAACAATCCATTCTTAGCCCCATATGTAGCCAACGTTTTACGCAGTGATGAGATTGGCGAATTACAGTACAACAAAGACCTTATCTCTGCGGTTGGCATTCTAGCTGGTGAGATTAGATTGTTTGATTCAGCCAAGTCAGGCACGAAGGCGAATCAATTTTCCATTGACCCGAAAACGCTTGGAGCATTCATGCAAAAAGCGGCTAACGGTCTAAAGAACGCTGCCAAACTAGCCGCTATACCACTTGAGAATATTAAATATTTCCAATTTGAGGATAAGAACCCAAATAGCTATACAAATGAATTAACTACAACAGCTGGTATTGGTACTGGTATTAGCCGTGTTATCTATTCATCTGATAAGATGAGCAATGCAGAACTAGAGGCGGCGCTTAACGAGGTCTATCAGACTATGAAGCCAATGTATGCTCAGTTCAATAATTTTCTTGATTTTTATGTCAATCAAATGACGAGCAAATATAAGTTCAAGTTTGAGTTCGTTGGCTCTAACTATCAATTTGAGCGAGATGCCCGATTTGATAAGATGATGAAGATGGCTGATAAGGGGCTTGTGCTTAATTCGTCTGCATGGGCGAGTGCTGTTGGTATGAATCCTGTTACATTTGACAGGATGCTTGCTGAGAGTAAATATACTGGCTGGATTGATAAGTATTCAACTATGATGCTTAACGCTAATACATCGTCTTACAAAGATAATGAGGGCGGGCGCGAACGCAAGAACGCTAGAGATTTGACCGATTCAGGCGAGGCAAGCCGAGAAACATTAGAGGAATGATATTATGATGTTATCAGAAAGAACAAGTGAAGCCCTAGATATTCTAGTTGGGCAGTATTTCCAGTTGAACCGCACGTTTGATCGTTGCGTATCGTGGATGGAAGTAAAATTTGCTATGCCAAATGCTGCAAATATTATCCATCATAAATTAGCGCATCTCTGGCCGCTTATGGCTGATACTGTAAGCGATTTCAAGCATCAGTGGAATATTACTACATATTATCCTGAGACGCGCGGCGATAAGCGCACATATGATAATCTTGAGCAAATGATGGATACTATGCTTAGAGAAACGACCGACCTATATCAAGTTATTAAGCAGACGTATTATATTGCTAAGGAAGAAAAAGATTTTAACGCAAATGCTATGCTACAAGAGCTTATGCAGGATATGAATAAAGTTGTAGTGCAGATTATTCTATTGGATGATAAAGCCAGACAAATGCCAACAGAATATGATGAATATGACCGTCATATTGTTAGCTGGAGCATTGTTGGATTGGAAGATTACAAATGAGAAAAATATTATTTGTATTTCTTTTAATTATTGCAATTTTTTTAGGCTCGTCTGTTTATGCGTTGAATGAATCGAAAGATAATGAGTCTATAGCATATTTAGAAAAACTAGGCATAGTAAATGGCGATGGAATATCTTTTAGAGGGAATGATAATATTACAATATATGAATTGGCAGCAATGTTATGTAGAGCAAGTGGATTCAAATCAAATGACAAATGGGTTGTTGCCAAGAATCAATATGTAGCACACGCCTTATCTAACAGATGGTTGTTACAATCTCAGGTAAATGAACTAAATGAGGGTATTTCCCATAAAGATATTGATGAAATCTTAATTAGATTTTATGACATTTGTGTTAATGATATACCAAACGATGATATTTTAACAAGCAGATATGAGGCGGCACAATGGATATATAATATCCTAATATATATTGAAAATAATGATATTGTTCCAGTGTATTATGACGATTCTGAAAGTCGCAAATACGCATATGATTGGATATTTGATATCCCATATCAGATTCGACAAGAATTTGTTAAAGATGGTTGGACGTTATATCTGGGGGACAGATATTTTAGGGATTGGTTTTATGATATATACGGAGAAGCAACAGGTCTGACTAGAGAAATTGATAAAATTATAGTTGTGTCTGGTCGTGGGCAATATGGTTCAATTCCTCATGAATTTGGGCATTTTTTACATATTGCGAATGGATATGACGAAAAATTTGTGAGAATATATGAAGAAGAAGCCGCTTTGTCTGGATATTCTAAAAACCACATGTGTACATGGCGTGAATATTATGCTCAAAGTTTTTCGTATTACATCAATGGAATGGATGCTTATATGTCAAATGTCCCAAAAACATATCAATATTTTAAGAAACTAGAAGAAAATGGATGGATTATAAAATGATTATCCTTGGAATCCCAAAAAATCCAGAAGATTATTTCATTGCTGACGATTCCTTAGCATGGGAACTTGATAAGGCTGGCTTTTCAGCTAAATATCTAGATGAGGACGCGCATTATTATAAGCGCAACACAAAATTGCTAAAATGGCTTAAAAATAATGGAATAGAAGGATAATACGCTAGAAAGGAGGAATCTATGATTGGAAACAGTCAAGAATATTGCCGCAATCTTAGGAGCGATCCTTTCTTTGTCAGCGGTTATTACCCTGTGTTGCAAACCTATTAAACTATATATTGCAAGCTCTCTAAAAAAATATCAGAGCGAACAAGATGATAAGATAAAGCAAAATACACTCAAAGCAACGCTCAAGAGAATTGAGAGTAAGCTAGATGCAACTGTAGCATATACAACTGAGGCGTGTCGTGGTGAAATCAAAAATATGTTCTATAAATATATAGGCAATAAGACATTGCCATATTATGAAAAAATGCACATGTTGCAGATTGAGGATATTTATGTCAACAAGTTGCAAAAGAATCATTATACAAAGGAGCTTATTGAAGAAATGAAAACGTGGTCTGTTGACTATACTGGTGTTGATTCACAAGATGTCAATTAACCATATATTGGCGGCTTGGGCATAGTGCTCTTTGGGCCACCGTAAATTGGGTGAATACCCAATTATATCCTTGAAGAAAGGAGGAAGATGATTGCAGAAAGATGTAAAATTTCAGCTTGAAGATGCTGTTGAATATCCTGAATGGTGTGATAATTACCCAGAGCATAAATTTACTGTATTTAAGTGTTGTTTTTTAAGCACTAAACCAAACGCGCATAAATTAGATATTAGCAATGATGTATTGCGGCGCGACGCTCAATCTATTCTTGGCAATATGCTTGTGGCAAAAATTCAGAATGGTGATGCGACTACGCACCTACCATCAGAAATTCAGTATGGTTATTTTCCACGCGAACAAGAGATTGAGTTTGTTGAAGAAGATGGCATTACCAAGGCATATGCTTATGCGGTTGTAAGCAAACACTATAGTAAGGAATTAAACAATATCTTTGAGTTTGATAATCTTCGGAATAGCTCTGTCGAAATGACAGTAACAACAGATAATGCTGAGGACGAAGGCAAGGTTGTAGCACTAGATATTTTTGGGCTAACTGTACTAGGAAAAGCCATAAACGGCAGCTGCCCCGATGCAGATATTAAGATGGTGCGGTTCTCTACTGAGGATGCGGATGCTTATTTTGCTAAATCTGATTCTCTATCTAATCTAAAGCAATTTGTCGAAGAAAGGAAACAATCAATGGCTGAAAAGAAAACGTATAAGATTGACAAGTCCAAAGAAGCTATGTCAACGGCTGATTGGGGCAATTACGATAAGGTGACTATGAGAGATAAAATCATGGATGCTAAGAATCGTGACACGCTTGTTAAATCTGTATATCTACTTGTAGAAGATGGTTGGAAAGATGCGCCATCTGAACACCTCAAGTACCCAGTTATGATGCTTGATGGTGACACATTCATCTATAACCGAAATGCTCTGAGTGCTGCACTAGCATATGCAAAGCAGAATGATGAGACTGAGGTTGTAAATAAAATTAAGGCTATCTATAAAAAGCTAGACCTTGATGACGATTCTGAAAGAAAGGAGGACAAGAAAATGGCTGAAATTGAATTTAGCGCGGTTAATATTGGCGATCTTTGGGGTATGCTTTGGGCCGCTATTGAAGAGCGCCAGAATTGGGAATATGGTATTCAGGGTATCTATGAAGAGGATAATCAGAAGTTTGCCATTGTTACTGATCGTGCAAAGACCATGTATCGGCTCGATTTTAGTCTGACTGAGGACGGTCTTACTCTTGCAGATGAGGTTGTTGAGGTCAAGCAGGAATTTCCTGAGACAGATAATATCAAGAAATTTGCCGAACCTGATAATGTTGCTGAATATCGTCTAGCTGATTGTGACGATGATGACGATGACGAGCATGAGGAAGAAATGTCCGCAGACGAAATGAAGGTTAAGATGACTCAGCTCGAAAAGGACATTAAATCCCGTGATAACATTATCATGAAAAAGGACACAGAACTAGAAGAACTGCGCAAATTTAAGGCAGAGGTTGAGGAACAGCGTAAAGCCGCAACTGTTGAATCTATTATGGCTGAATGCAAGGACTATATGTCCGATGAGCAGTATAAGGAAATGCGCGAAGAAGGCATGGCTTGCAAGATGTCTGAAATTGACGGTTGGACAAATAAGGTCAAGGCTGTATCTTTCTCTGCTGTAAAGAAGAATGTAAAGAAAACAAATGATGGGCTGTTCCGCTTTGCGGCTCCTATCGACAACAACAAGAAATCCAACTCTGTTTGGGATAGAATTTAATTTATTATAAAGGAGATTATATAACTATGGCACATACTATTGTGAACGGTATGCACTGTGCATATATGAACGTTGATGCTTACAATTTCTGTGGCATTGCTGAAACCGACATTGACAACGGTACTATTCTTACTCTTGGTGATATGAAGCTAAAGGACGCTACTGGTGGTTTTGAATTTGCTGTTTCTGCGGCGGCTGCTTCTGATAGCGGTGAGTTCATTGCTATTACCCCTGAAGTTGGCTATGACCTTGAGTCCCAGATTTATGCTGACCCCCGCTATTTCACCAATAAGGCAGGCAAGCCCATCTCTGTTAAACGTCTAGTTAAGGGCGATTCTATTGAGATTACTGTTGATGGTTTTACTGCAACCCCAGGTGCTTCTGATACTTATGCTACTGTTGGTGCAAACGGTAAATTTACTAGTGGCACTACGACTTCCGCACCTTTTAAGATTCTTGCTACTCATAACATGGACGTTGGTTCTGAGATCGTTAAGACTTGGATTCTAATGAAGCAGTAATCTTGTAAATTGAATAATATATAAAGGAGATAATACTATGATTTCTAATGAACTAATCACCTTTGCCAAGGGCAATGCTGATTTCTATACTGCATACGAAGATTATCATAATCATAAGGCTGCTACTCAGTGGAATGAGAAGCTAGGTGCATATGACACCAATGTTGCTCTTTCTGAGAAGTCTGAGAAGGTTTATCATGCTTACTTTGCAGAAATTGAAAAGATGTCCAACTGCCCTCTAACTGAGGCTAATCGTGACGCATGGTTTGCTAATCCTGTTGTCCGTTGGGCAGAGCTTGCAGTTGAGAACGCAATGCTCAACCTCATTCTTCCTGCATATGTTCAGGCGGCATTTGCTCCATTTGTCAATATGCGCCTAACTGGCTATGCTGATGCTATCCATGTTGAAGTTCCTGCTAAGACCCTATTTACTAATAGCCTTGGCGCAAAGGGTGAGCGTGTAACCCATCGTCAGAGAAAGTTCCGTGGCGACCTCGTTCTAAGCCCTGTTGAGCATATCATCACCGAGTATGTTGATATGGCTCGTGTCTATGCTCGTAAGGACGATATTGCTGAAGCTATGCACCGGGTTGTCATCTCTGCTGAAATTGGCATGAACAACGAAATTAACAAGGCACTCAACGCTGGTCTAGCCGGTGCTTCTCAGCCTTCTCAGTTCAAGGAATCCGGTGCATTTGATGCCAAGAAGCTCGTTCAGCTTGCACAGCGCGTTCAGGCTTACAACGGTATGGCAAAGCCCATCATCCTTGGCACTGCTGCTGCTCTTATGAATGTTCTACCCGATAGTGCTATGGGCTATCGTGTGAATATTGATGGTAAGGAAGGCGTTGTCTCCTTCGTCAAGAATTTCTACGGCTTTGACGTTTACGAGCTACCTCAGGCTCCTACCGGCACTGCTGATTTTGGCATGGCTCTATCTGACACCGCTCTTTATGTTGTTAGCCCTGCTGTCAATAAGGTTATTGAAGGTGCTGTTGTTACTGCTATGACCAACGGTAACCAGTTCTATGACAATGCCGACCTTACCTCTAACGGTACTCTCCGCAAGGCATATGACTTCCAGTTTTCTGGTGGCGCATTTATCGGCTATTACAACATTAGTGAATAATTTATATTTTGAGAGGGGTTAGAAATAGCCCCTCTCTATTTATAACGGAAATAAGAAAGGAAAATAAAAGGAATGGCAAATACTACAAGCAATAAATCTACAACTACCCCAAAGACAACTACGAAGAAAGAATCCGCTCCAACCGTACCCGTTGTTGATACAGAGAAAGAACAGCTAAAGGTGCAACTTGCCGAACAGCAGAAGCGCATGGAAGAAATGATGGCACAGATACAGGTGCTTATGCAAGCACAGAGCAATACTGTAGCACCTGTTAATTCTATCAGCTCTAACAAGCAGATCGTGTTTATCAACATGACTGCTGGTGGCTTGAATCTCAAGGGAACGCGTATGTATCATATTGACAATCAGTTTGGAACTAGAAGCGTACAAGAATCCGAGGCGCGTGTCATTGTGGCAAATATGCCTAATACCATTGCTAATGGATATGTATATATTCCAGATAATGAGTTCCTAGAATCTTGCAATATGGGTGGCGTATACGACGGTATGCTCAATGACGAGCAGATGAAAACGCTACTTAGTCAGGACGCGAATTATGTCTGCGATGTATTTGAAAATGCGACTGATTCTCAAAAGCGCATTATTATTGATATGGTGTCTGATAGACAGCTTAACGGAAAACCAGTCGACGCTAATATTCTAGTTCGTCTTGGTAAGCTAACAGGAGTAGATTTCTTAGATATTGAACCCCTTGATGACAAGGAGTGATAAATTATGGCAACATCATTTGATGTTATTGGACAAAGAGCATTAAGCGTAATTGATGACTATAAACTGCGCAAGCTATATGACGCAAATATTGAGCTGTTTCACGACAAGATTGATGGATGGGTCATTAGTTCGGCTGCAAAGTTTATAGAATGTGAGCAATCCTTAACATATGATTCAGAGCTTAGACAATTTGACGCAGATTTAACAGATTTAGAGATTCAGATTCTTGCCGAATATTGGGTTATATACTGGTGGCGCGGCGAGACGGACGTAGCAACACAGATTGCACAAAAACTTAAAGTTCCATCATCTTTCCAGATGGATGGCGTATCCTCGCAGAATTTCAAAGAAAAACAGAACGTCATTGATAAGCTAGAAGAAGATGTAGATAGGCTCATTCACGACAAATACCAGCTCTTATATCTATCCTCCTATAATTATTAAAGAGGGGTGGATATATGAGTAGAACAGATAAGCAAGATAAAATTCATGCTTTATATAAAGTCCTGTTGCTGTTTGAGGATTTAACTAGTCTTGAGCCAACAATCGAAGAAGCCGACTATACAGCATATTGTGAGCGGCTATCTGTACGATTTAGGGCGGTTGATGGTGAAATCGCTGACACATTAGCAGGATTAAGCAAAATGGGGCTTGAGCTTACCCATCCTATTATTCGTTCATGTGTATTGCGTATGACGAACAGTATCGAAAGGATGGGTGATTGATATGGCGTATGAGATGTTTCAATATCAACCAAACCCCAATGATTATTACCGCGATTTGACGCAAGAATACATTTGTGCGCAGTGGGACAACACGTCTGCAAAAACACCTGAGAATGGCGGAGAATTGCTAGAGCAAAATGGAATAGGGTCTAACGAATATAGCTGTGTTCAAGCATGGGTTGCGCCTACTGTGGCAACTACATCAACCGGACAAAAGGATACCATAGACTTTTTACAGCTAATATTTAGAGATATCGACCATTTTGTTGTGCGCGGACTTTACTACAAATTTGATAGCAATGTGTGGATTGTCCATGATTCAGGTAAATTTGATGGCTTGCCCCGTGGTGTTGGTGTGCGCCGTTGCAACAACGTTATGCGGATTAAAGATGAGGTCAACGACGTAATCTTTAGCACACCATGTGTTGTTGACTATGATATGCAATCGCCATCAGCACAGGTAAGTACACCAATCATTACGCCGAACAATCATGCCGTTGTTATGGTTCAGGGTAATGAGGATGTATATAGATTATTTAAGTTAAATACCAGATATATTCTAGGTGGCAGACCATTCAAGCTGTTGTCCTATCAGAATGCAATCAACGCATACGGTGATAGCAAGCCGACATTGCTTACTCTTGAGCTATATCTTGATGAAGCTCATGCCGGTGATGATATAGCGAATCAGCTTGCGGATAATAGCTCTGGTGATTATCCAATGGATGAGAACGCGCCATTTCCAATGGGCTGAATAAGGGAGGTTGATGACGATTTTTAACTCATTAAGTCGTTTACCGACAATACCATATAACATTATGGTGTACCTAGCAAAGTCGACCGACCCTGTTGCGGATGTCTTTTGGAAGATGCTGGTATATAAGGACTATAAGGCATTGAGTCATGAACCGCTTACATTCCAACAGAAGATGAAACTTGTATGGGCACAAGGCAAGCAGGATACATATAGCGTATTCTTAACTAATCTAATTGAGGACGCTATGGCTGAATCCAAGCAGATTGTTAAGATATACCAATATTATATCCATGCTTCTGAGCTATATACTAGTACAGTAGTCTATGCGTTTGATTGTTTATATGGTGGTCAGATGAGCCTAGTTGAATATAACGGTATTCCAGTTAATCGCGGCGATTTGTTTATTCATTGTATTCTTACTCTACTGAATGGAGTAGAAGTTGGTGGCGTTGGCAAGTTGACGTTCTTGGATGATATGAGCCGATACAGCGCGGCTAAATCAACCATTGGCAACAATAAGACGTTCACAGGCGTACAGCTATATATGGCGGTCAATGTTGGTGATGCCGGAGAGGAGACTGGATGTGGCGGTTGACATTGATATCCTCTCTAAGGCGTTTTTTACCATAGATGAGCCAGTTCCATATAAGCTTGACGATAAAAACATTCTATACATAATTCCTGTGCTTGTCAAGGATTCAGAGGTGTTTTCTTCTAGTTGTGACGTTCTTCAAATTGATAAAAATTCAATGCCTTCTGTTGAGATAATTCAGATGAGTTATCTCGATTTTTTGGTTAAGGTGCTTATTCCATCTGATGAATCAAAATTATGGTTGGATAAGTTGTTCAATATAATGCGGTTATGCCTTGGTTGGGACAATTGGTCATTGCAATTTGATGATAAAAATAAGATTAGCTTGATTAACAATGTCACAAAGCAAGCCATTAACGGCAAACAATTTGATGAGATTAAGCGTATTATCTTATACCAGAATTTGTTGCATTACGATGATGAATATATTGACCCAGATTTGAAGAAAGCAATAGAGGAAACAAATAAGCTTAGAGCGGCTAATATAGTGCCACCATCGCTTGAGAGGCGCATTTCTATTATAACTTCACATTGTGGCGTTGTAAAAAGAGACCAGTTGGTTATGACGATGAGGTCGCATCAATCCTTGTTTGACGAGTGCAATGGTGAAGTTGAATATACAACGACTCGTCCTATTGCACTATATGTTGGTAAAGCTAAGGATGTAGAATGGATGTATAAGGCAAAGAAAGATAAATATAGTAATTACATCGTATCTCTTGAGGATTATAATAAATCTATGGGCGGCGATGGAAAAGTATTAACGTCTAAGAATATGGCTCAAGATGGGGCTAAATTGGACGCTATTTATAAATTGAACTCAAAATAAATGAGGAGGAAATAAATACATGGCATATGTTTTTACTGCTGGCCCTGCTAGAGCGTTATTCTTTTATGGTCAGCAACTAATTGGCGTGGGCAAAACTCTGTCCGAAACTAGCTTTGATGCCTCTATCACTGGTGAAGAGGTTCGTGGTGGCCCCGGTAATCTTCTCTACGGAAAATATTTCCATGATTCAAATCTAAATATTCAGATTATCGACGCTATGTTCAACCTGAATTATGTCGCCGCTTCTCTTGGTGTTGACGTTGAGCAGGGCGGCCTTTCCATTTACGAGTCTTCCAAGCTTGGTGAGACTGTTGGTGCTGGCGGAGTTATCACTCTGCCTGAGACTGCTGTTGCGTTTGACGGTACGATTCTAGCATGGTATAAGAAACCAGCTGATGACGATTGGACTGTTACTACTGTCTCTAGTACTAATACCATTACCATTTCTGGCGCGACTCAGAATGATACTTACTGCGTTAAGTTCTTCTATCAGAATCTTAATGCACAGTCCATCACTATTAAAGCTCAGTATGTACCTAAGACCCTGCACCTTGTTCTAATTAACGACCTTTATTCTGGCGATGTGGCTAATGTCGCCGCTTCTGCTTCTAAGTATGGTCGTCTGATTACGGACATTCCCCAGTATCAACTTGATGGCTCACAGAATCTGGCATGGTCTGCAACTTCTACTGCAACCGTTTCTCTGAGCGGTTCCGCTCTAGCAGTTGATAATGGCGCTTCTTGTGAGGAAGATCCCATCTATGGCACTATGACTCAGGAAATCTTTGGCGCAACTTGGCAGGATAATGTCGCTGCTGTTGCCATTGCAAACTCCGACATTGACGATGTGTCCAGTCCTGTAACTCTACAGGTTTATGCTGTCTTTGGTGGCGGCGTTGCATCTCGTCTAATGGATAATGGCAACTTCACATTTGCTGTTGAGTCTGGCTCTTCTGCTAAGGTTGATGCGACTACTGGCGTTGTGTCTAAGAATACTGGTACTGGCCTTACGGTCATTTCTGCAACTCTTAAGAACGCATCTGGTTCTCCGACCGATAGGGTTGGTTATGCCAGCGTTAATGTTGCATCTTAATAAATTTTAATGGGGTAGTTTCGGCTACCCCATTTTATTACAAATCAATGCGAGGTGAAAATAATGGATTGCCCATATTGTGAAGTTGGCTCATATAAGGATTTTTGCAAATGCGCAAAGCAAGATGGTGAATCGATTTGCCCTCATGTATATAGGTGCACTAAATTACAAATATGGAAGCCGCTAGATGCTATGAAAAATTGTCCATTGCGGCAAAATCATGGCAACGTTAAAATGGCGCGACATGGTTATATATATGTACAAGTTGGCAATGAGCTGATTAAGGTAGAAAATCCATATGATTATGTGCCAGAAAATGTAGAATTAAGGAAATATAAAGGAAATTATAAGGTAGTAGTAAAGGAGAATAAGGAATAATGAAGAATATCAAAGAACTAGATAAAGAATATATTGAAGAATATGACATTTATGTGAATCGGTATTTAACATATAGCCAGATTCAGGCTATTGCTAACAGTGTAAAAAATCTTGAGTCATGGGCAGAGCGCAAGCAGAATATTGATATGCTTTTACTTGCATTTACAACAGATATTCCTAGAGAAGAGCTAGAAAATCACACACATGATTATTGGCTTAATACGGGTATCATTTCAGAGATTTATGATATTGTGAATAATGTATATTATATTGATGAGGCTATTCGATACGAAGAAGCGCCAATGCGTGTTATCATGAAGTTGGCTAAGGAAATTCCTGATTTTAACAAAAAGGTAGATGAGGTGATGAAAAATGCACCAAGCAAGAAATAATAAAGAAGTCCTAGCCATGTTGCGTAGTCCCATAGCCAACGCTATAAATTATGTTATAGACAAGATATATGATGAGAATATAGGTGCGATACATGACATAGTATATATGGCATATAGTCCAGAGGAATATGAGCGGACTGGTGATTTCTATAGAGCATGGGGTATGGGTGAGCCGACTAAGGCGCTAAATGAAAGAACGACCAGAGGCGAGTTCACATATAAGCCCGATAAAATGAGTATTGGTAGCACTGACCCAAACAGCTCTAATTATGCACAGCATATTGGTGTGGCTGGTAAATTTAAGGATAAGGATGCTAGACCATATTTGGCTGAGATTATATATGGCGCTACTAAATGGGGCAACGCATTTGGCGACAATTTCCCCAAAAAGCGCGACGCATGGGAAGAACTAAACAAGCGCATAGGTAGGCGCAAGATGAAACAATGGATGAAAGAGGGGCTGGAGGCGGCTGGGCTTAAAGTGCAGATGCACAATAAAGCCATAGAGGTCACGACAACTAAGGTGGACTAGATATGAAATATATGGGGATTGATGCAAGTAGCACTTGCACTGGTGTTGCCATATTTGAAGATAATAAGTTGATATATCATGGGGCAATTAAGCCACCAAAAGATCTGAATTGGCGCGATAGGATAACAGTAGAGGGTAAAGAAATAGAGAATATAATCAAGCAATATCACCCATCTTATATCTATATGGAGGATGTGCCTTTGATGGGCAAACAGATGTCCACATTGGTATTGCTTGGCGCAGTTCAGGGATATATACTCAGCATAGCTCATCATTATAATGTGCCCATTCATTTTCTTTTGCCATCTCAATGGCGTAGTGACATGGGCTTATTTGATGGGACAAAAATGGGAACAAAAAAAGACGCGATGAAGGAGAAGGCCGTATTGACGGCTAACGAAAAATTTGGGCTTAATCTCAGATGGGTGAAGCCAAAAAGTAGGCTCAATGATGATGATATCGCAGAGTCTATATTAATAGCCTACTCACAAATCAAGAAAAAAGGGAGTGTGATGAATGGCTGGAACAAATAGCAATTATAGTGTCATCCTTGACGCTGTATTAGACCTTGAAAAAATCCAATCAAATCTAAACTCAAAAAAATATAAAATTGACGTAGAAGCCAATATGACGGGCGATGCTGCGAGTCGTATTAAAGATACAAATTCAGCCACGCGATCGTTAAAGGCATCTACTGGTGATTTGACTCTTACTTATCAGCAGTTCAGGCAAGTACTTGATTCTGTTATTGATACTGCCAGTAAGATGTATGAGCAAGTAAAGACGCTTGATACAGCACAAACAGAGTTTAAAAAAGTTTCAGATTTGTCTGGACAAGCGCTTGATGATTATACGACCAAACTTGCTAAGATGGGGCAGAGTGTTGGTCGTACCGGTAAACCAAATCGGTCTGAGCCGGTATGTTGCGATGGTAAAGCAGCATAGA
>ERZ1034928.373-NODE-373-length-22537-cov-66.695089_pt1 | contig 22537 bp, 21 predicted proteins | sample MGYA00520627_ERZ1034928 | MGnify/ENA primary metagenome ERZ1034928 (study PRJEB33766, sample SAMN09781755) | gut metagenome | biome: gut microbiome | host: Homo sapiens | place: Madagascar | study: EMG produced TPA metagenomics assembly of the PRJNA485056 data... | reverse complement strand
GGTTAGGGGGTAGCGGAAAAAGAGGGGGTGTCTCTTCCTCGTGGTATAGGGCTATATACACACATCCCCTCTCCCCTTTCCGAGAACCGGCGTGGCAGTGTCTGGGGCAGTGTTGGTGTGCCCTCTGGGGGGGGTGGCGGAAAAAGGGGGCGGGGGATTTTATGTAGAACATTACGAAAATAACTGAAACCTATTGTATTCGCTTGATGAAATATGCTTGAATGAAGTTGGCGGAAGAGGTTTCCACCTGCCTCCTATGTCAGACGCCAGTTTTCACTTTCCTTTCCTGTTGCCCGGTGGGTCCGACCAGCCCACCGGAGCATGGTTTCGTAGCTCAGTCGGAAGAGCGAGCGGTTGTTAACCGCTGGGTCGCAGGTTCGATACCTGCCGAAACCGCCAGAATTTTTTGCGAGAGGGGGCCGGGGCATGGCCAAGACAGCATCGAACCACAGCAAGGCGCACATGGACGATATGAACAAGAAGGCCGCCGCGGCCCACAAGAAGCAGACGATTGAGAGGATCAAGGCGTTTTTGGAGCAATCCGAGAATTACTTTGACGTGCAGGACCGGTTGGAGCAGGCATACAGCGAGGCGGGCCTTGCCAACGCCATGAGGTGGACGCTGGGCCGTTTGCAGCGGTACTACGATTACAACGGCGGTTGCGAGGACGAGGAGGTGGAGGCGCAGGTAGACGCCTTTGAAGCGGGAAATGAGGAGATCGACGATCCCCGCTGCGTGTTCAGCTACTATGTGCGGCTTGCGTATCAGCGCATTCAGGAGCAGATCGACACCAGCCCCATCTACCGGGAAAAGGGCATGGTGACGCGGGGCATTTTCCTGAACAAGCAGAAGCGTCTGGGCGGCTATCAGGACAAGCAGGAGACCCGACAGGACTTCAGCGTGAACGTGACCTTCGGGGACGGCGTGGACGCAAGCGACTACAAGTGAGGAGGCGGCAAGGTGAACGGCCTGATTTTGGTTTTATCCCTGATCTGCGGCGCGGCCAGTATAGGCGCTGCCGTATGCGCAGTGCTGATTTTGCGGCTGCTGCGAGAGATCAAAGCCCCCTCCCCCACCGAACCGGAGAAGCCGGAGGCCGAGGAGCCTACGGACCGGCAGAAAAGCGTGGAACAGGGCATTGACAACCTGATGACCTACGACCTGAACACCATGAAAGCCAGCCTGAAGGGGCGGGAGGTGTGATATGGCGGTTACGGTACAGCAGATTTTCGACATCGCCATCCACCTGATGGATTCCCAGAACGAATCCACCGGCTCCACGGACACGGCGGACACCAAGGAATACCGGCTGCGGACCGTTTCTCTGCTGAACAGCGTTTTAGACCGGGCATTTCCGTACAGCGACAACTACCGGGAAGCGCTGGAAGCAGCGGGCGGCAAGCGGCCTATCTGCCCCAAGGTGGCGGATATGGCGGACGAGGTGGCGTTAGATGAGCGGATCTGCACCGGGGCGCTGCCCTACGGTCTGGCAGGTCTGCTGTTGCTGGAGGAGGACCCCAGCAGAGCCAACTTTCTGTGGCAGACGTTTCTGGAACAGCTGGAGCTGTGCCGCCAGAGCCTGCCCAGCGTGATCGGCGACGTGGAAAACCTCTACGGAGGCATTGAACACGGGGAGTTTGGAGCATGGTGGTAGATGGGACGTGGGTCTACCGCTGCCCTATCTGCGGGAAAGCGCTTCAGCATATCGAACCGGGCAGTGTGATCTACAACACGCCCATTTACTGCCGAAGATGCAAGGTGAGCCACTACCCCACCATTTTTGAGGGGCGGGAGCTGGATACAGACGTCCCCTTCCCTCTGAAAACCGAATAAAAACGAGAGCCCAACGAGGCCATGAGAGCGGCGAAAGCCGTTTCTTGTGGTCTCGTTTTTGTTTTGTCAGCAAAGCCAGACCAGGCTTTGGAAATACAAAAAACCGGCCAGACCAGGCCGGGGAAAGAGGCAAATATGTTCGAAAACACGAACCAAATCCCCGAACAGGAGCCCGAAACTACGGACGCCTTTTTGGATGGCTGGGACGGCGAAGCAGAAGCAGCGGCAGACCAGCCGGAAGTGGACGCAGAGCCGGTGGAGACTGGCGAGGAAACGCCTGCCGAGGACCCAAGTGAGAGCACGGAGACGCCGGAAGAGGGCACCGATCTTCCCGCAGACGCGGAACAGGCAGCCCAGACGCAGCAGACCGAGACAGAGACCGTGGACGCACGGCCCCAGACATGGGAGCTGCGGCACATGGGCGAGGTGCGGCAGGCCAACGAAGCGGAAATGGTGGCACTGGCCCAGAAGGGCATGGACTATGACCGAATCCGCAGCCAGTATGACGAGTTTAAGCCTGTGATGGAGATGGTCAACCGCTTTGCGAACCAGCAGGGGTTGAACACCAAGGACTACATTTCCATGCTCCGGACGCAGGCAAAGCAGGCCGAGGGCCTGAGTGAAGCGGACGCGCGGCGCTCCGTGGAGCTTGAGGACCGGGAGGCCGTTGTGGCCGTCGCAGAAGCAGAGCGGCAGGCCCAGCAGGACGCCATGGCGCAGGCCCAGCGGGCCGAGGCCGAGGCGGCAAGCCGCCGACAGGCGGACATTCAGGAATTTCAACAGACATTCCCCGAGGCAGCAAAGGACCCCAACAACATTCCCCCCCAAGTCTGGGCAGACGTGCGGAACGGATCTTCTCTGGTAGCCGCCTACGCCCGGTACGCCGTGCAGCAGGCGCGGCAGGACGCGGCAGACGCCAAGCGGGAGACCGCCTCTGTACAGCAGAACCAGCGGAACGCGGAGCGCTCCACCGGCAGCATGAGAAGCGCCGGTGATGGGCTGAAGTCTAAGGACCCGTTTCTGGAGGGCTGGGGGGACTAAGCCTTTGCATCGCCGGGGAGACCGACGAAAGAGAGGTTTTGAACCATGGCTATCAATTACGCCGTTAAATACGCAACCAAGATCGCGGAGGCTTTCTCTAAGCCTTCTATCACCGACGACGATGCCGGTAAGGCATACACCTGGACCGGCCCCAACAGCAAGACCATTGTCGTTGGCAGTGTGGACACCGTGCCGGAGACCGAGTACACCAACACCGGCGACAACCGATTCGGCACCACCTATGACCTGGGCGACACTCAGCAGGAGATGACCTGCGAGCAGAAGCCCGCCTTCTCCTTCACCATCGACGCGGTGGATCAGACGGATCAGGCCATTGAGAAGTCCGCTTCCCGCGCCCTGCGGCGTCAGCTGGAGCAGCGGACCACCCCCAACATGGACCGCCACCGCATCAAGAAGTGGGTGATGGGCGCTAATATCCAGCGTCAGGAGACAACCGCCCCCACCAAGAGCACCATCGGCGGCCTGATTATTGACCTGAACGCCGATATGACCAACGCCCTGGTGCCCATGGAGAACCGCACCCTGTACATTGCCACCAGCTATTACAAGCTGCTGAAGCAGGATCCCGCCTGGCTGGGCACCGAGAGCCTTGCCAAGGAGGCCCTGACCAGAGGCGTGGTGGGCCAGTACGACGGCTGCCGGGTGAAGAACATCCCCGACCGCTATATGCCCGCCGGCGTGTACTTCTTCATCAAGTGGAAGGGAAGCACCGTGGACCCCGTGAAGCTGGCGCAGTACGACATTTTGCCCAAGGTGAAGGGCTATTCTGGACCCGTGGTGCAGGGCGTGACCTACTATGACAGCTTCGTGCTGGGTGCCAAGGGCGACGGTGTTGCCGTGTGCGGCAACGCTGCCATTCTGGCCGCACCCGTGATGTCTATTACCGGCCATGCCGTCAGCATCACTGCCGTGTCCGGTGTGGTGTTCAAGTACACCACCGACGGCACCAACCCCCGGTACTCCAACACCGCCCAGATCTACACCGCTGCTGTGACCCTGACCGCCGGTCAGACCCTGCGGGCCGTAGGCACCAAGGACGGCTGCGTGGGCATTGAGGGCACCAAGGATTACGAGTGATCTCATGGGAGGGGGCTGCGGCCCCTTCCCGCCTATATGGACGGAGCGGGTGCATGAACCCGGCCCGTCCGCCAGATATAAGGAGCGATTATGCCTCGATATAAACAGACAGCAGGCGGAACGGTACAAGTGGATTTGGGGACGCTGAACCCCAAACAGAAGCAGTTCTGCCAGTCCCGGAGCCGGTACACGGCTTACGGCGGTGCCAGAGGCGGCGGCAAGACACACGTTCTGCTGCGGAAGGCGGCAGGCGGCGCGCTCACCTACTCCGGCATCAAGATCCTGATCGTGCGCCGGGAGTACCCGGAATTGGAGCAGAACATCATTCTGCCCATGCAGAAGCTGATCCCGCCGGAGGTGGGCAGCTACAACGGCAGTATGCGCATGATGTTCTTCTGCAACGGCAGCATTATCAAGTTCGGCCACTACGGAGCGGGGGACGATCAGGAATATCAGGGACTTGAATTTGACTGGATCTTCATGGAGGAGGCCACCCAGTTCTCAGAATCCCAGTTCCGCACGCTGGGCGCGTGTTTGCGCGGCGCGACGAAGTTTCCCCGGCGGATGTACCTGACCTGCAACCCCGGCGGCATCGGCCACCTGTGGGTAAAGAGGCTGTTCGTGGATCGGGAATACCGGGAGGGGGAAAAGGCCAAGGATTACACCTTTATCCCCGCCACGGTGGACGATAACCCCCAGCTTTTGGAGGCGTCCCCGGAGTACAAGCAAATGCTGGACCTACTGCCGGAGGATGTGCGGCGGGCGTGGCGCTACGGCGATTGGAACGCCATGGCAGGCACGTTCTTCCCGGAGTTCCGGCGGGAGACCCATGTGATCACGCCCTTTGTGCGGGTGCCCCAGGAGTGGAAGAAATACCGGGCGTTCGATTATGGTCTTGATATGTTCGCCTGCCTTTGGGTGGCGGTGGACTTTGAGGGGCGGGCCTATGTGTACCGGGAGGTACAGCAAAGCGGCCTGATCGTCAGCGAGGCGGCAAAGCTGGCAATTGCCCTGACGCCGCCGGAGGAACACATTGAGTTCACCATTGCCCCGCCGGATATGTGGAACCGGCAGAAGGACAGCGGGCGGAGCATGGCAGAGATTTTTGCACAGAACGGATTAGGGCTGCTGAAAGCCAGCAATAACCGCGTTCAGGGCTGGATGGCCGTCAAGGAGCTGCTGAAGCCCATGAAGAGTGACACGGACCGGCCCGGACTGCTGGTGACGGAAAACTGCGTGGGCCTGATCCGCAATCTGCCCTCCATCCAGCATGACGAGAAAAACCCGTCGGACTGCGCCACGGAGCCCCATGAGATCACCCATATCTGCGACGCTGCCCGGTATTTCTGCGTGACCCGCGTTCTGGGCGCTCAGAAAACCGTGGAGAAGATCGTGGACGATTTCGACGAGGGCGAGGACTACGATGACGTGATGACGGGCGGGGAGATGACCGCCGGTTATCTATCCTACGGATAAAGGAGGCCCGGACGATGGCTCAAATCACATCCAGCAACGACATTCAGGTGTTGAAGATCCGCCAGTTTCTGGGCCTGAACGAGAACCCAGACGGGGATACCAAGATCAAGAACGGCGAAATGAGCAAGATGCGGAACTTCCGTGTGACGCGGGAGAAGCACTTGCAGCTCCGCCCCGGCACCAAGACGATCCTGAACCTGAAAACAGCGTGGGACGCATGGTGCGCGGAGAGCGGCCACACAGCCCCTACAGAGAACCCTGTTTTCTCCGGGGCGTGGGAGGGCGTGGTAGACAGCAAGCAGCGGACCCTTGCCGCCTTCGGCGGCCTGATCTTCTCTCTGGACCCGGCGGCGCTTACCGTCAGAGTGGTAGGCCAGTGCACACAGGACCAGACCTCGTTCTTTGGCTTTTCCAACAAAGTCTATCTGCTGAACGGCCATGAGTACATGAGCTGGGACGGCAAGGAGGACAGCAGCTTTGCGGCGGTGGAGGGCTATATCCCCACAGTGATGAACGCCACCACGCCTGCGGGCGGCGGTTTTCTGCTGGAAAACGTGAATCGGCTGACGGGGAAACGGAAGGTGCTGTATTCCCCAGACGGCAAGGAGACGGTTTTCCACATCCCGGAAAAGACGGTGGATGAGATCGTGTCCGTGAAGATCGGAGACACGGCACAGACCTACACCTCTGACCTGAAGGCACGAACCTTCACCATTACCCCTGCCCCCGCTGCCGGAACCAACACACTGGAGCTGATCTACCGCAGCGGCAACGGAGAACGGGCGCAGGTGACAGGAATGCGCTTTTCCGAGCTTTACAACGGCCAGACAGACAGCCGCGTGTTCCTCTACGGAGACGGCACCAACAAGACCATTTACTCCGGCATTGACTCCGCCACCGGGAAGCCTTCGGCGGAATACTTCCCGGATCTGTACGAGGCAGAGGTGGGCGAGGCCAACACGCCCATCACCGGCATGGTGCGCCATTACGCACGGCTGGTGGTATTCAAACAGGACGCCACCTACTCCATGAGCTATTCCACACTGGTAACGGCTACGGATGTTACCACGGCGGCGTTCTACGTGACCCCTGTCAACCGGCAGTTCGGCAACAAGGCTCCGGGACAGGTGGACATTCTGGAGAACAACCCACTGACGCTGGACGATCAGGCGGTGTACCGGTGGCGGAGCGTATCTACCGGCGGCAATATCACCTTTGACGAGCGGAACGCGGAACGGATCAGCAACCGGGTAGAGGTGACGCTGCAAGGCTTTGACATGGCAGAGACCCGGACCTTCAACCGAAAATCGGCGCAGGAATACTGGTGGATGTACGGAGACAAGGCGCTGATCCTGAACTACGGCGCGGACGCATGGTATCTCTATACCGGACTGAGCTTCCGGGCCATGGTGGAGGTAGGGCTGGAAACTTACGGCTTCCGGCCCGACGGCGGCGTGGTGCATCTTTCCCGGCAGTACCGTAACGATGACGGCAAGGACATTGACGCCTACGCAGCTACCGGCTCCATGGATTTTGACCGGGACTGGGTGCTGAAGTACAGCCCGCTTATTTTCGTGGCGATCCAGCCGGAGAGCAACGCGCGGGTGCACGTGACGGTGGAGACCAACCGCCGCAGCGACTACCCGGAGAAAATTGTATCCTCCGGCCTGACCACCTTTGCCCATGCGGATTTCGCCCACTGGTCTTTCGGCACCAACCGAAAGCCGCAGGTACGGCGGGTGAAGATGAAGGTGAAGAAGGCCACCTTCTACAAGCTGGTATTCAAGAGCAAATCGGCATCGTCTACCGCAACAGTGCTGGAGACGGACGTGCAGCTCCGCTATACCGGAAATGTGAAATAAAGGGGTGAACCCATGAGCAAACAGACGATGACCCCGGAGCGGGTCGGTAAGGAATACAGCGCGGGGATCAGCTTCAACAGCGGCATTGACCTCTATGACTGCGTGGAGACCAACGAAAATTTCTTCATCGGGAAGCAGTGGGAGGGTGTGCAGAGCAACGGACTCCCAACCCCCGTATTTAACTTCTTGAAGCGGGTGGTGCTGTTCTCCGTGGCAAATATCTCCACGGATAATCTGAAACTGTGGGCGCGGGCCATGTCCTCCAGCGGGGAGCGGAACACGCAGACCTTGGAGCTGGTGGCCGACATTCTCAACGACCAGTTCGCGTCCATTTTTGAGCATAACAGCATCGGCGGGCGCATCCGGGAGTTTACCAGAAACGCCGCCGTGGACGGTGACGGCTGTATGTATACCTATTGGGACGATACGGCGGAGACCGGACAGGCCAGCAAGGGGGCCATCCGCACGGAGGTCCTGATGAATACGCAGGTTTTGTTCGGCAATCCCAACAACCGGGACGTGCAGAGCCAGCCCTACATCCTTCTGGAACGGCGGATGCTGCTGAGCGAGGCCCGGAAGCGGGCCAAGCGGTACGGCAAGGACCCGGACGAGATTCAGCCGGACAACAAGGACTGCGGAAACAACTACATGGATTCCATGAGCGGCAGCGGAAACAAGGTGACGGTGCTGCTCCGGCTGTGGAAGGATGACGAGACCGGCACCGTCCATGCCTACGAGTGCACCCGGCAGGCGGAGATCCGGGGCAATCTGGACCTTGGCATCAAGCTGTATCCCCTGACGTGGATGAACTGGGACTATGTGCAGGACTGCTATCACGGACAGGCCATGATCACCGGCCTGCTCCCGAACCAGATCTTTGTAAACAAGCTGTTCGCCATGTCCATGATCTCCCTCATGACACTGGCCTATCCGAAGGTGGTATACGATTCCACCAAGGTAGCCAAGTGGACAAACAAGATCGGCGGGGCTATCCCGGTGAACGGCAGTGTGGAGGGCGTGGCGAAGATCATTGACCCCGCCAGCATCTCCCCACAGATCAGCCAGTTTATTGACATTGCTATCAGCTACACCCAGAAGTTCCTCGGCGCATCGGACGTGGCGCTGGGCGATACCCGGCCGGACAACACCTCCGCCATTATCGCTTTGCAGCGGGCGGCGGCAACCCCCATGGAGCTGACGAAGCAGAACCTTTTGCAGAGCATTGAGGATCTGGGCCGCATCTACATGGAGTTCATGGGCGAATACTACGGAGAACGGTATGTGGAGATCTCCAACCCCTATGACAACAGCAAATTGGTGGTCCCCTTTGACTTCTCCATCCTGAAGGAGATCCCCTTTACCATCGGACTGGACGCGGGCGCGGCTTCCTATTGGAGCGAGATCGCGGCCATGCAGACGCTGGACAACCTTCTGATGCAGGGTAAGATCTCCACGGTGGAGTATCTGAAGCGTCTGCCCGCCGGACAGATCACCGACAAGGAGGCGCTGATCCAGACCCTCCAGCAGCAGGAGCTTGCCATGATGGGCGGCGGTCAGCCGGAAGCAGAGGGCGAACAGCCTGTTGCTCAGGAAGAAGCCGCCCCCATTCGGGGCGGGGCCGGATACGGCCAGTTGCAGCGGAAGATCAACGAGACCGGCGAAGTGCCGAAAACGGAGGTAGGTGCTTAAATGGAAAAACGATTGACAGCGGACCTGAACGTGGTAGCCAACTCCAATCTGGAAATTCAACTGCTGGACGGCGATCTGAACATCATTCAGAAATTGGACGATGAGCCGAATGACGTGGGTGGTCTGACCAGTGCGGAACTGAAAGCCAAGTTTGACGAAGGCGGCAACATCATCAAGAAGTACATTAACGAGACCCTGATCCCGGCGGTGCTGGCGGAGGACGCCACGGAAGAAAGCCGCAAGCAGGCGGAGGCGGCGCGGGTCGCGGCAGAGCAGGGGCGCGTGACCGCCGAGGAAGGCCGGGTATCTGCGGAAACGGCACGGGCAGCGGCAGAGCAAGCCCGGTCCGAGGCCGAAGCCTCCCGCGTGTCCGCCGAAAACGCGAGAGCGGAGGCGGAGACGGCCAGAGCCGACGAAACCGCCGGGATCGTAGCCCGGGCAACCGCACAGGCCAATGCGGCGGCGGGCAGCGCGTCTCAAGCCGCAGGCAGTGAGCAGAGCGCCAAGGATGCGGCGGGTACGGCCACCGGCGCGGCAAGTTCCGCCAGTCAGTCGGCGGCGTCCGCATCCGGCTCCGCGTCTCAGGCCAGCGCGGCAGCGGCGGCGGCGGCTGGAAGCGCCGCAGGCGCGGAGGCTGCCAGCAAAACCGCTCAAAGCTGGGCCGTAGGCGGAACCGGCACCAGACCCGGGGAGGACACGGACAACGCCAAGTATTGGGCAGAGAAGGCACAGGCAGTTGTGGGCGGTGACTTCGCTACCAAGGTGGAGGCACAGGGCTATGTAACGGCGCATAACGAGAGCGACGCCGCCCACCCGGACATCCGAGAGGCGCTCAACGGCAAGGCGGCGGCCACACACGCCAGTCAGCATGGGAAGGACGGGGCAGACCCCATTACCCCCGCGGCCATCGGCGCGGCGTCTCTGGGAGCGGACGGCAAGGTGCCCGCAAGCCAGCTGCCGGAAATTTCCTCCGTCAAGACCTACACCGCCACCATCGGCACCACATGGGTGGAGGACAGCAACACCGGCGTCAAGACACAGACGGTTGCCATCGCCGGGGTGACGGCGCAGAACACGGCCATCGTAGACCACGCTTACACGGGAACCGGCACAGCCGAGGATTACGCGGCTTTTGTAGTGGCCGAAAATCAGTTCCTTGACTGCATCACAAACGGCTACGCCGAGACAGTAGATGGCGGTATCAAGTTCACCATCTTTGGTGAGGCGAATACGGTGGAAATTCCTATTGTCGTGGAGGTGAGCTGATGGGACGTGTGATTTTGAGCGGGGCGAGCAAGGGTATGACGGTGCCGGTTTCGTACAAAGCGAATTTTTCGGATAATACGTGGGCGCAGATCATTGATGCCTGCCATAAAAACCAAGTGCCGGATACTTGGGCGGTTGAAAACCAGAAAACCATGACCATCAATGGTGTGAATTATGCTATCGACATTATCGGCAAAAACCATGACGATTATGCGGACGGTTCCGGTAAGGCTCCGCTGACCTTCCAGCTGCATGACTGCTACGGCGAGACCAAGAACATGAACAGCTCCAACACCAACAGCGGCGGCTGGACGAGCTGCGCCATGCGAAGCACACACCTGCCTGCCATCCTGAGCCAGATGCCGACGGAGGTACAGAACGGCATCCGGGAGGTGAATAAGCTGACCTCGGCGGGCAGTCAGAGTGCCACCATCAACACCACGGCGGACAAGCTGTTTCTGCTGAGCGAGATCGAGATTTTCGGCAGCGTCCACTATTCCAAGAGCGGCGAGGGTACGCAGTACGACTACTACAAGGCGGGCAACAGCAAGGTGAAGAAGCTCAACGGCAGCGCGTACTACTGGTGGGGGCGCTCTCCGAAGGGCAGCAACTCCGCGTATTTCTGCATTGTCGGCAGCGGCGGCAGCGCCGACTACTACGTCGCGAGCATTGCGGATGGCGTGGCCTTCGGCTTCTGCTTCTAAGGGGGTGGCCTAATGGGACATTGCTTGATAATGCGGAAGGGCGAGGTGCATACGGCGCCGGTGACGGGGGTGCTGGCCTCCAGCCTTGCGGTGGGTTCCACCGTGAAGCTGATGGAGGGCGGCACGGCGGTGGAATATCTGGTGGTCAATCAGGGCATCCCTGAAAACAGCAGTCTGTATGATGCAAGCTGTGATGGTACGTGGCTGCTGAGGAAGGATATTCACAGCAACAGGAAGTGGCACACATCCGATGCCAACAAATATGAAACCAGCGCTATCAACACTTGGTTGAATGGGACTTTCTTCAACAGCTTGGGCACGACGGAGCAAGCCGTTATCAAGCAGGTAAAGCTCCCGTACCGTAAGAACGGCGGCTCTGGCGGCACTGACCAGAGCGGTGCAAACGGCCTGTCCTGCAAAGTGTTCCTGCTGTCTGGCCCTGAAGTCGGTCTGGCTGGCGCAAGCTATATGCCGAACGACGGCGCTAAGCTGGATTACTTCAACGCGGACCTCGGAACAGACTCTAAACGTATTGCATACCTGAACGGCTCAGCCGCCTACTGGTGGCTCCGTTCCCCACGCACCAATGGTCTCAACGGCGTGTTGATCATCTACCCCAATGGCGGCTACAGCGCCAGCAGCATACCCGGCTCGAATGGTGGTATCCGCCCCGCTTTGGTTCTTCCCGGCAATGCCCTATTTGACAAGACCACCAAACTGTTGAAGGGCGTAAAGTAACGGAGGAAAGCCGGAGGTTTAATCCTCCGGCAGGTCCCACAGATACAAATGAAACCGGTTGAATAATCAACCGAACAGTTGAAACCGGTTGAATAATCAACCGAACAGTTGAAACCGGTTGAATAATCAACCGAACAGTTGAAACCGGCTGAGTAAGCCGTAAAAATTGAAAGGAGAAACACTATGGAGAAGAAGTTTGCCGAGATCATCAACGAGGGCAAGAAGAACGGCGAGAGCATCGAGGTTATCAACACCAAGCTGAAGGAGGCCGGTGCCAACTTCCATTTAAACCCCGACGGTGGTATCGCCGGTTGGTCTGAGAAAGAAATGGCTGAGGGCTTCATCCCCGCAGAGACCGAGCCGGAGGACGTGAAGCATCTCCGTGACATCATGCGGTACAAGCCGGAGCTGGCGGGCCAGACCATGACCGTGACCGTTGCCGAGGGCCGCTATGAGGTGACCTACAACGCCAACGGAAACCCGGTAAAGGCCGTGCGGGTGAACCACTGAAGCACTGTGCAGGGAGGGCAAAAGCTATGAACGCAGTACATATTAAAAATCTAATTCTGGCGGCGCTGGCAACAACCGGCTCTGTCATCGCGCAGGCTTTGGGCGGCTTGGATATGGCGCTGAAAGTGCTGATCTGCTTTATGGTGCTGGATTACGCCACGGGCTGGCTGGTGGCGGCGATCTGGCACAAGTCCGGGAAGAGCAGCACCGGGGCGCTGAGTTCCGATGCAGGCTTCAAGGGTCTCGCGAAGAAGTGCGTAGAACTGGCGCTTGTCTGGATGGGGGCGCTGTTAGACCAAGCTACATCCAGCGACTTTGTGAGAGACGCGGTTTGTATGTTCTTCATCGCCAATGAGGGATTGAGTATTTTAGAGAACACGGCCATTATGGGCGTTCCCTACCCGGCCTTTGTGAAGAATATGCTGGACGCCATCCGGCAGGCCAGCGACGAGGGAAAGCAGGAGGCCGGGACATGATGACGAGAGCGGGCACAGTCCCGCTCTCCGACCTCCAATTTTTGAAAATCTATTTCAATCGGCGGCGTCTCCGCTCCACCACGGCCAACCTGAAGAAGATGCTGGCGGAGGCGGGCGGGGACGCTATCTGCAATGGCTCCATCTTCCTGCGGAACCAGCAGCCCGCCTGTCATTTAAAGGCAGACGGTAAGGTTTACAAGGCCCCCAATTACCGGGCGTGGGCCATCAGCTGGAACACCCCGGCGGACTTCGGCGTGAAAACCGTGCCCAACAGCGACGCAAACTACATGGAGTGCGTTCACCTCATCATCGACGGCAAGAAGATCAGCCCTATCCACTGCGGAGCGGATATGCGTTACCGTGCGCCACGGACGGCCATCGGCACCAAGAACGGGCGGTTCGCCTACTATGTGAGCCGTGACCGGCGGACACCGGAACAGCTCCGGGATCTGCTGGCCGCGTCCGGCTGGGACAACGCCATTATGATGGACGGCGGCGGGAGCACCTGCTTCATGGATCCGACGGGCAAGGGCTTTACCGGGGACGGGCGGGTGATCCCGTTCTTCCTGGTGTGGAAACTGAAAAGCGGGGATGCGTGTGAGCCGGAAGGAGAGAAACCTATGGTAGAGATCAACGCCTATTCCAAGGCGAAGGACGGCAGCAAAAAGCTGTCCACCCATTTTAAAGTGAAAGAATTTGCCTGCGGGGACGGCAGCGACGCTGTGCTGGTGGCCCCCCGGCTGGTGATGGTTTTGCAAAGCATCCGCAGTCACTTCGGCGCGGCTGTGACCATCAACAGTGGGTATCGGACGCCACAGTACAACACCAAGGTCGGCGGCGTGGCCCACAGCCAGCACTGCTACGGCACGGCGGCGGATATCACCGTGAAGGGCCAGACGCCGGAGACGGTGGCGGCCTACGCAAGAGAGCTGATGCCGGACTGGGGCGGCGTGGGCGTATACAGTCAGAAGGGCTTCACACACATTGATACAAGGGAAGCCCGGGCAGACTGGAACGGATAAGGAGGGCCATGTATGGCAGGGTACTACGATAAAAACAAGGACTACTCCAAGGAGCTTCAGCGGACGGACCTGTCTGCCTCCGAGCGGGACCGGCTGACCAAGGAGCGAGAGAATAAAATCGCTGACAAGTACGGCGGCAGGGAGCCGAACATGATCGGCTCCGACAAGACGTATTCTCAGACCTACGGCGGGTCCAGCAACCGGGGGAACAGCGGAAGTTCCGGCGGCAGCTCTCAGGGGACCTTTGGAGGGTATACCTACGACCGCAAGGACAATGGCGGCGGCATCTACGGGACGCCCACCAGCAATTCCGAGGTAAAGAACTACAAGCAGGGCGGCGTGACCTATCAGGTGGGCGCGGACATGAGCCGCCGTCAGGATCTGGCGGGCCGCGCACAGATTTCCAACGGCTATACCGTGTTCTATGACGATAACGGCTATGCCTACAAGGCGGTGAAGGGCGCGGCGGACTACACCCCCCATCAGGACATCAACGCTGGAAACGGCAGCTACGGCAAGAGCGGTGCGTGGACGGACAACGAGATGCTGTCCGCACTGGACCGCTCCAAGATCACGGACATCCGCAACCGGCTACAGCGGGGCGAGATCACTGGAGATCAGGCCAACGCCGCCGCAAACGCCATCCGTGCCGGGTACGGCTACACCATCGACAAGAACGGCTATGTGACGGACAGCGGCGCGCTGTCTGCCGTGAATGATCTGCGCAAACGCCTTGGGCTGGACAACAGCCCGGAAAGCGCAGAGCTGGCTTACTACCGCTATCTCATGGGGACGGACACCTCCCCCGCCGCACAGGCCGGCGGCAAGGTGCAGTCTTTCGGGGACTATCTGGCGGCAAATGGCGGCGTGCAGGCCGGGGCCTCCGGCTATGGCACACCGGCGTACAGCCAGCAGCGGGTCACGGACATCAGCGCCGGAAATGTGCCGATGCAGAACCCCGGCACCACTCAGACCGGCATGAGCTTTGACATTGGGGACGGCAGCGACTACCTGAAGGAGCTGTACGCCAAGAAGGTGGCGGCAGAGCTGGCGGCGCTGAAATCCGCCTACGAGCAGAACACCGCCACGCTGGATGCCAGCCGTGCACAGATCGCGCCTGTGTATGACATAGCCCGGAACAGTGCGGCCAACCAGAACGCCCTGAGCCGGGGCGCGTTTCAGGAGATGGCGGTGGCCAACGGCCTGAACACCGGCACCACCGGACAGGCAGCACTGGCACAGGACGTTGTGCTCCAGCAGAACCTCTCCCAGATTGACCGGGAGCAGGCGGAAAAGACGGCGGCTATCGACCTCCAGCGGAGCCAGCTTGACACGGAGTACCGAAACGCCATTGCCAAGGCAGAGGCCACGGGAGACGCGGAGCTGGCAAACGCCCTGTACGAGGAATACGTCCGCCAGCAGAATCTCTATGCCAAGTACGGCGCACAGACGGGCGGCTCCGGCTCCGGTTCTTCCGGCGGCAGTACCGTGGTAAAACCCAATCTGACCGCCAGTCAGGTACAGTCCGCGCTGAAAAACGGCATCGTGACGGATGACGTGATCTCCGCTTTCGATTACTACTACGGGCAGGGGGCCTACGATTCTCTGTACGGCACCGGCAAGCTGACCTCCGGCGGGCCCTCCAGCGGCGCCACCTCCGGGGCCAAGAAGGGCAGCTATTCCAATGGCAAGCTCACCAACGAGCAGGTGAAGCAGCTCCAGAGATACTACGGCGTGTCTCAGGACGGCAAGTGGGGCAAGAACTCCAAGAAGGCCGCAGGCGGCCTGACGGCTGACCAGGCATGGGCGAAGTATCAGGGGAGCAGCGGAAGCAGCACCGGCAGCATGACGCAGGGCGCTTTCATAGCGTCGGCCACCAGCCTGAACACGGATCTGAGTAACGGCAATGTGGACCGGGCATACAACTGGCTTACCAAGAACTATGGAAAGCTCTCCGCCAGCCAGAAGCAGGAGGTCCAGAACCTGCTGGCACAGTACGGGATTTCTTACTGAGAGGTGCACCAGTATGGCAAAAACACTAAGCGGATTTAAGGTAATTGGCGATACCTCCAAAATCGGAGCAGGCAGCAAAAAAGGAAGCGCGGGGCAGACAAGCCCCACGCCTTCTTCCAATGGGAGCAGCCGGACGCTTGGAGGCTTCAAGGTCATTGGCGACACCTCGAAAATCGGGGCAAAGGCCGCCGCAAAGACCACACAGCAGACCGGCGCACAGAGCGCCACCCTTACTCAAAGCACCACCCGCTACCCGCAGCCCATGGACAATGTAGGGAGGCAAACAGGGACCAACAGCCGCTTGCTTGCGGACACGAAGCAAAGCGGGACACTCATTCCATCCCTTGATAACGGGCGCGTGGGGAAGGTAATCTCCGGTGCAGCGAAGTCCACCGGCTCCGCCTACGCAAATCTGGGCGGCGTGCTGGCGGAGGGGGCCGGGAAGCTGAATACCCGGATCGCCAACCAGAACGCCGGGGCTTCCCTGCAAAGCGACCATGACGCGGTAAAACGGTACGAAAAGATGCTCCGGGACGTAAAGTGGGCCAACGGCAAGGCCATGACGGCAGCGGACGTGAAGCAGGTGCAGGGCTATCTTGCCAGCGCCAAGCGGCGGATCGCGGCCCACGAGGGCTACACCAAGGCGGTGGAGCGGTCCGACAAGGCAGTGGCGGACAAGGCATATCAGAAGGCGGACCGTCTGTCCCAAAGCTCCGCTGCGGACGTGGCACAGGCCAAGGAAGGTCTGGGGCCGGTGGGCCAGTTCGCCGTGGATCTGGGCGTGCAGGGCGTACAGATGGCGGGGGACGTGGCAGCCAGCGCCGTGATCCCCGGTGCCGGTCTCGCCCTAATGACGGCCCGGTCTGCCGGAAGCAGCGCCCAACAGGCCAGACAGGCCGGGGCCAGCTATGACCAGCAGCTTGCCTACGGACTGGGCAGCGGCGCGCTGAGCCTTGGAACAGAGAAAATTTCCAACGTTTCTAAGCTGTTTCAGAAGACGTTTGGGCGCGGCCTCGCGGAGAAGGCAGCCAGCAAGTTAATCGCCAAATTTGGCGAAAACACAGCCGTTCAGGTCATGAGCGACCTTGCCAAGCGTCCCGCTGGGAGGCTGGCCCTCTCCATGATCTCCGAGGGCGGCGAAGAATTTCTGGAAGATTTTGCCCAGCCCTTTTTGCAGCGGGCCACTTATGACCCCTCTGCCCGGTTCGATCTGAGCGAGGCGCTGTATGACGCGGCGGTGGGTGCTGCCATGGGCGGCATCGGCGCAGGCGTTGACGTTATCCGACAGCGTGGAAGCAGTCAGGCGGACGCACAGCCTACGCAGGAGGCACGCCCAGAGGTGCGGGAGGGTATTGATACCCCCACCCCCGCAAACGCCGCAGAGGGCACGCAAAACGCCGCCTCCGGGGTGGAAGCGGCGGAGAATATTCGGGTGGGTCAGGCGACTACCATCAAGAAGCCTTACAAGGGCGAAGTGCCTACACAGACCCAGCGGCGAAACACAGCGCCGGTGCAGGTAAGCAGCGAAGCCTTGACCCGAGCGCAGAACAGTATTGCCGGGGCGCGTGGGCTGGAATCTTCCCTTCCGGGACAGAGTTTCAAGAGTACGCTGAAGAACGTCTACAAGAGCATCTTCAAGCCCGCAAAGGGCGTTGTTGTAGAGGGAACCTCTTTTGGCGGGCAGCCCTATGCGGTAGACATCAATAACAACGTGCCCGGAAAGGTTATCAGTGATGTAAACCTAACTGCGGAAAAGCTGTCTCTCCTGAGCAATCTCCCCGATGTTGTTAGGAACGGGATCTATGTCGGGAGTGGAGAATACACGCAGCATAGCGGAAGAAATCGCCCGGGCATCCGGTATGATTACTTTGAAACCCCTGTGCAAATCAACGGCACCGACTATATCGCAAAATTTGATGTTGAAGTGCTACCCGGTGCAAACAATTATCGGACCCATCAGGTTATAAAAATGGACCTGACACCCGCAGAGGCCAGGTTGGCGGGTCCAGCACCCGTGCCTTCCTCTGTGGCGTCAAGCCCTGTTGAGGGTACGCGTCCCCTCAATGCTAATGATAGCATAGCACAGGGGACGGAAAATGTCAAGAACGGGGGTGCGGCGGAGTTTGACACGCCGGGAGACGCCAAGGCCGGGACGTTGAACACGGATTATGACCGTTTGCAAGCCGCAAAGGATAAATTTCACCCAGAAGGTGCCTATGCAGCCCGCCCGGTAGATGTTCCTCTCACTAACTTTGAGGGCCGCAATATCCCTAAATCCGCTTCCACCATTGACGGGGCGCAAGGAATTGCGGGGGCGGATGTTCTCTTTCTGGAACAGCAAATTGCCGACGGAAAACTTGCTTTTGACACCATTCAAGACGAGACCGCCGTTAACCATGCGCGTTCTGTTATTCAGGATAAGGGATTTGACGGCGCATTGGAGCAGTACCGGCAGGCCGCTTCCGCAAACGTCGCAACGAAGGACAACACCGCCCTTGGTCAGCAGCTTATTTTACAGGCCATGCATGAGGGCAACGCCGCCTATGTCTCTGAGCTTCTGACGCTTTACACGCGCAACAGCACAACCGCGGCGCAGGCCATGCAGGCGCAGAGTATGTTTAGAAAGCTCTCGCCAGAAGGGCAGCTTATGTCCGTGCAGAAGGCGATCTCCGACCTGAACGAAAAATACGGGACGGCGGTTGAACTGGATGAGGCGGATGTAAAAGATTTTCTGGATGCGGAAACGCCGGAGGAGCGGCAGAAAGCAACAGAAAAAATCGTTGAAAAAGCCGCACAGAACGTTCCGGGGACCTTCCGGGCCAAATATGACACCCTGCGGTATCTTGCTATGCTCGGCAACCCCCGCACCCATATTCGGAACATTTTGGGCAATACGCTTTTCCAAATTCCGGTTACTGTAAAAAACCGCGTAGGAGCCATAATTGAGGGGGCCGCGTCCATTGCAACCGGCGGAAAGACGGAGCGGAGCAAATCCATTCTGGGGGCCAACCCGTTCGGCAAGCTGGCCGCGGAATGTCGGGCAGACTTTTCAAACGCGAAGGATTTTTTGGAGCAATCCAGCAAATACAATGAGGGGCAGACCTCACTCAGCGACATTGAAAAGAAAGCGAAGGCGTTTTCCGATGATAATTTGATTGGCAAGGCGGTCAACAAGGGATCTGATTTTAACAGCCGTGCGCTGGAAGCGGAGGATACCGCCGCTAAAAAGTGGATCTACACCCAATCCATGGCGGGCTTCCTGAAAGCCAATGGGTATAAGTCCATGTCCGACGCGCCCCAATCTGTACTCAATCGTGCGCGGGATTATGCGGCACAGGAAGCGCTGCGGAATACGTTTAACGATAAAAACGTAGTCAGCGATGCGGTAAGTGACCTTGGGAAGCTGAGCAAAAGCGATAATCCCGCGAAGAAATTTGCCGGGTATATTGTGGAAGGTATGGTTCCTTTTAAGCGCACTCCCACCAATATTGCGGTACGGGCCGCAGAATATTCTCCTGTCGGCGCGGTTTTGGGCGCGGTGGACACCGTTCGCGGCGCAAAGGCGAAGGATGTAGTTCAGGTGTCGAAAGGGCTCGACCGTGTAGCAACCGGCCTTTCCGGAACGGCTTTGATGTTGGCTGGTTTTCTGGCGGCGGGGGCTGGCTATGTGACCGGCGGCGATGACGATGATGACCGTCAACAGGCTTTCAATGACCTGACAGGACATCAGAATTATGCGCTGGAACTGAAAAACGGCACATCCGTCACGCTTGACTGGCTCGCCCCGGAAGCTATCCCGTTTTTCGTGGGAGCAGAGCTCTATAATCAAGGGCTGGATCAAGGGCTGCAATTCAAGGATGTGCTGAGCGCAGTTAAAAACGCCTCTGCCCCCATGCTGGAAATGTCGATGCTTCAGGGCTTGAATGACACGTTTGACAGCGCGGCTTATGCCAAAAACCGTGGGGACAGCGTTCTTGGGAGCGTGGTCATGTCTGCATTGACGAACTATGTGACGCAGGCATTTCCTACGCTGGGCGGACAAATCGAGCGCACCGGGGAAGATCTGCGGATGACCACCTATGTGGATAAAAACAAGGAGCTCCCCACCGATCTGCAATATACAATTGGAAAGATTTCTCAGAAAATTCCCGGATTGGATTATCAGCAGATCCCGTATATTGACGCATGGGGACGCACGGAAGCCACAGGGGACGCACTTATGCGCACCTTTAACAACCTGGCCAACCCGGCGTATGTATCTCAGGTCGAAGTTGATAAAGTGGAGGCGGAATTGCAGCGCGTTAAGGACGCGACGGGAGATTCCACGGTTTTCCCCAGCCGTGCAGAAAAATCCATCGAATTTGATAACGAAACGCATAATTTGACGGCTGAGCAATATCAAAAATATGCCAAGGCCAAAGGGCAGAACAGCTACAAGCTCGTGCAACAGGCCATGCAGTTGCCCGCTTACAAGCAAATGGGGAACGGCGGAAAAGCAGAACTTTTGAATAAAATGCTGGGCTACGCAAATTACAAGGCGAAGCGGGCGGTATTCCCCAAATACAGCAGCGACGCTTACGCCAAATATGAGGAAGCGGAGAAAAACGGCATTTCTCCCGCAGAATACTATGTATTCCGAACAACCGACAACAATCTTACCGCAGACAAGGACGCCAACGGGAACACGATTGCCGGGTCGAAAAAGGAAAAGGTGCTGGACGCTATCAATGGGATGGATCTATCCCCCACGGAAAAGGATTTCCTGTACCTTATGAATGGCTATGCCGCAAAAACGCTCAACGAAACACCGTGGCACTAAAAGAAATCCCCCGCCGATTGGCGGGGGATTTTCTTATACATAAGGGTACAGGAGGCGGAAGGTCTCGCGGCCCTTGGGGGTGACCATGGTCTGAACGCCGCTCCACGCCGTTTTGTCATTGAAGCTCTCCTTGACCTCAAAAAGACCATCGTTCTTATTCTCGTAGGGCATGAGCTTTTCTTTCTTGTCCCGGTAGATGTACTTCTTGTCCAACAGGAACTGTGTAAACTTCCGGGGCGGGATGCCAAGTTCCTTGGCGGTGTCGCGGAAGCTGGTGAGGGTGTTGCGCTCCACCAGTTCGTCAAAGTAATCGGCCTTGGGGGACATGATGGCGTTTTGCACCTGCAAGGAAGAAATGCGGGCGTCCCGCTCTGCCAAGGTGTGCTCCGCCACCTTGAGGGCCTTTGCCATGAGTTCCGCGGGGGAAAGGTCATTCTGCCCGGCGATATAGCCGCCGCTGCGGCGGATGGCGGGGAGGACTTCGGCGGTGACCCACTTGCGGAAGGGCTTTGCCTCCGGCTTATCGGAGCGGAGGATCACATTGTACAGGCCGCTCTCGCTGATACAGGTCATCTCCTGTGAACCGCCAAGGGTGTCCACCCTGACCGGCCCCCTTTCATCGGGGTCAAGACGTTCGGCAACATCACGGTACTTTGAAATCCCCAGCACCCCGCACACATCCTTCAGGACGAACCAAGGGGTGCCGTCTTTGCGCACCGTGCGGACTTCCGCGCCGCTATAAACAAAGGTCTGCATCTCGTTCATACCCACACCCCCTTAACGCACCGCGCTTCCCACGCGGTCTGAGAGGGCGGCGAGGGCGTCGCAAATCAGGTCAAGGGCGGGGGCGTAAACGGTGTTGGTTCGTCGGCAGGCGCTTAGAGACAGGAGTTTTTCATTTTCGCCGGAGCTGTTCCCGACTGCGGTAAAATCCCCGCACATCCCCTCCAAGGTAAGCTGCAAGCTGGCTTCGATCTGTTCCAGCTTGATCTGAACTTCATCCATTGTAATTTTTTCCATGGTACTTCCTCCATCATTTTACTTGACAGAGGCTCCCGGACGGCATAGAATAGATTTACCGTGAGGGAAACCTCTTGGCTGATAAGGAGTAGGCCGCTTGTGGAATGGTGGGCCTGCTTCTTATTTTATTTGACCCGGTTATAGACCTCCCGAATGCCTTGCCGAATGACGTCTGCTTTGCTCATGCCTGTTTTTTCACAACATATCTGCAAGAGCCGTAAATCTTCATCGGACATTCTGATTCGTGTTTCGTGAATTTTGGGGTCTGTAGTGGGCCTTCCGGTTCTCGGAGACATCTCGTCACCCCTTTCGTGTCACCGTAATTCAAATTATACTTACGGTGATACAAAAGTCAATAGGGAAATTCACAGAAAGCCATGAAACCGTTGCGGCTGTAAGAGAAAAAATAATATTCTAATAAAAATATCCCCCCTGCGGCGTGCAGGGGGGGGTGTTTTGTTTGGCTTCTACATCATGGACAGGAGCGTTTTTACATGGGCGGTGCGGTCCAGCATCCGCTCATGCTCCCAGTCCCAGACGGCCTGCTCGGCCTCCGTGGGATGGTGACCGGCGTCCTTCGCCTTTTCGATATGGCGGAGGGCCATTTCGTGGAGCCTGTTGGCATGGCCCAGCTCCTGACGGCTGAGGTCGGCGTAAGTGCTGGCGTCCTCCGGGTCCTCGGCGTGCTTGACAGCCTCCCGTGCGTACTTCTCGGCATCGTCCAGTTCTTCCCGGATCTCTTCGGCCAAGTGTTTGATCTCGTACATACGATCCTCCTAACTCTGCTTGATAAGGGTGTAGAGCTTGTCCACATCCCCTTCATTCAGCGTGACGTTCCCGATCAGGGGGATATTGGTGGTGACGGGGCCTTTGGCGGCTTCGGTTTTCAGGCAGGCGTAGATCTTGTCAATATCTACGTTCCCCGCCTCGTCAAAGACGCCGAGGGCCTTCACGGCGGGATGCTCCCGGA
>ERZ1034928.370-NODE-370-length-22588-cov-204.825722_pt1 | contig 22588 bp, 27 predicted proteins | sample MGYA00520627_ERZ1034928 | MGnify/ENA primary metagenome ERZ1034928 (study PRJEB33766, sample SAMN09781755) | gut metagenome | biome: gut microbiome | host: Homo sapiens | place: Madagascar | study: EMG produced TPA metagenomics assembly of the PRJNA485056 data... | reverse complement strand
GAGTGATGGGATGGTAAACCAGCACTGAGAACAGCCCCTAAACCCTTGAAAGCCTGAAGAGCCTTGCCACTACAACGTGAGGATGAGATATGCCTGAGCGTGAATGTGGGAAACCAATCAAACGGCAAGGATGGCGCATGGTTGAAAAACCTAAACGTTGGAGAAGGGCAGCTTGGGCGCGAAGCCGTGATGAGCGGTGTGTCAATCGAGTATACAGGGCGAGCCCCCAAATTTATAGGCCGAAGAAGTACTCAGGCGAGGATTGAAAACCCTCGGAAATTTAGTCTTGACAAATATTTTATTTCATGCTATACTTTAACCATCAAAAAAAATATTGGAGGTTAAGTCATGGTATTGGTAATTGGAATGTGGGTCGGCATCATCTACTGTATCTGCAAGGGTATTGCTGGCGCTTGTATGCGCGGGCATGGCAAGGCTGGCGGTATCTTTATCTTCAACGTCGTTTGGTTCTCGCTGTGTATGTACCTTGGAGCGACTACTGACCATCTTGGCGTTGCCGTTGGCGTTTGGGCGTTTGTTGGAACGGTTCTTAGCGCTATGATTGCTGGTTCTGAACGCCGCATGGACGATCCTGATGAGCGCCAAAAGATGATTAACGAAGTCAAAGCACAAGACAAATACGACAACGACTATGGCGTCTATGACCCTAAGAAAAAATAATCAAGACTAAACAACCACGTCAGAAATGGTTGAAGCGGCTACAACCTTCCGCAAGAGTGGATTCAACGACCAAGATGCGGCTACTCTTGCAAAGGTTGCGGCACAATATCAGAACGTAGCGGATATAGCGGTCAGCGCTGAGGATGCCGCGTCGTCTATTGTTTCGCAGATTCGTGCGTTTGGCGAAGATGCGGATTTTGCCACTCATGTCATCGACGCGTACAATGAGGTTGCTAACAATTTCAGCGTAGGAACAAATGACCTGTCTCAAGCGATGGAGATTGCCAGCGCTGGTATGGCTACCTATGGCAATGAGTTTGAGCAAATCATCGGCTTGGTTACTGCTGGCACGGAAATTATGACCGGACGTAGTTCTCAAGTTGCGCGTGGTCTTAATACCATCGCGTCTCGCATTGTCAAAAACCAAGGCGCTCTTGAAGATTATGGCATTCAAGTTGAGGATGTCAACGGCAACCTTAAGAGCACATATGATGTGCTTGCAGAGCTGAAGCCTACGTGGGATAGCATGAGCGAAGCTGAGCGTGTTGCGCTTGGTGACGCCATTGCTGGCACGAACCAATATAAGGTGCTTGCGGCTGTCATGCAGAACTTCGAGCACGCAACGGACGCAACGATCACGGCTCTAAATTCCAGCGGCTCGGCAATCAAAGAAAATGCCGCCTATATGGAAAGCCTTGAGGCTAAGACTACGGCTGTTAAGGCGACATTCCAAGACCTTGCAAACAACGTCATCGATGATGAGCTGGTTGGCGCTGTGCTGGATTTGGCCAATGGTTTCTTACAGCTTGCTAATACCGACCTTGGCCGCATTGTTACGCAGATTACCTTGCTGACAGGTGTTGGTTGGGGCGCAACTGGATTGCTTCAGGCGTCTAAGATTATCCCTGCTGTGACCAGCCAATTCAAGACGTTTGCAAGTATTGTGACCAATGGTCTCGGTGCAACGGCTACCGCTATGAGCGCTGGCGGCGCGGCTGTTGGCGGGCTTACTGCCGCATTGTCTGGCGCTCTGCCTGTCATTCTTGCTGTTGCTGCGGCTCTTGCTATTGGTGGCGCTTTATGGAAAGCAACTGAGGATAGCCGCAAGAGTATTGATGAGCTGAACGATTCTATCGATACGGACAATCAGAAGCTCCAAACCAACAAGGAGCGCCTTGCCGAAATTAACGGCATGGCTTGGAACGACAAGACCCCCGATATTCTTGCCGAGAAGGATGCTCTTGAGAAAGAGAACGCCGAGCTTGAGGCTCAGATTGAGAAATATCGGCAACTTGCCAAAGAACAAGCCAGACAGACGCTCGAAAATGCGGGTACGATTGAAACGTCGTATACCGAGAAGACCGACCGTAAGACTGGCCGCACTCGTCTCGAGCAAACCACGACGACTTTCACTGGTGAAGAATATTATCAGAAGCTCATTGATAAGCTCAGAGAATATCAAGATATTCTTAACAAGACCCATGAGCTGAACGATGAACAGCTTGCGGACTATCAAAAGACCGCATCTGAAGCGAGCCGTCTTGCTGATGCTATCAACATCCTCAACCCGGATATTATGACGGCCACCGAGAGCGAACGGCAGTTGACCTATGCTCTTGCCGATGCTCAAGAGGCTATGTCGTCTGCGTCGAGCTATGTTAGCAATTATGTCGATGGGCTGTATCAGACTGGCCAAGAAGCCAAGAAGACTGGAGACGCTCTGACAGAATATGTTGTTAACGCCATCATCGACGTTAACAATACAGACCTTTCGACCAATCAAAAGGTATCTGCGCTTCAGGCCATTATGAGCCAAGCCGACTTAACGAGCACAGAGCTTGTTGATAAGTTAGCGAACGCCATTATCACGGTTGGCAATACCAGCCTTGATGTGTCCGGGCAGATTGCCAATCTGCAAGCTCTTGCGCTTCAAGCTGGTTATACGGCTCAGGCTGTGGCGGCTGTGTTCGGCATGGATGAGAATACGGTAAGCAATCAAGTTCGCACGTCGGCAACTGGTTATATGCGCTCTCAATGGGCAAAGGGCAATAAAATTTCTTCTGAACAGGCTATGGCTTGGGCAAAGAAAAATTATGCCAGCTCGTTATGGAGTTCCCTCAAGACAAGCTATACGCCGACATCTCCAAAGGTCGTAACGACCGCTCCTTCCGGTGGAGGTAGAGGAGGTGGCGGCACATCTACCTCTAAGCAAACTCAGAAGAATAAAAAAGAAGCCAAGGACGCCGTTAAAGAGGTCAAGAAAGACGCCGAGGCTGCTGTAGACGACGTATCCGACTCTGTTTCTGATGCTCTAAACGAGCAGAAGCAGATGATGCAAGGCGTCATCGACTATTATGTCGAATATGCTTCGCGCCAAATTGAAAAGATAGATGAGCAACTTGACGCCATCAATTCCAAGTATGACACCATGTTGGATGCGGCTAAGCAACGGTATGATGACCAGCTTGCCGCGCTTGAAGACCAGTATAACGCCGTTGAAGACCAGTACGAGCTTCAGAAGCTCATGGACAATCTCGAAAAGGCTAAGCGGACATACCAGATGGTATATCGTGATGGCCAGTTTGTTTATGAGGTTGACGCCGAAAAGGTTAAAGAAGCCCAAGAGGCTCTGAGCGCATATAAGCGCAAGAAGGAATACGAGGAACGCAAGAAACAGCTTGCGGAATCTCTCAAGAACGAAACCGAGTATATCGAGAAACTGCGCAAAGCCCAAACTGAGGCTCTGGAAGATGAGAAGAAACGCTGGGAGGAATACAAGAAAGGTTGGTCTGAGCTAACTGACGAGTACGAGTTTCAGCAGAACAAGCTCCTCGCCGACCAGATGTTTGGCGCTGAGCAAGAGAACGCTACGTGGCAAACTCGTTTGGCGAATCTGCAAAGTTTCGTAAGCCAGTACAATAGGCTCATGTCGCAAATTGGCGGCGGTGGAGGCGGTGGTTCGGCTGGTGGTGGCTCTGCGTCTATTGGCGAACCCGGTGCTTCTGATGCTGGCCATTCGACCTCTTGGGGTTACGACCATTACAAGGAGCTTGGCTACAAGTCCTATGAAGATTGGTACTGGAACGAGTACATGAAGGGTGAAGCCAAGAACTGGACGGCTGTTGAGGAAAATTTCTATAAACAGGCGCTCAAGAACGACCTTGGCATTGATACCAACAAGAAATATTCTCTTGAAGACACGGATTATGCCGCACTCATGGAGGCGTCGGCTAAGCGCGGAGACCTCGCTGGTATGACTTATTGGGCGCGGGAACGTCAGAATAAGTTGGCGACCACTGGTCAAACCGACGTTGAGTCTACGAGAGATATCTACGAAGGTCTTAAAAATAAATATGGCCTTGGAGACTCTTCGTCCAGTTCCAGCTCCAGTTCCAAATCCGACAAAGATTCCAGCTCAAACTACAAGCCGGGTGGCGTCAGCAAATCTGACCAATCCAAAATTATGGGCATAGAGGATGAGATTGAACGAAACTCTCAGGCGTGGTTTGATGCTGATGAGGAAGAGCGCAAACGTCTTCATGAGCGCAATGAGAAACTGCGCAAAGAGCTTGAGAAGTTGAATCCCAATGGCTATGCCAGTGGTACAACGTCTGCCCGTGGCGGCTTAGCAATGGTTGGTGAACAAGGCCCTGAGTTGCGCGTTCTGAATCAAGGCGATGGGATTGTCCCTGCCGATATTACGCGCAACCTGATGAAGATTGGTGCGAATCCCAAGTGGTTTGCTCAGCAATCTGGCGCGGGCAATACCATCCTCAATGTGGCCAATGTTTCCCTGCCGAGCGTGCAGAACGCCCAGCAGTTTGTGGATGGTCTCAAGAACCTTGCGCTTCAGAAAGCATATGGCAGAACTTAATACAAAGCGGGTAGGCGTTTGCTTGCCCGCTTTCATTTTGCAAAGAAATGAGGTGACGGCACGATGAGAGCACAAAATGAATTGCTCGATGCAATCCAAGTATTGATTGACAAGAGCTTGAAAGACAAGGCGACCAAGGTTACTGGCGGCAAGGTAAAGTCGGCCAGTGGTGGGCGTGCGGTTATCACGATTAACGGATATGATTATCCGATTCCCTATTCTGGCGATGCGCCAAAAGTTGGCTCGACCGTGCGCGTATTTATCCCCAACGGCAACATGTCCGATGCGTTCATTGGCGGTGGTGGAGGAGGCGGCTCTACTGGAACGACCAACTACAACAACTTGACCAATAAGCCAAGTATCAACGGGACTACGTTGAGCGGCAACAAGACCAGCACTGAGCTTGGAGTATATGGGGCAGACAACCAACCGCCATATCCAGTCACGAGCGTCAACGGCCAAACTGGCGATGTTACGCTGAACGCTGATAGCGTTGGGGCATTGCCAAGCACGACCAAAATTCCATCTGCTACGAGCGACCTGACCAATGACAGCGGTTATATCACGGCTGCTGGTGCGCCTGTTCAAAGCGTGGATGGGCAGACTGGGGAGGTTGTGACCAATGCTGTCAAGACTACGGCTCAAACTTTGACAGATGCCCAAAAAGCCCAAGCCCGCACAAACATTGGCGCTGGTACAAGCTCGTTCAGCGGCGCATATGATGACCTGACTGGCAAGCCGACTATCCCCTCTAAGACCAGCGAGCTTGACAATGACTCGGGTTTCATCACGAACGCCGCTCTTGCTCCATATGCTAAAACGGCTGATGTACCTACCAAGACGAGCCAACTTAACAACGATTCTGGCTTTGTTGATGCCGCTGGAGCATCTGCGGTTGCACCTGTTCAATCCGTCAACACCAAAACTGGCGCTGTTGTATTGACGCAAGATGATGTTGGCAATGGCTCGACATATGTACGAACTCACAACGACTTCACAGATGCGGCTAAGCAACAAATCAACACTAACGAGGACAACATCGCCATGCTTGATTCCGATATGGAAGCGGCTCAAGGCGATATCACGGCGCTTAAAGGCAATGTGACCACGCTAACCACGGCATTACAATCTAAGCAAGACAAGATTGTTGGCGGCGCAAGCACTATCACAGATGACAACCTTGCGGCAAATCGTGCGTTGGTGTCTGACGGCAATGGCAAGGTGGCCGTGAGTAACGTAACCAGCACCGAGCTTGGCTATCTTGATGGTGTAACAAGCAATGTCCAGACACAGCTCAACAAGAAGCTGGAGAGCGCACCTGTTACCAGCGTGAATACAAAGACAGGGGCGGTAGTGCTTGGCGCATCCGATGTTGGGGCTGTGGCTACCAGTGACGTGACGCAAACTCTTGGCACAAGCACGACCAAAGTGCCGAGCGAGAAAGCTGTGGCTGATGCCCTATCTGGTGCTGGCGCTGGCGATATGCTCAAGGCAACATATGACCCGACTGGCTCTGTTGAACAGGCTGGCGGCATTCCAGATTATGTTGCTGGTCAGTTGCCAACGGTCAATGATGCCACGCTAACCATTCAGAAGAACGGAACAGCTGTTGGCACGTTTACGGCAAACGCATCTGCCAACAAATCCATCAACATCACTATGGCTAAGGGTGACGTTGGTTTGTCGAATGTTGACAACGTCAAGCAATATAGCGCCGACAATCCCCCACCCTATCCCGTGACAAGTGTTGCTGGTAAGACTGGCGAGGTCACGCTGACCAAGGCCGATGTTGGGCTTGGCAATGTTGATAATGTCAAGCAATATTCGGCAAGCAACCCGCCTCCATACCCTGTAACCTCTGTGAATGGACAGACTGGGGCGGTGACGATTGAGGCTGGTGGCGGCACGACTATTGTATTGTCTTCCACTCAGCCATCTGGTCTCAAAGCTGGAGACTATTGGTATCAAATTGTAACATGATGAAAGGAGCAATCAACGTATGGCTCTAACAACTCCTGTGCTTGCTCCTGTTCCATATTTTGATGCGAGCAAAGCGCAAACTTTAACATTTACGGTGCGTGGTGGCGACCAAGTTGTTGCGAACACCCTCACCATCAAAAACAATGCCACGCTTGAGGTTGTGTACACGGCGACCGTGACGACCTACAAGCTGGAGCATACTATCCCCGCTGGAACATTGACCAATGGCTCGTATTATCAAGCCACGGTCAAGACTAAAAACGCCGCTGGTCAAGAATCAAATGAATCTGCTGGCGTTCAATTTTATTGCTATGCCGAGCCGAGCTTTGGTTTTACCAATGTGACGGCTGGTGGCGATATTGGCAACAGCAGCTATGCGTTCAATGTGCGCTATAACAATGTAACGCCGAACGCAAATGAATATCTGAACGAGTTCGTGTTCAACTTATATGATGCCGCTGGTACATTGCTGTCGACCTCTGGCGCACAATATAATTCAAGCAACGCTCTGCCGCTTGATATTTCCTACCTGTTTACTGGGTTGGCTGACCAGACGGCGTACAGCGTAGAATGCACGGCTGATACCACTGGTGGTAGACAGATTACCACCGGCAAGGTCAACTTTACTACGGCATATACTCAGCCGTCTTTGTATAGTTACATCTACTTGACAAACAAATGTCAAGATGGCTATATCACGATTGACTGCAATGTCATTGCAATCATTGGTAAGATTGATGGCGGTGGCGAGCCAGTGTACACCGATGATAACACGGCGCTTGATGCTCGTGAGCATGGCGTGACGTGGGATGATGGCTACCATATCACCAATGGCTACACGACGCGCATTTGGGGTCGAGCATATACGCCTGATGGTGAGATTCTGCGGTTCAGCAATGCCAAAGGCGATACGGTTAGCCTTGTATACCGAGAGGATGCAACAAAGGCATGGTTTGAGCTGAGGGTCAAGAACATTGACTTTGCATGGGCTTATATTATTAAATCAGTACAGATTGCCAAGCCTGACGATGCTGACCAAGTGTTCGCTTGGCTCAGACAGAGTGGCGACCTGTATGATATCATCATTGAGAATTTGGGGGTGAGCGCCTGATGCTTTCTTTCGTAGGATATAATTTCTGTTCGGACATCAACTCGCTTGACCCTATGGCGACGATGATTCGCAACGTCACGACGACCAAGTTGGCTAATGGTATCTTTGACCATTTCAATGTAAGCTCGAACACTACGTCTGACTACAACCACACAAAGCCGACTGACTGGGACTTTGACACTATCATGGATTGTAACTTTGATGGCAATGTAAACGCTGGCAACCTTGAACAGCTAACGGCTGATATTACCCAAGTCAAGGTTAAGCGGCGTGTTAAAGGCACGTTTGATTGGATGACTATCAAGACCGTGGATATCAATACGCCTGAAGATTTTATCTTTACGTTCAATGATACGACCACGGCGAGCGGCGTTGAATATGAGTATGCCTATGTGCCTGTTATGGCCAATACCGAGGGCAATCTTGCTGAGGGCGAGTACAACATTCAAGAAATTTTGAGTCAGTTTGATGGCGTGTTCATTTGCGATGTCAACACTGTGTTCAAATTTTATGCGGGTGTTGAGTATGGTTCGATTGACCAAGTACATCAAGTTGGAACGTATACGGCGCTTGGCCGCAAGTACCCAATCCTTGTTAGCAATGGCTTGGCGAACTACAAGCAAGGGACGTTCAAGGGCGACATCTTATCGCCGGACTATATGCGCAACGGCTCGTTTGACCGTGCAGATATTGTCAAGCGTCGTGATGCTCTGTTGGCGTTCCTGAACAACAAGAAGGCCAAGGTGCTCAAGGATTGGAATGGCAACCTGTTTTTGCTTTATATCACGGGTAATCCGAGCGTGAGCTTCGCTGAAGGTTCTGGTATGGGCTGGGCGAGTGTATCTGCCGACTGGACTGAGGTTGGCGACCCCAATGACCGCCATGACATGTATGAGGCGGGTATGATTCCCGAGGAGGATTGATGGTATGGTGCTGAGTCAACAAGATTACGACATTGCCAAGCAGCGTATCGTCAATCGCTTCCTCAAGGTCAACATCCTCAACTTTGACTATAAGGTCGTGGATGAAATTTCCGGTAACGTCACGAGCTTTGATGTAAACATCGATGCTGATAGCGATATTCGGCGGACATGCAATGTTGAAATTGTCGTGACCGACAGCTCGTTTGATATTCAAGCTGGTAGCAAGATTTGGCTTGACAAATATATCCAGCCGTACATTGGCATCCAGAATATCCGCACGGGCAAAGTGCAATGGTACAACCAAGGAATCTATCTCATCGACAATCCAACGTGGCAATATGACGCCGAGACCAATCGGCTGAGCTTCAGCGCTGTTGACCTGATGGCAAAGATGACGGGGTTGCGCAATGGCAACTTGACGGGCGTGCCATATGTCATCCCGCAAGGATCGAATATCCGCGATGCCATTATCACGACGATTGGGTTGGCTGGCTTCACCAAATATGTCGTGGATGATTGCAAACAGCGCGATGGCACGGTCATCACTTCGCCGTATGAAATTAAGATTGAGCAAGGCGGCACTGTATATGATATTCTCGCCGAGCTGAGGGATATTTTGCCGCAATACGAGATGTATTTTGACGTGGACGGCGTGTTCCATTACCATTACATCCCAACTGGCGAGGATGAGCCAGTAGATGTGGATGATGATCTATGGAACGCTATCCTGTCAAGCGAGCAAATCACGACGGATTTTGAGTCCGTCAAGAACGTGATTGAGGTGTGGGGACGAGACATGGATACAAGCCAGCCTCACGCCACATCCAAAGAAGAAAATCCTGATAGCCCGTTCTATATTGGCGGGGACATTGGGGAGATTCGTATCGTTTTGTCTGGCGGCGATTACAACAACATCGAAACCACGGATTTGGCGCAACAGCGTGCCGATCTTGAGCTGTATTGGCGATGCAGAATGAACGACACGATTAGCTTGTCGACTTTGCCTGTGCCATGGTTCGATGTCAATATGATTATTACCCATGCACCAAAGGGGTCAAAGATTCAGAAGCGGTATATGGTCAAGGCGATTCGTGCGGACTATGGCGGCGATACTGGCACTATGGACATCTCCTGCATGAGCCTCTATGCCTATTATCCGCCATATGATACGACGAGCAAAGATGAAAATAAGGGAGATGAAAACTAATGGCGACAAATTTTCCTGCCGCTAAGGATAACTTTCCAACAATGAAAGATGTAACGGCGGCTGATGCCATCCTGCTGGCGCAATATCAGACGTATATGCAGAGCGGCGAGATTGCCAAAGCTAAGCAAATCCTTACGCAGATGACGGATGGCGCAAACAAGGTCATCACGGCTGAATACCTGAACAACATCAAGGATTCTATGGATGCGCTTGAGACGTATTACCTTCAGCGCTGGAGTCCTGCCTATGTGGTTAGCGATACTCAGCCGATTGACCAAGCTGTTGGCGACTTCTGGTTTGATACGGGTGGTAACGCATGATGAAATATCAAGATATCCACCTCGCCGACCGAGCCAAATGGCGGCAGTTTGTCGAGCTGTGGCAAGCTGGCAATGTTGATGCGGCATTGAATCTGCTGGCTGATACAAGCCTTGGCGACAAGATTGTTAACGCGGTGGCCCTTAACGCCATCACGAGCCAGATTGTCTCGCTTGAGGAGAATGACGACCCAACGTTCAAAGACGACATCATCAAAGTAAGCCCTACGCCGCCAATCGGTATCAAACAAGGTCAGGTGTATTTTGAGACATGAGGATTCTCAAGAAAATGTCGACAATGAAGAAATGGGGCGTCGTGTCATGGGTTGTGACCATTGTATTAAGCGCGGCTCTTGTCTACGGCGTTTTCTTCACGGATAGGAGCACGACAGACCTTGCTACGCTATGCGGCTTTGCATGGGCTGACACAGGCGTATACACTGCCGCATACGCTTTCAAGGAACGCGCCGAGAACAAAAAGAAAATCGCCGTAACCTTTGTCAAGGAAATGGCGAGCGAGTATGGGATTGAGAACGTGATGACGCTGGCTCAATCTATCATTGAGGGATGATTGGATATGCTGAACAGTAGAGATATTGACAAGTTGCGCCCTGATGTTGCCGTTAACTGCCGCATCTTTGTTGAGCGGTGTAAGGCGGCTGGCTATCCCGTGCTTGTCACGCAGACTGTGCGGGATGCTGAATACCAAGCCCAGCTTTGCAAGAACGGCTATGCTAAGACTGCCATCCCAAGTTTCCATTGGGACAAGGTTGGCTTGGCTTTTGATGTTTGCAAAAATGTCAAAGGTCATGAATACGACGATGCTAATTTCTGGCGCGGCATTAGCAAGATTGGTAAGGAGATAGGCTTCACTTGGGGTGGCGATTGGAAGTCGTTCCCCGATAAGCCGCATTTCCAATGGGATGATGGCGGCAAATGGACGAACGCTATGGTGCGCAAACTCAACTTGCCGCCTATGATGAAGGAGTATGATAGCATGACTCAGGAAGATTTTAATAAGATGATGGACGTGTACCTTGCCGACCTTGGCAAGAAGACCGCATCGAGTTGGGCGGCACAAAGCATTGCCGAGATGAAGAAACAAGGCGTGACTGATGGTTCTCGTCCTCGTGCCTTTACTACGCGTGAGGAAGTTCTGGTCATGCTGGATAGAATGATGAAGAAGGGCTGATATGATGAACGAATTTCTTAACAATATGCTTGGCAATCTTCTTAACATGGCGTATGCTATGGGTATTTTCCTTTGCTCGTATTTGAGCAATATGGCGTTTGGCCTGTATCGTAACGTCAAGCAGCTTGGTCAACCGTTTGAGCGCGATAGACTCATCAACTCTGGCTGGAAAGTCTTGAGCGTGGTGCTTGGCTTGACGTTTCTTGTTGTAGCGGCAACCGCTCTGCCCAACTTTGCGACGCTTGTTGGTTGGGAGATTCCTGCTGAGTATACTGATGTGCTGAGTAACATTGCTGTGATTGGCGTGTGCCTGTTGGCGAGCTGCAAGTACATCAAAGAGGCGGCTACGAAATTTACGGAAATTCTCAACGAGCCTAAGAACGTTGAAGATTTATAACCAAGAAAGATGAGGTGACAATCTGTGGCAACAACCAAAGATTTTACCATTAAGGAATATAATGGTACGGATTATGACGTGCTTGAGCCATCGTCTGTATCGAGCCAGATTCATTTGAGCGCGGCTATTGTGGCCAAGCTGGCGAATCTTGGCGTGACCACCACTGATGACCTTGACAAGCTGTTGGATAGCCTGACTGTGCGTGTGTCCAGCACTCAGCCAACCAATCCTGCCAAGGGTACATGGTGGTATCAGATCGTAACGTGACGAAAGGAAGGTAAAGAATGAGCAAATGGATTATCCAGCGTGTAGCCAATGAAACTGGTACGCGCGGCAACCAGACATGGAGTGGCGTTGTGCCGCCTGATGGCTATGTTTGGACTACCGAAGAAGATATTATGAACGTGTACGCGCCGTTCATGGGCTTTGTTGACCTTGAGATTGACGGCGATACCGCCACTAAGATGACGGGCAATCAGGAGCTTTTCGACAAGTGGAAAGCCGAGCATCCTGAACCTACGCCCGTAGAGCCAGAGCCGAGCACCGACGATGTTCTTAATGCGCTCATTGGCTATGGTGAGCCGACTACTGCGAAGGAAGAGGAGGGGAAGTAAATGAATCGAATGCAAGCAGCGGAACAGATGCGCAGAGCATTGCAGATGTTCGCCGCATCTCTTGGCGAGGAAGATGCCCTGATTATTGCAAGCGTCTATCCTGAATGGGACGGCAATAGCAAGGCGTACAAGACTGGCGCATGGGTAAAATACGGCGTTGATGCTATGGGTGATGCGCGACTCTATCAAGTGCTTCAAGACCATACGAGCCAACCGCAATGGACGCCTGATACGGCGACAAGCCTTTACAAGCGCGTCGGCGTGAGTGCTGATGGTACGCCCAAGTGGGTACAGCCTGTTGGCGCTACCGACGCTTATGCTAAGGGTGACGTTGTAGAGCACAATGGCGCTAAGTGGGTAAGCGATATCGACGCCAATGTGTGGGAACCCGGTGTCTATGGTTGGACTAAGCAGGGAGATACTCAACCCACTGAGCCTGAAACGCCAACTCCGCCAGCCGACAACATCAAGGATTTTGTTCAGCCGACTGGCGCACATGATACCTATGCAAAAGGCGACAAGGTTCGATTCAATGGCAAGGTTTATGAGAGCCTGATTGACAACAACGCTTACAGCCCATCGGCATATCCTGCCGGATGGAAAGAAATTACGGAATAAGAAAAGGAGGTCAAGCTAAATCATGGCTGACTATAATGTTCAGATGAAGCAGTTCAATGGAACGAGCTTCGATAATATCCTCCCTCGCGCGTATCTGGCTGATACCGCCACCGAACTTGCGGGGGGGGGGGGGTGCAACTGAGATTATAGCCCAAGCAAGGGCTGGGTTGTCTCAGATTGCGACAGGAAGTTATGTGGGCAATGGGCAAACGAATTTAAGCATAAACGTAGGTTTTAAGCCGAAGTTTGTTATGGTTCGTTCAAAGGTGACAGGCCGGAATAATGCTCAAAGTAGGTCGGGAGATCCGTATATTAACGTCCTTGGTTCGTATGAAGATGGTGGTATAGCCGTCGAAAGAGTGAATGTTCCAGAGGCAATGTTTTGGGTTGAAGGCATAACGAAATTCACCGTAATTAGCCTGTATAAGGAACAATTATATCGTAGTGTATATCAAAATTGGAATGTAACAAATACGAGTTTCAATGTCTCGGTTTCTGTTTCAGATTCAGACGAATTTTATATCGGTGATTACAAAAAACCTGAGTATATGTGTAATGTGTCTGGAACGGAATACACGTATATCGCCTTTGGTTAATCCTAACCATCATAACTTTCTCAATTTTCCCCAGCCCTTCATCATCAAAAATCCTTGATAGGATTTTCTATTGCCATGATGAAGCGAAAATTTTATGGCAGATTACAATGTAAACATGAAACAATGGAACGGCACAAGTTTTGATAATGTGTTGCCATTGGCTTATAACGCCGAGCAATTAGGAGGTAGCTCTTTAAGCGAGTTAAAGACTTGGGTTGAGGGCAACAATCTTCTGTTGTATACTGGACAATATACGGGTACCGGAACTTATGGTGCGGATAATCCAACAAGTGTTACGTTTCCATTCGAGCCTGTTTTATTCTTTATGCCAACTTACAATGCTGATGGAGTAAATATAATTAGATGTAATTATCTCACTACAAGTTACAAAGAATTTGTTATTTCGTTTACCATAAGAGTTAATGAAGGCATGATAAAAAAATCAGTAGATGGCAAAACCATCAGTTGGTATGGGATAAGGGACACTAGTGCTTCAGCACAACAAAATGGAGATGGTGAAATTTACTATTTCGCCGCCATTGGTGGATATGATATGGGTGGCCGAACTGAATGAGTAATTACATCCTCTGGTTCTTGGACTGTTCCAAAAACTGGACGCTATATGCTTGAGTTGTATGGTGGAGGAGGAGGAACTTCACGAAGATTAGGCGCTTCGGGGTATTCTGGTGGTGCATCTTGTCAACATTATGATTCTATATCTCTAACAGCGGGTGAAAGTATTGAAATAGTTGTTGGCAGAGGCGGGCTAGGCGGTAATACTGGTGGAGAAACTTCTTTTGGTTCTTATTCTGTATCTGGAGGAGGAGCAGGGTCCAGCAATGTTGCTGGTGCTAAGGCTGGTAATTACGGTGCAGCAGGCGAAAGATTAACGGGAAGCGAAAGCAGCATTACTTATGGAACTGGAGTATTTTCGGAAAAATACGGATTTGGAGCGAGCGAGCATACTACAAAAGGTGGCGACGGTGCTGTCTATCTCAAGTATCTTGGCGCTTGATGCGCTTGACCATTGTTTTAAAATTTTATTTCAAGAAAGGATGAAGCCCTATGGCAAATTCCAAAACAATTCGCGCGGCAGATGGCGGTTATCTGCTTGATGCCGAGCAATTCAAATATACCAAAGATGAGCTTGGCCGCCCTGTGCTAACCGTGCATGGGGCGGCTCTTGGCGGTGGCGACTTCATGGCAAGCGGCGCAGTTGCAATGGAAGGCAATCTGCAAATGAGCGGCAATGCAATCCTTGGCGTCAAGTCCATCAGCAACACGGACAGCGGCATGGCGATTGAATCTGAGGTTGACCTCAACAACCATCGCATCACTGGCTTGCTTGACCCCGTTGAGCCGCAAGATGCCGCTACCAAAGCATATGTTGATAGCCATAGCTTGCTTGGTGATGATGGGCTTGTTGATTCTGACCTTGACATGAACGAGCATGGCATTATCAATGCCCACCGTATCAGCACAGATGGCCCAGCGCCATTGTATCTCGGCGCTACCATTGAGCCGTCTGGCACGAACGCCCCAAGGCTTACAGGCGCTACCGATGGCTCTGCGGCGTTCGTCAAAGCCGACACCCAAGCTGAGTATATCCCCGTGTCTGTTGGTAGCCCAACGGCAAATAGCCATGCTGTCACCAAGGAATATAGCGATGGCAAGACCAATGCTCTGCAAGCATCTGCCATCCTCAAGTCTGGTGGCAAGATGACTGGCAAGCTCAAGATTACGGCCACTCCGACTGAGGCTGATGATGTAGTGGACAAGGAATATGTTGACGCCATCCTTCCTGCATATAGCACGGCTGATAATGGCAAAGTGCTTGGCGTAGTCGATGGTCAGTTGACATGGGTTGCTAAGGCTTAACAAAAATTTTTGAAAGGATTTGATTATATATGGCAAGATTCTGCGGCGGTCTGAATTTCGACCAGACTCTTAAGATTCTCAAAGGCGTCATCTGCGACGCTGGAGCTACGTCTGTTGATGTGGCAAACGCGGTATCGACTTGCGGCCAGCTTTGGGATGGCGCGTTGTTTACCAAAGCAAAGGCGGGCAGCTCGCCTGTCATCACGCTTCACAACTCTGAGGGCGATGAGGTTGGCACGCCTACGCTTGTCAAGGGCAACTGCGGCGTTGGTCTTGATGGCCGTTTCTTCAAGATTGCTGACGGCGTTGTCTCTCTGCAAGATGGCTTTCTGCTGACGGTCGTTACTGACCCTGAGGCCGCTTCTGTCAAGGTTGTGGATGCTGACAGCGTTGAAGTTGAGCCTACCGAGGTTGGTGGCAAGACCTATCTGCTGGCTGGCATTGGTGACCAATATGGTGTCAATGTGGAATACACTGGCTACACTGGCAAGCATCTCACTATCACAAACGATAAAGACCAAACGCTCAACGTCACGCTTGAGGAAACGCCTCAGACGTAAAATTTTTAGGGAACAGGTTAGGTACATTGAGTATCTGCCTGTTCCCTATTTTTTTCTTGATAATTTATCTATGGTTTGATAGCCAGAATCAACGCAAAGTTGTTTGGCGTATGTTTACTCCCCCGAGCTACCAAAACCTCCAGAACCACGCTCAGTTTCAGATAACTCGTCTGTCTCGATGAGCTTCACGTCAAGCACAGGCAGAATTGCCATTTGCGCGATACGGTCGTTATGATGGACGATGCGCGTTTCATCGCTATCATTGTGCATAGCTACCATGACCTCGCCTCTGTATGCCGCGTCAATGATGCCCACACAGTTAGCGGGTCTAAGACCCTGCTTGCCTGCAAGACCACTGCGGGCATAGATAGCGGCATAGTAGCCAACAGGCGTCTCCATGGAAATGCCCGTATGGAGCATCACTGTCTCATGCGGACGAATCTTGATGCCTCTTGCCGCCTTAATCTCAACGCCGCCATTCCATTCATGGTACAGCGCATCAGGCGCATCAAGGTAAAGGTCAAAGCAAGCATCGCTTGCAAAAGCCTTGGTCGGAATGAGCGCGGTAGGTGTCAGGCGCTTGATTTTAATTTCCATTGGGTTCTCCTTTCATAGCGTTGTAAAATTCTTGACAATACGGAATCTCTTTGAGCATGGCATCACACAACTCAATCCATTCGTCGAGCTTGTGATGGCTACGCTGATGCAGAATATTCAGCGCCGTCTCCATGCTCATGTCGATCGTGCGGCGCTGATTATAGCTCGTGGGGAGGAGCTGAATCATCTGCCACCAATTTTGTTTATTCTTGTCCTCGATGTATTTCTTGCGATAATAATTTAACGCCGCAATAGTGCTTAACAAATGCATCATTGGTGTCCATTGAGGTTTCCCGCCGCAAGTGGGAGAGCAGACTAAAGCTGAATAAAGTTCTACCTGAATCGAAGAAGACTGCAAAAGATGCTCACAGCTAAAATCGTCCAAATCAAACTCTTTCTCTGCGATTTTGTGCATCGTAGAGCAGGAGTTTGTAACTGTGGCCACCTTATAGGTATCAAATTCTTTCCACCAGTACAGCGGCGCGGTAATGTCCATCTGAACATGAATCATGCGGAGGAACTTGCGATGCTCAGAGCCAGCCTTGATGAGCTTGAGGCAAAGCGCGAGGTCGTTCTGCCCAACAACAAAATCATAGCGGTCGAGCTTTGTACCATATGCTGCGATATTAGTATCTGTGCGTTCAATGTCTGAAGCATAAGCGCTGTCAGCTTTGTCCCAACTGTTGAGGGGGTTGCGCATTCCACGCAATGCCCCTTCCCAGCCCATCGTCTGAATATTTTCAATTTTGATGCTCATGGCTTAATCCTCCCAAACAAATCGCTTGCACAGGTATTCAATCTGGTCAGGCCAAACCACGCGCTCCTTGATAACCCAAACCTCTTGGTCGAGGTCGTTTGCATCAAGCGGTAGATTGATATAATCGCCAATCTGCGGCTCTGTGTAGGGGAAGAACTCGCTGGTTGCTTTAACTTCGCAGATCAACCCTTTCTCATGGTTGAGCGTTCCATCGAAGAATCTATACATTGCTTGCCTCCTTATACAAAATAATTTCGTCATTGTGCAACGATGCCTTGACATCAATGACACGCTGATTGCTTGAACCACGCCATGCAAGCGTGGGGTCTTTGAGTTTGGCTTCATAGCGCCCATCAACAAGCACATCGACATGGGCAAGCAAATCATAACGCATGAGCTGCGTAGCATCGGCCTTTGTGTTGAGCCTCGTCAGCTCTTCCCATGTGAAGCCAGACCAGAGCCATACGGTCTTGCCAAGATCATGCACGACGTTGCATAGGCGCTCAAGGTCTGCCATACCGTCCATGTTTTGCCACATTGGGTCGCCACCAAGGATGCTCAGACCGCTGTTGTATGGCTTGGCAATTTCTTGGAGGATTCTTCGCGCTACACCTTCCACATACCACTCTCCGTAGCTATAATTTTGCTCACGGAAATTAAAGCAATGTGGGCAATGGAATTGGCAACCAGAAACAAACAATGACGTGCGGATGCCGATGCCATTAGCAAGGTCTACTTTGATGATTCCTGCATAGTTCATTCGGTCATCACCTCGTCGTGCTTCACGCGCATCTCAACCTCTTGCTGTTTGCCCTTGTTGAACGCCGTGGTGTAATTGCCGGTAAGATATCCGGTCACACGACGTAAGCGCTGGATGTTCTTACTGCCGCACATGGGACAAGCGTCGCCAATTTCCTCGGTATATCCGCAGTCCATGCACAGGTCGTTCGGCACATTGATAGCAAAATACGGAATGTCTTTATCCATAGCGTAGTTGACCAACGCCTCAAGTCCATCAATGTTATGCTTAACGCTTGACTCAAGTTCAACATAAGTAATGCAACCAGCAGAGCTATATCCGGTCAACTGGCTCTCAATGTCGATCTTTTCAATCGGGTTGACTTTGCGCCACACAGGAATATGGATGCTGTTGGTGAAGAATTCCTTGTCGGATACGTTTGGAATCTCGCCATACTTTGCTTTGAACTTTTGCATAGCGGTATAGCAAAGGTTTTCTGCTGGCGTATAGTACACGCCAAAGTTCAGATGCTCTTGCTCCTTGAACTCGGCGCATCTTGTCTTGAACAGCTGCTCAATTTGCTTGGCAACTTCCATGCCTTCAGGCGTGGTATGGTCACAGCCAATCAGGATTTGCAGTGTCTCAGCCAAGCCAAGCTGACCAATGGCGAGTGTACCATGCTTGAGCGCAGAGCGGATGCCCTCTTCAGGAACATAGCCAGCCATGGTATGATTTTCATACATGAACTTTGCGCTATCTGGACTCTGAGAGCAAATCCAGTTGAACCGCTCAATAAGCATATCCTTGGCTTCATGGATTTTCTGATCGAGTTTATAAAGGAATCTGTCAATTAGAATTTGTCTGTTATCAAAAGAATGATGCTCTTTTACATCTGCATCGAAGTCAATCTTACATTCCATAGCCAGCGTCGGCATGATGATGGTCACGGGACAGATGTTGCCGCGCCCATCCTTGAGCTGCCCAAAGCCGTTGATGTCCCAGCCATTTGCAGTCCGGCATCCCATCGTGCTGAAATACGTCCGAGGGTCATTGCGGTCATAGCCAGCATTGCCAGACCAATCCACGTTGGCGTAATTAGGATAAAGCCGCAGACTTGTGGACTTGAGTGCAAGTCTGAACAGGTCATAGTTGGGTTCACCCTTATGCCGATTCACGCCGTTCATGCACTGGAAGATGCCACAAGGGAAGATACTGGTCTTGTGGAGTTTGCCCATGCCTTTAATAGAAACATCAAGCAATGCCTTGATGACCATGCGGCCTTCAGGCAAAGTGCAAGTGCCGTAGTTGATAGAGCTGAACGGCAACTGATTACCAGACCGGCTCTGAAGCGTGTTGAGGTTATGGTACATACCCTCGACGGCCTGATAGCACTCTTTGGTGGTCATATCCATAGCATATTCATACGCTTCATCAGCCGCCTTATAAATTTCTGCATCAATAGGGCAGTTAGGGTCAAAGTGGTCATCAGTTGGTCTTGGCTCTTTCTGAATATATCCAAGACCATCTTTGAAATGCTTCCAGAAACTCTTGCGCACATACGGCACCATCGTCCAATCCAGATGCGTTGCGCTTACGCCACCAAACTGCTGAAGGCTCTGGAGCTGGAAGATGACCGCCACAAGCTGGAATGCCGTGTTGATGCTTTGTGCGGGCCGAACATCTGTCTGGCGCGTATTGAAACCGTTGGCGAGGAGGTCGTCAAACGGAATCGAGAGGCAATTGGACATACCAACCGCATAGCTGTCGAGGTCGTGAATATAGACCTCGTTGTTGATATGATTGACCTTTGCCATAGGCGATACGAGATATTCCAACGCGTACTTGCGATTGACCACGCTGCTGGCTTCACCAACGCGCCCGCCAAAGCTATGCTCATCAACATTAGCGTTCTGGTTCTTGACATCTCGCGCTTCCAGCTTCTCGGCAATCGCGTCCATGAGCTGTGCATACTGGCTACGAGCCATACGATGCAGATAGCGATACTCCACATACGCCTTGGCAACGTCCTTGTATTTGCTTGCCATGAGCTTTCGCACCACTGTGTCCTGAATCTCCTCGACCGTCAGGCCATCATGCGCGGATACCTCGTTCGCAATACGATGAGCGCACGCCTGCATCTCGTCTGTCAGGCCATCAGGATATACCTCAATGAACGCCTTGCTGATTGCTTTTACAATCTTGTCAGAATCAAATTCAACCTTGCGCCCATCACGCTTTGTAATTTTCAACTGCTGCTACCTCCTTAAAAATATTGTAGGGCTTGTCGCCATAGATGACGACCGATGCTTTGTTGGTGTCAATGTCAATGCTTGTGCCTACGCTTGCCGCTGGTTCAACTCGTGGTCGAACACAAACCTTGACCTCCATATCGTATGGATAGTACAAGAGTTTCCAGATAAGGTCGGCTACTGTCATTAGGGTTTTCCTCCTTTCTACACATTATATTGTATCAAATTGTTGTGCGGTTGTCAAGCATTTCCTTAAGTCCTGTATTACGCTCAAGCTGTTCTTCGCGCTTAATGCCCTCAGCAATGGTTTCCTCATCGCCAATTACAATCAGCTTCTCACGCGCACGAGTGACCGCAACGTACATGAGGTTGCGAGTAAGGAAGAATCCGTGGCTGGGGTCAATCAGCACGATGACCACCTTAGCCGAGCTGCCTTGGCTCTTGTGAACGCTAAGCGCGTATGCCTGTTTAAGTCGCGTTAGGCTACCAACATTATGCCTGCCATTGTCAAAATCCACCAGAACAATATCGTCGTCACCGCGCACAGGCTGATACTCTCGCAGATAGCCAATATCGCCATTGGCAATGAAGTTGTCAACACCAGCCGAGTAGTCGTTTTTTATATTGATGACTTTGTCACCAATCTTGATTGTACTATTCTTGCGCACTGGCTCATTTGGATTGACCATATCACTGATGGCTACGTTGATAGCGTCCGCACCCACGTGCTTGTTGAATGGACATAGCACCATAATGTCGTCTGGCGTATAACCGTCTTCAAGAAGCAACTGATACATCAACGCGACTTGCTGGATACCATCATTTTTTCTTTCAGACATAAATAAATAATCAGGAAAACTATTCGTCAAATGCTCGCAATGCCCTTGCCGCATATCAGTTGCTATGGTAACAATGCCGCTTGAATTATAGCGGAAAATCTTGGTAAGTTGTGTACGCGGAACAACACCGCTATCAATGATGTCCTGAACAATCGAACCGCATTGGATAGACGCAAGCTGGGCATTGTCCGCTACAAATACAAGACGCGGCTTATTGCCAACCGCATCAAGCAATGCCGACAGTAGATGAACCGACACCATAGACGATTCATCAATGATGATGTAATCCGGTTTCCACGGTCTTGTCAAGAACAGATGGATGGTCACGGCCTGACGACCTGTATAGCCACACAATACCTTTGCTGCAATGCCTGTTGGTGCAAGTAACTGGTAGCTAAGACCTCGTTCCTCAAGCTCGCTAATGATTGCTTTAGTTGTGAAGCTCTTACCAGAACCAGCATAACCATTGAGCATTGACACATCGCGATTGATAGCAAGCTCTACCGCCCCAAACTGCTCATCGGTCAAGGACTCATGGTCAGCTCGATTGATTTGCTCGGCACGCTTAGCCTTGAGCCGCTGTTTGATATGCTCGGCAATGTTCTGCTCTGCTCGATGCGTATGCTCAAAGCCAACCAGATGGCGAGCTGCGTCATACCAAACACGCGGGTCATCACTAACGACCGTCACGATATGCTTGACAGCTTCGGGCGCAAGGTTGTGAACCTCTCGTGCAAGTTCTGAATCCATCATTCGCGTGTTGCCATGTTGCTCATTGGCTTTGAGGACTTGATATGCCGCATATTGGCATCGACAATAAGCATCTGGCTTACAATATCGCTTGATAGCAAGCTCATTAGCCATGCGCCAACTCATACCAGATTGGTTGATTAGGACATGATAAGGATTGTCGTTGATGGCTTCTCTGAATCGCTGAACGTCCTCTTTGTAGAGCTTGTGCAGTTTAGTTTGGTTTGACTTATATGTGATGCCGAAGGAACGATAGTCAATCATTGGATTCACCCTCTCTGCGAATTACCTTCCACCAATCCTCTTTGATTCCACTGATAACGAAATAAGCAAACGCAGTGGCGTTTCTGCGATTTGACCACCACTCGTTAACAAGCCAAGATGATACGCGGTCAGTCCAAATAATGCCGTTAAATGTTCGGCATGAGACTAATAAGTCGCCAATACCATCTTCTCTGACTTTACATCTCAAATTACATTCAAGGACATTCTTGACCGTGTTAATCCATTCAACATATTCCATAAAGTAAAACCTCCTTATAATTTGATACTGTGATTATACCAAACCATAAGGAGGTTGTCAAGGATTATTCTGAAATTTTTTCTTTGTACTTGGGACAATCTTTCTGGTTAGAACCTAAAAAGTACGGACAGTCAGGAGCATTCTTCTGCCCATAGCACAAACAAGCCTTGGACATGACAGGTGTAT
>ERZ1034928.369-NODE-369-length-22693-cov-10.943414_pt1 | contig 22693 bp, 35 predicted proteins | sample MGYA00520627_ERZ1034928 | MGnify/ENA primary metagenome ERZ1034928 (study PRJEB33766, sample SAMN09781755) | gut metagenome | biome: gut microbiome | host: Homo sapiens | place: Madagascar | study: EMG produced TPA metagenomics assembly of the PRJNA485056 data... | reverse complement strand
CATCTACATACCCCTTAGTAGCTGGTTCAGAGGAGGAGGTAGGGGTGGGAAGATTGGTAATTTTGTTATTATTCATGTCAAGCGTACCAGTCATCACTCCCCCAGAAAGAAGTAATGCAGCAGCTTTCATAGTAGCAGGAGAAATGTACTTATTAGTAAGCACACCAGCAGCAGCTTCAACAGAAGAGGCTCTATCTGCTACTTTCTGTAACAAAGAACCTCCAAGATTCCCAACAAAAGCAGATACAGCTAAAGTATCAGAAGCATCAAGTCCATTCTGGTTCATGATCTGAGCAATAGCGTAAGCTACAAGAGAAACCTGATATGCAAACTTATTATTAAGCTGAGAAGAAGCTACACCAGTTTGAACACCATTCAATCTTTGAGTAGCATTTGCATACTCAGCATCAGAAAGCAAGTTAGCTTTGTTCTGATCAAATAACTTAAAGTTATTAGTAGGCATTTAATTCACCTCAATTTCATAAATTCTGTCCCAGCCATCGCCATCAAAATAAAAATGCTGATTTTTCTCTTTTCCTTGATCTAATGTGATAGATAAACCATGTCCACCACTCGTCTGCTCTTCAATGGCATTCAAAAGACTTTCTAAATTTCCATCATTATCATCAAGATAAATTGTGATAGTTTTATTACCTCTGTATTTTCTATCACATATCTTTAAAGCCTTATCTAAACTTTTCATACATACAACAACCTTTTTACTTATTTGCAATGATATAGGAATATTCGCCAATATTGTAGTAAGCGGGAGCATCCTTTTGCTGAACGTCCACAAGTTCTTTATTTGAAAATGTGTCAAGTGTTCTTTCAGTAGCTTCGCCGCCCATATCAAACTGAATAACACGAATATAGCCCAAAGGCTTTTCCTGAATATTATTTAAGCACTCAGAAACTTTCATATAAAGTACCTCCTTATGTACTACTCCAATTACCTTCATCCCAACCCTTAATGAACGTGGAATTAGTATCCCAACCAAACAAGGGCTTGTCCTGAATCTCATACTTAACTCTAACACCAGACGGCTTTGGAAGAATATATCCAAGCTGTAATAGTGCTAAATCTGTCTGACTGAAATTAGGATCAATTACACGAATGACATAAGTCATATCTTGGTTATCAACAAAATCAATAGGAACATCTGTAAAGATAATATTCAGAATATCTTCCAGTCCTTTTCTTGTGCCATCCCAATGATTCATATAAATTCTTGACTTGAGAACTTTTCTATATAAATCGTCAGGAAGAGTAGAAGGAATATTAGGATTGTCTGTAGGAAGATTTCTGCTTACATTTAAAAGACTTCCTAAAGTATCAAGTTGATCACCAGAAGCAGTGTCTAAATTAAACAGTCCATTGAAATCATCTAAGTTATCAACAGTAGGGGAAATGTATTTTAGAAATGCTTCTACATAGTCATTATATTTCTTTTTATTTGCGTATTCAGAAGTAATTAACTCAAGGTAAGGCTTATTACTGTCTGCCATTTTAGCTTACCTCCACAGTTACTTTATCAAGATCAATTTGAGAAGCTTCATTAAACAAAACTGAAATATCAGTATCAGTATAACTCATTCCATCTGTAGAAGTCTGAACATTCAACACAGAAAAAGAGGGAGACTGAATAGACTTCATCTGACCAGTAGCAATAGACCAAAGAACTGATCTGTATACTGTCTCTGCAATTTCAAGATTGTTAATGTAATCCACAATAGCTTTCTTAATATCATTTGCATATTCGTCATTATAGGAAGAAAGTTTCTTGAGACTTACTTTTACATAAACAGTTTTATAAGTAGGTCTATAGAAACTAATATTTGTAGTATTACCAGAAAGTGAAACAATAGGAACAGTAGTTGTTCCGTTTGTATAGCATCCAGGGGTTTTCTTGAAGTAAATCTCTGTAGCTACATCTGTATCATCTCCGCCCTCTACTACTAATGTAATAGAATGAGGAGGATGACCAAGACTATTTGCAGTACCAGTATCATTCTCATATGCTTTAATTCTCTTCACACCTTCAACAGCAGAAACAGAAGCGATAATAGACTCAAACACTGTTTCTGAAGGAGCAGCAGTAGCAAGAGCATATCTTCCTCTTAGTTCTGCGTCAGTCTCTTCATTTGTACCGCCAGAGCCATTAAAGTTATTGACTACACTGTACCATCCAAATACAGGAGTAATGATCTTTGTAATGGTATTTGAAGAAACTGTGATATCACCTGCATCATTGCAAGTTGCTTCTACAGTAATAGTTCCGCTTTCAGGAATAACAACAGAATCAGGCAAATTCCAGATATGTTCATCATCTTTATCTGAAGCCTTACCAGAAGTAATTACAGTAGTAGGTGCACCTGTAAGAGTAAGCTGAACAGTTGAGTAAGTAGCTGCTTTTCTTACAATGCCAGCAATAGCACAAAGATTATCAAGACCAACTCCAATAGCTGTATTTACTGTTCTGTTATTATAAGTCAAAAGAGCAAGTGCATTTGTATCAAAAATCTTTTTAGCAAAAATACTTATCTGCTGATAGTCCTGAGAGTCTTCATCAATGTAAATATCATTGCCAAAAATCTCTTTCATCTTAGAAATTAGATCATCTCTAATATCTGTATATGTCGGAATATGCATACCAGTAGCATCAATATAAGGAGCAAAATAAGCCATTTAGATTATCACCTCTGTTTCTACTACTTCATTTGCATTTGTAGTAACACTCACGCTACAAGTCATTGTCCGGTTCAACATAGAAATTTCCACTTTGTTTACAGCTACAACTTCGTCAATTTCTTTGATTCTATCAATTAGCATCATCTGCATAGAGTTTTTAAGAGCGTCACTTCTTGCTTGTCCTAAAATACTCTGAAACATTGGAATCCCAAGTCCAATGTCTTCCCACCACTCTCCATAGAATAGAAGTATTTTGCTCTTTATCGCATACGCTACAGCTAAATTTCCAGACACATAATCATTTTTATTATGTCCAAAAACATAATCACCATTTTCATCAAATCTTCTATACTTCATAGCCACCGCCTTAACCATACTCAGGACCAGTAGTTTTGCCACCCATAGCAGGAGCAGTATGAACGTGATTCATAATTCTAATCACCTGATCAAGAGTAACATTACTATAGCTATTGTAAAATGTTATCTCATCATCTTTCATTTTAATCTTTGCTTTTCCGTATGTAATAGTAAGTCCTTCTTCTACAGCTTTTGTATTTGGCTGACTCAGTACACAAGGAATAGCTATACCGTCTGATAGATCATGTCTTCTTACCTCAATAGGATTCTGCACATTTCCGCTTGTCCAAAAATTGTCATAAGATAAGTCAGAAAACACTACAAGACATTCGTCACCTTGCTCAAGAGTAAATCTTACACCGCCAAGCTTTGTAGACGGGAAAACAATAGGAACATTGATAAGTAAAGGAAGATTAACATAAGAAACAGAATTATCTTCATTCACTACTTCTTCTCTGATAGCAGGCTGAATTTCTGCTGTATTATTATTTGCATTATAGCTTTGAATGATCCCGGGAATACAGCAACGAATATCAAAGCTTGCTTTCTGGATTAAGTTGTCATAAAGTTGGTTCTGCGTTCCAAGCAACTCTTTTATACTTGCCATATTTCCTCCAAATTTAAGATATGCCACCCTTTCGGGTGGCTAAATCTTTTTATTTATCTTTCGGGATATAATTCTAAAACTTTTTCGCAAGTGTTAAGATTCTCAATAGTGATGTGCATTACTTTTTTATTGTTGTTTGCGATGTCATAAGCATAATTCAAAGCGTCATTTTTGCTATCAAAGTCGCTATGTTTTGCAGTCCTAAGATAGTAAATATACACTCGATATGTTTCAATGGTCTTTTTCATTTCACTTTCTCCTTTACTTTCTCTTTATCTTTTATGTATCTCTTACTGTACTTACAGTATAGCATATAACATTCATTTTGTCAAGAACTATTTTTTACCATCCATAAAGATTTGGATTTGCAAGGAAAGAAGGAAGCGTTCCTGCTTGTGTGATTGCGCTGCACTCGCATTTCCAATTATCTCCTCTTGTATCGCCGCTGTATTTAACAGTAATTATTCTGTAGATGCCTTCGGCGTCAAGACTGCGTATTGCTTTGCCCTGCTCCCACTTAAAGCCAGCAATTTTCTTATTATCAATTCTAACAAGGGAATTTATAGTAATCAAAGGGTTAAGCAGACACTCAAAAGTTATACCTGTCTCATTCTGAGAAGGCGAGTTAATCAAGCCAGTTTTAGGCCCAAGATCAAAGATTTCATCAGAAGGAAGACTTTTCGCTTGTACAATATTCACTTTACCGTCATCAGTATAGTAAGTGGCATTTACTGTCTTTGCTAAGCTATCAAGATAATCAGACGGCTTACCAAACATCACTTTGCCACGAGGATAACTAAAGCGAGTATCAGCAATAGAGCCAGTTTCAACAGGATAATTTGCTCTACTCGCTATTGCGTCTACAACATCTCTTGAGCTTTGTTCTGCTGCTACAGTAGTATTTATCAGACCATAAGTAAGAAATCTGTCTGTACTTCTACAGATAAGAGTAAGCATATAGTCTACGCCACCAGACTTAGAACGTATAGGCTGAATAATTGTACCAACAAAAATAATTCCATAAAAGTTTCCATTATATCCTGCTTCAACAATTACTCTGCTTCCTGAACGAATGATTTTGTTTTCAGTGTCAGGAGAAAGATTGTAAAGCACAATAGAAGCTTTATCACCTTGCTTAAACTGAGTCTTTTCAATATCAAATGTACATCTTACTTCAGAAACATCAAACGCTTCTCCATCTTCGAGAGAAACAATTACACGATAGTTTCTACCATACAGCCAGTCAGAGAGAGTACCTTGAATATCAACTAATTCATAATACTCGCCAGACTGAACTATATTAGTAGAACTTGAAATACCAGAAGCATAAGAAGTATTGTCCTGAGAAGAAGTACTAACAGCAACTCCGCCTTGAAGAGCTTGACCGCCATTATAAGTTTTTCCCTTTATGCTCTGATCATAAGGAGAAACTCCAAGATAAGCAAAAGGATTTATCCAATAATTATCTTTTGTATGAGTAGTGCTGTAATCAGTGCTTGTAGATACACCAAAATGAAGATGAGGTCCAGTTGAATGTCCTGTGCTGCCCATCAAACCAATAGGAGTTTTAGGATGCACTTTCTGTCCAACTTTTACATACGTTTCAGCCATGTGGGCATATATGCAGCCTTTGCCATCTTCATTAGCAACCCAAACATAGTTTCCATAGCCTTTTTGGTATTGCGCTCTTTTAACAGTACCATTTGCAACAGAAACAATAGTTTTATTTTCAAGAGCTACTAAATCAATACCTTTGTGATTTTTGGAAGCATAAGTTTCTTGCAAGCTTCTTCTGCCAAATGGAGAAGTTACTTTGAACTTCCCTGTAAACGGAAAACAATACTGAGTGCTTGTTCCGATTCTTACAACATCATTTGAGGACAACACCGTTATCACCCCAAATCATGATATAAGTCTTTCCAATGTTTTGATCATTAGCTTGTCCTGTAAACTCATCTTCCATAGGAACCATTATACAACAGCCAATTCCTTTATAATCAAGCTGGTGAAGAATATCACTGTACTTTCCATAAGAAGTCAACAAAGGAAGATTTGAAAAATATTCTTCACCAGTCAAAAGATTAACTGCTGTAATAAGCCAATATTTTGCACTGTAATTATACCATAAATTGAACTTGAACTTGATATTATTTCCATTAACTGGAATAATGCACTTAAAACTCTGATTAGGAGAATTAGTAAGAGGAACTTTATACAATTTTTCATTCCTCCTTATCCAAGTAATTTGTATCCTTGAAGCCCTGTAAGCTTACTTAATGCAGACTGATCAATATAGTCAACATTTAGCTCAGCCATTTTTGTGTCAATAGTTGTTTGACTTGCTCTGCTTATCTTTACTGTTTTAACTCTTGCAACAGGAATCTCTACAAGAGTAACAGTAGCTTGTAACGCTCTGAATGTTTCTTTATCATCATTTGCGCTCAAACTCTTGATAAGCATATTTTTATAATAGCCAAGTTTTGTAAAAATGTCAACTGGTATTCTACTTTCTTGAATCTGCTTCAGTACAGCCCATGCGGAAGTATGTCTAAAAGTAAGTTCTGAGAACTGTCCAGGAATAATACTTTCATGTACGTCACTCATCATTACTTTCATCGTGACAGTAGCAGGCTCAAGATAAGCATGATCAACAACAGAAGCGCCAGTTTCAACAGGATTAGAAGTGATATGTAAATTTCTGCTATGATCTACTTGCAAGAATCCATCAAAGAAATATCCTGCAATATTTGTCTTGCAAAATAACATTGCTTCATAAGAAAGTCCAGTAGTATCAGAACCAGACTTTGCTAAATATCCCATACTACTGACCTCCTTACTTTCCTACAGAAGAATAATCTCTTCTAATAACCATGTCATTCCACCAGTCAGTTGCTTCTTGCTCATTTGCAAAGTTCATGGACATTCCGTTCATGTTAATAGTAACAGACTTGTCTTCAACATAGCTATTAGGCTGAGAAATTCCAGGAATATTATAATTGTTATCATAGTCAGGACTATATTTAGTGGCAGACATTCCAAGTTTATCAGCAAGCCAGCTTCCTATGTCTTCACCTGCTTGAATAGCAAGCACTCCGCCAACAGCACCAGCAGGACCACCTAAAGCAAAACCAGCTATTCCAGCAATCACAGTAGCTACGCCTTTGAACTTGTCATACCACTCATCAGCTTCATCAGCAATGCCGCCAAAATCCCCTTTGATAAACTGAAGCATTGTATGAATACCAGTCAAGCCACTGTCAATTCCATCAACAATAGACTTAATAATCCAAACCGCTGCACCCTTTTCAGACTCAAAGCCAAGAGTTTTAAATATATCTTTTATCTGCTTAAAAATATCACTCAAATCATCTTTTATATCAGAGAAGCTTTCTTTCATGTTCTGGAACTTTGAATCAAATCCAGACCAATCAAAAGCAGAAATGCCACCTCTTTGCCATGTCATATAGTCATCTATCAACAAAAGCAAAGTGGTCAATGCAGCTATAAACCATCCAATCGGACCAGTTTTAAGCAATAAGAAGAAACCACTTACAAGAGCAATTCCTTGTGGTACACTGAGATTTAAGAACTTAAAAATAGATTCAATTACACTGTACAAAGACTTAGCTACAACTAAAGCAGCTTTGCCAAGTCTGTAGAATACTTCAAAGAATCTTGCTACTTTTTCTGCTATCTTTGGTAAGTTCTCTTGAATATAATTATTTGCTCTTCTAAGAAAATCTCTTGCTTTCATTGCGTCAGGTCCAATGAACTGTCCTAAAAAATATGTTACCCAGCGTTTGCCATACTCAAATTCTACTTTTAACTTACTAAACTCAAAGTTAATATCTCTGACTAACAAAAGAAAGTCATCAAGCTCTTTCGGTGCTTCTAAACTTCTTCCAAGTTGATTTAACTCATACAATCTTCTATACTGCTCATTTGTCATAGTAAGCAAATCAGCATTTGTCTCACCAATAGCATTTAGAGCAGTTTGATAAGAACGTGCTTGCTGCTCAGAAACCCACCATAAACGAGCTTGCTTTTCAGTTTCATAGTCAAGTAATGCTGTGCTTTCTACAACATCAAAAATAGCTTCATTTACTACTTTTAAAGAGCCAAGTATAACATCAGAAGCAACTTTAAAGCCGTCTTTGATGCCTTTTATTTTATCTAACTTGCTTTTAATAGAAGCTATCTTATTAGTAGCATTTTTAAAGCCACTTTCATCAAGATCCCATCCTATTTTAACAAGATAATCTTTTAAAGTTTCAGGCAATAAAATCACTCCTTTCTCAAAGATTCATAATATCTTTGCTCATTCTCAAGCTTTACTTCAATAAGTTCACAAGCATCAAGCCAGTCATTAAAAGTGTAAGTCCCGTCCCAAAGTTCATGCTGTTTCCACATTCCATGAATTACAGGAAGATACAGTTTAGCATTTAAGTTTGGGTATTCGCAAACTTCAAACCCAACTGACCCATGATAGTATCTTTTGACGGGACTTCTTTGAAAAAATCCTTGAAATTAAACGCAAGAGAAGCAACAATGAGCTTTAACACCATCATCATGCTCACATCTGCAACGCCATAAGTTCCATTCTCACGAACAACAGGAGACTTTTCTCCAGTAGAATAAACTTCTTTGACTGTCTTCAAAATGTCGATCTGCAAACTCATAAAGTCTTGCTTACTCATCATTTTACCAGAAGTAGGAATAACATTTTGCTTTTCAGTTCCAACAGAAGCAGAAAGCATATCACCAATTCCAAACGGCAAAACAAAAGCAAGAATCTGAGCAAGAATATAGTTTCCTTCCATAGGGTCATAAGCGTTAATTTCAAATTCTCTACCATTCAGATTAAATGTAGAAACTGTTTCTCTTTTATTCATTGTTTCCATACTGTTTATCCTTTCTCATTAGCCAGAAATATCAGCGCACATCAAACTCCAAGTTCTGTTCTGTGCCTGAGACTGAAAGCTATTGTCTGCTTTCTTCTGGTGCGAAACACCAGTGCAATGATAACTGTCACCAGTAGAACGATTCTTAATGTCCATAGTTGCAAGTGCAAACTGATCTGTAGGTGCCTCTTCCAGGAATGCAGCAAACTTCTTAAGCCACTCATTAAAATCGGAACTCTGAAGAATTTCAAGATTAACAGTACCGTTCTTTGCAGCCCACTTACTGACAACAACAGCCAAGTCAGCAGCAACAGTATGTTGAGTAACATCATTTGCATAAGAGACAGAAATATTACCAAGGCCAGTACCATAAGCAGTATACGTTCCAAAACCGGGATGGGAAATAGTTAAGGAAGTATCTTCAAAAGAATAAGTATAAACTCTTGCCATTTTATTTAACCTCCTTATCGCTCAACAATAACGTTAATTACAACGTGCTCAATAGCACCAGTAGCAAGCAAAGCAACGTAAATAGGCGGAGAAACTCTGCTTGTTCTATCTGCCGGAGTCTGGCTTGCAACGCTCTCAGCTTCAATGTAATAACCATTGCTGATTGCATCTCCAGGATTCAGAGACAGAACTTGCTCACCATTCCAAATACCGCCACCAATCAAGCCGATATTCTCAAGAGTATTGCAAGCACGAGCAGCAAAAGCTACAAGCATATCAACACCAGACTCAGTTTGAGGAACTTTCTTAGTAGCAACTAAACCAGCAATCACTTCCTGCTGAATTAACAAAGAAGCTGCATCAATTAAATACAATTCATCAACATGATAGTTGCCACCAGAAATGCAAGGATAAGTCAGCTTATAAGTATTGCCGAACTTACCAAAGAAGTTACCGCCATAAGAGACAATATTGTTAATCTGAGTATCACTCAAATCAGAAGCAACAACACCAATAAGAGTCTTATAAGCAGCAGTGTAAGCAGAATTAGCTTTCATAGAGTTCAAGCCACTTACAAGCCCAACCATTGCAATATCAATATTGGCATCTTCAGAATAGAAGCCAAAAGTACGAGTATACTGAGCAGTTTGCAAAGTCTTTAAAACATTTGCTGTACTTGCCTGAGTGCATTTCTCATCAGAAGTTCCAAAGAAATAAATTGTAGGAATCTTAGAACTTTCAACAAGAGCTGCTACCTTTGCAATATTCTCGTCAGTAGCAGTAGCCGCAAAGCAGAACGCCCAGAACTTATCATTTTCATTTCTGATACGAGTAAATGCAGCGTCAGCAGCTTCAGCAGCACCAGTACCGGCAACAGCAAGGCGAGAAGACTTCTCAGACTGAGAGAAATACACTACAGCTTTCTTATAAGCTGCGTCAGTAGTTGCAAAGCCATCGGCAACCATCTGAGCTTGATAGTTGCTATAAGTATACTCTTTTACCTGATTTGCAATAGGAGAGTCAGCACGATTATCAATAATCATACCAAGGTTAAAATCACTTGAAATTGTAGTAGGAGAAGAAACTTTAACAGAAACATCAACGATTTTGTTTAAAGAGCCAGCCATATCTTTTATTCCTCCTTATGTACTGTATTTATATTTTACATCAACACTATCAATAGTGTCAAGAAGTTCTTCTGTAGAAATAGTATTATAAAAATAAAGCTTTAAGTCTGATCTCTGCCACCACTGTTCATTTATCTTCTCATAGAACTTTCTTGGTTCTACAGTTCTATCAGGTATAAATGACAGATTGTTTTCATACAAAAACTGCTTTGTTCCTTCATGATAGAAGTATTCATTTATTCTTGCACATAAATTGTCTGCGTTTGGCCCGTAGAAAGTAAGTTGCAACATAAGAGTTCTCATTGTATACTGAGTAACTTTTACTTTGTCTCCTTCACTTTCATACTTTCTATTCTTCCAAACATGGCGCTCATCTGGTTCGTCATAGAACTTAACATAGCATACATCTTCGTTTATTGTGCTTGATTTCTGTCCTTTTTGTTGGTGAGAAATAAGCACTTTGTCTTCTGCCATATTAAGCTTCTTCTGGACATAATCGGCAAGAAGCAAATCAAGATCATCTAAATCTACAATTCTATCTGCCATTACATCACATCCTGTCTAAGCTTAACTGCTGTACTTCTACAAAAACCATACTGAGCATCATCTAAGCAATATCTTACAATATAATCTGCTCCATTAAAATGCACAATATCGGCTGAATAAGTTTTACCATCCAACTTATCCAAACCGACTGTTTTTAATCTCTTATGAGTAAATATATGTATTCGCTCACTATTCAAATCTGCATCATCTAACAAAGAATCTTCATTTTCACTTGCTACTGTAATAATGCCTTGTACTTTGATATTAACAGGAACTTCTACTGGAACATGGTTCTTTACTTCAGTAGTAGAACGAGTGATAGAAATTCCTTTTACTTGACAAAAGTCTGGGTCAGTAATTAGCTCTGAAATATTTATCACTTAGTTCTACCTCCTTTTGTCTTAACAAAATAAGTAATTGCATTTTTAAGCTGAGAAGTATCAATCAATGTTCTTGGTTCGTATCCTTTTGGTTTGCCTTTCATCTTTCTTCTTATCGTTTCTGGCTTATCAGGCGGCCAGCCATTATCTTCATCATAGAAATAAGCCCTTGAAACATTCTGACCACGCATACCAACTTTTTTAAGCTCTTCTATAGCTTTATTAGTGTCACCTTTGAAAGCATAGTCAGCAGCATTTGCCATCATTCTATGAAGCCTTTCACTGTCTTTTTTAATTGCTGGCTCTATTACAGGTCTTGCAGGTATATTTCTTTTCTGAGAACCATTAGTATGAATATAAAGAAGTTCTGCATTTGTAACATCTGTGTTAACAGTACCATCTTTATTTTCTCTGTCTACGTCATCTTCTATGCCAACATAAACATCATGGTTCTTAATGAAGTCTATAGCTCTCAAGAGACTGTTCCAGTTATCTACAGACTCTTTTACTTCTACAAATATGTTTTTAGCCATTCACCCACATACCACCTCTACCATAGATTTTGGTTAAGGTAATAAGCTGCTGCCCATACATAGAAAGCTTCCAAGTTCCATATCCAGCATAATCGTCTTGACTTCCTAAGAAATCATAACTGATAGAAAGACCATCAACGGACTTAGAAGAAGCAATTCCAAACGGAAGTGAAGAAGCAAGAGCAGAAGTAGCTCCGGGATCACCTTGAGAAGCTTTTAAGTAAAGGAACAAATTATGAGCAATATAAAGTCCCATCAAATATTCCCAATTACTTTTATATCTGTCTTTCTTAATAGCTGCATGAGCCATGTTAACAAACAAATTGAAAACTACTTGCGGGATTTTATCTGAACCATCTTCGGGCTCTATCGTTCCGCCCTCTACACAGAAGTTCTTGAATACTTTCTCAAACATTTCAAGAGTGTATTCAGGATTATCTGTAGTAATAACGTTAGAGGAATTGCGGAAGGTTTCCATCATAATATAAGCATTATTAGTATAACCTAACATTCCTACTAAATCAATGTACGCCATTCCGCAATCCCTCCATCAGTTAATTAGTTTTCTGCACTGTCAGCAGAATTTCTCACAGAAAGCTTGTACGCTTCAAAGACTCGCTTCTTATTCTGAGAAAGCTTATCAGTCTCAATGTACTCAGCGCCGTACTCCTCAGCAAGCTTCTTTACTTCCTCTTTGTTCTTAATCTTCAAAGACTCATAGAACTCTTCAACAGGATCAACAGAAGATACATTCTCAGAATCATCAAAAGTCTTGTCCGCAACAGGAACAGAAGCAACAGCAACAGGAGCATTCATAATCTGAATGTCACCACACTCAACAGCATGTCTGAAAGTTTTATCGCTCTCATACTTATCAGGCATATCCTGAATAGCATTGGGAACAGTAATGAAACTATCAATGCTACCGTCACGAGAAGCACCAGGGCCAATAGCAAAAGCTCTCTTGGAAAAAATTCTAATCGTACTCACTGTTTATTCTCCTTTATGAAATCCATAATGTTGAAGTTATTTTTCAAAATTGTACTTCCTTTTATTCTAACAAGATTAAACTTTCTGAACTTACAGTACGCATCCTTTTCAAGGTCGTTTGTTACAGAAGATGGAAGTGTATGCCAATAATCCCCATCTGCTTCAATCATGATATTAAGGTAAGGTAAATAGAAATCAAATGTAAAACCTCTTATATACTTTCTTGAAAATATAAAATGTTGAAAAATGTATTCTACATCATTGTCATCCAACTGTTTCATAATTTTCAATTCTATATCTGAAGGATTTTTGCTTAACATTCTATTTGCTCTTGCCATATCAACCTTATTTTTAACAGAAGGGTTGTTTTGGGCTCTTACACAACCTAAATGGTGATTTCTTTTATACTCTTCTGTAGCCATTACCTTTCTAAGGTTTTTCTTGTGCTCTTCGGAAAATTTCCTTCCCTTAAGTGCTTTTGAAATGTTTTCCTTATTCTGTTTAGATAATGATCTACCCTTCAAAGTATTAGAAATCTTCATTCTTGTTTCTTCATCAATTGGGTGGCCTTTACGGCCTTTCAATGATTCAGAAATCTTCCTTTTATGCTCTTCTGATAAACATTTTCCTTTATGAGCTAAGGACATCTTTTTCTTAGATTCCTCAGTATGATGACGTACTTTGTTCATAATATACCTCCTACAAGATATATAATAAACATGGCTTGAGGTGTAGGCCTCATTATCTCGTAAAGTAGCTAATTTCACGCTGCCCATGTTTATTAACAAAAGAATTTAGATACCGTCAACGTAACGGCAGGGCTGAGTATAAAGGAATTTGCACTGCCCCATTTGGGCGGCGTAGATTGTAATATACGCAAACTGAAGAGCAACAGGCTGAGTCATTGCACGAGTCAGAGGAACAGGCAGATCAAAGTAAACAAAATCCTTATCGTTCACATAAACCATCATACGGTCAGTATTGCCAGTGCCCACGCCAGTGCACCAACGGCAAGGAACAATTTCAAGAGTCTTTCCCTGATTCACAGCCAAGTTGTTCTTCAGAATATAAGTGAGGATACTCTCATTACCGGAAGTACCAATACGAGTAGACTGAATGTAAGCATACTTGGCAGGAGGAAGCAGGATATGATTTGCCATTGCAGACTCATCATACTCAGAAGCAGCCCAAGCTTCAACAAGAGCTTTGTTAATGTCCCACAGAATTTCATCAACATCCTTGTCTGCCCAAGTAGCCTTGCCACTCTTGCCGTTCTCAGCGTCAGAACGGATAACGTCATCATTGTTCAGCAAACCAGTAATTCCAACATTGGAAAAACCAGTATAAACAAGCTGATCAATAGACTTGTTATAGTTCAGACGGATACCACGATCCAAAATGCTATCAATGCTTCTTCCAATGCTCTGGAACTTCTGAGAGTCAACAAAAGGAATCTTCATAGCCTGTGCCCAAGTGAACACCTTGAAAATATCCTTGTTAACGTTAGCCTGAACAGTAGAAATAACGTCAGTAGCACCAGCGACAAGTGCGCCCTCGTTACCACCAGCAGTAGCATAGTCAACATTCATAGTGGAAGTGAAGTCAACCCATCCACCACCGGTCTCTGCAACAATATCACGAGGCCAAGTTACAGAAGTAAGCGGCTCACGGACTTTCGGGTCACGCTTCTCCAGCTCACCTTCAAGGAAAGCCATGCCGGTAGCAATACCAGCAGCATCAAGAGCACGTCCCATGCCAAGAGAAGCATCCTGCATCATCTTAACATTAGGATTGCCACCAAAAGCAATACCAGAGTTCTCAATAATATTAGGCATCTATTTTACCTCCCTTAACCCTTTGCACGAGTCTTAATAGTAATCTCTGCATTACCGTTAGCATCGGTAACACCAGTAGTCCACTCAATGTTAGGAACCTCTACGGTATTAGTGGTATCAGCTTCAGCTTCAAAGCCACCAACAACAGTATTTGCATAAGTTGCATTCGCCTTAACACGAACAAACACCGCTTTGCCAGCCTTAGGAGTACCACGATTACACTTAACAGTGCAGTTGCCACGAGTCATAACATCACACAGAGAATCCTTCAAGAAATCAGGATTGCTCTGAGGATTGAAAGTGTTAGCCTGAACAACTTCACGAACAGCAACACCAGCGATCATGCCAGCAGTAGTAGAATCAGTGACAGGACTCCACTTATTATCCTCAGTAAGAATAACAGCTTCACCAAACTTAATGTCTGCATTTGCTACACGAGCCTGAATAATTGCATCAGCGGAACGAGACTGAGTACCGGGATAACCGACACCCATCATAATACCAATAGTCTTTCCGGGCATATTTACTTTACCTCCTTATAGTGGGGATTGAACTTCTTTGCAATGTCCATTCCAAAATTGTAATCAGAATCATTAGTGTTAACAGAAGAAACTTTCTTCATGCTATCAGCAGCATTTGTCTTAGCCATCTTCATAATATCACCGTACTGATTACCAGAATTGAGCTTCAAAGCTTCTGCAAAAGCATCAGCAAATTTCTTACGCTGTGCGCTGTCCTTAATAGAAGCAACCATAGGCTTTACCTTGCGCAAAAGCTCACGCTTTGCAGAGTCATTGATCTTCTCAGGATCAACAGTGTTCTTTTCTTCACTGTCTTCATCATCTGTGTCAAGCTTCTCAAGAGCTTCCATAGACTCATCCTTGATAAGACCATACTTGCGCATAACCTTAACCATAGCGTCTTCAACTTTAGTTTCAAGACACTCTTCGTCTTTTACTTCCTCTTTCTCTTCAATCTCTTCGTCACGAGTAATTTCCTCAGGATTAGGAGCTTCATCACACAGAGCATCCTTAACTTCCTCAGTCATCTGCAATGCGTCCTGTGCAAGCTCTTCCGGGATTGCTTCATCAAGAGCCCTCATTTTCAACAGAAAACTCTTGATAGAATCCATTACCTTTCTGTTATCAGCCAATTTAGTTCATCCTCCTTAATAGTTTAGATTTTTAAGTGCTTTCTCTATAATCTTTAACTTTCTATATTCACTATTTATGACTTTCTTTTCATCATAAATCTTAACTTGGTTACCAGCTCTTCCAGCTTGAACAAGTGCAACATGATTACCACGAATGTTTCTTTGATAAATTTTACCATCTTCTTCAACATACTCACATTCATATCCACTTGAAATTTCTCTTTTAGCTCCACTTCTAATTTCGTTGATAACTATTGGGTCTCTAACAATAATATCAGCAATTAAGCAATTAGAGAAATCTCCTGTACCTCTTCGTACATTTCTTGTTTCACCTTTTGCATAAATGCTCCAATTATCTGCTCCAACATCAACAGAAGGATGAGTGTCAGTAAAAGCTTTGCCTTCAAAAGACGCCATTGCAGTTTTATCAAATACTTGATCTTCTGTTCTGTAAACGTCAACTACACCGCTTCCGTCAAGTCCAACTTCTTCTCTCAAATATTTATAAGTTCCTGTTCTTGCAATCGGAACATTTGAACAAAGCAAACATCCATCACTTAACTCTGTAATATTGTCAGAAAGTCTTGAACCGTAGTAAGTTAATCCCAAATACACTTACCTCCTTTCTGAAAGTATATTATCTTACACTTTGTATTATACTACACAGAAAAAATCTTGTCAAGTGTTTTGTGAACTTTTTACTTATAAATTTGACGATTGCAATAAATATTGTAGCCGTCAGTGAAGAACTCATAGACAATAGTCATACCGTTTGCAGGTGTGATTGTATCGCCAGAATACAGTGTAGTATTAGCAGGAAAAATGAGCTGGTTTTGCGTGTTAGCTCCGTTAGCTGCTACAATAGTATAGTCAACGCCCTGTAGCATACACTCAAAATCCTCAATAGTAACATCTGATTTCTCAGCAGCTAAACTAACGTGCATATTTCTATAACCAGTTAAATCTAAACCAGTAGGATCATTTAAAAGCTCAACAGTAACTTCTTCAAATCTTTCAACTTCAGTAGGATCAAAGCCACAATCTGCTCTCATGACATTTGGCATATTTTCACTCCTTACATGATCTGCTCAAACTCGCTTTTGTTCATCATAACAATTTGACCATTATAATAAACTCTTGCTGGAAAGCGTATATCTTCAAGCTCAAGAACTGGCTCACTATAGCAGCGACAGTTCCAGATATTACCTGCATGATAATGTCCTACACTCTTTTCTCCTACAAACTCTTCAGGAGCAGGTGGATTATTCCAGTTAACAAGAACACCTTCCATAATTCTATGTGAAAGTCTTACTCTTGTACCATCAAGAGCAGTTCTCCAAATATACCATCTTAATCCTAATTGCTCACATCTTGCTTTTGTAAGAGCAGACATTGTTTTAGCAGTCTCAGTTCTTGCTATTAGTCTTGCGCTTGCTCTTGCGTGTTGATCTGTTTTATCTCTAATTATTTTCTCAATGCTTTCTGCTCTTGCACCTTTAAGAGCATTTTCAGCAATGTCATTTACTACTTTTTGAGCTACATCATTTGGCAATGTCTTGATTAACAAAACATTCTCCATCACTTGTTTCTGAATAATCTGACCTGTTCCTTGCTTCAGTTCATCCATTAACAAACGATAGAGAAATTTACCTTTAGTAGCTTTCTTTGCTGCTTCTCTCCATGTTCTTTGATTTCCAACATCAAGAGGGAGCACCATTCTTTTCACAGCACTGTTTATAAACTTTTCATATTGCATAGAATTCTGGAAGTTGTTCATAGAATCAATATACTTCTGCTGATCACTTCCAGAACTGTTAGCAATTTTCTTGAATATTTTGACAAGTTTCAACAAAGTATTTAGATACTCTTTTTCAACTGTCTTAATTCTTCTCCAATCTTTATAAGTCATAGCCTTGTTTCTTGCACCAGTCTATTGCTTCTTTTTCCTTTTTAAATTCTCTCAGCTTTCTTCCACTTTCAATATCAACTACTACCCATCTTTCAAAGATAGTATGTTCGCCTTCATTATAGATTTCAACTTTAGTTCTGTCTATTGATCTTAAAGCTTTATCAATGATCTTTTTAACGTCTGAAGCTCTTTCAGGAAGATTTCTCTGTCCTTCACTTTCTTTGTTCCACTTTTCAACTTCTTCTTTTCCAAGTTTTGCTTTACCCGCAGGAGAATTAAAAAATCTTCTTTGCGCTTCAGATTTATATGGCATTTTCTTTTCTTCCTTCCTTTTCTTTTGTCAATTCGTCTGGATCAAGTTCATAAAGAATTTTCTGAAGCTCTCCAACATGAACTTTCTCTTCATTTGAAATGTCTTTAATTACATTTGCAATCTCATAGTCATCAATATGAGAAACAAGAGATAAGTAACTATTGATAGCGTCATTCTCTTCGTTGATCTTTTCTCTGATTGCTATTGCAAGTCTAAACTTATCATATTTCTCATTATATGTAACTACTTCTATAGCTTTGTCAAGAGCGTTCATACTCAACACTCCTTAAATTCTGCATCCAAGCTGCATACAAACACGTTTCTTTTCTGCAAACTTCTTAAACTCAGGTGTATTTGCAAGTGCTTTCATTTCTTCAAGATTCTTTGCTTTTGAAGCAACATTTTGATATTCTTCTTTTGCTTTCTTGTACTCTTCAAGTGCTTTTTCTTTATCACTCTTTAAATCATCACAACTCTTAATTGCTTTATCAATAGTATTAGAATCTTTCATCTTGACAGTATCATCAACCATCATACACATAATAGGATCATATTTCATTGTATCTTACTCCTTTTTATTTGTTGATAAAAGAAAAAACTGATCTTCCTTTTTGGGAAACAAAAGCAGACTTTTCATTATACTTCTTCATTAAGTCTTTTACATATTGCTTTACAAAATCAATATCGCCTTTAATTCCTTCAATTTTACCAGAACCAAAACGAATTTGATAAAACTGCTCTTCATCACAAGCTTTGATCGCCTTGTCCATAGTCTTCTTAAAATCCATTACTTTGTTCCTCCTTATAAATTAAGTAAAGATATAAATTAAAATGAAACACAAGAAATAAATACTTGAAGCGATAATTGGATTTTCATTTTCTCCATTTTCTGATACTGCCCAAACAATAGTATAAAACAGAAAAAGTGTAATGCACACAGCAATCAAAGCACAATTCATTTTCCAATATCCCCTTTACTTTAGTCATTCCAGTATAGTTGCTTATAATAGACTCCTGCTTGTAAAGCTGCTTCATGATCTCCGATAAACATATCAATATGATAACTTTTTACTCCACTTCCTGTGTCTTCTGCTCTGTAATAATTTCCTTGATCATCCCAAAGAACTGTTCCTAACGGGATAATCGACTTATCAACAGCAATAGAATAATAAGGAGTAAGCTTGACTCCAAGACATCCAATAGCATCCGAATCACTACCACTGCTCCACTTTCCACAGCACTTAGAACATCCACAATAGCTTGTTACTACAAAGTTTGCAGTATGCTCATACAAGTCTTCTACTTCAAGCCCCATAGCTTCAAGTGAAGCGTATCCACTTGCTTCTGTGTCATCTCCTGGAAGACTTCCATCAACAGAAATAATTTGAACTGTCTGATCATTCTGAGTCTCTTGCTGCTCTTTCAACAAAGAAATCTCTGACAAGTGCATAAAGAAAATATACACTAAGATCAAAGCCCACACCATGATAGAAAAGCAGAAAACATCTTTCCAAAAACTGTACTTTTCTTCTCTCTTACCTTTATAACTTTTCATTTTAATTTCCCCTTTCATTTTATGTACTTAGTATAACAAAAGAAATGCTATTTGTCAACTGTTTAGAGCTATTTTTTATAAGCAGCTTGTATCCACGATACTCCAATCAGTGTCTTTTTCATTTAGTTTTTTCTCTGCTATCTTTAGTGCTTTTTTCTGACTGTCAGCAAAGACTTCAAGCACACCGTCTGTACCATCACTCAGCACATACGTTACGAACCACAAAGGTTTTTCTGTTTGCTCTATTGCGCTTTTAAGTATTCTTCTCTTCTTCATCTTCATTTTCATTACTCCTATTTACAGCTTCATTTGCTGCATTTTCAAGCTCTGCTTCCTCTTGCTCTTTATTCTTCTTTTCTTCTTCATCTTCTTTATCTGCTTGCTCAATCATTTCATCTGTAATATTACTAAACAAATTAGTAACAGGAGTTTGTTGCTTGAGTTCTCTGAGCACTGTACCTTTACCATAAATGCCAGCCTGGAAACCATCGTAAATAGGCTGTGCCATCTTCTGTGCAAGGTCAGCTTTTTCCATGTTAGAAGGTCTGCGAACAGGATTAAATACAATCTCAAGATCATCAGGAATCTTTCCTAATGCAGACATTGTAATAATTCTAATAAGCTTCTCAAGAGGTCCTCTAACATAAGTCTCTTGCTTTTCTTGAATAGTATCATAATAGTTTTGAAGCGTTTCTTCTCCACTATTGAAACCAGTTGGAGAACGCCCAAAAAGCTTATCAACAGGAATTTCAGCTGCACCAGAAATGTCTAACATAAAAGATTCATAAACATCATTGATACCAGTGAAAGAATACTGCTGAGTAGTAAAAGAATCATCCTTGTCAATAGCAAATGTACCAGTATTGCACATTAAGCGATTCATACTTTGCATTGTCTGATACACTCTGTTCAAAGCATCTTGATCTCCAAGTGTAATTGCTTGACCAAGACCTTCCATACTAAATACACGAATATTAGCAAGGAATATTAAAAAAGAAATATTTGCGCTTGTATCATCTCTCTTTTTAAGTTCTGTATAAACGTGTTCAAGCTCAGAAGCACCCCAATAGCTTTCAGCAATTTCTTCCCAATAAGGAAGTTTTCTACCAATCATCTTAATAACACGAGAATGATGAATTTTAATAGCTTTGTTTAGTGGAGCAGAAGTAACAATATAATACTCAGGCTGTCCAAACTCAGGATCACTAATATCTGTGACTACTTCAAGAGAAGGACTGACACCACACCAGCGGTCAACAGTAAAGCAACCTTTATAGCTATCTGGCATAATAGTGTCATAGTCAATAGGTTTAGACATATCTTCCTGATTCTCAATCATAGGAATGAGTAAGCATCCACCATATAAACGAGACCAGTTGAGACATTCCAAAAATCTATCTCTACTCTTTGTCTGAGTCCACACCTGCATTATCTTTGTTACTTTATCAGGATCAAGCTCACTATGAATTTCAAATCCATTTTTAATCATTTCATTTGCAGGCTTTTCAATAATAGCTTTTGCAATCCAGTTATCTCTAAACAAAATATTTAAAGTGTAGTAATCCCATGTAAATCTCTGCATTACATAGCCAGCAGTCTGAACAAGATTATTTGCTCCTACTCCTAAGTTAGCTGCTGGATTACTATATGCGTCAAGTGCTCTTTTAACAGAAGTAACTTCAGCTTTTGAATCTAAGATACCATTTGGAAAAGACTGCATCTTCTTACGTCTTCTTCCCACATTTTATTCCTCCTTCTTCTTACGCTTCTTTATCTTTTTCATTTTATCATCTATTGTCATATATTTAAAGTCTCTATTCGTTGCATCTTCAAGACTTACTACTAAACCAGTCCAGTTAGTAAATAAAATTCCATCAACAACAACAAATTCACAGTATGGCATCCAAGGATCATTCTCAAGTTGTCTTCTGAAAGCTGTATAGTGATTACCGTACTTCTCACACTTATAATCAAAACGCTTTCCTTTGAACTCTTCTGGATAGCACTCTACAAGCTTCACTAAATTTTTACGCATCATTTTCTAAATACCTCATACTTACTTGTTGTAGTGTTTACTAAGTATCTCAAAGCGTCACAACAATGATCATTTTGCTTTACAGGCTCATCAATACCTCTTTCTGTTTTCTTTTCATTCCAAACATATAGTCCAAGCTCAGATACTAAGTGTTTGCAATTATCTCTATTTATCAAAATGTGGCCTGTAGCCAACAAGCTATAGACCATTCTTATTCCTTCTTCAACTTCATTTTTAGCTTTCATTACTGGTATTCCCTTTTGTCTCATTGCAGCAATTAAAGAACTTGCAGAAGGATCAATTATTACTTGCTTATATTGCTTGCCGTCAACAAAAGAAATAAAGTCATCTACATACTCTGTATCTGCTTTCTGTTTCATCTTCTTTCTGCCATCATAGTAATATTCTTTGTCAATATAAAAGTAAGGTACAGGATCATCTTTCTTTCTAACTTTATATCCCTCTAAATAGACCATTGGATTATATACTCCATAATCACTTCCATAATAAGGACATCCACCATTAACTAAGTCATTCTCTCTGATCTCTATTGGAACAACTTCTTCTCTATTTGCATTACTGTAAGTGTTCTTCTCTTCTGTATAGCAATCATAAATAACACCGTCAGCAAATGCCCACTCACCAAGTATAAAACGCTTATAGAAGATACCAGAGAACATATTTTTATATCTCTCAATAATGTCATTACTTAGTGAAAGATTATCTTCAATTCTGAAATGTATTCTGATATAGTTTCTTTCTTCATACTTCAAAACGTGCTCAACATAAAACCAGTGGGAAGGCCCCTCTGGGTTACAGTTAAACCAGAACTTTGAACCTTCCACACTGCATCTTCCTAATACTTGTTCTACAAATGATCTTGGCATTAGTGCTACTTCATCTAAGAATACTCCTGCAAGTGTAATGCCTTGAACAAGATCTTGGCTTCTCTCATCTCTTCCGCCAAATAGGAAGTAAGTATTTCTTTTTACTCCATTACTAACTACTAAATAGTTTTCTCCCTTTCTCTCGTAAACATTATATCCTCTTGAATACAATACTTCTTTCAAAGGAGTAACTACATTTCTTCTCAAGCTGCCAATAGTCTTACCACATATTGCAAATTGCTGATTATTGAATGCAGACATACTCCAGAGTATAAATGAAAAGCTTCCAATTATCGTCTTTCCAGCTCTTATGGCACCCTCTGCAATGACTCCATCTGCATCTTTGAAAGGAGAATTAGGCATCCACCATGTTAGTAACTGTAACTGTTTTTTACTTAATTTATTCCACTTCACTCTATTTATATA
>ERZ1034928.368-NODE-368-length-22792-cov-4.872543_pt1 | contig 22792 bp, 9 predicted proteins | sample MGYA00520627_ERZ1034928 | MGnify/ENA primary metagenome ERZ1034928 (study PRJEB33766, sample SAMN09781755) | gut metagenome | biome: gut microbiome | host: Homo sapiens | place: Madagascar | study: EMG produced TPA metagenomics assembly of the PRJNA485056 data set... | reverse complement strand
AGCATACAATAATAATAGAGGTTGCGAAGCCTACCAAAATCGCTTTAATAGAGGTTGCGAAGCCTACCAAAATCGCTTTAATGTATGAGTAAGTTTTACCGCCGACCAATATGCGGTATATAAGTGGTTGGGTTGTAAATGTTTACCGCTTGCTGATGGTGCGGGATATAAATTATTCGGTGCGTAAATGTTTACCGCTTGCTGATGGTGCGGGATATAAATTATTCGGTAGGTAAATTTTATTCCCCACCCGTAACTGGGTGGGGAAATTTTCTGTGGAAGGTAATATTAAAAAATGAGTGTTAGTGTTGGAAAGTCATACCATATCAAAGACAGCTTTTTTACTCTTGTAAATGACGATAAATTGATGGCAAATAAAGAAGGTAATAATTATAGACCTCACTTTTTCTTCTTTGCCGATCCACAAACCACAGGGATATATTGGGCTGTTCCACAAAGCACAAAGGTGGAAAAGTACCAAAGAATTATACAACAGAAGATAAAGAAATATGATGAAAAAAAATGATCATAAAAGAAAAAAACTTCATATCGATCGTCAACTGCTGTTAAAGGGAGAGATGGTGCTGCTTGTAGCAATTTCTATCATTACAGTGACGATTGCATGGTTTCGGCTTCAGAACTCCGCATTGGTCAAGGGACTGGAACTTGGAACCTACGGTTCGGATTATATTAAGGTCGCATTGGAACCGGGCGGGCAGGATGTGAGTACATTGGATGAAAATGCGCGCAGCATTGATATCAATATGCCTAATTTTTACAATGTGGAGAAGGATAGTCAGGGAAAGACGCTGCTGGCACCTGGTGTGAGTGGAGAGTTGAATCTTTACATTACTGCATTAAGTCCAAATGTCAGCCAGTGCCGTATCAACACAGAATGTATTCCACTATTTGGAACTGAGGATGCAGGCCAGAGTACACTTACTGCGGAGCAGACGCAGATGCAGGAAAGTCTGAAGAAACTGGTAAAGGGGCATATCCAGTTTTACAGCAACCGTACAAAGGATGTGACAACCGGTACCTATTCTTTTAGCGGTCTGATCGGAGAAAGCAGCGAGAATGATAACACTTATGCGACGCTGACAATTCCGCTGGAACAAAAAGTTGAAAAACCAGTGACCATATACTGGGTATGGTTTTATGAGTATTCGGATATACCGCAAGAGGGAAGAAAACGTACAGATGGTGGCTGTTACTATGATATGGATAAGATCAAAGCAGCATTGGCTGCGGGGGTAACTACCGGAAGCAGCATAACAGTGGATGACCTGAATGCGTATGTGCAGCAAATGAACGAAGAACAGAAAAACCTGTATTATGATTATGGGGATACGCGGATTGGACTGAATGTTCCGAATATACAGTTCCATATTGTAGTCAATGCGTTGGAAGGAGATGGCACTGTTTCCGCAACAGAACCTTAAGGAAAGAAAAATCCGAAATGGGGCAGAAATATGACAGAAAAAATAGACAATCAGGAGAAAAAAGAAAAATCAATAAAAAAGATCAACGCAGGGGAGCTGTCGTTGGGACATTGCTTCTTGTCTTTGCTGCATTATTAGGAACGTTTGCATGGTACACAATCTCGTCGCAGAGGAAAATCGACAGTGAAAAGAAAAATGTCATGGTTCCTTATTTCCTCTATCTGAAGAATGCCACAGATGAAAATTCGTTGAATTTTTCAGTTGGAAACCTGCATCCGGGGCAGACACTTTCGGAAGTAATCTGTGTGACAAACAAAGTGCCGGATGATGATAAAGGAAATGTGGATTATGAGATTTCGCGTGAGAGTAAATTCGAATATGAACTGGAATTGGCCTATACAGAAAATCTGCCTGTAAACTACAATGTCTATGAACTTCGCGAGGATGAAAATGGCAATGTGATCGTCAGTTACATAGAGGGAGAAGCAGATAAAGAAAAGAAATTTTCTAAAAGATCTGATTTACCGATGCAAAAAACAGACAATACTGCAATAAGCAGAAACGAAGTGTTCGGTACAGGTGCGGATTTAAGTAATGTTGTAAACAAAGGAATCTATGATTCCTACACGAAAGGCGGTGTAGGTGGGACGGAGCCGCTGACACTGACAACAAGCCTTGCACAAGATGGAACAGTTGTTTATGATAAAGACTTTTATCTGATTGAGATATCCTGGAAGGATGGAATTGATTTCAGTAACTATACAAAGGAAACGGATCTCGTGGATGTCATTGTGCGTGCGCTTCAGCCGAAGCCTTCGGAGAAAGTACAGGCAGAAAACTAATGTTAATATAAGTGGTATATAGAGATGAAAGATTTAGAAATCATTGAAAATACAGAAAATACACAAACTTCAAAATTCAGAAAAAGAATACGAAACAGGAAGAAAAAGAGACGGATTCTTTTACTTGCACTGGCGGTATGTATACTGGCAGGAGTCGGTGGTGGCGTGGTATGGGCAAAATACTATTCTGTGAACAGCAGGGAAGGCATTTCTGTGGCATCGGGACTGTATTTTGGAAGTAACAGGCTTACTACCGTGCGTGGACAGGTAACGGATATGGAGAAGATTAAAACGGAAGGTACGGCATCCCTGACAGTGAATGTCAACACGAGTAAATGGTCGGGCGGTGGAACAACTACATTTGATATTGAAATCCGTAATTATGAAAACCACCTGTTGTATAACGATGCCAGTCTGAACATGGGATATGAAGTGCAATTTATGATGCTTGGCGATACAACATCATGTGGGGCAAAATACTATGTGCAGAAAAAAGGAGATTCTGAGAAAATATATTTACATCAGGAGGATAAGGACGGAAAAATAATCGGTACGGATAAGTTTGCAAAGTATACTGGCAGACTGCCGGGAGGTACGTTGTCTGCAGATACTTATATTTTAGGTATTGAGATGGTAAATGATAAGAAGTATGAGAAGAACCCGGCAAAAGTAATGGCTGTCGCGTATCCGGTAGCACCGGATTATGTGCGTAATGACAGCGATCAGCAGAACCGCCTGCTTGGGGTATTTCAGGGAGTATATACATCTACGGTAGAACTCAGCATTGACCATGCGGCATTTGATGTGCAGGATGAACCTGACTATAATGACAGTTCGTGGAAAGAAAAGGTAAAGGATTTATCGGGTCTCTTATATAACGTGAAAACGAAAGGCGATATTGTGGCAGGTAATGAGGAAAGCATTACGGTCAAGCCACAGGTTATTATCCGATGGAAGAGTGACTATCTGAAAATAAGCGAATATGATCAGTATTATCTGGAAGCAAAGAAACAGGAGAAAGCTTCATCCGGCGAAACGCAGAAGTGGTATTATGATGAGACCAAAGATGGGACAAAATGGACCTGTATGCGTGTGGCGGTGATGCCTTATACAAGTATTGATGTCACTTTTTATAAAACAGGTACGTTTATAGATAATGATAAGATAACAAAAAATGAGTTTGAGTCTCTGGTTCAGGCAGAGACTGTAAAAGTAACAAATTAGTTTCAGGTAAGGAGTGTTGGTATTATGAAGCATAGATTCAAGCGCCTGCTGGCAGTTACTCTGACAGCAGTATCCGTAATCAATTGCATAGAAATCTCTGGGTATCAGACAGATGCTTTGGCAGTTAATTTGCAGACAGAAGCGCAGTCCGATGGACAGACAGATACCGAGGGACAGTTGGCTCATACAGAAAATCCGGGGACAGATGGGACGGATGCTGACACAATGGAACAGGATACGGATAAATCCGGTACCGATGTAGCAGAAAATACCGAACAGGACACCGGCAAGCCTGGTAATGATGTGACAGAAAATACGGAACAGGATACCGATAAATCCGGGGAAGAGAATACAAAAGACAGTTCCGGGGAAGAGAATGCAGCAGATGATGAAGAAAACGCGGAGGATAAGATTCTGCCTGTAGCGGAAGAAGATTCGTTTCCGAGGACACCTGATGATCTGCAGAAAAAACCAGAGACAAAGAAATATCTCGTAAGAAATTATGCAGACGTAGAAGCTTTGCAGGAATTGAGCCAGACAAGTTCGCTGGACGGATATACTTTTGAGTTTGGTAAACTGGATGATAAAGAATTTACATGGGATCTGACAGATGGTTATAAAAAAGCGACTAAAAAAGATTTTGAAGGTTTTGGAAGTAATGACTTTCCGTTTAAAGGTACCATAAGTGAATATATTCAATCGGGTGCAACCTTTAAACTTGGAAAACCTCTGTTTCAGTATCTTGGAAGCGGGGCACAGCTTACAAATTTTCATATGACGCTTGTAAATGCAACATCCGGTATTGCGGATTATCTGGTTGCAGATTCTTCATCGCCAGTTACTTATACGAATATCTTGATAGGTGGTACGATAAGCAACACGAATGAAGAGGTTAATAACGGCGCAGCAGGAGCATTGTATGGAACGGTCATTAACAAAGAAACAACAGATGCCTATGTATTGAATGTCGATGGTACGAATGCAGGCGTATCCATCGATGCGACGAATGGGTTACAGGTAAATGGATGTGTGGCAGGTGGTTTTGTCGGACAGACACAGGGAAATGTTATTGTACAAGTATCAGATGCTTCGGGGCTTGCCAAAGCAGTATACAGTTCGAAAGCTGATGGAATTGCTGGTGGTATTATCGGAAAACTGGGAGCTGGCGGAGCGTTTAAAGTCACCGGGGAATTTACCATTTCCAATATTGTTGGAAGAAGTGCATCAGGAGCAAGAAGCATCGATGCTTCTGCAGTGGGAGGCCTGATTGGTGCGTGTGAGAATGCAACGGTGACTTCTACAGAGAAAGTAACGAAATCCACCGATATTTTCATCCAGGGTGGCACTGCAGGCGGCTTTATTGGAACTGCGGAGAATTCCGCAGTTACGATTTCACATTTTACGCTGGACGGCATGATTAAGACAAGTATCGGTACCACGAATCGTACCTGTATTCAGGGTGGTGTGCTCGGAAGTTATACGACGACAGAACAGACGGGGAATGGGGATGTTACGCCTTTACTGGATGTCTCTGCTATCGGCATCGATAAGAAACAGATTGCTGGAGGAGATGACAGTGACTTTACAAGGAACAATGTTGTAAAGAATGGTGGAATCGCAGGTTCTATCACCGGTGACCATGTGAAAATCCATGATTTAAGCTATGAGGATGGTGATTATCCTTACATGCCGTCTCTCGGTTATGATGCATATGATGCTTATGCAAAGTATACGGACGCCGGACCGGGGTACACTGGAGGTATTGCCGGAGAAGCTACAGGTAAAGATATTACCATGTATCATCTGAAGCTTTCATTTTCAAGAAATGATAATTGTATGCTTTCCGGAAAACGGCTGGGTGGTCTGATTGGAAATATCGGACAGGAGTCAAAAATACGTGTGACTGGTATAGAAATTGTTACCTTATTTACCAATATATATGGCATAAATAATAGTCAAAAAATTCCGGATTATGCCGGTGGCTTATTTGGATATGTAGCGGAGGGATCCATCATTTCTCTCGGAGCGCAGATTACACTTCCGGAGGAGACAGATACTACCGCAGATGCCTCTGTCATGGACGAAGAGAAGCAGGATACCGCAGATATTTCTTCCACAGGCGCAGAGTCTCAGAATACCGCAGATATTCCTGCTACAGGCGAAGTGGCGCAGGATACCACAGAAGCCGCTGCACCGATGGAAGGAGAGGAGAATGCCGAAGCTGTTGCAGAGAATGACACTGATTGGCAGGGGGTAATCAACCTTGCCGGAATCGATTACCGGAACGCGGATAATACGTATGGAGGACTTCGTGCAGCCAAAGCAAAAGGTTATATCGCAGGTGGGCAGAACGAAGCTTTGATTTATCTGGAGGATGGGGCTGTCTATCGTAAAAATAACAAGGCGTCGAACATAGATGACAGCGTCTGGATGGAGGATTATTATAACAACAAAAAGGATTATACACTCAATGATATCGGAAATTATGGTGGACTGTACCGCAACATTAAGGATGGGGACACTTATGTCATTGACTTTGATAAGGAGTATGGAAAAGAAGTAACCGGAACCGTAGCATATGCGGATGGAACATACACGCTGAAAGGTACTGCGGATGCACTGCGTCTGGCAATCGCCTGCAATACATTTCAAGCTAAGGATAAAGAGTTTGCATTAAGGTTTGCAGCTGATTGCTTCTCACAGGATTCGCTTCCTGCGACCGGACAAAGTCTTCTTAAAGCAAATTATAAAGTGACGGCGGATCTGGATCTGGCAGAGGCAGGTATCTTTTCGCTTGTCCGCAATGATGGCACCATCGATGCCGAAAGTGAAAAATATGCTTTTAGTGGAACCTTTGAGGGACAGAAAGCAGATGATGGGCAGACGGACAAAAAAGTTACCATTCACATGAGCATTGTTTCCACACAGGACCATGCAGGTTTGTTCCCATATGTAAACGGAGCAACATTTAAAAACTTAAAGCTGACCGGAGATATCTATTATGTTACCGGGTTCGGCGGACTGGCATATCATGCCAAAGGAAATCTTACGATTGACAATGTCGATCAGGAGATGACTATGCGCACTAGAGGTTATGTGGTAATAAATAATGATTCGATTGATTATTATGGTGGATATGTGGGGTATTATGAGCTGGGGGATGGTACGTTTGCATGCAAAAACAGTGTAATCGCACCGAATATTTCCAACATACGCTGTCAGCAGATTGTGGGAGGTCTGGTTGGTTATCTGAAGACGACAAAGACAGCGGGGGATGAGCTGAATATTCGGATTTCTAATGTGACGATCAAATCCAGACTGACAACCGATTCCAAGTTTAAGCAAAGTACGGGAAATAATGTATATCAGGCGAGAATGTCTGCAATGATCGCAACACTTAGCTTGGATCCATGGAAGTACCAGCATAATTGGGGTGGTGTGGAAACATATGTGAAAGATAGTACCTATGCAAAAGTAAATTTGGCGGATATTACAGTGGATGGGGCTGTGATAGATGCTTCTTCTATTAATGCTAACGATGCTCCAGCGAATGTCCGTGCTACCGGAGGATTTCTCGGTTATCAGTGGGATAATGCAGAGGTAACGGTGAGCGGGGATACCGGTATAAAAGTGACCGGTAATTCTACAATCAAAAGTCGCGGTCATGTAGGTGGACTGTTCACAACATTCAGTGGAAAGCTGGACTTTAATTCCAATATTACACTGGATTCCATGACGATGCAGGATGTACAGGGAGGGCAGAAGTTCTCTGCACTGCTTGTGGCAGACGGACGATATGCGATCATTTCCCTTGACGCGGACAAATATACGATTAACAACGGACAGCAGAACAGCCAGGATGACACGCAGGACAATAGCGCAAAGGTAACTGTAACCGGTTATGCTAATTTTGATGAAATTGTGGGTGTCAGCTGTGAATTAAAAAATAATTATGTCAATTATAATCGGACCATGCTTGCAGACGATTATTACAGACTGGGTGGTATTGTTAACATCCGGATGTCGGCATTCAAAGAGAATATGACGCATGCCACAAACTATACAAGTTATGTGAATCGCATAAGTACACAGGACAATCCCTACACGAGATATTATTACAATTTGTTTACAGACGATTATCATCCGGTTGCAGTGAAAAATAATAATACGGCGACGCTGGATTCACCGGAGGATCTGATGCTTTGGCACCTGTATCTGTACACATGTTCCAATTCAGATAAATTAAAGCGGTTCTTTAAGCCTTATTTCCACGACGAGGATGGGAAACCATTGTTAATGACAGTGAAAGGAAACGATACCTGGAACCTTAAGGGAAACTTTGATTTAAAGGGATATAGCTTTTATCCGACACGAGTAACCGGTGGAAAGTATGTGGGCGAGAACGCTGTGATAACACTCTATGCCACAGATATCGCAAAAGGCGAGAACGCTCATAAGTATAATTGTGATAAGAGAACACCGCAGGAATCCGGCCGGCAGCAGTATCTGATGCATGCAGGGTTGTTTGTGGCATCAAACAATTATAAGGTGTCCGGCATCACTTTCAAGGGAACCATTGCAAATCTGGGGGCAGACAGTGGTGCACTTTGCAGCAAATATACTGGTGGAACGGTTGTAATCCGTGATATCACGCTGGATGGAGTGTTGGTGGACAGTTATAATAGTACGGCATGTGGGACAGGTCTGCTGTTAAGCTATGTGAAGGGAGAGAAAACGGATGGATGTGATCTTACGCTGGATGGAATCCAAACTACAGGTTACAATGATGTCTATGCAGCAGGCGCACTGATTGGTCGGGTGGGAAGTCTGACGGCAACGAATGTCCGTGTGACGATGCGGCACATGAAGGTGGAATACCTTGAGAACAAGAAAGTATTCCGATATGCTTCGTTTATCTGCAAATATTATTATTCGAGTGCAGTCAGTGATTCCGGTGAGAATACGTCGCGTATCGTGCTCTACACCTTTACGAAAAAAGATGCAGAAGATAATAATGTTACTTATGGTGAGGAAATGAAAGACGGGGTAAACTATTATGATCAGGACCGGGATGAGGATCTGAACAAAAAGATAGGGGAGGCAAAAGATAAGTATATTCCATTTATTCACCATGACAGCGAAGACAGCCGTTATATTTTTGTAAATCCAAGAAACGGTAATCTGGATAAGGGGTGTGGCACCTACGAAGATCCTTATATTATCTCAGTCAGCGGACAGTTAAAGACATTGTATTTATATCTGACCGGTTCCGGTGCATATGAGGATATTTTCAAGCTGGCGACGGATATTACGGATCAGGCAGATGAAACCGGGAAGACAGAGGATACGGATTCGACGGATAAAGCCGATGGGAAAAAAGACAACAGCTGGAAAGTCAATATACCGGGAACGGGTGGCAGATGCGATGTGGACAATACGAAAAAAAAGGAGCATACTTTGGCAAAATATACAGACAAAGAGTTCCCGGGAAGAGATGTTCTTCGCACTGCATATTATCAGATAGGAGAAGATATTGACCTTACCTATCTGACGGATATGAACGATCTCGCTTTAAACAGTGACTTCTCCGGACTCGGATCGGAGCAGTACCCATTTGCCGGGGTAATTGTAGGAAAGAAGAAGACGGATGGAAGTTATCCTTGGATTACGCTTCCAAAATCTACGGTTGTCATGGATAATTACGGACTCATCCAGTATATGATGGGCGGTGTCGTAAAAGATATTAACATCAAACAGGCACAGACGACTGATGGAAAAAATGAAGCAATCAAAGTGTCTGATAAGGGAAGTGCTGCAGGTGTGGCAGCAATCGTGCTTGGCGGTGATAACATCATTGACAATGTCGGTGTAAATATGACATTGCAGCTTACCCTTGACAAAGATGCACAGACGACGGCGAAGACAGGAGCTTATGCAGGAGATGTAAGGAGAGGTAGTGTCATCTTAAGAAATCTGAAGGCTGATAATTTTAGCAACTATCTGGTATGTGTGAATGATAATGCAGATACAGATATAGTGAAAAAATCATTTGCAGCAGATGGAGATCTTAAGTATAAGCGCAACAGTACCGTGATTGGCTGGGTAGAAGACGGCTATGTGTTAGGTTATCTTCCAAAAGATAAGAGCGAAAAAGATAGTCCGTTGCTTGAAAATGCGCAGCTGGGCATTACGGATAAAGACATCCCGCTGTCATACTCTTTTCCAATTATCAATGGAAGCTATATGGATCAAGGCTTTACAGATGATAATAAAATTACGGTAACCGGAGATAAAGACAAAGGATTTGTGATTACCATGCACAATGGACAGCAGCTGGAGATGGCATCTCTGGCATTGAACTCTGATGCATTCTCCATCTATGACAGTGGCAAATATGACAAAAACACATGCACGGTCAGCAACTCGAATGCTTATGATTCCCGGGCAATCTGCCGGAAAGCAGACTATTCGGATGTGGGCTGTGGATATGAAAAAGCGAACGGAAGCGGTAAGCCGGCTGATTTTACAGATGCTACGACAAACGATGATGGGCAGAAGCATTATCCGTATGTCTATGCGAAGTATTTGGATTTCAGTGAAATTGAAGGAAACAATTATAAAGCTACCCTGAAGATGAAAGACAGTGGCGATGTCAATGGAGCGGTCATCAGTTACCTCAATTGGACCTTTGATGATGGAAATACATACGCGGATAAGGGAACGGATGTTGTCACGACATACAAGTTAGATTGGCCGGAAAGCAATCCAACGGATTATGATCTGTCCATATATGGCAGAAGTTTTCGGGGATTTGGCTCTATTTATAACAAGAAGTATTCTGCATTTAAGGCCAACTTCGATGGAAACAATGCCAATGTCATCATAGACATGAACCGTGACTGGGACAGCACAATCGAACATGCAGGCATGTTTAACGGACTGCAGACCGTCCGAAAGAAAACAGATTCCAATGGTAAAGGTGGATTTATTATCCAGAATCTGAATATCAAAAACAGTCATTTTAAGAATAGTACGAGAGGTGCTGTGGGTGCACTGACCGGCTATATGAAGGGACGGTGGACAATAAAGGATGTACACCTGATCCGCGATATGGCCAATCAGGAGGCATCAGACACTACGCCTGCAACGGTGGATGTAAGCGGCAGCGGACAGGTTCATGCCGGAGGTTTGGTGGGTATCATTGATTATTATTCAACAAACGCGAGTGACAGTACAATACAGGACATTACGTTTGACCACTCGGGTGTTACCGGTCAGGAGAAAAAAGAGACCATCATCAGCACAGCCGCAAATGTCGGTGGAATTGTTGGGTATGTGGAAGGTTCACTGAATAATGTATATACGTATTACGGAACCATTACATTTACTGATTGTAACGTAAGTTATGCGCAGATACAGACGAACGGCGAGAATGCCGGCGGCTTTATCGGGCGGGTAGGATATTCGCTTTACAATAGAACAAATTATGGTGGACATTCTGTTGGAAAGGTGACCATTTCAGGTACGAAGGAAACGGATAACACGTTCCCGGGAACTGTGGAACACAGTACGATAAAGGTAAATTGTCAGAATAATAACACTTATCTGAGTGCCGGAGGACTTGTTGGTGTATATGCAGGACTTAACGGTGATTCGGGACTGACCGCAAATGGAATTGTTATGGATACTGTGACTGTGAACAGTGATTCAAATCGTTATGCTAACGATACCTATTATGTCAGCAGCGGAATCGGAGGCATCCTCGGAGGCACATGGTCGAATCATCTGACTGTGTCGAATATTACAGTCAAAAACTCGAAGATTGGAGACCGGACAAAAGAGAATAAGAACCGTCTCCCGGCAGGAGGGATTGTCGGTGCAGCATATATCAACAATTTCAAAGCGGATGATATAAGCATATCTAAGACAAACATTGAATCGGATACGGATAGTGTGGCAGGTATTATCGGAAATAACTGTGTGGCATCTAAGTTTACAGCAAATGGAGTTACTCTGAATAACAGTATTTTGTGGTCAAAGCAAAGTGCAGCAGGTGGTGTGACCGGAAGATATAACGTGATCGGTTTTAGTAATCAAGCGAAGCCAGTCATCAGTAATATTACAGTTGAAAATTGTAAGATTCTGGCAGGATGTACAGAAATAACAGCTGATTCTACTACGAAAACGCAAGTTACAAAAAATAATGTAATTGCATCAGCAGGCGGTGTGATTGGTTATGCCGACAAAAATATGTATAATCTGACCATATCGGATGTACAGGTCGGTAAGGGCACGGAACTGGCAGGCTACTGTACCGGTGGAGTGATTGGTTCTATCAAAGCTAATACATATATCACAATGACAGGTTCTATCTGTATCGGCTGTACGCTTGTCAAATCTGGAAATGTGGGCGATAATGATACAACTATTACGTATAAAAAAGATAGCAACCCTACCATTTTATATGGAAAATGGAGAAATGGCGGGGTGATTGGAAGCAATGAAAGTTCTGGTGAAAACAAATATAGCGCAAGCATCCGTATTTACAATACAAAAATTGCAGGATATGGAACAACATCAAGTTCTAATACTGCCATGGCTGCAGGTTTAACCGGATATGAGGGAAATCATACTAGTACTTATGATGATGTGGAAGTAAGCGATTGTATGTTTGCTGTGATCAATAAGGAAACCACTCTGAATGCAGCAGCCGGATGTCTTTGGGCATATGTTAGTGCTGGAACACATCGCATTTACCGTCCGGTACTTACGGACAACAGTGTCGGTTATGTAAAGCAAAACAGACTCACAAAAATGCAAAGTCTGGAAGAATTCAAGACGATTACTTCACAAGACCTTGGACTTGTATACAATCATGATAAGTCAAAAGTCTGGAACTGGCAGGATATCAAGACGGCTAACAATCAGGCTGAGAATTTGTCGAAAGCAATGAAGGTTCAGCCACTGAATGAGACAACCGTCGCTTACTATAGCTATGGTATCGGAAATTATGTCGGTACGAGAGCTCGTGGCAATGTATATATCTTAAGACCAGAACTGAAGTTTAACGAAAGTTTTACTGGTAACCGCCCGGCAATTGATGTGGGAAATACCTCCGGAAATAAGGCGGCTGTTTATACTACAAATCATGGCTATGGTTATCCATATGACTACCGGCAGAATGTGAATATCATATATTTTGAGCCGGAGAAAGCAGCAGCGGATAAGAAAAAAGATGCCAAGGATTATCTGTCTGATGCTATCATTGCGAAGACAAAGAATGATAGTACGGGTAAGAGACAGGAAGACGAGTATCTGTTTTCTTCTCTGGATACTATTGCAGAGGCTTATCAGGATAATAAGAATACCGGTGAAGATTTCCTAAATGATTATAAACTGAATGTGACCGTTGGAGATAAAAAAGTCATTCAGGCAGATAAAAATAATCATAGCAGTTATTATGATCAGGAGGAAACAAACAATTCGAGTAAGAAATATATCAAGGAGCTGAATGGCATACAGTGTCTGAATGCGGACGGAGTCGCTGCGCAGGATCTGCTAGAGAGTATGACGGATATCTTGACAAATACAGGAGGAAATGGTTTCTTAACCATCCAGGCTGTATCAGCTAAGATTACAAAGAATGGAAAAATTGAAGAAAATTCAGGGAAAAATAGCAGTATTGAGGTGAATTCAGATAAGAAATCCATACAGTATCGGAGCTTTGCTGCGGATGAACCGGTGGATGATGGTTATACCATTACGCTTCTTATCTATGAATATGGGTGGAAAGGCGCGGATGGAAATTACCGGAGTGAAGCAATCTATATCCCGGTATTTGTCGTGGAACGTATTTCTGTATTCAATGACCTGCATATTCTTGAGGGTGAGCAGTATTCCATGACGAAGGCGAAAGATTCATCGCAGAGCTACCAGACAGAAGTAACGGTTGCACATGACAGTACCTATACCCTGTTTTCGGAGTTTGCATACAGCAGTGCAAGAAAGAAGCCGGCTTATCAGCAATATACCGTAAGTAAGAAACTGAAACTTCTGCAGCAGGATACCAATAAGAAATGGAATGCAGCTGAGATACCGAAGGGATTACAGTTTACACTGGTAGAGGTAGCAACAGGGAATGCGTATTATTATACTTCGACAGGAAATGAGAGTGAGATAGCTTTTACGGCTTTCAAGGATGACAATGCAAACCCATATCAATATCGCATAATTAGCAACGAACTTTATAAAAAACAAAAGGGTTATACATACGGTGGAAAGGAGCAGGGAAAAACAGAAGAATTTGGATTGGAACAGTTCTTTATTTATGTAGAACCTTCATCGGATGCAGAGATTTTAAACAGTATTTTTAAATGGTCGGTTTCTACGGAAGATACCCCGGCAAATTACACAAATTTCATGGATGAGTCAAAGGAACACAGTGAAATTGTAATTACCTGGATGCCGGGACTGGATATTTCCTTTAGCAATAAGGAAGAAAATGCTGATGGAATTAAAATTATCAAAGAGAAGACGGCAAAAGTGAAAGAAGGCAGTGCAATTAACAAAGATCAGAAAGTTACTGTGACAGCAGCCATCAATATTATGGCAAATCAGCAATACTGGAACATGAAAAATGCTGCGGATGAAAAGTTTATCGACAGTGAGAACAATGGAAAGTATCTGGATGTTGCAATCTATCTGATTGATCAGAAAACAGGATCTTATGTAACACTTCCACCGGGAACGTATCTGCGTCTGAACGATGAAAAGGATGGAAAGCCAACCGTGAACCAGTCCGTATCCTATGCATACCAGCAGTGGGGACTTGCATTTCCATTATCCATTTTGACGGCAAATGTACAGGGATGGAATCAGAAGGTGCAGACTGCAGATACGACCTATAATAACACGTTTACTCTGGAAATGGATTTTTCTGCTGCAGATCTCAGTGAATATGTCGGCAACAAATATAATATATACATGGAACTCCGCCGTACTTCTGATCCGGAATATCCACTGGAGGGAACCCGGCTGGATGATTTTAGAGAACAGGTAGACAGTTATGGAAACAAGGAGCTTGCAACGACAGTAGAAGTATCGGATATCCGTAACTTGGGAATCAATACATACAGAGAGCAGACAAATCAGTATGAGATTCCGTTTACTACGAAACTGGATTTTGCAAATATGATATATAATGAGGCAGACATTACTACGTGCGCAAATAGTGATTATCTGATTACGTATCGCTTAAAGAAAAAGGTGCAGGATAATATCGATGCAGGTGTAAATCCACAGTACAAATATGTGGCTGTGGGAAGTGCAGCAAATCCAAATGCGATATCTAATTCTAAGATGTATGCAAATGAGAAGTTGAAACTGGCATTGGCTGACACAGCTGATTCGGGAGTAACAACTGGTGGAGCACTGGTATTTCGCGATGCATATGGTACAGATGGTGATAAGGAACCGGTATATCAGATGATCAAACGTTTCAGTGCGGATGAAATCAGGAAAGGAACAAATGGAGTGGATTATCTGATGCAATGGGATATGAAGCTTACTGTGGACACAAAAGATATTGAAATATCGGATTTGTCCAATTATATGGTAGAAGTTACCGTGCTTCCGATTGATCCTTACCTTGTAAAATCTGAGGATACGGAATTGATTACCATTGATGGCAATAACAGGTATATTCCAAAAACGGACAAAGGAGATGGAATCGGAAGCTCTTTGAAAGATTATTTTATCTTTACCGTTGGAAAATTAAAGACAGATCTGTAAGAATAGAATTTCTGCAGAACAAAAAAAGTACATCATCCAGGACGATGATGTACTTTTTTGATGCAAACACATCTATGTTTATTACGAGCTTTGTTTCAGAAGATAATCAATCAAATCCAGATCCTTTTCCAAATCCTCAAAAGTTGGGTAATATTCATCTCCATGATATACCTTATTTACCATAGATTTGTTCAGATTATCGAAATCTCTCAGATTAATTGGCTTGGAGAAGAAGTATCCCTGGACAATATCGGTTCCAATTTCTGTCAGAAGATTTGCCTGTTCCTCGGTCTCAATACCTTCGGCCTGAACCTGCAGATCAATTTCTTTTGCCATGGCAATCAGATATCGAAGGACGGTCATACCATTTTCTGTGGTAAGATGCCGGTTTAAGAAACGACGGTCCAATTTGATGCTGTTGACTGGTAAATCTGTCAAAAGGTTCAGCGGACAATAGGTGCTTCCGAAACCATCGATGGAAAGTGTATATCCATTGTCGTGAAGGGCACAGATGACACTGATGATACCGGAAGAACCGCTTGCGATACCACGCTCCGGAAGTTCAAGAATCAGGAGATTCTTGTCAATCAGGTAATGTTCTGTCAGTTCATTGAGTTTCTGGATAAATCTTGTACTCTCAAAGTGAATGGGAGAGATATTCATTGTAATCGGTGTCGGCTGGAGTTTGTTGTCTATCCAGCGACGGATCGTCTTGCAGCATTCCTCCCACATGTAATAATCCAGCTTCTCAACAACAGCGGTACCTTCAAACAATGGAAGGAATGCATAAGGGGAAAGGATACCTTTTTCCGGGTGATCCCAGCGTACCAGTGCCTCAGCAGCGACAATCTGGAAGGTTTTTAAATCGACCATTGGCTGTAAATACATCAGGAATTTGTGCTGTTCCATCGCATCTTCCATTTCACGGCTCATTTCTTTATTTTCTTTAAATTGCTGATCCAACTCTTCTGTGTAGAAACTGTAATTACATTCTTTTCTGTTTTTATTCATGTTTTGTGCAAGCATGGCACAATTGATCATTTCCGTAACAGGAGTGGTAAAGCGGTTGATTTCGTAGATACCAAAGCTTGGCTCTAATGCAAAACTGTCGTTAAAGGTACTGAGAGAAGCTGTGATTTCCTGCGTAAGTTCCATCAGAAAATCATGATCCTTTGATGGTACCAATAAGCCAAAAAGGTTCGAGTACAGATGCGCGTATACAAAACGGTATTTCTGTCCAAGCTGCCGGAGTTCGCCGGCAGTAAAACGGACAGCGTGGTCACCTTCTGTCGGACCAAACAGTTTGTTTACACTGCCAATGTTGGCAATGTTGTAGGTTACCAGTGTATAGGAAGTGTCTTTGGATTCCTGAAACTGTTTTGTTACTGCATTGATGAAATAATCCAGATTCCAGACTTTGCTAATCGGGTTGATATAGGCGACTTTGTTCAACCGCTCCAGTGTTTTTTCATTGATGTCCTGTTCTTTTTTTAATTGGGTTTCCAGATGGTTGGATTTGTCGGTTTTGTACTGATAGTAATGCTTTTCCAGTTTTAACTGATATATACAGTAAGCAAGTCCGCTTCCCAGAATGATGATCATTAAGAATAAAATAATATTAAGTATCATATCGCATTCCTCATTTGTAATTATAGCTAATATAAATATACCTTATTATATAGGATTACGTCAATTGAAAAAAATGCTGTAAGTTTTGAAAACTTACAGCATTTTTACTGGTTTATTATACACTCTTTCCGGTATAAAGCTGATAATATTTTCCTTTGGCTGCAATGAGCTGGTCATGATTTCCACGCTCGATGACACGGCCCTGTTCGAGTACAATGATACAATCACTGTTTCGGACGGTGGACAGGCGGTGTGCAATGACAAAGGTCGTTCTTCCGGCCATCAGTTTATCCATACCATCCTGTACGATACGCTCGGTACGGGTATCGATGGAACTGGTTGCCTCATCGAGAATCAGAACCGGTGGATTTGCGATTGCTGCACGGGCAATGGCAATCATCTGGCGCTGTCCCTGGCTTAAGTTGGCTCCGTCTCCGGTGAGAACCGTCTGGTAGCCGTCTGGCAGCTGACGGATAAAGGTGTCAGCATTGGCAAGGCGTGCAGCCGCATATACTTCTTCATCGGTTGCATCGAGCTTACCATAACGGATATTATCCATAACGGTTGCGGTAAACAGATGCGTATCCTGCAATACAATGCCAAGAGAGTGGCGCAGGTCAGCTTTTTTGATCTTGTTGATGTTGATACCGTCGTAACGGATTTTTCCGTCCTGAATATCGTAGAAGCGATTGATCAGGTTTGTGATGGTTGTTTTACCGGCACCGGTGGAGCCGACAAAGGCAATTTTCTGTCCCGGGGTAGCGTAGAGATCTACATTGTGCAGAACAATTTTTTCCGGAACATATCCAAAGTCCACATCATCAAATACGACATCTCCGGTCAGACGGATGTAATCTACGGAACCATCGGCCTGATGCACGTGTTTCCAGGCCCAGATGCCAGTGCTTTCCGTGGTCTCTGTCAGAACACCGTTCTCTTCTCTGGCGTTGACCAGTGTAACATATCCATCGTCGGTTTCCGGCTTCTCGTCAAGAAGTTTGAAGATTCGTTCACTTCCGGCTAGTGCCATAACTACACTGTTCAGCTGCATACTCACCTGAGAGATTGGCATGTTGAAACTCTTGTTGAATGTCAGAAAACTTGCAAGTTTTCCGAGTGTGAGTCCTCCGAAACCACCCAGAGCCATGACACCACCGATCATGGCGCAGAGCACATAACTCAGATTTCCAATCTGTGCATTCACGGGTCCAAGGTAGTTGGAGTAACGGTTGGCATTGTAAGCACTGTCAAACAGCTGATCGTTTAATTTGTTGAAATCTTCAATATTTTGCTGCTCATGTGTGAATACTTTCACAACTTTCTGACCGTTTAGCATTTCTTCGATAAAACCATTTACTTTACCGAGATCTTCCTGCTGTGCAAGGAAGTAGCGGCTGGAAAAAGAGGCAAATTTTCCAGTTATGAACACGGTGATTGCAACCATGATCAGAGTAATGACCGTAAGCGGAATATTTAAAATAATCATATAGATAAATACGTTTACAATCGTTACCACACTGTTTAAAAGCTGTGGAATACTCTGGCTGATGACCTGACGCAGGGTATCGATGTCGTTTGTGTAGACAGACATGATGTCACCGTGAGAGTGCGTATCAAAATATCGGATCGGAAGATCCTGCATATGGGTAAACAGATCGTCACGCAGATGCTTAATACTTCCCTGTGAAATATAGATCAAAAGCTTATTGTAGGCAAACGTAGCGATGACGCCAAGGGCATAAAAGCTGGCTACACGACCGATGGCACCAAGCAGGGAACTGTAATCGTTGCTGTGATTCTGAACCATTGGGGTGATATAGTCATCAATCAGTGTCTGCATAAACATCGTTCCCTGTGTGTTACAGAGGACGCTTAATAAAATGCCGATGATAACAAGAATATACAATATACCGTAGCGTTTGAAGACATAACCCATCAGTCTTGCAAACAGCTTTCCCGGATTTTTGATTTTTGGTTTCGGACCTTTTGGTCCGCGTCCTGGTCCTGGCATTATGCGGCACCTCCTTCGTCAAAATCTCCGCCACCCTGTGTCTGCGATTCATAGACGTCGCGGTAGATAGCGTTAGTCTGCAAAAGTTCTTCGTGCGTACCGAAACCGTTCAGCCGGCCGTCATCTAAGACAATAATATGATCGGCATCCATAACCGAAGAGATACGCTGTGCAATAATGATCTTTGTTGTGCCCGGGATCGCTTCGCGGAATGCTTTACGGATGCGGGCATCTGTTGCGGTATCCACAGCGCTGGTACTGTCATCGAGAATCAGCACTTTTGGCTTTTTCAGCAGGGCGCGTGCGATACACAGACGCTGTTTCTGACCACCGGATACATTGGTTCCGCCCTGTTCGATATGGGTGTTGTATTTGTCCGGAAATGTCTGGATGAATTCATCTGCACACGCCTGTTTGCAGGCTTCGATGCATTGTTCTTCGGTTGCGTTCGGATCGCCCCAGCGAAGGTTGTCAAGAATGCTGCCTGAAAAAAGCACATTCTGCTGCAGAACAACAGACACTTCATTTCGCAGCGTATCCAGATCGTAGTTGCGGACATCTTTGCCGCCAACGTAGACTGCACCTTCGTTGACATCGTAAAGACGGCTGATCAGGTTGACCAGAGATGATTTTGAACTTCCGGTTCCGCCGACGATACCGATGGTTTCTCCGGAGGCGATAGATAGATTGATATCATCCAGTACCGGAACCTCGGCAGAAGCAGAGTAGCGGAAAGTAACATGCTCAAAGCGAATGCTTCCGTCTTTGATGTCATAGCATGGATTTTTTGGGTTATGCAGTGTGCTTTCTTCATTGATGACTTCTGCGATACGTCGTGCACTTGCGATACTCATGGAAATCATAACGAATACCATGGAGAGCATCATCAGGCTCATCAGAATATTCATACAATAGGTAAGCATTGCCATAAGATCACCGGTATCCAACGTCGAACCAATGACCATATGTGCACCGAACCAGCTGATCAGAAGAATGCAGCAGTATACGGTAAACTGCATCAGTGGAGAGTTCCATACGACAACGGACTCTGCACGGAAAAGCATGTTGTAGATGTTCTGGCTTGCTTTTTTGAAACGCGTTTTTTCATAATCGCCACGTACATAGGCTTTTACAACGCGGATCGCGGATACATTTTCCTGTACACTTTCATTCAGATCATCGTATTTTTTGAACGCTTCCTGAAAGTAGTTCATGGCGCGGCGCACAATGAAGGCAAGACATCCGCCAAGCAGGATGACCGCAACCAGATAGATGCAGGCCAGTTTCGGACTGATGAAAAATGACATGAACATTGCCACAATCAGTGTAGACAATGCGCGGATGCACATACGAAGAATCATCTGGTAAGAGTTCTGGATGTTTGTGACGTCGGTGGTCAGTCGTGTAACAAGACTTGAAGTACTGAATTTATCGATATTTGCAAAGGAATAGGTCTGAATTTTCTCAAACATTGCTTTGCGCAGGTTGCGTCCAAGACCCATAGAAGCCATGGCACCGTATTTGGCAGCCAGCAAACCGAAGGTCAGGGAGAAGATGGCAGTGATGATCATAATGCCACCGGTTACATAAATATGATGGGTGTCGCCTTTGTTCACACCCTCATTAATGATGGAAGCCATCAGAAGCGGAATGATCATTTCCATGATGACTTCGCAGAAGGCAAAGACCGGAGTCAGAATGGATGACTTCGTAAACTCTTTGACCTGTGCAAGTAGTGTTTTTAACATAATGTCCCCTCTTTCTGAAATATTCACAAACTTATGAAAAGCGGGTTGCTTTTTGAAAGTTAGTGTGCTAACAATATATGTTAGACTATGATTTTTATATTGTCAATACAGAAAAATAATTAAGTAGAGGAGAGCAGATATGTGTTGCAAAAATGGAAAACCGGACCATCTTGGGCACCGTTTCCGGGTCATCCACAATATGATCGACAAGTATTTTCAGAAGAACAGGGAGGCAGGCAGAGCATGCAACCTTACGAGGGTGCAGTGCGGAGCCATTCATTATTTTTATGATCATCGGGAAGAGGACATTTTCCAGAAAGATTTTGAGGCAGAATTTTCCATATCCGGGGCGACGGCTACGAATATATTAAAAGTATTAGAGCGGGAAAAGCTGATCGAACGGATTCCGATGAAGGAGGATGGACGTCTCAAAAAGATTGTGCTGCTCGATGCTGGGGCGCAGGTCCATGAGGAGGCATACACCAATATCTTGTATATGGAAAAAACTTTAACAAAAGGAATGAATGCCGATGAAATTGCAAATCTAAGGCGATTGTTAGATAAAGTGATATACAATTTGGAAGATTTGCAGGAATTGCAAGGATAATTTTGTGCAAAAATAACCACATAATATGGATATGTCTTATTGACAAGTACACAAGATATAGTGTAATCTTGTACATGCAGGAAAATGATGCCTGCATATGAAAAATCAAAAGCAACAGAGTACGTTGCTTTATAATATTATTATAAAATGGGTACGATAGAGCTTGTCCCATGCAGAAAACTAGGAGAGAGGGAAAAAGATGAAGATCATCAAACGAAGTGGCGTTGAGGATATATTTGATGCCAATAAGATTGTCGCTGCAGTGCAGAAAGCCAATGCGTCGGTTATTGATTATGAAAAATTGAGTGATGAGCAGATTGAGGAGATTGCGAACAACGTAGAAGTTGCGTGTGAGAACATGAAGCGTTCACCAAGCGTGGAAGAAATCCAGGATATGGTAGAGAACCAGTTGATGAACAAGCATGCATTTACCGTTGCGCGTAATTATATTACCTATCGTTATAAGAGAGCACTGGTGCGTAAATCAAATTCCACGGATGAGCAGATTTTAAGCCTATTAGAGTGCAATAATGAGGAAGTAAAGCAGGAGAATTCCAACAAGAATCCTACGGTAAACAGTGTGCAGCGTGATTATATGGCAGGTGAGGTCAGCAAGGATATCACCAAGCGTTTTCTGTTGCCGGAAGACATTGTGGAGGCACATGAAAAAGGACTGATCCATTTCCACGATGCAGACTATTTTGCGCAGCATATGCACAACTGCTGTCTTGTAAATCTTGGGGATATGCTTGAGAACGGAACGGTCATCAGTGAGACAAGAATTGACCGACCGAAGAGTTTCTCTACCGCATGTAACATTGCAACACAGGCAATTGCACAGATTGCAAGTTCCCAGTATGGTGGACAGAGTATTTCCCTGTCACATCTTGCACCATTTGTACAGGTCAGCCGTGAAAAATTCCGTATACAGGTGCGCAGGGAATTCGAGGCAATCGGATTGGATCTTGACGAAGAAAAAATCAACAAAGTAGCAGAGCTGCGTGTAAAAGAAGAAATCAACCGTGGTGTGCAGATGATCCAGTATCAGGTCATCACACTGATGACAACGAATGGACAGGCTCCATTTATTACTGTATTTATGTATCTGGACGAGGTACCGGAAGGACAGACGAGAACCGATCTTGCAGCAATCATTGAGGAAATGCTTCACCAGAGAATCAAAGGTGTCAAGAATGAAAAAGGTGTATTTATCACACCGGCTTTTCCAAAGCTGATCTATGTGCTGGAAGAGGATAACATTCATGAAGATTCTCCATACTGGTATCTGACTCAGCTTGCAGCGCAGTGTACCGCAAAGCGTATGGTTCCGGATTACATTTCAGAGAAGAAGATGAAGGAACTGAAGGTGGATAAGAATGGAGAAGGACATTGCTATACCTGTATGGGATGCCGCAGTTTCCTGACTCCTTATGTGGATCCGGAAACAAATAAACCAAAGTATTATGGACGTTTCAATCAGGGTGTTGTCACCATTAATC
>ERZ1034928.367-NODE-367-length-22806-cov-8.129621_pt1 | contig 22806 bp, 50 predicted proteins | sample MGYA00520627_ERZ1034928 | MGnify/ENA primary metagenome ERZ1034928 (study PRJEB33766, sample SAMN09781755) | gut metagenome | biome: gut microbiome | host: Homo sapiens | place: Madagascar | study: EMG produced TPA metagenomics assembly of the PRJNA485056 data set... | reverse complement strand
CCGTCAGAGTCGGAAGCTTCCATTGCGGCGTCCATCTTTGCGGCGCTGAACGTCAATATCAACCGCGCGACGGGAGAAATTGAAGCGCGTTCAATTAAGGCTGGCGCGGCCTATCGTGCATTATGCCTAATTGCGTCCTTACGCTTCCAAAACAAGAAGCTAACGCGCATTTCTGATGAATCCCTTGCACAAGCTGTTGAAGCGGCGGCAAAAGCAGAAGCGAAAGCGGCTACGGCGGCTGAAAAGCGCGCGGACAAACAAGCGGCGAAAAAATCCCCGGTGAAAACCGGGGAAAGCGCGGCAAAATAACCCAAACCCGAATTGGTACAGGCTGGCAATAGCTGGCCTGTATTTTTTTGACCAAATTGCCGGAGTAAATCCGGTATTTTTTTTGACCAAATTTTTGCACAACGCTTGTATAGAGCGCGCCTTTGAACGGGCATATGAAGCGGCGTTTGAACGCGCGACCTATAGAGGCGTTGTCCTCTGATGAAAATGAAAGTGAGTGAACATAATGAAAAAGCTAACGAACGTATCAACAATTCCCGGCTGTACTATGCATATCGCAGCTGATCGTGAACAGTGGCAGAAATTCACGCTTCATCCGGGCGTTTTCTTCGGCACCGATTCGCACGGGTTGTTCGTATCCTTTGCCGTGAGGGACAAATACGGGCGCGGCACGGTGATTTTCCGGCGCAATGAGCGCGGCGAATGGTCGAGCCGGGCAGAGCTACACACACCCGCAGCAATGGCGGTTGAGGCGTATCAGCATGAAAATCCGTTCCATGAAATCGCGGAGCGGAATCCGCTTCATGCGCGCAACATCGGGATGCATTTCGGTCCGAAAAATAGCTGCCGGAGCCATCCGCGACCTGATGGAATCGGGCGAACCTTAGGTGAATACGCACAATCCAGAGCGCCCTATATGCCCGCCTAACCCATGTGCACGCTTAGAAGGCTGATTATCTAAACAATTGCATTATACCACGCTTTTGCCCTTTTGTCAAGTACAAGAGGGCAATTTTTATGCTCAAAAATGGGCGGAAAGGAACGTATTATGACCAAATTTGAGAACATTGGCATTCAACGGCAGATGGATTCGGAAACCATCATTGAGGCGCGGCGCAATTTCGCGCTATCCTGTAAACTATGTTGTGAACGGGGGCTGCATTTCTGCGACTGCGACCGCTGTTCCATTGCCGGAGCGCACGAGCTGATTTGCAGCATTATTTCCGATGCGGAAGAAGCAGAGGCAGATGCGTGGCGGGTGAAGCTGGATGGTGATGCAATGATTTGATCTATGACCGGCGCGCGTCGGGCTGCATGGTGCAGAAGCGCATTCCATTTTAGGATTTTGATTTTAGGATTTTAGATTTGAAATATTTTGATTTCTGATGTGAAGAAAGGAAAATGAAAATGATAACCATGACAAAACGCGGCGTGAAGCGCGCTGTGAAATCGGCGGTCAGTTATATCGCGGGCGGTGTATTGTTGTTTGCGATCTTATATGCGTGCATTATTGTGCCACTTATTATGATGAAGGGGTGAATTTTATGACTAACGTTGAGAAGCAGCAGCCATTGTCTATGCGGATTAATGAGGCAAAATGGCTTGTGAGGCGCGGAATTTGCACGATCAACGACGCCGCGACCTATTTTGCCTTGAATGCAGATGAATACGATGCGCTATATAGCGCGTGTTTGACGGAATATGAACAGCTTCATGATGAAATGCCGAAATTGCGCGTGTTTTCCATTGTCTTGAAGCAAGACGAAGAACCGGACAATATATTGGCTCTTGGACACAGCTATGCTGAAGTGGCAGAGAAGTATGAATTGGATGGAAAATATAAAATCTTGGCAATTCGTGAAGTGACCGACCAGTATCGCCGGTTGATGGAAGCTGATCCGGTCGCGTGGACTGCTACCGAGCGTCGTATGATGGCGCAATTTATCTGTACAATCAACGGAACATTATTTTGAAAGGAATGATTATGATGAAAAGAAAAATTTCTGATGGATGGCACAAGATCTACGGGTATGACGTGTATGTTGAGGATGGTTGTGTGGTGCGCGGCGTGACTGATGACTGGAAACAGGGGTTGCGCACGACGTGGGTTTACCGGGCAAGCAAATACGGGGGCTGGGATTCGGCTGGCAAAGTGACGGTTGACGCATTCCGGGCTGGTGTGCGGCGCGGAACGATTACTATGACCTGATAGGAGAACCGATTATGAAGGTGTTCAATATGTATGTGAGAACGGATAAAGGAAGCATTGCAACGATGTTGTGTCTTGCGCCAGCCATGTCCGATGCAGTGAAGAAGTATGAGGACGGGCATTTTGATTTAGTCACAGTGGATGATGCAACGCAGCCATACATGAGGCTTTTGCAAACGCCGTTGAAAGATCTGAATGAAGAAAGACAGGCTGATTTGGAGCGGCTGTTGAATGAAATTGCACAGGTTTTCTAAGGGAGGATGGCGATGACTGATGTGAAACAGAAACCTTTGACGTTGGAGAACATCAAAGAAGCTCTTGTGATGTATACGGGCGAACAACCCACCTTTGATGAGGTTTGGTCTGTTTTTCGTGAAATGGCGTGTCTTGGATTTATTTCGCAAGATTTGCGGCAAGGCGGCAAAGTAGTATGGAAATACGAAAAAGGCAAACAATATCGTGCATAAGCAGTTCTGGCGGGTTAATCTGAAAGCCCGCTTCCAGCCGCGTGAAGCGGTTATTTTTATGCTCAAAAAATGAGCGGAAAGGTGATACATATGTATAACAAAATGACAATCCATGAAGCGGCCGAATTATGGGTAAATCGTGATATGAACGCGATTCCGCGTGATATGATCGAAATCTGCATGAGTGCGCAGCCAGATGAATGGCGTGAAGTGACCACACCGGCACGTTATGACCGTGTAGAAGTCAATGATCCGGTGTGTGGCGAATGGGACGGTGAAATCACAGAAGTTTTGTCTGATGGTTTGTGTAAAATCCACATGGACAATGGAGAAGACGTGGAACTGAATGAGGATGAATTCTATGTTGTCCGTGACGATCAGCTGCCTATGTGGGGCACAATGTGGCAGATGAACGATGTCTGCGATCAACATTGGCTTGAAGAAGATGACGGGATCCGAATTCTGTCTGAGTGCGGGTTCCGCGTCTACGAGTCTGAGGATTTCGGGTTCATCTTCGGAATCGACGGTGCAGGATATGATTTCTACGAGTCGCATTGGATTCCGCTCTACAAAGCCCGTGGTCTGAAGTGGCACGACATAGAGGATTAAATAAGGATGTACATATAAAAGGATAATTTTAAAGAGGTGGTTATATGAAAGTGAAAATAGTATTTGAATGTGAAATATATCCAACAAATTATACACCTTGGTTTACAGTAAATGATGAACTTAAACATACAGATTTTGATTGTGTGGAAAATCTTAAAGTGTTTGATACTGAAACAGGTAAGGAACTTTAAAGGATATTTTATGAGGTAAGTGTATGAAAACATATTTCTATGATTGCTATGATGAAAACTTTAAACCTATAACACAAGTTTTTTGTAAGGACACAAAAGAACTACTTGAAAAAGTACCAAATGTAAAATATCTATTGTGTGTAGACTGGATGGACGGAGATCGCGTGGTTGAGGAGGTGCTCAAGAGTGAATAAAGAAATGGCTTATCGCATAATCGGCAAGCACGTTTACATGGCGCGTCTGAAGTACGAAGGAGACAGAACCATCGTTGTGCTTGCAGACACGATGACCGAAGCAACTGACAAGGCACAGCAGTTCTTCGGATTGTCTTCCGTGGTCGTAGAGAGAATATGGAAGACAGACGATCCACAAGTTTATATGACATGGGGTGTGGAAAATGGGGTTGATGAGGTACTCAAGGATGAGTAAACCAATGTTAAAATGGCGGGTCGATTATGTTGTTGGCAGTACATATAAAGTCAAATATGTGAACGCGGAAACAAATACACAGGCAGTTAAACGAGCAAGGGTAAAGAACATTGTGGACTTGAATGTTGTCAATGAATCTCTGATGAAACAATTACTTGATGCTGGATATCCGCGTGACCAAATATTCAGTCATGAATCTGATCTGTATGTATTCGTGACACCGTTGACTCGGCATATTGTGAACAAGTGGTGTGAAGATAACAGATATGCCAAGCATTTGTTCATGAAAACATTCACTGACCAGATCACAGGCAGACCGATGTACGATATTCCGTTCCAGTACACGCCGTACTGGGATGAGAAAGAAAGGACGATTTTACAATGAGTGAAAAATATTACGCGCCTTGCACGTTACATATGAAAGATGCAGATGGCAAGAAATATCTGTTGACGGTTCAACGGGATGAGGATTTGGATGATCCGACTGTAATGATGACGTCGCATTTGGTTTGTTTCTCTCGGCGCTATCAGATCGGAGAGAAACATAATTGGGATTTGACCGAACTGCAATATTGGCTGCGTGAGCATCGTGATGAGATGGTCGTAAAACCCGTGTATCTGATGGATCATGGAATTCAGTCGATTTCGACCGGTCCTTTTGGTGATCTATGGGACAGCGGTCAAATTGGTTATTGTTATGTGATGCGCAATGAGATCGACCCAGAATCTACGAACGAAAAGTGGAGGACAGCAGGATCTGAATTGATTGAAGCTGAAGTAGAGATGTATGACCAATATTTGCAAGGTGACGTGTATTCTTACACACTGGAAGAACAGACTCACATTTATGATGAAGTCAAATGCCCGTGTTGCGGTGAAACGATTAAGATCAATGAGTGCGATGATTGGGAAGAAATTGAATCGTGCTGCGGATTTTATGGTGATGATTTGCAGGAAAACGGGATTTTTGATTATATCGGCCGAGACTTGGTTGTGGAAAGTGAGGAATGATTTATGAAAACAGAGATAATAAACATAAAGACAGACGCTTGATTATCAAATTTGCTATTAATGGAGGTTACTACAATGAATCTTGAAGAATTACGTCAGGCTATGGCTTCAGATGCAACAAAAGAAAATGAGCAATTGAAGATTGAGACAGATCTTCTTCGCAAACAGCTCCGCGATTCAAAAAATAAATATGAATCACTTAAAAATCTCTTAACTCGTGATTGTCGGGTGCTTTCCAATCGTTGTTGGGCGTCAACGCTTGGATGTATATGTTGTTTCTGCGATCTTGATGCATTTAAGTGTCCGCACGCCATAAGCGATGAGCAAAAAATGAGAATTTTTGAAAAACAGATGAAGGGATCGAACAATGATAAAATTTGAAAAAACAGATGTAGTTGGCTGGGAGGCAGCGATCAGAGGAATGCGCAATCCAACGGACTCTTGGGATGAGAGCGATCACGCGTGCGGGATTGATGGTTAAAGACGGGAGGAACGAATAATGACTGTAGTTGAGTTTTGTCCAAATTGTGAGACTGAAGTCGAAATGCAATGGGACGTGAAGGTATCTGGTTACAAAGCGTATTGTCCGCACTGCGGTGGACGGCTGATGCTGTGCGATGCTTGTCTGCATCCAGATGGCGAATACAATGTCGGGAAATGTGATTACTGTGCACAAACTGATAGTTGTAAACATAACGATAATCGTCCGCAACGGGTCGATGAGTTCAGATATATTTTGGACTTTGTGAAAGGAGCAGACTTAGATGATTTGAGCCAATATAATCAGCTGATTGCATTGTGGACTGTGTTTTGTTTGCATCGTGATTTGATACCTGATACTAATTTCTATGATATATTGGTAATGGAGGTTTGGAAAGAGATACAGAAAAACGAAACAAATCCGTGGAAAAATGGTCCGCCACAGCTCAATATGTATCAGAAATATTCTCTGGACATGATGCAATTTTTAGTATGAAAGGAACGAGTGAACATGACACAAGAAAAAATACAGGAAATTTTTGAGAAACATAAATTGTGGATGGATAGCAAAAATGGTGGCGAACGGGCAGACCTCAGCAGTGCAGACCTCCGGCACGTAGACCTAGAGGGTGAAGATCTCAGCCACGCAAATCTCAGCCACGCAAATCTCAGCTACGCAAATCTCAGCTACGCAAATCTCAGCCACGTAGACCTCAGCTACGCAAATCTCAGCCACGTAGACCTCAGCCACGTAGACCTCAGCGACGCAATCCTCCAACACGTAGACCTCAGCGGCGCAAAAGGGCTGCTATCTGCGGCGGATTTTTTGGAGAGATGCTTTGAGCGTACAGACGAAGGGTATATCGCATACAAGGTTTTTGGGGCGCAATATGAACCGCCCAAAGAATGGGACATTGTACCGGGTGCGATTTTGACAGAGACTGTAAATCCGGACAGGTGCACCGAGTGCGGAAGCGGCATTAACGTCGCGCCGCTGGAATGGGTAAAAAGGAAATATCCCGGCGTAAAACCCATTTGGAAAGTGCTGATTAAATGGGAATGGCTTCCCGGTGTGATTGTACCTTATATGACGGATGGGAAAATTCGTTGTGAAAAAGTGCAGTTATTGGAAATCGTGGAGGAATGAAAAGATGATCTACGCAATCGGATATTTCCTTGTGATATACGCATTTGCCGCCATTTATGCAGCAATTGAAACATATTTTCTTTATTGGAGAGGAAGACGGAAATGAAATATGCAATTCTTGACAGCAATATGGACAGACTGAAAAAGAAATTGGCAGCCATCGAAACTAAATGCCGCCGCTACGGATGTGAATTCCACTTTGAAGAAGTGGGGGACGCATTCCGCGAGCTGAAAGATGAAGCTGGCAAGCCGTATACAACACGCTTCATTCTTGTTGAAGCGGACGGTCTTGCAAAAGTGAACGGATGGCGCTATGTGGCCCGGATTCTGCATGAAGAAACCGGCAACGTGATTCAGTGCGCTCGTGCCGGTGAAGCGGTTCCGGAGCGCTATTATCAGTGTGAACCAGTCTGTGAACATTGCGGGACAAAGCGCTCCAGAAATGAAACGTATTTGGTGGTGAACGATGAAACCGGAGAGTGGAAACAAGTCGGGAAAAGCTGCCTGAATGATTTCACTCATGGGATGAGCGCGGATTATATCGCCCAGTATATCAGCTGGTTCGATACATTGATTGAGGGTGAGAAGCCGGATCCGCATGGAGCCTATCGACCGTATTATGAAATGCGAACGGTGCTGCAATATTTTGTTGAGACAATTCGCAAATTTGGGTATGTGAAGTCGAATCAGGAAGAAATCTCTACAGCGACACGCGGTTCGTCTTACTTCTTTTTGAAAGAAGCTGGAATGGACTCAAAAATGAGCCAAGCTTTGGAAAATGAAATGGTAAAAGTGAACTTCGATGCTCATTCCGATGTCGTGGTTCGTGAAACTGACGCGGCATTGGCGTGGCTGGGAGAACAGGATTCAGCACGGCTGTATATCCATAATTTGCAAACGGTGTGTGGAATGAAATACATTCGGTCCAGCTACTTTACACTGCTGGCTTCGCTGTATGCGACATATCGCAAAGACTGTGAATATGCACAGAAACAGGCCAATGGACTTTCTGGCGTCGCAGACAGTCAGTATGTTGGACAAGTCGGGCAGCGGATCCAGTTCAACACGGATGAAGCACAGTGTGTGTACAGCTATGATACGCAGTTCGGCACGTCGCATTTGTATCGGATGATTGATCGGGCCGGGAATGTGTTGATGTGGCGGACTGGTGTTTCGGTGCCGGATGGGAAGTTGACCGTGAGCGGTACAGTGAAAAAACATTCGGTGTATCGCGGCGTGAAACAAACAGAGCTGACCCGGTGCAAGATTGTGAGCGTATGAAAAAATTCAGAATTCGAGGAACGTGGTATACCGTCAATGCTAAATGCATTAGACAGGCTCTTTTGAAGCTGGTGGACGAAAATGGTGATTTTACTTACACTCCGCACTGGTTCACCAGAAGTGGCCGCAAATCATATGCAGAGTTTGAAACGAGCTACGGATATAAAGGCGTGATTGAAGAGGTTTAACTTGCTGAGCCGAGGGCGGCGGCCAAACCGCCCAGAAAGGATGACTTAAAATGTATGTCGTACATAAAAACAAAGAAAGTGAATACGCTCAGACGCAGCATGACATCTTCCTGTTTGAATCGTATGTTGATGCCAAGTTATACATGAATAGCCTAATCGAGGAGATCAGGAATTCTGACTGGTACCATGATTTGCTCCAAGAGCCTCACGGTGAATCGGAGTGTGTTCCTGATTCTGATGATGATTATTGGAGCGCGCAGTTTTTGCAGCAGTTTGATATGTGCGAAGTGTATATCACTTCGGAGCCAGTCACAAAAAGAACCGATGAATTTGCTGTTGTCTCGTGGAATGATGAAGATCTAAAAGATTACCTTGAAGACGAAGGGTATAACGCTACGCATGAGAATGTCAAAAAGTTGCATGATATACTGACATCGGGGGGTATATCTTCACTGGAGAATTGCATGATTATGAACGGCGCTGATTATATTCGCGGTGTAATTCGCAATGAAATGGAGGTGAAATGAGTATGATTCAGTTCACGCGAACGGAAATTAAATGGCTGATTGGAATAGTAGACAATATTATTAATGCAAACAAAGCATATGTGGAGGGCATAGACGATAATTCTTTGGTACGTATAGTCAAATTACAAACTGACAATCTGTTGTCTATTAACCAGCGACTGAGAACTATTGATGAAGATGCAACCATCAAGCGCATTGCAATTACAAAGTGAGGTACACGATGAATCGGAAAAGAAAATTAAAGCAAATGCGTCGGTTTTTACTTCAATACGGTGAAATCACGATAGACGTTAAGCGTGAACCGGATTGGTTTTACCGAAAAGGAAGCCATATGGTCGCATATGTTGCCGATGACAATTTGGGCAGCATAGTTGTTGGGCACGAAAACAGATATTTGGCATATCAGAGTGCTGTGCATGAATTAAAAAAATGGATACGAGAGGACAAAGAAAACAATGAACTATGACAATTTGATTAACTCCGGATGTATCCAGTCAGTGGACGCACAAGGGCGGATTTGTTTGCCGCGATCAGTGCGGGCAGATGCAACGATTGGCGCGGGTATCAATTACGAAGTGTGGTACGATCCGGAAACCAATGATCTGTTGTTACGACGCTGCGCGTATGAACCGCCGATTGTCGAAAAAGTGCGGGCGTTGAAAATGATGCTCAGTGATTGGCTGGAATCGCGGCCAATGGAACAGGCGAAGATCAACGAGTACATGGAATATATCTTAGCTAAAGTGAAAGGATTATGAAAGAATGGATTGGTGTAAACGGTTATTACGATGGGTCCAGCGTGACTGGGCCGAACAACAGGTGCGCGAATACTGCGATTGTGAAGGTATCCGGCTCACGAACAAGGAATTTCGTGCTGCTTGTAAAGAATTTTATTTGCGGCTGCGTGTAGAGCGGCCATGGAAAATCATGCTGGAAGTTGCTGTGAATCGACAGCTAACAGTTAGGAGGGATGCTACAGAATGATTCAGATGATTTGGCGTAGGATTGTGGACTACTTATTACATCGATGAGTAGTTTTGTGAAGATTAAATTACATAAATGAAAGGATGTTACATATGAAAGCGGAAGTTGTTTTGGATGTGGTGAATGAGATCATCGGGGCGCTGGAAAAAGATCAACAAGAAATGGTTCGAGCCTTGTTAAAAGATCGGAACATGAGTTTTCCCGGCGTTGGACAGTTGGCCGCCCTGAAGTTGATGGCGGAGCGTGAAATCAGTGAGAGCGAGTCGAACAAAAAACCATCGCAACTGGCGGCACTGAAGCGGATTATGAAGCGCGGCGGAAAAACTCCAAGAGAAGATTTGCAATATGGTAATACACAAGATGGATTGCAATATTTTAGTGATAGTTTTGTTCTGGTTGGTGTACGCCAACCATTGTCTGCGTATGAAAATCCCAATCCTGCGCGGATGACATTTCGTAAACTTATTCCGAGTGATGCGAAAATGAATCCAGCCGTTCCTTGTCCGTCACTGGCAAAGCTGAAAGCTTATCAGAAGCGGCACAAAGTGGCCAAGGGTGAAAGACTATATTATGATTTTGGGTCTGACAAGCCGTTGGTTAACATTTCTCTTTTGATCGATATGATTGAGGCCATCGGCGAGGCTGATTTGTATATCAATTGGCGTAGTATCTATATGGAGACGGAGGATGGAATCGGATATTTGATGGCGATTCGACCGCAAGGTGAAGTGGTAAGAAAAGAGACAAATTTGGATGAATGAAAGGGTGATATAGTTTGCCGTGTGAAGCAAAAAAGCTTGAATTTGGGCGGATTATCTCCTTCCCAAAGGAAGAAAAATCACTTACAAAGGAGCAGCGCGGAGATAACTACACTTCGCGTGGAATCCGCAAAGCAACGCGGGGCGATCCGATTCGCAAAAAAGAAGACATTCAGCGCATTTATGAATATCTGATGGCGGGTGGCTGGAATCCAAGAAAAGGACCAGACTTTCGCGACACTGCGTTGTTCATGTTGGGATTCACGTCCGGGTTGCGCTGCGGCGATATCCTGAATCTGCAAGCGCGGGACGTATGTCCGTTTGGAAAATGCAATGAATATGTGCGGATTTGTGAGCAAAAGACCGGCAAGAGTCAGCGATTTAAGATCCCGGAGCAAACACGCGAAGTGTTGGATCGGTACTTTGCATGGCGCGGACAGATGAATTCCGCTGATTACATTTTTCAAGGAACAAAAGGCAAGCCAATGTCACTGTCCCGCGTGAATCAGATTATCTATCAGATGCAGCAGGATTTGAAACTGCCGTACAATTTGTCGTCCCACAGTATGCGGAAAACCTTTGCATATTGGACGATTATGAGCCATCCCAACGACTCACAAATTTTGTTGTCACTGCAAAAGATGTTTAATCACTCGTCGGTGCAGGTGACATTGCATTATGCGGGATTTTTGGATGAATCGTATGACCAGATCCGCGACGATGTGGGCGATGTACTGTTGGGATTTACGGAGGGAACATGAAAAATAGTTTTGAATGTCGGCGATGTTTTCACCGGTCGGTGTGCCAGTATTATTTGTCTGGCATTCGCATTGCTGAATGTTATAATTTCGGTGAGGGTTGCACGTGCCGGATGTGTCACTATTGGCATGAAAACAAAGCCGCGTATGAAGAATTGGGTATTGTGATGGGACAATGTGAACTGTACAAACACACAAAGCGTGCGACAGATTTTTGTTCGGAAGGGGTAAACAAGTATTTGAAATGAGGGATCACATGATTGGAGATGCATTTTATGAAGTGGATTGTGACAAAGTTGGCCGATGGTTTGTGCACCCAAGAGGTCAGTTTGACCGCGCGTTCCGGTGTAATTTCCGGACGAAATTGGCAGCGATGAAATACGCGGCACTGTGGACCGGTGTGACGTATGAAGCGTATTGGATGTATGTGAACGAGGTGGATATCTAATGGGCTGGGGATCTGGATTGAAGTGCGCGGACTGCGCAAAGAATGCGGTCTGTTTGAACCATCGAGGCGCGCATAACAATTGTTTTGTACCATTGCGACTGACAAATGAACAGATGGTGCGATCTATGTCGTACTTTGAAGCGCGGCGGTTGATTGTGAAGCAGATTCAGGCGATTTTAGGTGATAGCATTTCACAGGCGGATGCAATGCAGTTGGTGGATGAACTGTATGAATGGTTCATCTCGAAGAACAAGGAGGGAATGGGGAATAAAATTGACAGTACAAATTCAAACAAATAATTGCGGCGGATATGATCTACTGGTTGATAACCGATACATTTGTTCAGGCGAAGATGTAGTGAAACTGGTGAAAATCGCCGAAGAATATGCGGAATCTGCTTGACAGTAATAGATGAAACTGGTATAATAAAACTGAAATTAAGAAAGGCGGGTGTGTATAATGCCACTTGGGTCAATGTCGTTCGGTGAATACATTATTGTATTCTTGTTCATAATTCTGTTTTGTTACTGGCAAGGAAAGATGCTTTCAAATGCCACGAAAAAACTACATCAGCCAATTTGGGATGAATACAATAAATGGCGCGTGAAGTATTATTGTATGCCGCATGACCCGGAACTGGAAGAGCAGCTGAAACAGCAGTATTTCAAACAAATTGTGATTGATCCGCTGCCGGATTTTGCAAAACCACACGTCCGATTTGGAGATTGTTTGCCAGCGTATCGTGAACAGGTTTTGAAAATGACGGCAGACGAGCTTCATCGGCGTGGAATGATAACAGAAGCAGAGTATCAGGAAGCCAAAGAACATTGCATTGAAATTGAACCTCGATTGAATTATCATACCCATACCTATGAATATCGTAAAAAACGAGCAGAGATTTACCGAGACACAGGAAAGGATTAAAACATGGATATTACAGTGCTTTTGACAATGATTCGTGACAAATTGCAGGACAAATATGATGAGATAGTGGAACCGGATGAAGAAAAATTTCCGGATCGGTGGCAGGATTGGTCGGATGCAGATAACTTGTTTCCGGATGTCATCAACGATTTGGATATGGTCATTGATGAGATGAAGGAGCTGGCTTTGGTTCGCCCCAGTGCAAACAAACTACGCGTGAAACCCTATTGACGTGAAATAGTCCGTGAATTGGTGGATGACCTTGGTTTCTAAACTGGCATGACTGTGCTTCCAGAACGGTGTGAGGTATTTTCGGATGGATTCCGGCGATTCTTCGACGTGATATACAGCGCGGAATTGGTCGGATGAAATGTGAAATTGTTGCGTGAGAATGGGCGGACAAAGCATGAGATATGTGAATTGTTCCGTCATGAACGGCGTGTGCTCAAAGCCGAAGAAATCCAGAACGCCACGTCCAATATCCAACGCGGCATCTTCGTAAACTGGTTCGGTGATAGACGGTAAGTCATAAGTCACACGAAGCTGTCTTAAATCGATTGGAAAGCCGGTAGATTTGGATTCCAGCAGCGCAATTAAAGAATCAACGTAAAGGAACTGATTGATGTTCATGATATCACCCGGTGGTATGATGCTCAATCAGTTCTTTTTTATGCAAGAAAAAGAGCCAGTTCTAAGACTGGTTCAACATTTGTGAATATGTATTGATACATAATTTTTCGATGTACGAAAATCCGCGACTTCGTTTCCAAGCATAAAATGCAAACCACCGATAATTTGACGACTCTATTGACAACTTAAAAATATTGTAGACATCCATTTGGGAACGCAGTTGCTTTACATATACAACAGGGAGGGGACAGATTAGCGTAATTGCAAACCTGTCCGCCTCCCTTTCGATTCGATACGGGGTTTGGCCGTCGAAATGGCCAAGTAGAATATGGCCGAGTTCATGTGCCAATGAAAAGTTGATACGAGAATTCGGTTTGTTGTCATCGTAAAATACGAGATAGTGCCCACCCTGATTCGCAGTAAAAGCATCGGCAGTCCCAGTCAGACAACGAAATTTATTCATAGGCATTCCAAACTGTGAGGCGGCTTCTTCAAAAGTCAGCAGAGTACACGGTGAAAAATGGCTGAGAATGTCCCTCATGTCAATCGGATAAACCAGATCATGATGAAGAATGAAGTCGTATGCGATAAATTCAATGGATTCAGTGGTCATTGTTTTGCTTCTTCTGCTTATCGAGTAGGAATGATACCATGTCGTTGATGGTGTTGAGGTTGTCTTCGGTCAAATCTGGAGCGTTACGGAAAAGAATTTTGAGATTTGAAGAACCAGATTTGTCTTGCTTTTCGGATTCAATGGGTTTGTTTTGTGGGGTCGAAGCAGGAGTAGAGGGTTCGGCGGGTTGTCCGATCAGTTCTTCAATTGGCACATGAAAATAGTCCGCAATTTGTTGAACAGCATAAATATTTGGTGGAGCAAATTTCCACTGGTAAATATTTTTACGGCCATTAAAAATTTGCTGAGTTGCATCTCTGAGATTTATTTGATGTTCTTTACAGAGTCTCTTAAAATTGAAAGTTAATTTTTCGCCGTCTATATAAATCGGTGGATCAATTATGGTTTGAGTAAGTGTGGTGACAGATACATTGAAATATTCCGCAACTTTTTCAATTTCATTTTCTTTAAGAGGGTATTCGGAAAATTGGGAAATATTTTTTTGTACGCCAAATATATCGTGCCAAAGTTGTGCCAGTGAAATACTCTGTTTTTTGCACAACGTTTTAATGTTTTGAACCAGCACATTAACATCATAGTCCATTGTAACCCCTCCTTAAAATGAAGTACACTCATTATATCATACAGAAAAATCAATGTCAAGTGCCGCGTGGACAAATCCAAACCCATGATTGGTACGGTGGTACAAATGAATTGACAATAAAGCACGCTTATTTATTGTGCAGTTTGATGAATTCGATACCAAGATGTAGTAAAAAACAGGTACCGAATGAACAAAAAACTGCATTATAAATAAGCGCGTTATGTTATGTGAATAATGTTTTCAGATGACAAGATGAAAGATTATTTTCTTCGGTTTCGCCAGTAAACAAAATATGTCTCAATGGCAGAGTAGATAGCGGCGAGGGCAAAGATCGCAAGAAAGTATCCGATAGCATACAACATAAAATTCCTCCCTAACTGTTTGGTTATATTATACCACAGTTGCGAGGATGCGTCAATGGTATTTGGCCGATGGGCTGGATATAAATTTTAGTTTGGAGGTTTGAATTATGGTAAGCAAAATCAAACAATTTGTAGTAAAGAAAAACGAACAAAGAGCACGATGCAAAGTGGCGAAATCTTATCTGAACAAAGTGCTTTATGAAGCTGGATCTCAGTTGCTGTACTATGCAACGCATGATAAACCGGAGGAATCCGCAGATGCTCCATATATTATACGTTGCTGTAATACTGTGGTTTCTGCAACAGTACTCATGAAACCAAAAGTGTTGCGGAGCCTGATGAAAGACGCTGATGAGAATTGGTGGAAGAAATTTGAATAACAAAAATGGGACCCTTGATGGATCCCATTCAATTCAGGAAATTTTTTCAAGATATTCATGTCCGGGAATTGTAACCAAATTGATTGCTGCTACACGAAAAGGTCTTTCTGTCGTAACATCAGCGTCAATATAGTCCGCTTGAAGCAAACAGAACAAATTATGCATGATCTCGGCTGGAGAAAAATCAGAAAGTGATTCAGCTAATTTTGTAAAAGAAATTGGTTGAAACTTAAAACCTGCGCCAGTAACGGTTAAATTGTTTTGTGCTTCGATGTATTCCAGGATTTGCTTTGCACATTGTTTGTCATATTTCATTGGTATCACTCCTTTACTATATTATACCAGTGAAGTTTGTAAAAGTCAAGTAAAAAGATAGTTTAGAAAGGAAGTTAATTATGAAATCAGAATTAAAAATCTTTGAGAACGAAAAATTTGGAAAGGTGCGGACGATGGTGATTCAAGATGAACCGTGGTTTGTCGGCAAGGATGTTGCGGAAGCGCTGGGATACATGAAACCCACGGATGCTGTCCGAAAACATTGTGACCCAGATGATCGAAGTATCTCCAAAATGGAGACCCCTCAAGGAATGCAAGATACTGCTATTATCAATGAATCCGGCGTCTACGCATTGATCTTTGGCAGCAAACTCCCAACCGCACAGGAATTCAAACACTGGGTGACATCAGAGGTTCTTCCCACAATCCGTAAGACCGGCGGCTATGTGAACAACGAAGATCAGTTCGTGAACACATATCTGTCTCATCTGGATCCAAACAGCAAGCGGCTGTTTCATTTGACACTGGAAGCTCTGAAAGACGCAAACCGACAAATCAAAGAACTGAAACCAAACGCTGAGTATTGCTGCAAGGTGCTGACGGCTCCGGGAACATTGACAATGACGCAGATTGCGACGGAGTACGGCAAATCGGCACAGGAAATGAATCGGATTCTACATAAACTGAAGGTTCAGCGTAAAGTGAATCATCAATGGGTATTGTATCGGAAGTATTCGGACAAGGGGTACACAAAAGATCACACATACACTAAGGAACGGGACGGCGTGGTCAACACATATGTGAACACGCAGTGGACTCAGAAGGGGCGGCGGTTCCTGTATGATCTGTTGAAAGATCATGGTGTGATTCCGATTTCGGAACAAGTGGCGTAAGATTGGATGGCTTCGGGCTTCGGCTCGGAGCCTTTTATAATGAAAGGAAGTTCGATATGAAATTTCAAGTTGGTTCTGCACGCTATTGGAAAAACGATGAGCAGCTGAAAGCATACCCTTGTTTGAAAAAATATCATGTTCATAAATACAATGGTACACTGCACATCAAAATTCATTCATTGGCGCAACTTATAAAGTTAATGAAGGACTTGAATCATAATTTGATTATACGAGAAATTGATAATAAACCGTTGCTTTTGATTTATGATGATGGCTATATAGATTGAGAGGATAATATGAATTCCAAATTTCAATTATATTGCGATGACTGCATTCAGGTAATGTCCCAAATTTCAGACAAATCTGTTGATATGATTGCCTGTGATTTGCCGTATGGTGTCACTCAGAATAAAGCAGATATCGTAATTCCGTTTGATATGTTATGGGCACAGTATCGTAGGATTATTAAGGATAATGGTTGTATTGCCTTATTTGCGCAAGGAGTATTTTATATTGATTTGGTCGAATCCAATCGACAGATGTTCCGATATGATCTTGTTTGGGATAAAGTGCTGACGTCTGGTTTTTTGAATGCGAAACGGATGCCGCTCAGACGACATGAACAGATTGCAATTTTTTACAAAAAGCCGCCTAAATACAATCCCCAATTTACTCAGGGTGAACCACTTCATGGAAAAGGAACGACTTATCGGACAAAGGAAGTAATAAATAATAATTATGGACATTTCGGTGCGACGGATGATTCGCGAAAAGGTAGTACGGATAAATATCCGACCAGTATCGTTCGTGTTTCTAAACCACATCCGAGCGTTGCCAGACATCGAACGGAAAAGCCAGTTGAATTGCTGAAATGGTTGATTCTTACTTACACAGACGAAAATGAGACTGTGATGGATAACTGCATGGGGTCTGGCGGAACTGGCGTGGCTTGTGGTGAAACCAACCGGAAGTTTATTGGGATTGAAAATGATCTCAAATATTTTCAAATTGCTGAACAAAGAATTGCAAATACTTATCGAATTCAAATGGCATTGAGCCGACGCGCAGAGGAAGTTTGGAGGACTGAATATGGAATTTGAAATTAGTTCTGTGCGATACTACACTATTGATGATGTTTTGAAGCAATATCCTTGCTTAAAAAACTATCGCATTCATAGATGTAATAATACATTAATTATTAAACTTGATTCCTTAGAAGAACTTGTAATATTGAAGAAAGAATTAGATCGGTGTTTGATTATTCAAAATGGCAATCACATAATGGAAATACAAATTTATGATGATTACATTGAATGAAAGGTGATAACATGAAATACGACAGACGCAAGACAAAACCCAAACAGCCGTTAATTTTCTCTGATCGTGATCTGACGCTTCTTTTACTCAGTGTCGGAAACTACCGACATATGTATCTGAGTCAAAACGATGAAGTTGAAGATGGACACAGTCAGGACTTATACCGCCTTGGTTTGATGATTGGCAGTTATTTGGAATCAGACGATGAATCTGAATATGTTTCGTAAACCGCACTGACCGGCAGCGTTAAAGCCGGTTTCCAACGCCGAAGGGCGTTATTTTTATATTTGAAAGGATGTAAACTATGTCAACGGAAATGATTAAAGTTTCTTATGAGAATGACCGACCAACTGTATTAGCCAGCGATTTACATGATTTCTTGGAAGTACAGACAGCATTTAAGGATTGGTTTCCGCGAATGTGTGAGTATGGGTTTACAGACGGACAGGACTATTGCTCATTTTTGAGCGTTAGGTCCGACGGACTACCCGGACGTCAAAAACGCGACGCCCAGCTAACTATTGAGATGGCCAAGGAAATTTGTATGTTGCAACGGAATGAAAAGGGCAAGAAAGCGCGACAGTATTTCATTGAATTGGAAAAGAAATGGAATGATCCGACGTTCGTAATGGCGCGTGCTCTTAAAGTCGCCGATCAGCAAATTAAGGCAATGACACAGCAGATTGCTGAGATGAAACCCAAAGCTGAATTTGCTGACACCGTTGCTGATTCTCGCGGCGCGCTGAATATGGGCGAGTTCGCTAAAATCGTCCATACGACATATCCAAACATGGGGCAGAACAAACTGCTGGCGTTTCTGCGCGACCAGAAGATAGAGTATTGTCGAATATTTAAGTATCGGCTGCGGCGACAGCATGAAATCCAAAGAAAAAAATCAAAAAATTAAATATTTCTATTGCAATTTTCATTTTCAGATGATATACTATACATGAAAGGAGTCGAGGACTATGCTACATGAATTTCGATTTGAAAACTATCGTTCTTTTCGTGATTCTGCGGTTTTGTCAATGGAGGCCAGAGGATTGGGAATGTACAAAGACTGTCTGATTCAGTGTGGGGCAAAAAAATATCTGCCAGCGGTCGCGATCTATGGGAAAAATGGTGGTGGAAAGAGTAATGTAATTCGTGCATTTTGGTTGGCCGCGCGTTTTATTAACTACGCGCAAATGACGCAGCATGAGGGTGCCGAAATACCAGTGAAGCCGTTCGCGCTCAACGATTATTCAGATCAACAACCGACCGCTTTTGATTTCGTTTATAAGTATAATGGCGTGAAGTATTGGTACGGATTTGCAGCTACCAAAACGCAGATCATAAGTGAGTATTTGTATCATGCGCCAAAAGGTCAAAAGGCACTGGTATTTGAACGTAATTTGCAGAGTTTCAATTTTACGCAGGAGAAGAATACACGCGAATTGATTAGCAAAATGGTCGCGCCCAATCAGTTGTTCTTCTCAGTGGCCTGCACTATGAATGATACGGATTGTGTTACGGCAATGAAGTGGTTCAGATCGTGTCTTTTCTTTTCGCGTGACTATACAGATCTTCCTCCGCGTCTCATTGAAAATTCAGAAAATCAGAAAATGCTTGACGCAATTGCGAGTTACGCAACCGCAGCTGATGTCGGCATCGATTCTGTGCGGTTTGAATTTAATCAAAATGAAATCACAGAGGATGTCACTTTTCCCAAAGGAATGCCGGATAATTTGAAAAAAGCATTGTCCAGTTTTATTCACACCCTGTCTGAGACTTCAAATAATTCTGAAGTAAAACTTCAAATGGGTGCGGTTAAAGCAACAACCGTACACAAAGGAAAGAACAAAGACAATTCCGTGACATCGTATGAAATGCCGCTGGACACAGAGTCAGATGGCACACGCAAGCTGATGTCTTTGGCTCCAGCCATAGAATCAGCATTGAATATTGGCGGTGTGTTATTTGTTGATGAACTGGAAAGAGAACTGCATCCGGCACTCGTCAATTATATTGTTGCAAAGTTCCAGAATAAACACAGCAATCCAAAAGGCGCACAGCTTATTTTTACGACGCACAATACAGAATTGCTAAACATGGAGATTCTTCGGAAGGATCAACTTTATTTTGTTGATAAACAACCTGACGGAGCATCGGAACTGTACAGCGTTTCAGATTTTGGGACTCGAACAACCGAAAATATCCGGAAGGGCTATTTGCTCGGTAAATATGGGGCAATTCCGGATGTTGAGATCGAGGAAATAAGATGATGACTAAACCATCAAAGAAACTCAAACAAAGCATTATCGTGTTTTGTGAAGGGGCAAGTGAGGCTGCATATATTCGGTTCCTAAAAAATGAATTTCGTGACGTTGTAGCGTTTCGATGTTATTGTGATACTGACTTTTTTGGAAATGCAGAGCGCAAACTCAAAAAGACACCGGCGCTTCGTGATTATACGGATGAAATTGATGAAGTATGGTTTTTCTTCGATGTCGAAATGAAGGACCGCGAAAAGTGGAGCCAAAGAATCCGGATTATTCAACAAATCCGCAAATTACGAAAACGTCAGAATATTCGGGTTCGGTTGTTGATGACCACAGGGTGCTTGGAATATTGGCTGCTTTTGCATTATAAGAAAATCGCGCCGCCGATCCAAACCGATGAAGCGAAAATTCAAATATTGCATGATCTGTTGCACGAGGTTCCGAAGTATCAAAAAGGTGATGAAGATACAACGTGCCAAATCGCAGTGCGATATGAATCTGCAATGACACGAGCCAAACAAATATTGGCGTCGTTGTTGCAGGATGGGCTACCGGGTATTGACGATTCAGATACAAGGAATGAATGGTTGTGTTCGCAGTGTGTAACATTTTCCACTGTGTTTGAAGGAATCGAACACTTACAAAAATTACAAACATTATGAAATTAAGCACTATCCATCAGGATGGTGCTTTTATTATATGGGGGTGGAATTATGGTATGTGAAATTACATTTTTGATCTCATGCCTTGTTGCGTTGGCTACGATTGGTGTGGCTTGGTGGGGAGCGTATAAAGTAGAATGGGACGGAAGTTCTATTACTCATGCAATTCTCAGCACATTTGCAGTTGGACTTTCGTTGTTGAGGGTGTATATTTCATTGTTTACAGAGTTGAATGAGCAAGTATAAAGTAAAGGAGTCAAATAACATGAACGTATATTTTACCAGTGACTTGCATTTCGGTCATAAGAACATCATCCGCTACGATCATCGTCCGTTTTCCTCTGTGCAGGAAATGGACACTGAACTGATCCGGCGGTGGAACAACAAGGTGAAAGATGAAGATTTGGTGTACATTTTGGGCGATGTAAGTTGGTATAATCATTTCAAAACCTGTGAGTTGCTGGATCAGATGAAAGGCAAAAAGTGTCTTATCCAAGGTAATCACGATCAGTTTAACAAAGATGTGTTGTCTCGGTTCATTGATGTTCGGCCATATGCGGAACTTAAAATGAGTGGAAACCGGATTATTCTGTGCCACTATCCGATCATGTTTTTCAATGGTCAGCATCACGGCGCGTATATGTTTTATGGTCACGTTCATAACAGATATGAATGGACGTTGTTGGAGCAAATGCGTGAAAAGTTTCTGAAAACTGGTAAACCATGCAATATGTATAATGTAGGAACGATGTTGTGGAATTATGAGCCGGTGTCGTTTGAAGAACTTACGGGGGCAAGAACATGATTTTTATCAAGACGAATATGAAGCGGCTGCCCAGCACGTGCAAAAGGTGCTTATATAATGAAGACAGGCAATATTGTCGGGCGACCATTAACAACATGGCAATTCCGGACATGATATTTGATGAGCAGAAGCGAAATTATTGCTATCCGCCACGACCAGATTGGTGCCCATTATGCGAGGCGGAAACACATTATATTGTGAGGGGATAAATATAAGTTACGATATTTCGTTCAAAGTAAAAGTTGAGGGAAGCAATAAACAAGTTCCGGTCGGAGATTGTATGGCAAATACCACATGGAATCTTCGTGAGATGATCGTACAATCAACTGGATTGGAATGGATCAATGAAGCTGATAATGGAGCCTGTGTGGATATTATCCCCAAGATTCGTCACGGATTGCAGGAATTGACGATGCATCCGGAAAAATATAAACAGTACGAGTCGCCGAATGGATGGGGCACAATAAATGGGTGCAAAGAGTTTTTCACAATCATTCTGACTGATTGGGATTACACAGTTCGCATGGTCCCGGACGACATAATTCCGTTGATTCGATTTTGGATAGATTAAGGAGGATTTGAATATGGAAAAGAAATCACAGCGCGAGAAACGTGCAGAACAGCTGAATCGAGATGCGGCAGGGTTTCAGCTCGGCCAGTTTATTTGGGTTTTGGCCGGTGAAATTCCGTGGTCAATGACGAACCGGATCAGTGCGCGGCTGAGTAGAATCCGAAAAGCAAATCCGGGTCGATACATGGACAAATAATCAAATGGGCGGTTCCACGTGAGCCGCCTTTCTTTTTTGGAGGTATATATGCAAAAGACAGATGTTTGTATCAATTGTAGATTTTATCCCCCGTCGAGCAACGTCGGCAAACCGTGTTCGTATTGTGTTGCGGATGGGCGGGAGGTTCAGACGCGTGCGGATCAGATTCGGAATATGAGTGATGATGAATTGGCGGAGTTTTTATGTGAATTTATTCCGGGGGAGCATTGTGATGAGTGTCCGGTGACGTGTTATTGGGGACATAACGGTATGAAGGAGTGGTTACATGGATCAGCAGACATTTGAAAGTTTGAAGTTTGTTGACGAACAGCTGGGATTGATTGATGACATTGCGGTCGATTATGACGGATGCAGAACAGCGGAAACATTGTGTGAATTGGTTGATGAACTTGTTGACATGGCCGTTGTGGCGCGTAGACGATTGAATAATGTTCTGGACGAAGTGAATGGTGAAAGCAGATATACATACTGGATATGTGAATCGGACGGAGATTATTGGACCAAATGGACTTGCCCGTGCTGTGGAAATATGACGCGCACCGATAATCATATTGGTATCGGATGGAACTATTGCCCAATGTGCGGGGTTAGACTATTTGGAGGGAGTGGTTATTATGAAGGAATACATTGAGCGAGAAGCTGTTTTGAAGATTTTGAAGAAATATTCAACGCAGAATGGCAGTGCCTTGGGACGTCATAGTGGCGCGGTTGACTGCGCAATGGAAGAAATTTACATGATCGAACCTGCCGACGTGGAGCCGGTGCGGCATGGGCACTGGGTTCCAATCGGTGAAA
>ERZ1034928.365-NODE-365-length-22918-cov-32.130517_pt1 | contig 22918 bp, 35 predicted proteins | sample MGYA00520627_ERZ1034928 | MGnify/ENA primary metagenome ERZ1034928 (study PRJEB33766, sample SAMN09781755) | gut metagenome | biome: gut microbiome | host: Homo sapiens | place: Madagascar | study: EMG produced TPA metagenomics assembly of the PRJNA485056 data... | reverse complement strand
TTGACTGGCTCAAGAAACTCAACGAGCGCATCTCCAACAGCGAGGAGTGGAAGGATTTTACTTCTGGTAAGCCGCAGAACCCGCTGCCGTCAGATGTGCAGGCCCTGTACGATAGCTACAAAATAGATGGCAGTCACGCTGCGGGCCTCTACCGCGTGCCCTACGACGGTTACGTCGCCGAGCTGCACCGCGGCGAGCGCGTGCTCACGAGCGGCGAGGCGGACGCCTACAACGCCCTCGAGCGCTACGGCGGCACCGGCCGCACCATGACCGCGCAGGACTTCCGCGCCTCGCTCGCGCAGGCGGTCAATGCGATGGCGGCGATGAATCGCGACATGAAGGTCACCGTCGTGAGCACCATGAATGTCAACGGAAAGGAGTTCTACCGCGAGACGATCGAGGACCTGCGCACCGTGAACCGCTCGACGCCGGAGGTAGGTGAGACTGCATGAAGAAAGTACGGACGACACAGCTCATCCTGGACGGCGTGGCGCTGCCCTACGTCTCCGGCGACCGCTACAGCGCGCATCCGGAGACGCTCAGCCGGCAGGTCGAGATGATCTCCGGCCGCGTTGTGAGCGAAGAGCGCGGCAAGGTCTGGCGCATCACCTACAGCGCCGACTACATCGACGACACGACCTGCCGCGCGGCGCTCGCGGTCCTCCGCGCCGGCACGCCGTTCACGGCAGCCTTCCTGCCCGACAACGGAGACGAGCTCGTCAGCGCGGAGGTGCTCGTCGAGAGTCTGACCGACCCGACTTTTGCATTTACCTCCCACGGCGTGCCGCGCTGGCACAACGTGGGGTTCACGCTGCGGGAGGTGAGGCCGCATGATTGAGTCCTCGGCGGCGTATCTCGCCGCCATCACCGGCGACACGCGGCGCGTGCTGCTCAAGGCCGTGATCCACATCATCGACCCGGACATGCAGCTCACCGGCGGCAGCGCGGACAGCCTCGCGCCCTGGGCGAAGACCGCGGAGCTCTACGACTACCGCTTCACGACGGCCCGCTACGCGACGCTGGAGCAGGACCGCTGGCTGCTGGACGGCTCTTTCGACATTTTCCCGGACGACTATCAGGTGAGCGAGCACATGGGCGTCGCGGACGCGCAGCTTTCCAGCGCGGACGGCAGCTTCGCTTCCCCCGCCTGGGCGGCGATCACGTTTTCCGACGTCAGCGTGCTGCAGGCATTCTCGGTCTATTTCCCGACCGACGAGCTCGAGGGTGTGGCCGAGGACTTTACGGTGGAGGTCCTGAGCGCCGGGCAGACCTTTTTTACCAAGACCGTCACCGGCAACACGGCAAGCGCGGTCGCCTTTGAGGGATTTACCGTGCAGACGCCCGACTCCATCCGCGTGACCGTGACCAAATGGAGCCTCCCCTCGCGCCGGATGCGCGTGGTGGAGATCCTGCCGGGCGTGTACGAGGAGTGGACGGAGGACATCGTCGCGGCCTTTGACTGCAAACAGCAGGGCGACGTGAGCTGCCTGTCGCTGCCCTACGGCACCTGCACGCTCAAGATGGACAACCTCTCGCGGCGCTTCGAGCCGCGGAGCAAGTCCGGGCTGTTCCAGAGCATCGAGGAGCGGCAGGGCGTGGAGACCTACATCGGCGTGCGGCTTTCGGACGGCACGGTGGAATATAAGCGCGTGGGCGTCTTCTACCAGTATTCCGACGGCTGGAAGACCGGCGACAACGGCCTGACGATGCAGTGGGACCTTGTGGATATCATCGGGCTGCTGGCGGATCGCGCGTACCTCGCGCCGACGGTGCTGCCCATCACGCTCTCCGGCTGGATCGCCTCACTCGTCGCGCAGCTCGGCACCAACTTTGCGGACCGCTACACGGTGGACGCGGACTACGCCGACCTCGCGGTCACGGCCTCGAGCCGCGCCGCGGTGAGCGGGAAGAAGTGCGGCGACATCCTGCGCTGGGCCTGCATGGCGACCGGCACATGGCCGCGCGCGGACGCGGAGACGGGCAAACTTGCGGTGGAGCCGCTGTGGAACCAGGGCAGCAAGATCACGCTGGAAAACCTTGTCAATTACCCGACGATGAAGGCCAACCAGTCCCTTGCGTCGCTCATTTTCCACCTCTCGGACGGGACGGAGTACGTCGTCTCGGGCAACTCCACGAGCAGCGAGAAGACCGTGACCATTGAGAACCCGTTTCTGCACACGCAGGCGCAGGCGCTCACGGCGGCGCGGCTGATCCTCTCTTGCTACGGCGGCAACCAGCTGGAGCTGACCGGGCGCGGAGACCCCGCAAGCGAGATCGGCGACGTAGACACCGTGTGGCTTAACGAGAGCCGGGCGACGGCGGCGCGGCGCATCTACCAGACCTTCCAGTTCGCGGACGGCGTGCTGCAAGGCTGCCAGAGCAAACTACTGCAGGCGGACGGCTCGTATCTCTACGACGCCTTTGAGATCATCCGCGAGAGCGGCACATGGACCGCGCCTCCCGGCGTGACGCATTTGCGTCTCGTGCTCGGTCAGGGCGGTCAGGGCGGCGGCTACGGCGGCGACGGCTACGTCGCAGGCTCGGGCGTGCTCCCCGGCAGCGGCGTGGCGGCGGGCTACGGCGACCCCGGCACGGACGGCCTCGGCGGCAAGGTGTGGTTTGACACCGTGACCATCAACGCCGGGCAGACCTTTAACGTCAGCCTCGGCGCGGGCGGCGCCGCGGCGGCCACGCAGGGCGCGGAGGGTTCAGAGGGCGGCGAGACCACCTTCGGCGTCTACTCCTCCGCCAACGGCAAGCGCTACCCGAACGGCTACACGGACATCGCCAACGGGCAGGTGTTCGCCCGCACGGGCGTGGCCGTGCCCGAATCGGGCACGGGCGACGGCGGCAAGGGCGGCGACGGCGGCGATCCTGGACAAGGCTACTGGAAGGAGCTGTTTTGGACGCCGGATGTGCCCGGCTACAACGACAACAACGCCGGGAAGCCGCGCGGCTGGGACTTCGTCGTAACGAAAGACCCCGGCAAGGGTAAACCGGGCAAGGCCGGCGCAAGCGGCTTTGTCATGGTGACATGGGACAGATCGGAGGAGACGGCATGAGCAAATTGCCAAGCGGCTATACCGAGCTGGAGTATATCCAAAGCAGCGGCACACAGTATATCAACACGGGAGTCGTCCCGACACCAAACTCCAGAGCCGTTATCGACGCACAGATCATTGCGCAGACCGCAGCATCAGCCGCATATCTGGGCGAGCGCAGCGGCTCTGGCGGCACGGATAAAACGGCCTATGAGCTATGGTCTATGAGCACCGGTGCAAACGTTTCGAGCGATTTCTTCGGCAACCGTGTCTCGAAAACCATGTCGACCATCGGCACCCGCGTGCTGATCGACAAAAATAAAGCCTCCGTCACCATCAACGGCAGCACGGTTACGAATAGTGCAGCAGCCGGCACGGCGACGCTGCCGATCTTCCTGCTCGCGTCAAACGACAAAGGCACGGCCGCCTATGGCATTGCAGCAAAACTCTACGCCTGCCAGATATACGACAACGGCACGCTCGTCCGCAACTTCATTCCCTGCAAAAATGCCTCCGGTGCGGTCGGCCTGTACGACACCGTCGAGGGACAGTTCTACGCCAACGCCGGAACGGGCACGTTTACGGCAGGCCCGGAAGTTTTTTATGAGCCGGATGCCCCGACAAATTTTGCCGCCTCCGTATCCGGTCAAACCGTTGCGTTAAGCTGGGCCGCATCGGCAAACGCAGCCGGCTACCGTCTCAAACGGGACGGCGTGCAGATCGCGGATCAGACCGGCACGACCTACACCGACACCGTCCCAGACGGCACCACGCTCTGCACCTATGCGCTGACCGCCTACAATGACGCCGGGGAAAGCGCAGCCGCAGCTTTAACGGTTATTTTAAGGCTGGACTTCATCACCGACCGCACGCGCGCGGACGTGGCGAATCAGAACGACAAGGGCTTTTATAACGCGAGCGACCTCAACCGCGTGGGCGCGGCGGTGGAGTATATCGCGGACCGCTTCGCGGCGCTCGGCTACGACTGCCCCGTGACGGTCAAAAAGGACTGGCTGACGAGCGACGCGCCGACCGCCTCGCAGCTGGAGACCTACCGGCAGAACATCGTCACGCTGCGAAGCCGGATCGCGGTCATGGCGTCCACGCCAGAGGCCCCGGCGAGCATGGCGGGGCTGGACTACGTCAAGGCAAACAACATCGAGCAGATTTTGCTCGACCTCGACGCGCTCATCGACAACATCACAAAATCATGGTGCTTCTCCGGCGAGCTGTACGCCGGCGAGGTATGAAAGGAGACAATATGCAGGACAGAGTATCTTTGTACCCCGGGCGCGTGAAGATCGAGCCGGTGGCCGGGCAGGCCAACCTCTACGACATCACGCGCGCTGACCAGCCCACGCAGGAGGGCACGCCGCTTAACAAGGCGAATCTGCTCAGCGACGCGACCGAGACGGCCATGTTCGGCGCGGCGGCAAACCGCACGGTGGACGAAGCGTTTGCCGGTCTCGCAGCGCAGATCAAGCTCATTATGAGCAACACCGCCGCCATCACGCTGACGCTTAAAGACAGCGCGGGCCATGCGATCCCCGGCGTGCTGGTGCAGGGCATCCTCACCGAGAGCGGGCAGGCCGTGTACTCCGGTACGGACGGCGTTGCTGCGGGCTACATCGCCGAGGGCAGCCAGACGATCAAGGTCACGGGCTACGCCGACATCGAGGACTACACCGAGACCATCGCCGTCACCAAAGGCACGACCATCACCAAGGCTCTGACGCTGACCACGCGGAACTTTCTCAAGATCACATCGAGCCGCTCGGTCAAATTTTCCGGCAACGTATCTACCATTGATTACAGCGTTGGCGGCGCCGGCGGTGGGGCCGGAGGAATGGAGGGCAATTCGGACTGGAACACCGCGTGTACCGGCGGTGGTGGCGGCGGTGGGTATGCCGTTACCAAAACAGGCGTTGAGATCCAGCCGGAGACCGCCTACGCCGCAGTGATCGGCGCAGGCGGAACGCCCGGGAAAACCAGTTACCGCGGGCAAACCGGATATGACGGCACAGCCGGAGGCGCATCCTCGTTTATGGGCACCACAGCCGCGGGCGGCTCGGGCGGAACGCACGGCGAAGAGACCTCCGGCGGCGCAGGCGGAGCCGGAAACGGAAAGGGTGCAAAGGGAGTGTATGGCGGCGGAGGGTCCGATCCCGGTGATGTCGCAGGGCTAAACGGTGCGGACGGTACCAATACCTATCTATCATCGTTTGCGACGACGGATATCTATGGAGGCGGAGGAGGCTCCGGAGCCGCTGGCGGAAATACCGTACACGGAGGCGACGGCGGCGCTTCCGGCGGCGGTTATGGCGGCGACAACCATACATCGTCTCCGGCATCTCGACGACAGGGCGGAAACGGAACCGCTAATTCAGGCGGGGGAGGCGGGTCCTGCTACGGGACGTATGGCAGCGACCTGTCGTACCTTAAGGGCGGCTCTGGCGGCTCCGGCGTGGTCACGATCCGTATGCATCTCAAAAGTGCAGCATAAAGGAGGGGCAGCATGAATTATTGCATTGTAAATGCCGACGGCATCATCGAAAACATCATCGTCTGCGAGAGCGACGAGGTCGCCGCGCAGTTCGGGGCCGCAGCCTCCTACGACGGCGCGGCCATCGGCGAGGCGTACAGCCCACCCCCTCCACCGCCCACCACCGAGGAGCGCGTGACGGCGCTGGAGAGCGAAAATGCCATGCTCAAGGCGCAGGTCAACGCACAGAGCGACCAGATGGATTTCTACGAGGACTGCATCGCCGAAATGGCGGCGGTCGTGTATGCGTGAGTTTATCGCCGATGTGGCGTTAAACGTATATTTTATATTACAGAAAGGAAGTAAAGAAATGATGGCAATGTTATTCGCACAGAGAGTGATCCTCGGCAAGACGGAGTTTGACAAGGTGCCCGCGAAGCTCAAGCCGCAGGTGGCGGACATCCTCATCAACGAGTGCGGCCTGCCCGAGCTGGTGCCGGCGGAGTACGGCGGCACGGCGGACATCACGAAAGAGTAAGAAAGGAGAAACACTATGGCTACTTACAAGAAAATCGCATCCGACGGCAAGCCCATCGAGGTCACGGACATGCCCTACGGTCTGAGCGAAAACTCGGGCATCAGGAACAGCATCAAGCAGCCCGTCATGCGCCGCGACCTTGAGCGCGCCGGCACGGAGATCTACGTCCTGCCGCAGTACAAGCTCACCTACGACGCGGACGGCTACTGCGTCAAGAAGGAGAAGTGCCGCATCCCGGAGGATATTGCAGCGAAGCTCGCGGAGCTGAACAAGTGAGCAGGGCGGGGGATAGCCCCCGCTCTATCCTAAGGAAAGAGAGAGTACGCCAATGGGTAACTTAGCATCCGCGGCATCCGTCTGCTCGGAGATCACGGTCATCCTCGCGGCGCTGGCCATGCTCATCAAGCCCATCCGCAACAAGCTGCTCGGGCTGGACAAGCTGACCGACGCGCTCAAGTGCCAGCTCCGGCACGATATGCTGCACACCTACTACCGCCACAGGGAGGACCGCACCATCCGACAGTACGAGCTGGAGGATTTTCTCTATCTCTACCGCGGGTACAAGGCCCTCGGTGGAAACAGTTTCATTGACCGCATCAAAAGCGAGATCGACGAGTGGGAGGTGATCTCGTGAGGGATATCAAAGGCTCGACCTCGGAAGAGGTACGCATGATAAAGGCCATCCAGCGCTCCGTCGGGGCGCTGGATAACGGCTGGATCGGCAACCAGACCCTGAGCGACATCGCGGCGAAGCTCGGCGCGGACTGCTTTCCGCTCAACGTCGAGCTGTACGGTCAGCCTTGCATTATCGCGCGGGACATCGAGCCCGTCAACATGAGCGGGCCGCTGCCGAAGAATGCGATCTCGGGGAGCTTTAGCTGGCAGGGGCAGCCGTGCAGCATCCTCGTGCGCGGTGGAAAGGTCGTGCGCGGCATGAGCTGTCACTATCCTCGCCCCGAGAGCGTGCTCTACAAGACCACGGGCGGCGCGGTGCGCATTGCCCGCGTGTCCTCGGCGGCGGCGCTGGGCGATGTCGTGTGGGCGGTCGGGGGTATGGGATTGCTCGGCAATTATAACCCTGCCGCAGAGGGCTTCACAGGGGCGTACAGCGACGTGCTGCGCAAGACCAACCACACCGTCCTCGGCTATAAGGGCGGGATGCTCTACGGCGTCTACTGCCGCAGCATGACCGCGCAGCAGGTCAACGCGCTGTGCCGGGACAAGCACAAGCTGGAATACGCCGTCATGCTCGACGGCGGGCACGTTGCCGCCATCAACGGCGCGTGTAACAAGATCAACACACAGACGCGGCAATTTTACGCCGTGCGGTTTTTGTAGTAAAGGAGGCTCAAAAATGCAAAATCGACTTGCCAATCTGCTCACGGTCAAGAGCATTGTAACCGTCGTGCTCACGGCGGTTTTCTCGGTGCTTGCCCTGCGCGGCAGCATCAGCGGGACGGAGTTTTTGACGATCTTCACGACCATCATCGCCTTCTACTTCGGCACGCAGACCGAGAAGCGCAAAAATGAAGAGGTTTCTTGAGACCTTAACCGCGTGGGAGGGCGCTGTGCGCGGCGACGCGGTACATAAGCAGATCGTGGACGCCTACAACAGCTATCTCCCGCACCCGCGCGGCTACAAGCTGACCTACACCGACGAATACTGCGCGGCGATGGTGAGCGCGGCGGCGATCCTCTGCGGCCTGACAGAGGTCATTCCCATCGAGTGCTCCTGCGGGGAGCAAGTGAAATGGTATCAAGCGCGCGGCCAATGGATTGAGGACGACGCGCACATCCCCCAAATCGGCGAGCAGGTTTTCTACTGCTGGAACGACCGCAAGGACTACGCCCTCACGGACTGCACGGGCGCTCCGAACCACACCGGCATCGTGACCGCCTGCGACGGGCAGAGCTTCACGGTGTTCGAGGGGAACAAGGGCAAAACCCACGAGTGCGCGTACCGCGTCATTCCCGTCAACGGGCGCTATATCCGTGGCTTCGGCGTGCCGAAATATCCCGCGGACAAGACCGTGCTTACGCGCGGAGACAAGGGCGCGGCGGTCGGGAAGCTGCAAGAGTTCCTAAATGTCTGCGGCTATGCGCTGGACATTGATAACTCCTTTGGCCCCGCGACGCAGAAGGCGTGGGGAGAGTACCTCGCCGCGTACATCCTCAAGGCCCTAAAATGATTTGTGCCCGATTCGGGCACGGAAAGGAAAACCGGTGGGAAGTCTGCAACACTTCCCCTCGCGTGGGCGCCTGCAAGCCGTGGTGCCTCTATGGACACACAGCACAGAGAAATCCGCGCTCAACTTTCCGCGATGGCTCCGCGCAGGGCTATTTCCTACATTCGTTCCTTCGACCTGCCGCCCGACGAGGCCGCGAGCCTTATCGAGTGCGACGTGCGCGGGCGGTCCTGCGTGCAGGCGGCGGAGCTGCTCCACCTCAGCGTGGACGGCCTCGCCAAGCTGCGCCGCCGCGCCTACCGCAAAATCGCAGACGGACAAAACGAGAGCACCGACTAATCGTCGGCGCTCTCTTTTTTTTATGGGCAGGGCAGAACGCGGGCAGTTTGCGGGCAGTTTGCAAGCCGAAAACCGCGGTACGATAGAGGCAGAACAAAAGGAGGTGCAGCGCATGGAGCAATTTGCGATCGCCGGCTATTCCGGCAGCGGTTGCGTGATGGTCGCCATCGACGGCAGCGAGATCTATCAGGTGGACTATTTCGGCAACCGCCAGCAGCTCATCGGCAAGACCGCCTCGGCCTATGCCGAGCTGGAGGCCACCACGCAGGAGTACTACGACAAGCTCGTCGAGCTGGGCGTCATCACTCCGCCCAAGACGCAGGAGGAGCTAATGGGCGAGATGCAGTCGGCCATGAGCGACATGGCTGCGGTCATCAAAAATCTGACCGATCAGGTAAAGGAGCTGAAGGAAAATGGACCTCAAGCAACTCTTAGCGGCAGCGGCGAGAATGTTTCCCAGCGCCGACCTGCAAGGCGCGGCGGCGAGAGCGGAGCAGGCGATCAGCGGGACGGCTGACACGCTCGAGGGCGTGCAGAGTACGGCGCGCCGGCTCGGCATCGACCCCAACATTGCCAACAGCCTCTATGCGCGCTACGGGCGCACGATGCAGGCAAAGGCCCTGTGCGGCCTCCTCGGCACGACACCGGAGGCTTTGCGCTCCGACGCCAATAAAATACTAGGCGGCGCGCAAAACGCCTCACAGGCCCCGCAGAAGGGTAAAGCGGGGCAGTCTACAAAATTCCCCCGGCTCAAGTAGCCGTCGGAATAAATAATTTTGCGAAAGGAGCACGAACACATGGAAGATCGCAGCACCGGTATGAGCTGGATCGCAGTCCTGTTTGTCATCATCGTGGTCGTCGCCATCTTCGGCGGCAACCTCGGCGGCGGCTGGGGCTGGAATCGCAGCGGAAACCCTTATCCCGCGCAGGAGGGCGGCTGCAACCGCGTGAGCAACTGCCAGGTCGAAAAGCAAGGGATCGTCGACGCGGCGCGCACGCAGTATCTTATTGAGCAGCAGAGCAACAACACCCGCGCGGCCATCAACGCAAGCACGGAGGCCATCACCTCGCAGGCGAGCCACATCTATGAGCAGCGCCTGCAGGAGACCATCTTTGACCTAAAGATGGAGAACCAGAGCCTCAAGAACGGCATCTTTACCAAGGAGCAGACCGACGCTCTGGCCGCAAAGATCTCCGATTGCTGCTGCGGCTTTAACCGCCGCCTCGACGCGATCGAGTGCCGCATGCTGACCAAGCCGACCCTCTACGGCGTGGCCGCCACCGGCGCGGGGCAGATCATCCCCGCGACTTGCGGCTGCAACGGCAGCACCAATCTCTAACCATTTTCGCGGCCTCGCGAAAATGGTAGGCCCTGCAGGCCGGGAAGCAGGCGGGGCAAATGCCCCGCCTATCTTATTTTGTGAAAGGAGACACTGAAATGTCCTGTAAATCCGCTCTCTATGCTGCCATGCAGACGCCCTCCGCGGTCGCGGTCGGCGGCGTCATCCCGCTCGGCAGCCTCATCCGCCGCTACGGCTGCGACGTCAGCCTCAACGGCAACGCCGTCAACATCACCGGCGCGGGCTACTACGACGTCGACGCCTCGCTCACCGTCGCGCCCGCCGCAGTCGGCACCGTCACCGTCACGCTCTTTAAGGACGGCGTGGCCGTCCCCGGCGCGACCGCCTCGGCGACCGCCGCCGCTGCGGACGATGCGCTTGACCTCAACATCACGGCTCTCGTGCGGCAGGTCTGCTGCGCTGCGGGCTCTGCCCTGACGCTGGTGCTCACCGGCGCCGCCGCGTCGGTCGACAATGTGGCGCTGCGCGTCCAGCGGATCTGAGAGGTGCGCTATGATGCAGCTCTTGATCGGTATGCTGCTCGGCGCGATGGTCTCGACCCCCACGGGCCGCAGCATCGGCAATCAGATCGGCGACGCGGCGCTTAAAAAGGTCAAGGACGCCGTGCAGGCGTCCGCGGCCGGAGAGGAGGCAGACGATGGAAAATCTGCATGAGCAGCTCAAAGCGTATATTCCCAAGCTCGAGCGCAGCATCCAGTCCTACATGACGCAGACGCCGCCCTCGCCCAATTCCGCGCAGGGCATCATGGCGATGTGGGAGTGCCTGACCATGCTCAAGGCGGCGGAGGCGGGAACCTGCGGCGAGTTTACCAAGGCAGACGCCGAGCAGTGGGCGCAGCACATGCGCAACACGGACGGCAGCACCGGCGCGCACTGGAGCATGGAGCAGACCACCTCGCTCGCCGAGAGCCTCGGCGTGAGCCGCGACGAGGTCTCGCCCTGGTGCTGGTGGATCGCCGTGAACATGATGTACTCCGACTACTACGGCGTCGCCTCTCACTTCGGCGTCGCGACCCCGGAGTTCTTCGCGGAGCTCGCCCGCGCCTTCCTCCTTGACGAGGACGGCCCCGGCCCCAAGCCCAAGATGTCGGCTTATTACTGCGGCATCGTCAAGGGCAAGGATTGATTGTCTGTGTTCGCCGCTGTGTTCACAGCACGCCCTATAACTGGCAAAAACAGGCAGAAACGAGCAAGATAAAAACGGAGAAAACCCCTGATATTGCTGAAATATTCAGCAATATCAGGGGTTTTCATTCTACAACGAACGAGAGGAGGAAACTCTATTTCGCCCCTTGCGTATCAGGCATTCTGCGCATTTTGTGTTTGCAACTGTGTTCACAGGTTTGGTTAAAAGCTCTTTTTCATCTTCTCCGCTGCGGCGGCGATTGCGTCGCCGTAAACGTGCGTGTAGATGTCCATTGTCGTGGACAGCTTTGCGTGACCGAGCAGTTTCTGCGCCGTCTTGGGGTCTACGCCAGCCTCAAACAGTGCGGTCGCATAGCCGTGCCGGATCTGATGCAGAGAGACCGTCACACCGCTGGCAGCGCAGTACGCCTTGTAGAGCTTGCGGAAGTCGCCGTCTGTCAGCAGCGAGCCGTCCGGCTCGGCAAACAGGTACCCCTGCGGCAGTTTTTTTGGCAAAAGCGCATCCAAGGCGGGCAGGAGCGGGACCTCCCGCACGCCGGCAGCTGTCTTTGGTTCCTTGATCTTCGCGCCGTGGTCGTAATAGACGGATCGGCGAATATGCACGCGCATGGTTTTGCGGTCGATGTCGGATCCGGTCAGGGCTTGCGCCTCGCCCCTGCGGCAGCCGGTGTAGTAAATCAGCGCCGGGAACAAACCGAAGGGCAAATTGGCGGACGTTTTGATCTTGGCGATCTGGTCTTTGTCGGGAGCCTCGCGCCGCGCCTGCGGGAGATTGCGCGGCACGCGGACGGCCTGTGCCGGATTGTAATTTGTTTTTCCTTGCAGCTCCGCCCAGCGCAGGACCTGGCGGATGACCTGCAGCTGCATGGCGACGGTCTTCTTCGCCCGCGTGGCGGCAAAGCCACGGATGAATGCGTCGATCTCTTTGGCGGTAATGCTGCCGACCTGCCGCGCCCCAAATTCCTCCACGGCTCGGCGCAGCGCCGGCTTGTAGTTTTTCACTGAGTTCGGCTCGAGCTTCGGCTCGGCTTCATCCCACCACTGCTCCGCGATCCGCGAAAAGGTCGTCTCCGCGTCGATCTCCGCTTGTAGCTGGGCTCGGTCAAACGCCTTGACCTTTTCCCATACTTCCTTGTCGGTTTTCCCGCGGAAGGCCTTGCGCTTGCCGTTGATGCGGAGGATCGTCTCATGCAGACCGTCCGGTCGGATGTAATAGCTGGGATATTTTGGCATCGCGCCGCCTCCCTTCGCGAAAATGAAACGGCCGCCGCCATGCCGGGCGGCGGCCGTTTGCGTCATGTTCCTACTGTATCGTCTCGGATTTCCGCGGGAAATTCTGCGATTTCGTTGTCCGAAAACCCCGCGTCAGCCAAAAACAATTTGCGCTTTTCTACGGCATTGTCGGTCAGATCATTGACTTTGCCGAGGTATTCCTGAAATTTGTCATAATCGGATGCTTCGCCGCCGTCAATATAGTCCTTTATGGCCTCGCACACAACGCGCGCGTTTGCCGTGTATGCGCGCGCAGCGCCGACATAGAGGATAGCCGGCTGAGTGTTGGCGTCAAAGCTGTCGAGCGAATCTTGGCTGGATTGAAGCACTGCAATCATAACACCAAGGACGTCTGTGTCACCTCTGTCGGCGGCATCTGCGACAACATCGTCGAGGGCCTGCAGCTGATCGCTTGCGGTTGTGACGACCGCCCACACTTGAGAGTCTAACTCCTTAGCGGCGATCTGGGACTTTGTCTCCGCCGGCTTGCCGCAGGCGGTCAGGGTAAACGCGAGGGCAAGCGCGAGGACCATTGCAAGAGACCGCTTCATGGCATTGCCTTCTTTCCGTGCCCGAATCGGGCACAAATTTTTATTTTCTCCGCGAATTTGCGGGGAATTTATGAGTTCGTCCCTTGTTTCGACACAATAACCCATTGAAAGGTGCTATGGTGGAGGGACACCGCAGGCCCCCGGGACTTGAGCTCGCCTGCGCAGGCCCCGTCGTCAGTTGCAGGGGCGGCGGGGCCGCTTTACAATGGAATATCTGGCCGGTCTAAAATACGAGTAAAGAGAGGTACATAGACATGTCAGATCAGCACAGCGCGCCGCAGGACTTGACCGAGTTACACCAACGCCTCATCGAGAAATACCGGCGGCTTACGCCGGAAAACCGTGGGCGTCTCATGGCCTATCTTGAGACGATAGCAGCAGGTCCAGATATTCCTCCAGCTTTTCCCGATTCCGCGCGCTGAGCGCGTCATACCCGGCCAGCAGCCTGTCCTCCTCCGAGGGCGGGCTGCTTTCGTTTTGCTCGCCGAGCAGGTCGGACGTGGTGACGCCGAGATACTGTGCGAGCATCTGCACCTTTGAGACGGACGGAACAATCCCCTGCGCGACCTGGCTCATCAAGCTCTTGCCTGCACCACTTTCTCGGCAGGCAACCGTAGGGGCAACGCCTTTTATCGCACAGTATTTTTTTACATTTTGCACAAAGACGTTTGCGTCCATTCGAGCAACTCCTAATCCAATATTTGAGATTTTGCACAAAGTTTCAAAAATGGGATATTACGGTATTGACAATCCAAAATATTGGATTTAAGATAGGCGTACAAGGTTAAAGCGAGACTTTAACCGAGCGAAAGGAGGTGGGAAACGGTGAACGAACATCAAGCTTACCGCTTAACCGATAAGGGCGTTGCCTATTTGGCGGCGATTAATGCAGGGCTCATTCATGAGGGCGAGGCCGAGGATAGCAGCGAAGCCGCGTTTGAGCGGTTTTGGACGGAGTACACCGAGGAATCGTCACGAAACTTTGAAAAGGTGATGCAAAGCAGTGCGCACAGCATGGAAAAGCTCATCCAAATGCTCCAAGCCGAAAGCCGCGAGCGCGCCGATCAGCGCAAAACGCAGATGATCTTTGCGATCCTGTTTTCGCTCAGCTTCCTGTCTGGCTTCCTGCTGGTCATGCTGCTGTAACGCCTCCAGCGCCGCGCGCCCCTTGTCGGTGATTTTATACGCAGTGACCGAGAGGCTTACGATAACAGGGGCGATCAATTTCCGCTCTACGAGAGACCGACTCCGCTCAGGATCATAGCTCGGCGCGGTCATGAGCTGATCGACAAACACCGGCGCATCCTGTTTTTCAAGCCATTCCAAGAGCTCGCGCTCAGCTCTGCTCAAGAGTTCCATGCAGTTTACCCCTATAAGTTAAAGCGTCACTTTAATTTATACCACACATTTTTGACGAAATCAATAGAAAGGGTGTGAAGAATTGACGAGATTCCGAATCCGCGCACTGCGCGAGGCGCGCGGCATGACGCGCTACGAGCTGGCGCAGGCGGCGGCGGTCAGCTATCAGGCCATCGCCCAATGGGAGAGCGGCGCGGTCATGCCGACAGCGGACAAGCTGCCGACCATCGCCGCGCTGCTGGAGTGTGAGGTCAACGACCTCTACGACGACGAGACGCTTCGCGCCGCGAGCGAGGCGGCGAGGGCCGCGGTGGCGGCCAAGGGCGCGGCAGACGCGAGAGCGCTGGCCGCAGGAAAGTGAGGAGGTGAGAAAGCATGCGAGAGCGCGAGGCGTTCCGCGATCAGCTGCAGTCTCTGCGCGAGCAGTTTGCCGGGCAGGAGGTGCTGACGCTGGATCAGAGCAGTAAGCTCCTCGGTCTTGACCGCGCGGCGCTGCTCGGAGACAAGGATTTTCCGGCCAAGAAGGTCGGCAAGAAGTACATCATTCCCATCGTGCCGCTTGCGCGGTGGATGGCTACCTGGTGATTTGACATTACCACAAAGGAGGACGAAAGACAATGGCAGCGTTATACCCAAATATCTATCAAAGAGGGCGGAAAACGACACTTTTGACGCAGGAGGAGGCGGCGGAGCGGCTGCACATCTCGCCCGAAACGCTCAAGCGCTACGAGGGCGGACGGCTCATACCGCCGGACGAGACCGTGGCGCGGATGTGCGAGGTCTACGGCGCGAGGTGGCTGGCGCTGGAGCACGCGACGGCGACCGACCGGCTCGGCATCTTGCCGGACGGCATCGAGACGAAGTCGCTCATGCAGTCGGCGATTTCGCTCATCAACCGATTAAGACCGGTGCATGAGTCGATGGGCAGCCTGCTCCAGATCGTGGAGGACGGACAGGTGGACGAGACTGAGGATGCACAGTACGAGCAGATCCGAGCCTTCATCGCCGCGAATGTCGCCGCCGAGCTGGAGCTGCTGTACGCAACGGAAGACAGCGCAAAAAAAGAACGCCCCGAGGCGGCAACCTCGAAGCGTTCCGTGTCCCAGAGGAAAACCTCTGAAAACCATTGCAAGGCTATTGTACCGCAGAAAAAGAGAAATGTCAAGGCTCTCCGAGAGGAGGCGCGCGCATGACGGGACTGGACATCTTCCTGATCCTTGTCGGCATCACGGCTCTGACGGAGCGGCTGATGAAGATCATCGTCTATTTGGATGGAGGAAAGTATGAGCGAGGGCGTAATAAAGTCCGGCCATCGTGAGCCGTTTACCGTTCTGTATAAGTCGGCGATCCGCGACAGGCGGCTGAGCTTTGAGATGCTCGGATTTCTGACCTACATGCTCGACAAGCCGCCGGACTGGGAATTTACGATCTCCGGCATGGCAAAGGAGCGCGGCATCGGCAAGGACACGGTGCGCCGCCTTGTGGGGCGGCTTGAGGAGGTCGGTTATCTGATGCGCGAGCAATCGCATGACGGCAGCGGGCGTTTTTCCGCGAACACCTACGTTTTGCAGGAAAAACCACCGTTGTCGGAAAACACCGACAACGGTGAAAACCGTCGTCGGGAAACACCGTCAACGGAGTTTCCGACCCAAAGTAAGAACGTAGAGACTAAAGCTTATAATAATCCCCCCTATAATCCCCCCAAGGGGGACGGCGAGGAGCCGAAAAAACGGCGCAGCAAAACGACGCCGACATGGAAGCCGGAACGCTTTGAGGGCTTCTGGGCCTACTATCCCCGCGGGGAGAACCGCATGGGCGCGGTGCGCGCCTGGGACAAGCTCAAGCCCGACGATGCGCTGATTGAGACCATCGGCCGGGCGCTGCAGGTACTCAAGGCCTCGCCCGCGTGGCGGGACGGCGTCGGCATCCCCTACGCCGCGACCTTCCTCAACGGACGGCGCTGGACGGACGCCACGGCAAAGCGCCCGGCGCAGAGCGCCAAGGCGCAGCCGACGCGCCGCATCGAGCAGCCGCCGGATAGTCAGGACGGAGGGTGGACATGGGCCGAGTAGACGCGCAGCCGAGCGCCGGGCTGGAAGCCGAGCGCGCCGTGCTCGGCGCGATGCTGATCGACGAGAGCATTGTCAGTCAGGTGCTCGCCGAGGTGGACGAGCGCGACTTCACCAGCACAGCCAACCGGCTGATCTTCCAGGCGGCGCGCGAGGTGTTCCGCGAGGGCGGGCACGCCGACGCCATCACGATCAATGCGAAGCTCGGCTATGCCTCCGGCTCGCCGCAGCAGCAACAGCTCATCGACCTGATGGAGGTCACGCCCACGAGCGCGAGCTGGCGCGAATATGCGCAGCTTATGCGCGAGCAGGCGGCGCTGGGCCGCATCCGCGCCCTCTCGGCGCAGATCAACGGCGCGGCTACGCTCGACGACGTCCGTCCGCTGCTCTCGGAGCTTCAAGCGCAGATGACCTCGCGGCGCGGCGTGAAGGTGGTGCCGATGCTCCAGCTCCTGCAGGACTTCTCCGCCCGCCACGCGAGCGGCGCAGCCGCGGACTATGTGGGCTTCGGGCTGGACGTGCTTGACCACAACAGCTTCATCCGGCGCGGCGACGTGGTGGTGCTGGGCGGCTACCCGAGCGACGGAAAGACGGCCCTTGCCCTGATGATGGCCTACCACATGGCCAAGACGCTCAAGGTCGGCTTTTTCAGCCTCGAAACGTCCGCCGGCAAGATCGGCGACCGCATCGTGACGCAGGGCATGAAGATCGACTTCGACGCGATCAAGCGCAGACGCCTGACCGACCGCGACTGGGGCACCTTTGCGGTCTGCTCGGAGGACGCGGCCAAGCGCCGGCTTGATGTGATCCAGGCGAGCGGCATGACCGCAGGCGACATCATGGCCGAGGCCATCACCTACGGCTACGACGTGATCTTTGTGGACTACGTCCAGCTGATCGTCCCCGAGGGCAACCCGCGCGACTTGCGCAGCGAGCAGATGGCGACCGTCTCCCGCGCGCTGCACACCTTCGCCCAGAGCCGCGGCGTGCTGGTGGTGGAGCTGGCGCAGCTCTCGCGCCCCGAGCGCGGGGCATGGCGCGCGCCGGATATGCACGACCTCAAGGAGACGGGTCAATTCGAGCAGGACGCGGACCTCATCGTCATGGTCTACCGTCCCGACCCCAAGCAGAACTACTCGCAGGAGAAATGCCGCGTCATCCAGATCGCCAAGAGCAAGGAGGGCCGGCGCGGCAAGGGCGTGTTCGCCTTTGACGGCAAGCATCAGACCTTTGCGCCCTACACCCGCGACGACGAGAAGGGCCGGAAGGAGAAAACGGGCGGCGAAGCGCCCGGTCAGATGGCGCTTGAGGAAGTGCCGCCGGATCCAGAGGCGCCGTTCTGAAAAAAATTGAGAGAAAGAGAGAAATAAAATGCCAAGAATCGGAGATCCCCACGCCATTTTGGCGGACATCGGCGCGGCCATCGGCCCCGGACATCGGGAGCTCCCGCGGCTGCTGCCCGGGCGCATCGTGTACATCAACCGCGCGCACCGCTGGTTCCTCGTCGAGGCCGACCTCGGCGACGGAGTGACAGTCCGCGAGGGCTTCAAATTTTGAGGGCGTATTATGACTAAGATAAAGCATCCGGTGCTTAAATATCCCGGCAGCAAGTGGCGGTTAGCTGACAAAATCATATCTATTATGCCACCGCACAGAAGCTACTTAGAGCCGTTTTTTGGAAGCGGGGCTGTGTTCTTCAAAAAACCACCGAGCCGCATTGAGACGATCAACGACCTGGACGGTGAGATCGTCAACCTGTTCCGATGCATCCGGGAATATCCGGAAGAGCTGATGCGCGCTGTGGCTTGTACGCCGTATGCCCGCGGCGAGTACGAGCAGGCATGGGGCCACTTCAAGGCGGGCGGACAGGCCCGTCCGGATGGCGTCGAAGCGGCCCGGCTGACGCTGGTGCGATATTGGCAATCACACGGAAGCACCGTCACCTACAAATGTGGCTGGAAAAATGACCGAGTCGGGCGAGAGTATGCTTACGATGTTCACTACTGGCGGAACTTGCCGGAGTGGATTTCTGATGCGGCAGAAAGGCTAAAGGCTGCGCAGATTGAGCAATGTCCCGCGCTTGATGTGATCCGGCGATTCAATCATTCGGATGTGCTGATCTATGCCGATCCGCCGTATATGCTATCTACCAGGCGACGGAAGCAGTACCTCGTGGAAATGGCGGATGACATGCAGCACGTCGAATTGTTGGAAGCGCTCAAAGCTCACGCAGGGCCGGTTATTTTGTCGGGCTATGACAATGCGTTGTATGACTCCCACCTGCAGGGATGGAACAAACTGCAATGGAGCGCGCAGGCGGAGGGCGGCGCACCTCGGACGGAAACCGTGTGGTGTAATTTTGAGACAAAATTTTGACAGAGAGAGAAACAGGAGAACGACATGAAAACCATTGCGATCATGAACAACAAGGGCGGTGTGGGCAAGACCGTCACCGCCATCAACCTCGCCGACATCCTCGTCGCGGACTACGCGCAGCGCGTGGTGCTGGTGGACTGTGACGGGCAGGCGAACCTGACGCGCTTTTTCCTGCCGGGGGCGGACAAGCTGGAGCTCACCACCACGGCGGATGTGCTGCGGGGCGACTGCGAGCCGCTGTGGAGCGACAACCTCGTGCCCATCCGTCCCGGGCTCGACCTGCTGCCGAGCAGCTCCGACCTCTACGAGCTCGACCTGCAGGCGATCAAGGACGGCGTGAGCGCGCCGGAGCGACTGCGCCACTTCGCCGAGGCCGCGGCTGCGGACAGCGAGGTGGACTGGATGATCTTCGACTGCCCGCCCGGCTACACGCTCGCGAGCGTCGCGGCGCTGCTGAGCGTGCGTGAGGTGATGATCCCCGCGCTCGCCGACAAGTTCTCGCTCGACGGCGTGTTTGCCGTGACCGCGCAGCTGCGCGGCCTGAGCGCGGCCTGTCCGGGGCTGCGGTCCCGCGTGCTGCTGACGCAGACGCGCAGCGCGGAGGTGGTGGGCGAGTGCGAGCGGCTGCTTCGGTCGCAGCGCGTGCCGCTGTACCGCACGAAGATCCGGCGCACGGACAAGGTGCCGGAGAGCACGGTGACGCTCTCGCCGATGCGGGAGTACAGCCCGCGCAGCAGCGCGGCGGTCGATTACCGCTGCCTCGCCGGCGAGCTGATGGAGGAGGTTTAACAATGGCGGGCAAAAAGTTTGACATCACGAAATTCGCGGCGACGCTGTCCGAGACCGTGCCCGAATCGGGCACACGGGAGCAGATCGAATACATCGACGAGGCGAAGCTCAGCGGCGACGGCGAAAACTTCTACAGCATGGAGGGCATTGAGGCCCTCGCGCAGAACATCGAACTGGTCGGATTACAGCAGCCACTGCGTGTTCGCCCTGACCCCGATGACGAGGGCGGCTACATCGTGGTCAGCGGTCACCGGCGCCTGACCGCCATCCGCACGATCTGCAAGGCGGACGAGCCGGAGCGCTGGCGGACCGTGCCGTGCATCGTGGAACGCGGCGAGCTGTCCCCCGCGATGCGGGAGCTGCGGCTAATCTACGCCAACAGCGACACGCGCCGGATGAGCAACGCGGACCTCAGCGCGCAGGCCGAGCGCGTGGAGAAGCTTCTCTACCAGCTGCAGGAGGAGGGCGTGGAGTTCCCCGGCAGGATGCGCAACCATGTCGCCGAGGTCTGCCAGATCAGCCCGACGAAGGTCGGCAACCTGCAGGTCATTAAAAAGGGCCTCAAGGTGCCGGGCATTATCGCCCGGTGGGAGGCGGGCGAGCTGCCCGAGGCCGCGGCGCTCGAGATCGCCCGCATGGACGACGAAACGCAGTACCGGCTGCTCGACTGGGTCATTGACCACTGTCGCACATGGTCGATCAACAACGTGCGCGAGTTCTCGACCTGCTGGAACTTCTGCAAGCATAAGTGCCCCGATACCGGCGGCTTCTGTCCGAACGCCGCGCCGATGTATGCCGACCGTTATCGCTACGGCGAGTGGCGCTGTGGCGGCTGCTGCCGCGAATGTCTCAGCCGCGACACCTGCTCTATCGCCTGCCGCTTTGTGGTCGCCGAACGGCCGCCAAAGGAGCCGGAGCCTTCCGTGCCCCGAAATCCGGCAGCCGACGACCCTCGGCTCAAGAACATGACGCCGAAATTCTGCGAGCGCGTCAAGGCACTGCGCGAGGCGACCGGACTGACGCGCAAGGAGTTCGCCGAGAGTATCGGCGAGTACCCCGGCACCTACAGCGCGTGGGAAAACAACAGCCTTGCCGGTGCGGGCTCGCTGCCCAAGCTGGCGCTGACGCTCGGCACGACGATGGACTACCTTTGCGGTCTGACGGACGATCCTGCGCCGAAGCCTCCCACCTTGTTCAGCGTGGACCTCTGCTCGCCGGTCTGGCTGCCGCTCGACGCGGAGCATTGGCCGGCCGAGGGCGCGCTGGTCGTGCTCAGCTATGAAACCGGCCTCGGTGGCAGCAGCTACCTCGTGGCCCGCTGCGCCGGCGGCGCGGATGATGAGTACCCGTTTATCTCGACAGACGCGGGGACCACGGTCGACGACATCGTCGAGTGCCGCTGCGACCGCTGGATGCCGCTTGCCGAGTGCGAGCGCGGCAAGGAGGTCTCATGAAAAACGCTTACGCAAAGGAGCAGGCGGAGCTGCGGCGGCAGCTGCTCAACTACGGGGCGCTGGTCGGCCAGCAATTCAACGTGGATATGATGTGCCTTGCCCTCAATGAGGAGGGCTTCGGACACGACCGGATCATGCGCATCATCCACCGCGCGGAGAAGCACGGCGAGTATTTTCACGAGTGCCTCGCCTACGGCGTGGAGAGCGACGCGCGGTTCGAGCAGCTCGACCAGCGGCTCCGGTACATCTGCCGCGACCACCCGGAGGACTTCGTGCCGCGTGAGGAGCGCTACCCCAACGTCAAGGTGCCCGGCATGGGCAAAAAATTCAAAGCGGAACCGATAGGAGGATGAACATGAAAAAACGAAGAGATCGTCAGAGCGCTGCGGTGCATTTCCCTCGCAGGCGGAGAGAATGCCTGCGAGCATTGCCCGTACTGGAAGGACGTGGAAGTCCCGAAAGAATTACGGCCCATATACGGAGGAGCCGACACGATGCATTCATGCGATATTGACCGCGTCGGACTGGACGGCGCGGATTTGATCGAGCGCCTGACCGACCGCTGCGCTCGCTACGCCGAGGAGATCGCCGTGGCGCAGGAGCGGACACGGTGGATTCCCGTGACGGAGCGCCTGCCGGAGATCTCTAACTCGTGGGGAGTATCGGATATTGTCTTGTGCATCATTAGCGATCCTTCCGGATACCCACCGCCGAATCCGGGATTGTGTGTATATTTGGAGGACGGAAGATGGACGTGCCACGGGCAGATTGTGCGGGTCACGCACTGGATGCCGCTGCCGGCGCCGCTGGAGGAGGAAAGGTAAATGAAAAGACTAACAACTAATTGCCCTGATAACAACCTTGATGCCGCCCTGAATCTGTTTTACATCAAAGACTTCGAGACATGGGTGCGTGGCGGAGGTGATGGCCCGGACTACCCGGACATCCGGCTCTACGATTTCATCCGCAAAGCCTCAAAGATTTTACTGCCGGACTTGGACTTCCCAATGGATGATGATGGCGTAGACTATGCGATGGGTGAGCTTTTGTTGGACGGCCCTGATGAGCCGACAGGCCTGCTTGCCCTGCTTTATACCGCAGCATGGTCATACGCAGAACTGCGTGGCAGGCTCATGCAATACGAGGACACGGGCAAGACACCGGTGGAAGTGTCCACGCTGGTTAAAGATTGGAACGACCTTTGCGCTATCGTCGTAGAGTGCGGTGGCGTTAGCCGAGTAAGGGCACTGGCCGAGGCCGACAGAGCCGGTCGGCTGGTGGTGCTGCCGTGCAGAATCGGCGCAACTGTATATGTCCTTATCCAAGATAGCGCAATTTTCTACCCGGAGACAAACGGCTGGTATATCGTGGAGGAGACAATCGACGCAATTGCGCAGAACGGGTTTTATCTTGGCGATCCAGAAGACGGCGACTTTAGACCAAACGATGCAATCGGCGAGACTGTGTTCCTGACCAGCAAAGAGGCTGAGAAAGCATTGGAGGCGATGAAGGATGACTAACATGGAACGCAAAACATTCTGCGCGGCGCTCAGCCGCTACGGCGCGCAGGCGCAGATCACGATGGTCTTTGAGGAGATGGCCGAGCTGCAGGACGTGCTGTGCAAATTCCTGCGTGGGCGTGTGGACGGCGACACGCTCGCCAACATTGCCGAGGAGCTCGCCGACGTCGGGATCATGCTCGACCAGATGGCAATCGAGTTTGAGGTCGAGGACGCGGTGGCGGAGCAGCGGGCACACAAGGTCCAGCGGCTGCGGGAAAGGATGGAGAATGATGCCTGATTGTAAAGCGTGCGGGTCGTGGTTTGCGGCAGTAAATAAACGTGAGTCCCTATGCCCGATCTGCGAAATGGCATTGGCACGGTTGGCTGGCTATGCTGCGCCGGTGGTGCATGGGTGCTTCGAGCCGTGTTTTGACGAGAACGGTAATTGGCGGC
>ERZ1034928.363-NODE-363-length-23066-cov-9.009126_pt1 | contig 23066 bp, 30 predicted proteins | sample MGYA00520627_ERZ1034928 | MGnify/ENA primary metagenome ERZ1034928 (study PRJEB33766, sample SAMN09781755) | gut metagenome | biome: gut microbiome | host: Homo sapiens | place: Madagascar | study: EMG produced TPA metagenomics assembly of the PRJNA485056 data set... | reverse complement strand
TCACACATTTCGTTTTTAATGTAGTAATATGTTATTAAGCCGAAAAGGCAAAAGACCTTTCCGGAACTTCATAACTCATGGGCACTCGAAAGGGTGCCTACTCCCCAATAAAAGAGGATTAATAGGCACTGTGCATAAGCATGGTGCTTTTTTCGTGGAGAATAATAAGTAGAGAGGAAATAGGTTGAGTTACAAATCACAGAGAAATTATGAAAATGCACAGCGGATGCTATTTGATGGAATCGGGCAGTATGCGATACCAGAGATAGAACCTACACAATTTGAGAATGCAGAGTTTATTGGATTTAATTATGCTAAGAGTGCGAAGAATCCAGAGAGCAAGGCAGTATATTTCTTTCTGGACGATTACCAATTTACCAGAGTATGGACAGATCCGGATAGATATATTTCAATGCTACAACGGTTCAAGTATGTGTTGACACCGGATTTTAGTTTGTATACAGATTTTCCGAAGCCGTTGCAGATATATAACCACTATCGTAAACATTGGCTAGGAGCATATTGGCAAATGCATGGTATCAATGTTATTCCTACGATTTGCTGGAGTAATCAGGAATCGTTCGAATGGTGCTTTGATGGAGAACCTACACATAGCGTTGTAGCAATTTCATCTGTTGGAACACAAAATGGAACAGAAAAGAAGCAATGTTTTCTTGATGGATATTTTGAGATGATAAAGAGATTAGAACCTACACAGATTATCTTTTATGGCAGAGTGCCAGACGAGTGTAAGGGGAATATCGTACATATTAAGCAGTTTACGGAGAAATGGAACAAAGCGGAGGTGGCGCAGTGGTAGTGAATTTACAGTTTTTTGGTGGACGTGGCACAACAAGTGGATTAAATACAATTAGGCAGATTACAGTCAACATGGATGGAAGCAAAGCCACATACCGCAGTGAAAAGGGAAAGACATGGCGAATTGAAAATGGTAATGTGAAAGATGCAGTTCCAATGACGTTAAAGGAAATTGAGGATAGAGCCAAGAAAGCAGGATATTCCGTGAAAACTTACACTAATAAAGAATATGAACAATATGAGAAGGAGTACCGGAAAGACAGGGAAGAAACAAGCAAACAATTAGATAGGATTTGGTATGAAGCAGGTCCGAGACCAAGAAAAGGATGGAAAGGTCATTGATTTATACGATAAGAATAAGAGGATAGAAAATGGGCGGCAGAGGAGCAAGTAGCGGATTAAGTGATAAGGGAAACAAATATGGTTCTCAATTTCATTCCATAATGGATACAAATGGAAAACCATTAGTATCTGGAAATATAAAATTTATTGAATCTAACTCAAGAGATTCAGAAAGCTTATTTGAAACCATGACGAAAGGCAGAGTTTATGCGGTAGTTGGTGGTAATGATTTACTGGAGGTGGTTTATTTTGATAAGGATAATAAACATACAAAAGAAATAAATGTAGGTCATAAACATGCAAACTTAGACCCTCATGTCCATCATGGGTATTACCACAATGAAAGAGATGGTACAAAAGGGGCTACAAAGTTAAATACAAACGAAAAGAAAATGTTAGAAAAAATTAAAAAGGTATGGTATGATTACCTTGGTAGAAGATAGTTTAGGCTGGCAGAACAGGTTGATAGACAAGGCATCGGTTCAATTCCGGTTGACTACCAAGAGGATGTACCATAACGGTATGTCCTTTTTATTTTGCATTAGGAGGTGGCTGAATGAAGCAGAGTAAAGCGGTCGGAAGGCCGCCAAAGTATAAGACTAAAGAAGAAATACAGAGGAAGATAGATGATTATTTCGAAGAATGCAATGGAGAAGTTCTCCGGGGTGAGGATGGAAAAATTGTATACAATAAATGGGGAAATCCAGTGATTATAAATGTGCATCCACCAACAATAACTGGATTAGCATTAGCACTTGGTTTTACCAGCAGACAGGCATTGTTGAACTATCAGGCAAAGGCTGAGTTCGTTGACACGATTACGCGCGCGAAGTCCAGAGTAGAAGCATATACAGAGGAACGATTATTTGATAGAGATGGCAGCAATGGAGCGCAATTTAGTTTGCGTAACAATTTCCGGGGATGGAATGATAAAGTCCAGACAGAGCTTGAAGTGGAAGAACAGAAAGCACGGATAGAGCAAATCAAAGCACAGACAGAAGTGCTAAAACTTAAGACTCAGGGTGAGGAAGAAGATGATACCGTAGATGATGGATTCATAGCAGCATTAAATGGAACTGCAGCAGAGGATTGGAAAGATGAAGAAGAGTAGACAGATTTTTCATTTCAAGCCATTTTCCCAAAAGCAGCGTAAGGTTTTGAACTGGTGGTGTGATGATTCGCCGGTAAAGGATAAAGATGGAATCATAGCAGACGGAGCAATCCGTTCCGGTAAAACGGTCTGTATGTCATTATCCTTTGTATTGTGGGCAATGACTACTTTTAATGGCCAGAATTTCGGAATGTGCGGAAAGACAATCGGTTCATTCCGGAGAAATGTATTATTCTGGCTGAAACTGATGCTAAGAAGCCGGGGTTATAAGGTAGTAGACCATAGAGCTGATAATCTGATTGTTATTTCAAAGGGAGATGTAGTTAATAATTTCTACATATTCGGTGGAAAAGATGAAAGTTCACAGGACCTTGTGCAAGGTATCACATTAGCCGGAGTCTTTTTTGATGAAGTAGCACTGATGCCGGAATCATTTGTGAACCAGGCAACCGGACGTTGTTCTGTGGATGGTTCTAAGTATTGGTTCAACTGCAATCCGGATGGACCATATCATTGGTTCAAGGTAAATTGGATTGATAAAATAAAGGAAAAGAATCTGTTGTATCTTCATTTTACAATGGATGATAACCTCTCTCTTACTGAAAAGATAAAAGAGAGATACCGCAGCATGTATACTGGAGTATTCTTCCGAAGATATATATTAGGCCTGTGGGCAATGGCAGAGGGTATTATTTATGATATGTTCAATGCTGATGATCATGTGACCAAGGAAGAGCAGGAATTATATCCTACCGGAAAATATATCAGTATTGACTATGGAACCCAGAATGCAACAGTATTCCTGATGTGGGAAAAATCATTAAGTGGCAAATGGTGCTGCACAAAAGAATATTATTATTCTGGAAGGGATAAGGGAAAGCAGAAAACAGATGCAGAATATGCAAAGGACTTAAAAGAATTTGTTGGAGATAAAAAAATAAGGGCAGTAATTGTAGACCCGTCCGCCGCTTCTTTTATAGCGGAATTACGGAAGAAAGGGTTTACAGTAATAAAAGCAAAAAATGATGTGGCAGATGGAATCCGTCTAGTTGGGACATTACTCAATCAGAAACGGATTCTTTTTTATGTGTGTTGCAAGAATACGCTTAAGGAATTTGCTTCTTATATATGGGATGCAAAAGCGGCAGACCGTGGGGAAGACAGACCAGTAAAACAGTATGACCATGCGATGGATGCGGTACGTTATTTTTGTAGCACTGTGCTTGGTAATCAGGTAGCGAGAATAAAAAGTAAGCAGCAACTTGGATTTGGATAGGAGGTTAAAAGGTGTTTGTATTTACATATCCGGCAGAAAAGTATAATGAGCTTAATATAAGAAAAACAGATATATTACATTTAATTAATAAGCACATCACAGTAGCATCTGCATTGAAAAAGAAAATGGATTACTACGAGGGTGAACAGGCAATCCTTGAACGCAAGAAAGAGGACGGTGCACCAAATAATAAACTGGTATGTAATCATGCGAAAGATATTTCTGATACAGCAACAAGTTATTTTATCGGTGAGCCAGTTACATATAAGTCAGATGATGATATATCAGATTTGTTAAAAGCACTGGAGAATGCCGGGGCAGATGAAGCAGATGGTGATAATGGTCTTGATTTATCCATTTATGGACTGGCATTTGAGTATATGTATGCCAAAGAGGGACAGACTGAGCTTGTATGTAAGAACCTTTCACCGCTTAGAACATTTATGGTATATGACGATACCATTGAACAGAATGAATTATTTGCAGTTTATTATTATCAGAAAAAGGATGACACGGATACCTTTCCAATAAAGTATATTGCAACGGTGCTTACACAGAACTATAAGTATGTGCTTAACATACAGGATAATAATGAATTGCAGGAAACAACGGAGGAACCACAGCCACATTATATGGGTGATGTGCCAATTATTGCATATCAGAATAATAAGCTTGGAATTGGGGATTTTGAGTTACAGATTCCGCTTATAGATGCATATAATGCAATCATGTCTGACCGGGTAAATGATAAGGAGCAGTTTGTAGATTCTATTCTGGCAATATACGGAGCACTGCTTTCTGACGAGATAGAGGATGAAGGAGAAGGCACCGGAACACAGAAAGCAATGAAGAAACTGAAAAGGGAGAAGCTGTTAGAACTTCCGGACGATTCAAAAGCGGAATATCTTACACATACCTTTGATGAAGCGGGAGTGGAAATCTTACGAAAAGCTATTGAGCAGGATATTCATAAATTCAGTCATATCCCTTGTATGACAGACGAATCCTTTGGAGGAAATGTATCTGGTGTTGCAATGGAATTCAAATTGCTTGGAATGGAGAATATCACCAAAATAAAGACCAGATATTATAAAAAAGGTCTTCGTAAGAGATTAAGGATATTCGCACATTGGCTGTCTGTTAAAGGAAAAAATGTTGATATATCCGGTATTAAGACTATATTTACCAGATGTATGCCAAAGAATCTGTTGGAAATTTCACAGTGGGTTAGCAATCTTTGGGGTAAGGTCAGCCGGAAAACATTACTTTCTCAGATTCCTTTTGTAGATGATGTGGAAGCAGAACTTACGGCAGTTAATGAAGAGGAGGACGAAGCTATCGAGAAGCAGAAAAAATTATTTGATAATCATCCAAATGATAAATTAGAGGAAGATGCGGATGGCGAAGCTTGATTACTGGGAACGCAGAGAAGCACAGGATATGTATAATTACATGGAAAGTGCAGAGAAAAAGGCAGATGAAATAGCACAGCTATATTTGAAAGCATCCCGGTATATTTCTACGCAGGCAGATCAGATATTTGATAAATATAAAGGCAAATATGGTCTGTCTGAAAGCGAAGCACGCAGACTGTTGAATGAATTAAAGGATAAGACCTCACTGGACGAACTTCTGCAGAAGCTTAGAGATGGAGATTCTAATGACAGCCGTAAAGAGTTGAAAAAACAGCTAGAATCGGCTGCATACCAGGCAAGGCTGGAAAGATTACGGCAGTTACAGAATCAATTGGATTTTGTAATGATGAGAGTTTATAAGCAGGAGTTGCAGCGTAACCGTAGTTTTTATACTGATTTTGCCAATGAAGCCTACTATCGTGAAATGTATAATATCCAGCAGAGAGCCGGTGCAGCATTTTCATTTGCCCATATATCCAAGGATACAATTGAAGAGGTAATAAATAGTCGGTGGTCTGGTGAAAATTATTCCTCCAGAATATGGAAGAATACAAAAGCATTAGCACAGGAATTAAAGGAACAGTTACTGCTTGAACTGGTTACCGGTAAAACACACCGGGAGATATCCAATGAGATTGCAAATAAGTATGCAGCAGGTGCCAGCAGAGCCAGACGGTTAATAAGAACAGAGAGTAATTATCTCGCCGGAGAAATGAGTTTTAAAGCATATGCGGCAGCAGGCATAGAAAAGTATATGTATTTGGCAGTGCTGGATTTAAAGACTTGTACCACTTGTTGCAGAACACTGGATGGAAAGATATTTTATACAAAGGATAAAAAGGTTGGTGTCAACTGCCATCCAATGCATCCGTGGTGCCGGTGTACGGAAATAGCTGTTCTGGATGAAGAGTGGCTAAAGGATATGACCAGAAAAGCATTAGATCCTAAGACGCATAAGAAGATAGATGTACCGTTAACCATGAGTTATGCTCAATGGTATCAGAAATATGTGGAAGGGAACCAGGATGCCAAGCTGGAAGAAAAGAGAATCCGAAATATAACATCAGATAGGATTCAGTATAAAAAATATCAGGAGATTCTTGGCGAAGAAGTGCCGGAAACGCTGGAAAAATTCCAAAAAATGAAGTATAATAATACTGGAAATTGGGAACTGTTTAGAACGTATACTCGCTCCGTGAAGAATGGAATGATATCACCACTATCTGGATTTACTAATTATCAAAAGATATATGGTGATATTGAAAAAAATGTTATTGGAATAAAGACTTCTGAGGGAATAGAAGTAAAGGGACAGAGTAAACATTTCATGGAGAGAGTGATTGGAACCATGAAAGACCCCAAAACAGGAAAACCACGTTCTGGAGTTACTATTGAAGGAATAAAAGATGCATTGGAGAAACCATTAAAAGTGATGCCTGTGAGAACATCAGTTAATGGTGATAAAAGCCAAAAATATATTGGAAAAGGTGGAACAGTTACAATAAATCCAGATAGTGGTTTATTGATTCAATGTAATCCGACAGATGTAGATTACATAAGGAGAATAGAGAATGCGAAAATTTAAACTTACAAATGAACAAATCGAATTTCTTAAAGAAATGTATCCTGATAATGAACTTGTCCAGCGAGTATTGAATAGTGGGGAAAATGGAGTTTTTGAAATTGATGTAGATACTAAAATTGATTTTATGGATTATATAGAAGATGAATCCGTATATTGGATGGATAAACACCAGGAGGGAACATCAAAAACTCATATGTTGGAATCCATACGGGATGATATATATTATCAGACCAATTAGTTATCAGAAGTAGTAAATATTATAAAATGAATAATTATAGATACCACTGGCCTTTAGACCGGTGGTATTTTTATACCAATTTCTAGGAGGTGAAAACATGAAAATCAAAGTAACAAAGCGGTATGTGGATAAGTACACAAAGAAAATTGTAGAAGAGGGTACAGAAACAGAAATGACCGCAGAACGTGGCAAGGAATTGATAAAAGAAGGTGTTGCCAAAGAAGTAAAAGTAACAGGAAAAGAAGCATAGAAGGGCGGTGATTCCTTATATCTCCCAGCTATGGGTTAAATAGTGATAAGCACGCAGATTGTATTCTGGGTGTTATTTTTATGCCTTTTTTCCGCAGGCATTAAAGAACGGTAGAACAATGTGGTATGCAACGGACTGGGGAAAAGACCGGCTCGGGGCAGGAAGGAGAAAATATGAAGAATAAAGAAGTAAAGGCATTGAGAATGCCACTGAAATTACAGTTTTTTGCAACCGGAGACGGTGACGGCACTGGAGATGGTGACGGTTCCGGGGATGGAGCAGGAGACGGAGATGGCACAGGTGAAGGTTCAAAGGGTGAACCACCAAAGACCTTTGATGATTTCTTGAAAACAGGAGATTTCCAGTCAGAATTCGACCGGAGAGTGCAGCAGTCAATTACAACAGCACTTAAGAATCAGAAAGAAAAGTATGATGCTTTAATGGATGACCGGTTATCAGAAGCAGAGAAACTTGCCAAGATGACAAAGGATGAAAAACAGGAATACCTCAATAAAAAGCATGAAAAGGAGTTATCTGACAGAGAAGCCGCTATTACCAGAAGAGAACTTATGGCAGAAGCGAAAAATACTCTTGCAGAGAAAAAACTTCCGGTAACATTGGCAGACGTGCTGGTGTATACAGATGCAGATTCCTGCAATAAATCCATTGAAGCAGTAGAGAAAGCCTTTACAGAAGCGGTAGCCGCTGCCGTAGAAGAAAAGCTGAAAGGCGGAAAGCCAATGAAAAACGGTGATTCCAATGTAACAGAGTTGGACAAAATCGTTAGTATGATGAGCGAATAGGAAGGAGATTTTAGAAGATGGCAATTAACACATTAGCAACAGCAACAAATTTTCAGAAAGCATTGGACATGTTAGCAGTTCGTGAAGCTGTAACCGGCTGGATGGAAGCAAATGCCGGTCAGGTAAAATATACCGGTGGTGCAGAAGTAAAAATTCCGAAAATGTCGGTACAGGGTCTTGGAGATTATGACAGAGATAACGGATATCTCATGGGTTCCGCTACTTTGGAATATGAAACTAAGAAAATGACTCAGGATAGAGGTCGTAAGTTCCAGTTAGATTCTATGGATGTTGATGAGACTAACTTTGTAACAACTGCATCCTCCGTTATGGGAGAGTTCCAGAGAACAAAAGTTATTCCGGAGATTGATGCATACCGTCTTTCCAAGATTGCAACAGAAGCAATCAATGCAAATGTGGCAGGTATGGTTCAGTATGGATACACACCGGGAGCAGCTAATACAAGTGCACTCCGTAAAGTAAAGGAAGGTATTGCTGCAATCAGAGACCTTGGTTATGGCGGACCATTAGTAGTTCATGCTACAGACAGCTTTATTTTGGAGTTAGAGTTAGAACTTGCAAATAAGATTTCTACAGTAAACTTCAAAAAGGGCGGTATTATTACTAAAGTTCCGGCGGTTGATGAAGTACCAATTATTCCAACCCCGGCAAATCGTCTGGTAACAGCAATTAAGCTGAATGACGGAAAAACGAGCGGTCAGGAAAAAGGTGGATTTGAAAAGGGTGCAACTGCAAAGGATATCAACTTTGAAATTATGCCACTTAAAACACCGGTAGCAATTTCCAAGCAGGATAAGATGAGAATCTTTGACCCGAATACAAATCAGAAAGCAGATGCATGGGCAATGGATTACAGACGTTTCCATGATTTATGGATTTTGGAAAATAAGGTTAATTCCATTTATGTAAGCATTAAGGATTCAGAATAACAGGAGGTAGTACATGAGAGTTAAGACTGACAATGTTGAGAGAGTTGTTTCGGATGAATACGGCAGAGAACTTGTGGCAAGTAAAAAAGCCGTAGAAGTGCCGGAAAAAGAGGTAGAGACCAATTCCCTGGAAAAGCTGAAAGTAGATGAATTAAAGGCACTGGCATCTGAAAAGGGAATTGAAGGAGCTGAGACTATGAAAAAATCTGAGCTTCTGGATATCTTAAAGGATGTGGTCTAGGTGACAGATATTGAAAAATTAAAAAAGCTTACCGGAGAGAGTGACGAAGAGTTGCTCTCTCTTTTGCTGGAAGAAGCAGAAGCTTTTGTACTGTCATATACAAATAGGACACATATTGTAAGTGGTCTGGATAAAGCAGTAAGGGATTTAGCAGTAATTGCTTTGAACCGGATGGGAACCGAAGGAGAGACCGGGCGAAGTGAGGGGGGAGAGACCTATAGTTTTGACAATGCCCCCAAGCAGGTTTACACCCTGATGAACCGATACAGATTAGCGAGGTGTGGCGGACATGCGTATGAAGCGAAGCAGAATACAGAAGTATCACCATAGAAGTAAGGAAACAGGAAAAGATGCCGAAGGTGGTATTTTTACACAATATCAGGAAGCAGTATCTTTTGATGGTGAGATATGGCCGGCATCCGGTGAAGTGCAGGCTAAGTTATATGGAGAAAAACTATCATATATCCGTAATGTTCGGATAGAGGGCAGATATGTCATTACTACAGACAGAGCCGGAGTTGTTCATTATGTGTATCCGGATGGACTGGATATAGTGGAATCTGATGGATTATGTCTGTATGTGGATGGCACTGCAGAACCGGATTATAAGGTTATTGCAATTAAGCCATACCGGAATCTTACACTGGAGGCTATGAAGATATGATAGATGGTCTGGATAAGCTGCTGAAACGAATTGAACGGTATGAAAATGTAAGTACCGTTCAAGGTGTAAGAAAAGGAATTGCACTGGTTCAAGCGCAGGCAAGAGCAGGATGCGTCAGTGAGACTGGAGAATTGAGAAATTCTATTCACGTCAGTGATGAAGTGATTGGAAAAAATAAAGTGGTTGGAACCTGCTTTACAAACAAATCCTATGCGTCTTATGTAGAATTTGGCACGGGTCCCAAAGGGCAGGCGAATCATGCCGGAATATCACCTAATGTACCGGTTGCCTATAGCCAGTCACCGTGGTGGATACATGAGAGCCAGATTGATAAAGGTCTGGCAGAAAAGTATCACTGGTTTTACATAGACACCAAGGACGGACGTTTCTATCAGTGTAATGGACAGCCAGCAAGACCATTTATGTATCCGGCATTGAAAAATAATGAAGAGAAGATAACCAGGTTGATTGCAAATGACATTAAGGAGCAGCTGAAATGAAAAATGTGAAAGACATTGTATATGGAGCAATTAGTGGTGTAGTGGAAAATACCACGGATTCGTATCCGAGTAACTTTGAAAATCTCCCGGCAGTTCAGTATATCGAGGATGAGAACAGCGTATATGAGAGAACCGGCAATAAAGAAGATAAAGCTTATGTCAGATATATTGTGGATATCTGGGACAGAAAAAGCACATCCCAGACCACATTGGAAATTGATAAAGCTATTTCTGCTATCGGTCTTGTGCGTACATCCTGCAAAGATGTACCGGAACAGGGTGGATTGAAACATAAACACATGGTATACGAAGGAATTATTGATATGGATTCTGAAATCGTATACTGGGACAAATAAGAAGGAGGAAGAAAGCATGTTAGCAAATGGAGCAAAGTTAGAGTATAAGAAGGGCGAACAGTGGGTAGACTGCCCGGGCTTAAAGGAAATTCCGGATATTGGAAATGAACCGGAAAAGGTAGATAATACCTGCCTTACCGATAAACACAAAGTAAACGAAAATGGTATCGGTGATTTAGGGGATATGACCTATAAATTCAAATATGATAACAGCAAGGCAGACTGCCCTTACCGTGTGTTCCGTGATAAGAAACCGGATGAAGTTACCGAATTCAGAGAAACACTTGCAGATGGTTCTGTTACCGAATATTCTGCACAGACATCTGTAAAGCGTACCGGCGGAGCAGTAAACGGAGTAATCGAGTTTGAATTAACAATGGCAGTACAGAGTGATTTCACTTATACTGACCCAGCCTAAGAGAAGGAGGATAAAAATCAATGGACGGATTAGATGAAATGTTACAGACAGAAGATAAAGAGAAAAAGGTAGTTGCAATGAATCAGAAAGAGGAACAGCCAAAGCGTAAGCAGTTCCATTTCTGGAGTGTGGCAGGAGTAGACCATAAGTTGAAGCTGACCACTTCCATGATTACCAAATTGGAAAGTAAGTACAAGACCAATGTTATTAATCTGGTCATGAACGAAGGGGTACCGCCACTTTCTGTAATGCTTACCATTGTGCAGGCAGCACTTATTCCGTGGGAGCATGGAACCAGTTATAAGGATGTAGAGAAGTTATTTGATTTATGGCTGGAGCAGGATGGTGGAGACCAGCAGAGTTTCTTTAAAGAGGTAATTGTTCCACTGATGGCGGTATCCGGTTTTTTTACGGAGAAACAGACAGCGGAGATTCTCGAGAGTCTGGAGGAGAGAGCCAGTCAGATTTAATATCCGATTACATTGATTTATTATATCCAAGAGCATTAGACAGCGGAATCTCAGTCGGGAAGTTTTGGAATTCTTCTCTGACTGAGATTTTGGATATGATAGACAGCTATGACCGGAGAAAAAAGTCAGAAATTAATCTCATGTTTATGCAGGCAGACTTAATTGCCAACAGGGTCGCGAAATGCTTTGACCCACAGAAGGTAAAAACTGTCATGCCGTGGGACTACTTCCCAGAAGTATTCGAAAAGGAAAGAAAAGAATACGAACAGCAGGAAGTTATAACTGTAAAAAATAGAAGACGTGCTGCAATGGATGAATATAACCGCAGGCGGCATATGCAGGCAGGAGGTGAGAATGAATGAGTGATGAATCCTTAGAAAAATTGAAGGTTGTAATTGAAGCCAGTGCAAATCCGTTCCGGGAAGAAATGAAGAAACTTCGGAAGGAAATGAATGATTCCAGTAAGGTTGTAGATGACCAGATGAAGAATATTAAAGCGGATATGGACAAAACAATGGAGCCTATCCGTAAAGTGCAGGCACAGATACGAAGAATTGGTGAAACCATGAAAAACGTGCTTGGAAAGAGTCTGCCGGGCAACCAGTTTAAGGATATGAGCAACAGCATTGAGAAGACTCAGAAGAAACTGGACAAGCTGATTGCAGCAAAGCATGAGCTGGAGGATTCCAGCAAGGATATGGAACTTACCAAAAGTTATCGGGAATTAGAATCTTCTGCAGCAAAGGCAGAGGAAAGACTTCTGAAATTAAAAGGTAATATTAGTGCATTAGAAAGTGCCGGTCTGGATATGGAGTATACAGATGATTTCAAGGAACTGATGAAGGTTACTGATGCGGCAGAAAAGAAACTGAATTCTTATATTGAACAGGAAGACAGGATGAAAGCCACAGGTACCGTAAATAAGAAGAGTAATAGCTGGAAGAATTTGCAGTACAATATTGAACAGGCTAGAAACACTTATAATGCATATAAGATGGATATGGCAAATGTTACACCATCTGAAAAGTATCAGAATACAGCATCATGGAAGAAATTACAGGCAGAAATCGAGCAGACCGAGAAAAAACTTGCGGAATATAAATCTGAGATGGAAAGCCTGTCGGAATCTGAAAAGGTGCAGCCTACCGATAAATGGCGGAAGGTTCAGAAAGAAATTTATGATACCAGAATCGAACTGGCTCAGATGAATGAAGAACAGCAGAAGTATGAGAAAAGCGTCAGAGTCAGCAGGGTTTCCAAAGTATTTAAGAATGTACTGAATACTTTTAAATCATTGGGGCAGTCCATTAAGAAAAGCGGTGGCTTATTTGCATCACTGATTCAGAAATTTAGAAATGGAATTCCTTGGTTAAATAAGACTAGAAATTCTATGCATGGTTTAGGCAATTCTGGTGGTAAGTTGGGCAATATATTTAGAACGCTTGGTATGACAGCAAGGTTTATGTTTGCCTGCTTTGCAATAACCGGAACTATTAATGGTGCAAAAGAGGGATTGAAGAATCTTGCACAGTACAGTGATATTACGAATGCTAGTATCTCAACTTTGTATAGTGACCTCATTACCTTAAAGAATGCTTTTGCAGTAGCGTTTGCGCCTATTTTGAATGTGGTAACTCCAATTCTGGATACCTTTATTACCTATTTAATAGATGCGGCAAATGCGGTGGCACAGTTCTTTTCAGCACTTACTGGAAGTCCAACCTGGACTAAGGCAACCAAAGTACAGAAGGACTATGCCGGCAGTCTGAATAATACTGCATCAGCAGCTGCAGCTGCCAAGAAGGAGTTGTATGGTTTTGATGAAATAACCAAGCAATCAGATGATAGTAGTTCCGGCAGTAGTGGAGCAGGTGGTTCTATTGGCAGTATGTTTGGAACGGAAGAGGTAAGCAATAAATTTTCCAATTTTGCACAGATGGTAAAGGATGCATGGAAAGATGCTGATTTTAGTGAAATAGGTGAGATTGTCGGTACTAAGATTCGTGATGGACTGGATAGTATTAATTGGGATGCAATCCAGGAGACCTGCAACAAAATAGCAAAGAGTATTGCAACCTTTATTAATGGATTTATTGGTACGGAAGGTCTTGCTGAGAGTATTGGAAGTACAATTGGAAATGCTATTAATACAGGTGTAGGAATGGCACACACCTTCTTTTCTACTACAAATTTTGTTGGCTTGGGCGAATTTATAGCCACGACAGCCAATACAGCCATTATGGATACCACAGACTGGGGATTGATTGGCGAAACTGTAGCAGAGGGATTAAAGTCCGGTATAGAAACCTGGTATGGATTTGTAACAACCTTTAATTTTGAAGGGTTAGGAGAAAAAATCGGTGACTCCATAAAACGTTTCTTTAGAGAGATGGGTGAAGTTAACGAGGAAACGGGCCTGACAGGTTGGAAAGAACTTGGAGTTTCTATAGGAACAACCATTTCTGGATTTGCAGATACGATTGTAACAGCCTTTGAGGATGGTGTTAACTGGGAAGAAATAAAGAGTGCTATAAGTGAGTTACTCTCAGGTATATTTGATAATCTGGATGTGAATGTTGGAAAGTTAATCATAACCATTGCTGGATTTTCCATTTTGAAAGGTGGATTAGTACTTACAAAAGAAATTATAAAGAATGCAATTTTAGCAAAAATTACAGGCTCAGTAGGTGCAGCAGCTTCTGGATTACCATTAATTACCATAGCAGCAATTTTAGGCATTACACTAACAGCTATATGGTGGATGGACGAATATGGCCATCCAATATTAAATGATATTGGGCAGTGGTTGTCTGAAAAAATAACTGGGGAAGCCGTTGATAAGGATGCCTATAATAAACTTACAGAAGGAACAGGCCTTAATTCAAATACAAAGTTTTCGGATTTCCTAAAGAATTTATCACAGTTATCCCTGCTTAGTGATGAGGATAGGAAACTTTTCAATAAGATTTCAGATAAATATCTTGGAGAGGGTAGATTTGACTGGAGTACATATCTTTCACTGCCTAAATCATGGGAACTTTGTAAAAAGAGATGGTCAGAGGCTATTTCGTGGTTTAAGGAAAATGTGATTGATAAGATACAAGGATTTTGGGATAAATTGAAAGCATTTTTTGGAACACCAAGTACTGTAAAGGATGGTGTTGGCGGTGGAAGTAAAGAGTTTAAAGTAAAAGATGAAATAAATAGCACAGGTGGTAAAATGGAAAAAGAATTATCTGTTAGAGTAAAATCTCGTACAACGGCAGATGAAATCTATAATCCATTACAGGCTTCATTTTCTAAGAAAGCTTTAACAACTGCAACAAAAACTACTTCTGGAGTAAAACTTCATGAGGAGGTGCAGGGCGGAATCACATCTGCAGGAGCATTTCATAATGCTGTAAAATCTACTACAACTGGAAATATGATTTTTGATTTTATTCAGTCTGATTTTATGAAAAATAAATTGCATACTGCTACAAAGTCAGATACCAATGGACGTTCTATATTTGGCTGGGTGCAGGGAGCATTCGGGCAGAGTATATTTCATACTGGGGCAAAATCAGATACCAGTGGTAGTATAATTCATCAGACAGTGCAGAATACTTTTGGGGCACAAAGCCTTAGCACATCGGCAACAGTAACCACTAGTGGAACAGATCTTAGAAATTCGTTGCAGGCATCTTTTGGTGGGAACCCATTAACTATCGGAGTATCATTGGTTAGAAATGGATGGAGTTCTCTTACAGATTGGGTTAACAGCTTCTTTGGAAGTGGGAATTCTGGAAGAGGAGCATCAATAACAAGAAGAGCAGATGGCGGACTTTTTTCTGGTGGGGTTTGGCATCCGGTTACTGCTTATGCAGGTGGTGGTTCACCTGCAAGTGGCCAGTTTTTTATGGCAAGAGAAGCTGGGCCGGAGTTAGTAGGAACAATTGGACGGCATACTGCTGTAATGAACAATAACCAGATAGTATCTTCTGTATCAGATGGTGTATATTCAGCAGTGTTATCTGCAATGTCTCAGACAGCACGAAGCAATAGCACACCAATGGAATTACACGTTTATGTAGGGGGAGAAAAAGTGACAGATTATGTCATTAAGGATATTAATGGTAGAACAGTTTCAACCGGAAAATGTCCAATTTTAACGTAATTTGGAGGGTAGCGTATGCTGCCCTCTTTTCAAACAATACACAAATGTGTATAATGAAAGTGATATGTAAAAGGAGGTGTGTTATGATATATTGTAGAAATTGTGGGAATCCGTGTAGAATTGGAACGGAACCGGTCGGAAGAGACCAGAATGGCTTGCCAGTATTTCATAGATTCTCATATTGTGATAGATGTAGATTGAAGGAAGATTTGGATATTAATACAGGAGAAAAGGGAGAAGTGTATTCCATTATTAGCTTTGTATTTGCAATAGTGGCTCTTGTTATAGTTAAGTTAATGCCTGTAATATCTGTAATTATCGGACTTGTAAGCTTTGTACTGGCAGTATTGGGAATGGAAGAAAAGTATAGAGTACTTGCTAAAGTGGCGATAGTTCTATTCCTTGTTACAATGCTTATATTTATGTTTGGTACAATAGGATGGTTAGGTTTACTATCCAAATAAATCAATTTATAAAATAGGAGGTATGAGTTATGGCTTTGATAGAGTGCCCTAAATGTGGAAGAAAAATAAGCAATCTGGCAGATAGATGTCCAAATTGCAAATATATACTTTATCATCCGGGAAAAAGATTAGAGATGGGTGATAATTTTAAACTTAAAGAGGTAAGAGAAAATGTAGTTTGTCCGGTATGTCGCACTTATTGTCGGATAGGTAGCGAGGAAGTGGGAGTCGACAGTGATGGAAATCCTGTTTTTCATAAATTTGCTTATTGTGACAGGTGTAGAAGAAAAACAGATTTAGACTTAATGCCTATAGTATCTAAGGATAAAATTAAAAAGAAAAAAGATTCAGTGTTAAGTATAATAGCATGTGTTTTTTCAGGAGTTGCATTTATTTTTCCAATGATTGCTATTGTGGGATGGATTTTAGCACTGACTGGTATAATTATAGGTGTTGTCGACTTGGGAACGAAAAAAGAGGGAGAAAGGCATCTAGGATCCTATTTTTCTATTGTTGTATTTGTAATATATAGTGTTATAGTTTTTAAACTGTTTTAGGAGGTGTGAGTTATGGCTTTAATAAATTGCCCGGAATGTGGAAGACAGGTAAGTACGCAGGCAGAGAAATGTCTAGGATGTGGCTTTCCAATAGGTAAATTAAATCAGCAGCCAAATTATTCTCAGATACAGAGACAATCAGTACAGATGCAAAAGTGTCCGCAATGCGGATCAGAGAATCCGCTAAGTCAGTTGATTTGTCCGAGATGTGGTGCAATGACACGATATGAAAAAAGAATTGATTACGAAAAAGCAGCACAGGATGTAAAAAAGGAAGAGGATAATAATAAAAGTAATGCAATTTTTGGTTTGATAATTTCTATTGTTGCAATGCTAGTATCTTTTATGGGGCTTTCTTTATATTCACTTATTTTGATACCATCATTTCTATTATCCATAAGTGGAATTAAATCGAAAAGTGGACGAGGAATGGCAATAGTAGGAACAGTATTTTCTGGAATCGCAGCTTTTTTAATGTTGGTATTTTCAATTGTATGGACGGTGAATATTAAATGATGATGAAATGTCCGGAATGTGGAAGAGATGTTAGTAGTCAGGCAAATAGTTGCCCCGGTTGTGGATTCCCGATTAGAAATTATGCGGAAAAATTTCCAAAACAGCAAAAGGAGAAAAGAGAAAAGCATACAGACCCAATAGCTAGTTTTGTATTTAGTTTGATAGCATTATTTTTTGTCGGGTCTAGTTCTATATTGGTGGCAATACCTATTGTAATTGCTTTTGTAATTGGAGTTATAGGATTAACGGAACGTGGAGCAGATGGATTTGCAATTACTGGAATAGTGATTAGTGTATTGGATGCTTTATTATTAATTGGAGTAATGGTGTTATAAAAAGGAGGTAGGGTTATGAATTTAATTATTTGCCCGGAATGTGGAAGTAGAATTAGTGACCAGGAAAAGGATTGTCCAGTTTGTGGATATCCACTAAACAAAAATGTCTATTATCAGTTTGCATCAATGCAGGATAATAGGGATATTAAAAAAGAAGAAGCAGCACAAAAGGAATTATCGAGTCTTTCGACAAGTGCATTGATACTTGGAATATTAGGAGTAGTCTTTAGTTTTGTAATTTTTGGAATAATTTTTGATATAATTGCGATAATTTTTGGGTGCATAGGAATTGCTAAAAAACGCAAAAATGGTTCGGCAATAGGTGGATTATGTACTGGAATTGCAGGAGTTCTTATAGTTATTATTTTATTGCTTGTCCCAAGTAGTACAACTGAAAATAAGACTAGCCCAGAAGAAAATAACAATTATGTATCTGAAAATAATACAGAAGATACAACGGTTACAGAGCCAGAAAAAGAATCAACTGAAACAGAGAGTGAAGTAAAGCCAGAAGATGTAGCCATAGAGGAACAGACACTATATGATAGTAATGGTGTTACTATAAAAGCAACAGGCCTAGAAAAAGATTATTTTGGATATACCATTAGTATATACATAGAGAATAATTCAGATTTGAATTTAGGCTTTAATGCTCATGCTTATGCTGTAAATGGAATGATGACAGGTGACAGCATTTATGCAATGGATTGTGATGTTGCTGCCGGCAAAAAGGCAAATACCAGTCTTGATATAGGTTCTTCTTTTATGAAGGAGAATGAGATAGAGGTAATTCGAAATATCCAAATACTGTTTTGGGCATATGATAATGATGCATCATATAAGGAATTCGATACCGGTCAGTTGACAATTTCCACCACGGCGGATGATGATAGTTACAATGTAGTTACCGGTCAGAATATTTATGATGATGGAAGTATCTCTGTAGACTATTTATATCGGGATGGAGATAAATTCTATTATTGCCTGACAAATAATACAGATAATTACTTTAATTTTGATGTAAATAATATATCTATTAATGATTACACAGTATCTGATATTGATTATGATTTATATGATGAAGTTATATTGAAAGGGTGCCAGAAGATATTTGTAATAAAGGTTGAGAATTCTTTTAAGAATTTGAATGGCATTACTGATGTATCTAAGATAGATTTTAACTTTGGAATAAGACCAGAGGGAAACTATTTCAAAGAATATGCCAGCGGCATGATAGAGCAGGAAATTCCTGCTGAATAATTATTGATAATGGAATAGGAAGAGAACAAAAAGCTGTTATTTATACTGAAAGGTATAGGTAGCAGCTTTTTCATATACAAAAAAACAGAAGGAAGGTGGCTAAGTGCTAAAGATTGATGGTGTGACCATGCCGGAACCCAAAGGAATAACATTTTCCAAGGAGAAGATATGGTCGAAGAATACCGGGAGAACAACGGATGCAACGATGGTGGGAGATATAATTGCAATTAAAACAAAGATGCAAATCTCCTTTGGGTGTTTGAGTGGTACTCAGGTATCGCAGTTGGATGAAGCATTGTCTAAATCATTTATTTCAGTATATTTTAAGGACCCACGGCAGAATGCTTATGTGGAAAAAACATTTTATTCCGGAACACCGAGTTATCCGGTCTATTCTTATGTAGATGGATTGCCGGAATATGTAGGAACAGCAGTAGATTTAATTGAACAGTAGGAGGATTATAAGATGAAAAACAGTGAAATTGTAGCAAATTATGTGGGATTAATTAATCTGGTGGAGAAGAAAGAGAAGTACCCGGTAAAGTTTTCATTTGCCATTACCAGAAATTTGAAAACTCTGGAAAGTCTGAATAAAGATTTTGAAACAGAAAGAAATAAGTTATTGGATATTTATAATGTAAAGGATGCAGATGGAGAGCCGGCATATAAAGAGACCGGAAAGATTGAAATTGCAGCAGGGCAGGATGGAAACTGGAAGAAAGATATGGAAGAACTTCTGGATATTGACGTGGATGTAAAGGTACATAAGGTTTCGCTGGCAGACATGGACGGTATTAATATTACTGCTGAAGATATGCTTGCCTGCTCTTTTATGATTACAGAGTGAGAACAGGAGGTGCCTTATGTATAAAGTAAGTGAGGCATTGGCGAATACGCTTGCAGGAAATAGCCGGTGTATGCGTGCAAAGTTAGTATGCGGCAGTGAGGTGATAGACAGCGGAATCCAGTCTATTAAGTTAGTGCAGCAGGCAAATGCAGATAATGAGACGGTAAGTATTGGTGGAGCAGTATCAGCTTATGCAGAAATCAGTATTTATAAGCCTTTAAGGTTGGTTACCAGAAAAGAATATACCTTGTATATTGGTGCAGTGCTTCCAGATGATACAGTAGAATACTGTAAAATGGGTCTGTTTACACCAAAGAAGCCACAGGAAGATGATGGATTGCTCACATTTAAAGCTTATGACCGTATGGTATCTAGACTGTGGAAATCATACTGGCCTACGATATCAAAATATCCGGCAGATGGTAAAGAAATACTTACTGATATTTCAAAGCAGTGTGGTATTGCAATTGCAAATCTGAGTAGCTTACCGGATGGAATAACAGTTGGCTGGGGCACAGCTTATAATGAAGATGGTTCTGTTATGAAAGTACCACCATTTACAGCTTGTACAATCCGAGAAGCATTATCCTATTTAGCGCAGATGTATGGAGCATTTGCCACCATTAACCGGGATGGTGAGATAGAATTTCGGTGGTATGCAGCAACTTCTTATGAAGTGCCTGCAAATCGTTCTTTTGATGATATTGTCTGTGCAGAACAGGTTTATAAGTTACAAGGTATTTCCTGTACTGTGAATGACAAGACGATTATGGCCGGAACGGTTTCTTCTATTCAAATAGAGAATAGCTACATGACACAGAATATATTAAATTCTGTATATAAGAAAATTGGTGGATTTTCATTTTTGCCAACTACATTTTCGTTTCTTGGTGACCCACGTTTGGATTTAGGGGATATTATTACTGTTTATCGTAGGGATGGCACTGCAATTAAGGTTCCTGTAATGAGCATTACATTTGATTTTGATGGCGGTCTTAGCACAGAGGTCGGCAGCTACGGCAGTGATGTTGAAGAGGGCGAAGACCAGGTAAAGGGTCCGACAACGAAAGCCTTAGAGCGTGTCTATACGGATTTATTCCTTGTGCGGCAGGTAGTTGCGGATAAGGTCAGTGTAAATTATTTGGAAGCAAATTATGCCACAATCACCGAACTGGATGCAGTCAGTGCCAGAATTGACAAGATAGTTACCTCAGAGGTTACAGTGGAATATCTGGAAGCCAATTATGCAAAAATGAAAGATGTAGAAGCTAATTTTGCTACGATTGACCTTGCCAATGTAAAGGATGCATCTATTAAAAGTGCTATGATTGATGCCGGAGCAGTAAAGACTGTGCAGATTGCAGATGGAAGTATTACGGATGCCAAGATTGTAGAATTGACAGCCAATAAGATAACTGCCGGCATATTATCAGTGGAGCGGCTGGAATTGGTAGGTTCTACGTCCTCTATTGTATATGCACTTAATAACTCCGGTGAGTTGGTGAGCGAGAATGTAAATACTTTAGATGGTGATGTGCTGACAGACCGGACAATAACTGCAGATAAGTTAGTTGCTAACAGCATTACCGCAAATGAGATTGCATCAAAGACCATAACAGCCAATGAAATATTGGCAAATACGATTACGTCAGCGGAATTGGCTGTCGGAAGTGTGACGGCGGATAAAATTTCAGTAGATACATTAGAATCTATTGTTGCAAAAATCGGTGGCTTCAATATTAACCAGACAGCACTTTATAATGGAACGGACAGTATGAAATCTACAACAAAAGGGATTTATATTGGAATAGATGGAATCAGACAGTATCGCAGTGATAGTGCTTATGCTACTTTACAGGACGGAAAATTGACAGCAGTTGGAGCAGACATAAAAGGAAATGTGTATCTTGACAATGGAGTGTATATGTATTTCCCAGAATCATTTGGATTGCATGGAAGCATAACTAAGGCAGGGTATTATAAGACAATTACAAATGATATGTATAGTGGTTCTTTATCCGTTGGATTTAAAGATGGATTTAATTTGAATTTATCAGCAGATGGAGAAGGTTTTTCTTTAAAAAGTGGTGATACTGTAGTATTAACTGGATTTTCGGATGCAATGGTAAGTACAGGAATAGATTGGCAAATGAAAGGAGTTTATGTAACCAGAGGTTTATATGTAGAAAAAAATATTGATGCTGCTAGTTCAATTACTGCAAAAAAGAATATAAAAGCTAGCGGAACAGTTACAGCAGGCTCATCACTAATTGCTCAATCAATGGAACTGTCATTTTCTACACCATTTATAGATTTTCATTATAATAAATCATCAGCAGATTTTACATCTCGTTTAATTGATTATGGTGGAAATTTTACTTCATATACAGATTCTGGTATTTTCCAGTTTTCTAATACAAAAGGAAATCAGACTGCAAGAATTCAATCAAATGGAACGTTTGGTGCAGCTGTCGGAGGAACTGCATTGGTAGGAAGTGCAATATATTGTCAATCAGATTGGGCGGGAAGTTCATATACGCCAGTTTATGGAGCATCATTCACGAATCCTTCCTCTAGACTGGTAAAGGAAAATATTATTAATATGTCGGAAGAGGAAGCAAAAAAGATATTATTACTTAATCCGGTAGATTTTGATTATATTAAGGAATTTGGCGGAGAGAAGAATCAGAGAGGACTAATTGCAGAGGATGTTCTGAATATCATACCATCCTGTGTTACCGTTCCGGAAGGGTATTCGGAATCAGATTTTGCACCGGAAAAGGGCATTATGAATAAGGTACTTGCAATTGATTACTCTAAGCTGATTCCATATTTAATAAAAATAGTACAGATGCAACAAGAAGAAATTGAAGCGTTGAAGCACGCATAGCGTAGCTGATACGTTTCTTTTTTTATAAAAATTTAAGGAGGAAAAGAAAATGAACAACAACACAATCAAAGCAATCATAACAGCAGTAACGGGGTTCTTATCATCCCTGCTCGGTATACTTTATGTACCGGTATTACTTATGGTTGCCTGCAACATTATTGACTATGCGACAGGTATCTTCGCATCAAAGTATCGCAACCAGCCGGTGGATTCATACAAGGGATTCCGGGGAATTGCAAAGAAGATTTCCATGTGGCTTCTGGTGGTGGTTGGAGCAATTGTTGACCAGTTACTGAAATATGCAGCTGCTACAATTGGAATCACAATGCCGATTACATTTCTTATAGCGTGCGTGGTAGCCATATGGATTATATGCAATGAAATCATCAGTATTCTGGAGAATATCAAGGATATAGGTGCACCGGTTCCACCGTTTTTATTACCTCTGTTGAAAAATCTGAAATCACAGGTGGAAGAGGTTGCAAAGACAGAAGAGAAGGAGGAAGAATAAGATGAAAATTGGATTAAATGCAGGACATACACTTTCCGGAGCAGGAAGTGGAACAATTGGAGTTATTTCAGAGAGTACAGAAACAAGAAGAG
>ERZ1034928.361-NODE-361-length-23244-cov-5.818276_pt1 | contig 23244 bp, 19 predicted proteins | sample MGYA00520627_ERZ1034928 | MGnify/ENA primary metagenome ERZ1034928 (study PRJEB33766, sample SAMN09781755) | gut metagenome | biome: gut microbiome | host: Homo sapiens | place: Madagascar | study: EMG produced TPA metagenomics assembly of the PRJNA485056 data set... | reverse complement strand
TGACCAGGTCGCCGCGCAGCGGTACGTACTCGATCTCGCCGGTTGCGCGGTGCGGGTGTTTCCACGCCCACATGCCGGTGTGGTGGTCCGCCTCCTCGAACTCCCAAGTCTCGGGGTTCACCTGCGCGTTGACGAGTGTCACGTAGCCTTCGTCGGCCTCGGGCTTCTCGTCGATGAGCTCAAAGATGCGGTCGGCGCCGGCGAGGCCCATGACCACGGCGTTGATCTGCTGTGAGATCTGGCCGATCTGTCCGCAGAACTGCTTGGTCATGTTGAGGAACGGCACCACGACGGCGATCGACAGCGCCATGCCCGAGATGCTCAGGTTGGGCACGCCCAGCGCCAAGAAAATGCCGCCCGCCAGTGCGACCAGCACGTAGAGCAGGTTGCCCAGGTTCATAAGGATGGGCATGAGGATGTTGGCGTACATGTTGGCCTTCTGGGAGACCTCGAAGAGCTTTTCGTTGCGCTCGTCAAAATCGGCCTCGGCGGCAGACTCGTGGCAGAACGCCTTGACGACCTTCTGACCGTTCATGACTTCCTCGATATGGCCCTCGACCACGCCGAGCTCGGTCTGCTGCGCAATGAAGAAGCGCGCGGAGTTGGAGCCGAGCAGCTTGGTCATAAAGGTCATAAAGGCGACGCCGGCGATGATGACCAGGCACATCCACACGCTGTAGTACAGCATGATAAAGAACACCGTGACGATGATGATGATCGTCATGAGCAGGTTGGGCAGCGACTGGCTGATCATCTGACGCAGCGTGTCAATGTCGTTGGTGTAGTGGCTCATGATATCGCCGCGCTGGTGCGTGTCGAAGTAGCGGATCGGCAGGTCCTGCATGCGGTTGAACATCATCTCGCGCAGCTTCTCGAGCGAGCCCTGCGTGACGATAGCCATGGCGCGGTTCCAGAAGAGCGAGGACAGGACGCCGACGCCGTAGATGCAGGCGAGGGTGGTCACGAGCTGTGCGATCTTGGGCTGCGCGGCTTCCCAATCGCCCGACTGCCACGATTCGCTAATAATTTGCAGGGCGCTCTGCAGGAAGGTCGCGCCGATGGAGTTGATGATGGCGCAGAGCACCACGCCGGCGACGACAAGGGGCAAAAGCACGGGATAGAAGCCAAAGAGCGTCTTGATGAGGCGCGACATGGTGCCGCCCTTGCGGTTGAGCGCGCGCTCGGCGGTCGTTGCCTTACTCATATGCCTCGCCTCCTTCCTGGGTCTGAGCTTGCGTTGCGGATGCCTCAGTGTCGGCCTCGACGGCCCCTTCGCCCTCGGCAGACATCTTGTTTTGCGAGGTAAAGGTCTCGCGGTAGATCTCGCTCGTCTTGAGCAGCTCTTCGTGGTTGCCGATCTGTGCGATGCGGCCGCCCTCCATGACAATGATGCGGTCTGCGTCCTGCACGGAGCTGATGCGCTGGGCGATGATGAGCTTGGTCGTGTTGGGCAGATAGCTTGCCAGTCCTGCGCGAATCTTAGCGTCGGTCTTGGTGTCGACGGCGCTGGTGGAGTCGTCCAGGATCAAGATCTTGGGGCGACGCAACAGGGCGCGTGCAATGCACAGGCGCTGCTTCTGACCGCCCGAAACATTAGAGCCGCCCTGTTCGATCCAGGTGTCGTAGCCCTTGGGGAAACCGTCGACAAACTCGTCGGCGCAGGCCAGATGCGCTGCCTCGCGGACTTCCTCGTCGGTGGCGTTCGGGTCGCCCCAACGCAGGTTCTCGGCGATGGTGCCGCTAAACAGCACGTTTTTCTGCAGCACCATGGCGACCTGGTGACGCAGCGCGTCCAGGTCGTAGTCGCGCACGTCCACGCCGCCCACGCGCACAGCGCCTTCGGTGGTGTCGTACAGGCGGGCGATGAGGTTAACGAGCGTGGACTTGGCCGAGCCGGTGCCGCCGATGATGCCGATGGTCTCGCCGCTCGTAATGTGCAGGTCGATATCGTCGAGCGCCTGGCGCTTCGCATGCTTGGAATACTTAAAGCTCACGTGGTCAAAGTCGATGGAACCGTCGGCAACCTCGAGCACGGGCTCGGCGGGATCGGCGATCGTGGGCTCGGCGGCCAGCACCTCGGCAATGCGGTGTGCCGATTCGTCGGCCATGGTCACCATGACAAAGATCATCGACAGCTGCATCAGGCTCATGAGAATCTGGAAACCATAGGTAAAGGTCGAGGAGAGCTGGCCCACGTCGAACAGCGTGCCCTGGCTCGTGATGATGAGCTTGGAGCCCAGGTAGATGATGACGACAAACGCGCCGTTGACGCAGATGTTCATCATGGGGTTGTTAAAGGCGAGCAGCTTCTCGGCGCGGGTGAAGTCCATCTGGACGTCGCGCGCGGCGGTTGCGAACTTCTCCTTCTCAAAGTCTTCGCGCACATAGCTCTTGACCACGCGCATGCCGGTGACGTTTTCCTCGACGGACTCGTTAAGTGCATCGTACTTGTGGAACACGCGCGAGAAGATGGGGCGCACCTTAAAGATGATAAAGAACAGTCCAAAGCCCAGCAGCGGAATGATGACCAGGTAGACCATGGCGACGCTGCCGCCCATGATAAACGCCATGGTAAAGGCGAAGATCAATACCAGCGGCGCGCGCACGGCGATACGGATGATCATCATAAAGGCCTGCTGCACGTTGTTGATATCGGTGGTCAGGCGCGTGACGAGCGAGGAGCTCGAGAACTCATCGATGTTGGCAAAGCTGAACGTCTGGATCTTGTAGAACAGGTCGTGACGCAGGTTCTTGGCGAATCCGCAGCTCGCATGGCTGCAGGTGACACCAGCCGCGGCGCCAAAAGCAAGCGACGTCAGCGCGATGAGCACCAAAAAGCCTGCGGTGGGAAGCATCTCGGCTACGGTGGCGCCGTCTTTGATAGCGTCGATCAGGTTGGCGGTGATAAATGGAATCAGCATCTCGCAGAGCACCTCGCCAAGCACGAGCAGCGGCGTGGCAACAGTGACTTTCATATAGTCGCGGATGCTTCCCATGAGGGTTTTAATCATCCAGTTCCTCCCAGGTTACGCGGATTTTATCGAGCATTTCGGCGAGGTCCTCGCGCTCGTCGTGGGTGAGCGCGCTAAAGGCCTGCTCTCTAAAGCGAATGCGGGCCGCCTGCTCTACGTGGGCCTTTTCCCATCCCGCTTCGGTCAGGCGAATGGTGAGCTGCCGCCGGTCTTTGGGATTGCGGCTGCGCTCGATAAGGCCGGCGCATTCGATCTTGGAGAGAATCTCGGAAAGCGAACCGGGCTTAAGATCAAAGTGCAGGCCTAGTTCCTGCTGTGACATCTCGCCGTTTGGCTGCTTGGCGAGCAAGCAGACGATGGGGGCCTTTCCCGAGGCGCCGCCGCCGTGAAAGTGCAGAAAGTGGCCGCAGAAGCCCAGCCCGTTTAGGATGTGCTTGGCGAGCGCGTCTGATTGGGACTGTGCCGCGGGCGCATCTGCGGGTTCATGGGGGTCGCCGCCCGGCGTGTGGGGGCAGAGGCCGATGTGGTCATCGCACATGGTGTCGCTCCTTTCTTTAGTTAGGTAGTGCAATTGTTTTGTGCCTAACTAATTTAGGAGTGCAAGAAATAAATGTCAAGGTACCAAACTTATTAAGTTACGGCGTTTTACCAAACGCCGTAACCGCTCGATGCTGCAAACGCTCCTAAGCGGCAATCTGATCCCTTGGGGACGAAGGAAAAGGTATCGTTTTGGGCTGCGATGATGCCTTTCGAAGCGGCCTTGCCAAAAACCATGCCTAATTACTACGATGAATCCAGCATCGCTGACCACAACAGCTGTTTCTGAAAAAACGCAAGCTATCTACCTGCGGTTTTGTTGGAGAGAAATTCGTTGTGGTTGGAGGCGGGCGGTTAAACGTAGTAAATAGGCATAGTTTTGAAATGGCGCTATATGAGTAGCATCAACTAGGCCGCTATGGAGCAAACAGCCCCCATTTCCGAAACCTTTCCGCAACAATTTGCCCTTCGTACCGCTCGCCTCCGCCCACAACGCCTCCTGCGCTACACTTAGTCGCACTGTGGCGCTGCTGCGCTGTGCCCGAAACAAGGGAGACCCTCATGAAGAACACTCAGCTGCTGCTGATTAACGATATGTGCGGTTACGGCAAGGTCGCGCTTTCCGCCATGCTGCCGGTGCTGTCGCACATGGGCTACCGTATCCATAACCTGCCGACGGCGCTCGTTTCCGACACGCTCAACTACCCCAAGTTCTACATCCACGACACCACGGAGTACGTGCGTCAGAGTCTTGCCATCTGGGAGGAGCTCGGCTTTGAGTTCGACGCCATCTCGACCGGCTTTATCGTGACCGAGGAAGAGACGCGCATCATCTCGGACTTTTGCCACCGCCGCGCGCAAAAGGGCACCAAGGTGTTCGTCGACCCCATCATGGGCGACAACGGCAAGCTCTATGCGGGCGTGCCCGAGTCCACGATTGGCCTTATGCGGCATCTTCTGGAGTGCGCAGACTACGCGGTGCCTAACTATACCGAGGCGTGCCTGCTTGCCGATAGGCCTATTGCCGAGGAAATTACGCCCGATGAGGGCCGCGCCCTTGTGGACGCCGTGCGCGAGCTGGGTGCCAAGTCGGTGGTCATTACGAGCGCCGTGGTCAATGGCACGAACGCGGTTATCGGTTACGACCATGTAGCGGGGGAGTACTTTATGATTCCCTTTGAGCTCATTCCGGTCTATTTCCCGGGCACGGGCGACACGTTCTCGGCGGTGCTCGTCGGCCGCGTTATGGCAGGTTGGAGTCTGCAGCGCGCGACGTCCGATGCCATGCGTGTGGTGGCTGAGCTTATCGAGCGCAATGCCGACCAGGAGGACAAGTCGGCCGGCCTTCCCATCGAAGCCTGCCTGGATGTGATTGACCATGAGTAACGCTGGCGAGGGCGGCGCCAAGCCTGCGGGCGGGGGCAAGCCGCTCGGCGCGCCGCGGGGCAAACGTCCGCGTATCCGCGTGAGCTGCGTGGACCAGCTGGGAACGTGCCGCTGCCATCATGGTCACAAGCCGGGCGACGTTTTTGACTTCGACCGAGACCGCGGCAAGATGTGCGCCATGGCCTGCCATGTGGGCTTTCCCTATATCGATATCCTGCGCTATGGCGGAACCGTGCCTGGCAACGAGCCCGGCACGGCAAAGTTCTGCTGTCCCGAGGTCGACACGTTGAACGTCTGGCTTGCCGAGATCGTCGACGAATAGCCGGATGCGACAAAGGGGCGGGCCCTTTGTCGCATCCGCCGATGGTGCCCCTTCTTTTTGCCTATAATCCTAAATCTCTGCATTTCATCCGATATTAGGTTCTAAAAACTCTGCATTTCATCGATAATCAAGCATATAAACCTTGCATTTCATTTGATGACACTGAGGGGAGAGCCTATGCTGCGTAGGAAAATAGCGGCAGAGCTGGAGCGTTGGCTGAAGTCTGCCGAGCAAAAGGCCTTATTCATTACGGGTTCTCGCCAAATCGGTAAGAGCTACTCGATTCGCGAGTTCGGTAAGTCAAACTACGCAACCTATATCGAGCTCAATCTCGCGGAAAATCGCCAGGCATAAGATGCTCTTCTCGAGGCACGGGATGCCGACGATTTCATCAGCAGGGTGACGCTTCTCTCGGGAAAGCCGATAGCACCGGGCAAAACGCTCGTGTTTATCGATGAGGTCCAAGAGGCCCCCGACATCATGACGATGGCAAAGTTCCTTGTTGAGGACGGGAGGTGCCGCTGGGCGTTTTCGGGGTCAATGCTCGGGACCCAGTTCAAGGTCGTTAGGTCCTATCCCGTGGGATATGTTCACGAGCTTAGGATGTTCCCGCTCGATTTCGAGGAGTTTTGCTGGGCGATCGGGGTGAGCGAGGGAGCTCGCCAAACGATACGCGACGCGTGTATCAGCGAGAAGCCCATTCCTGATTACATTCACGACGCGATGATGGCAAACTTCAGGACCTATACCGTTGTCGGTGGAATGCCAGAGGTCGTGCAGCGTTTCCTTGACACGCGGGGCGACCTTGCCTCTGTTCGTCAGCTACAGTCAGAGCTCAACGAACAGTACCGGCGGGATATCTCCAAGTATGCAAGCGGGCGAGCCCTTCAGGTGCAGAGCATTTACGATCAGCTCCCTATTATGCTCGAGGGCGAAAACAAACGCTTCGTGCTCAATTCCATTGACCTCAAGGCGCATTACGACAAGTACCAGCGAGATTTTGTCTGGCTTGTCGATGCCGGCGTTGCTCTCAAGGCGGATATCGTAACCGAGCCAAAGTCGCCCCTGCTCAAGACGGCACGGCCATCGCAGTTCAAGCTATACCAATCGGATACGGGCATGTTGATGGCGCGCTACCCCGTTGGCGTCGCCCAGGCGGCGTATCTTGATAGCAAGGAACCCAATCTGGGCGGTATTTACGAAAACGTGGTGGCCCAGCAGCTGACTGCCCAAAATCGCCAGCTTTACTACTATCAGACAAAGAAGCGCGGCGAAGTGGACTTTGTGGTCGACGGACCGGATGGAACGGCTGTTCCGATCGAGGTTAAATCGGGTTCCTATTACCACGCGCACGCCGCGCTCGGTCATGTGCTTGATACGGCCGAATATGGCGTAAGGCTTGGGATTGTTTTCTCGAGAGGCAACGTTGAACGCAGCGGAGCTGTTCTTTATTTGCCGCTATATGCGACCTGGGCCCTTTCGGATGTTTTGGGTGACTCCTGTGCCGAGGGGATAAAGCTGGAGGTCAAGCCGGTCTAGGGACAGTCCCCGATGCGACAAAGGGATAGTGCCTTTGTCGCATCCGCTATCCGAGATAATGAGCGTGGATTTTCTCCCGTCTAGAGCGCACTTGAATGCTCAAAGTGGGAGAAAATCCACGCTCGATCTGTATGCCGATGACGCGGCTCGCGAGGTTCGTGCGTCCGCGAACCTACAGCTGCTCGAGCATAGCGGTGCAGCCGGCGAGCACGTCGCGGTAGGTGGCATCGAAGTTGCCGGTGTACCAGGGATCGGCCACGTCGCCGGGGCGATCGGTCCAATCGAGCAGGCGCGTAATCTTGCCGTCGGGGTCGTCGCCAAAGATGCGACGTAGGCCGCGGGCGTTCTCGGCATCCATATAGACAATGTGATCCCAGTCGCCATACTCCGCGCGACGCACCTGACGTGCGCGATGTGCGACGACGGGAATCCCGACTTCGCGCAGCTTGGCGACGGTGCCGTGGTGTGGCGGGTTGCCGATCTCCTCGGTCGAGGCCGCAGCGGAATCGATGACGAACTCCGCCTCGCGCCCGGCGCGGCGCACCAGCTCGGTAAACACGGACTCAGCCATCGTCGAGCGGCAGATGTTCCCATGACAGATAAACAGTACACGTTGCATAGAACGATACCTTTCATATAAGAAGGCTGCTAAAGAGTCGAAGCCGGGCGCATGCAGAGTTTTATTTCTTGGCCAGTTTGAAGTAGCGCTCAAATATCAATTCGAAAACGTAATAGAACATCAATCGACTGTCGAGGTCCATGCTGCCCAAGCGGATTTCTTTTTGCACGGTGTAGATGGGGTAGTCGGCTAGTTTCGAGAGAGAATTCCGAGAAAAGCCGGTGAGTGTGACAACCTTGCATCCGCGCGTTTTGGCTATCGATGTGGCGTCAATAGACACCTGCGTCTCGCCGCTTACGGAAACGCTGAAGACCAGGTCGTTTTTGCCAAGCAGTTCGGCGTAATGCCTCATGACGTGGCGTTCACTGAGCGTGTCGGTATTTTTGCCCATTATTTTGAGCTTTTCAGCCATCTCGAGGCACGGGTATTTCGAAAAGCCCGAGCAGAAGAACACGATATGCGAGGCGTCCTGGATAAGACTCACAACCGAATCGATGACCCGGTCGTTAAGCAGGTCTTTGGTCTGTACGAGCTGGGTATCAAGAGGAAGCGTCTCGATAGTGAATCGATTGCGGTCGAGCGAGGCGGAATACGATTGTTTGAGCTCCGTAAACCCCGAGAAGCCAAGCTTATGGGCAAGCCTGACGATTGTATTGGGAGCGACGAAGAACCGTTCAGCAACGCTCTTAAGCGTGACATCGTCAATATCATCACGCAGCTCGATGATGTAGCGCATGATCTCGCTTTCGAGATCGTTGAGCTTGCTCTCGCCAGCTCGCACATGATCATAAAAAGATTCTTGATCTTTCATAAGATGTTTCAGCCCCTCGCATCTCGCCGTACATATGGTACCGCTTTGTGTAGCCAGGTGAGAAATCGGTAGTCGGTCAAGATTGCCTATTGCCCATGAACTGGGCAAACGCGCGTGTCTGCCTACACATATCTGTGTCGTGAGCGAAATCATGTGTCCCCGTTTCGCATTGGCCCACACGGGGATTCGCAAATGACCTTATGTCGCAAAATATCAATCGAAACGAAGCAAGCCGAGGACAACCGCGGAGCCCAAGGTCTTCGAGAACACCGATCAGCCAACCCTGGAGGGACGGAACATGAAGGATAAGCTCAATATTGTGATCGTTGGCGGCGGCTCCACGTGGTGCCCTGGCATTCTTAAAGCCCTGACCAAGCACATGGACATTCTGCCGCTGAACCGCGTGATGCTCTATGACATCGATGCCGAGCGTCAGCGTCCGATCGGCGAGTTTGGCAAGATCCTCTTCGCCGAGGAGGAGCCCGGTGTGGAGTTCGGTTACACCACCGATAAGGACGAGGCTTACACCGACGTCGACTTTGTGCTCTGCCAGATTCGTACCGGCGGCTACGAGATGCGTAGCAAGGACGAGAAGATTCCGCTGCATATGGGAATCATCGGCCAGGAAACGGTGGGCCCTGGCGGCATGGCTTACGGTATGCGCTCCATGCATGACATGGTTGAGATCGTCAACGACGTTCGCGCTCATAGCCCGGAGGCGTGGATTATCAACTACACCAACCCGGCTGCTATTGTGGCATATGGTCTCGAGCGCGTCCTGCCCGACGAGCATCGCGTCCTCAACATCTGCGATCAGCCCGTCAACCTCATGCGCTCTTACGGTCGCCTGCTCGGTCGCGATATGAGCAAGACGGAGCCCGTGTACTTTGGCCTCAATCACTTCGGTTGGTTCAAGCACATCTACGATGAAGAGGGCCATGACCTCGTCCCGCAGATTAAGGAGTACACGGAGAAGAACGGCTTCCTTCCTGCCGATGCCGAGCAGCGTGACCAGTCCTGGCTCGACACCTACGCCATGGTCAAGGACATGCTCGAGGACTTCCCCGACTATCTGCCCAACACTTATCTGCAGTACTATCTGTATCCCGAGTACAAGGTCGCTCACCTCGACCCCGACTACACTCGCTCCGACGAGGTTATCAACGGTCGTGAGAAGCGCGTGTTCGCCGAGTGCGAGCGTGTTGCCAAAGTCGGCACCGCAAAGAACTCCTCGGTTGTGCAAAACGACGCTCATGGCGATATGATCGTGGAAATCACTTCGGCCATTTATCGCAACACCAACAAGACCTTCATTGTCATCGTGCCCAACAACGGCATTATCGAGGGTATGCCCGATGACGCCATGGTCGAGGTTGCGGCAAGCGTGGGCGCCAATGGCCCGCAGCCCTATGCTGTTGGCAAGATTGGCACCTTCTATCGCGGTCTTATGGAGAACCAGTACGCCTATGAGCGCCTGACCGTTGAGGCTTGGATGGAGGGTTCCTACGAGAAGGCTCTGCAGGCACTCACGCTTAATCGTCTGGTCGGTGACGCAAAGAAGGCTCGCAAAGTGCTCGACAAGCTCATCGAGGCCAATAAGGATTACTGGCCGGAGCTTAAGTAGCTAGTTCCATAGCGCTTGATAACTGTTATGGGGCGTGTGGGCTGTAGAGCTGCACGCCCCGTTTCTTTAAGAGGGGTATCCCATGAACAAAGATGAGCTGCTGGCAAAGTTCCAGCGCCTGGGCAAAGTCCTCATGACGCCTGTCTTGATCCTGCCAATCGCCGGCATCCTTCAGGGCTTTGGCAATGCCTTTACCAGCCCCACCCTTACGGCAGCTGTTCCCTGGCTTGCTGCTCCGGGCTTTGCGATCTTCTTTTCGATTCTCAAGGCCGCAGCCGGCATCGTTATGAACAACATCCCGGTTATCTTCTCGATTTGTCTCGCCTATGGCTTCGCCAAGTCCGAGAAGGCTACCGCGGCGCTTTGTGGCTTTTTGGGCTACATGTGCATGAATTCCGTGATGGGCACGTTCCTTACGGCGACTGGCGTTATCGATCCCGCGAATCTTACGACGGGCCAGAGCACGATCCTCGGTATCACCACGCTCGACACTGGCGTTATCGGCGGTCTTCTGGTGGGTGCAATCGTCGCATGGCTGCATAACCGTTACTACAAGATTGAGCTGCCTGCCGTGTTCTCCATCTTCAACGGCACGCGCTTTATCCCGGCGGTGACGCTGCTCTCATGCAGCATCCTCGCATTGGTCATGTCCTTTGTTTTCCCGTTTATTCAGAACGCTCTCGGTGCGCTGTCCGAGTTCATCAAGACTACGGGCGCCTTTGGAGCATTTGTCTATGGCGCCGGTGAGCGCATGCTCCTGCCTTTTGGCCTGCATCACTTTGTCTATTTGCCGTTCTTCTTCACGTCGCTCGGTGGCGTCGAGACCATCGACGGCCAGACTGTTCAGGGCGCTATCAATATCTACAACGCGATCCTGGGCTCTCCCAGCACGCCGTTTAACATCGAGGTCAGCCGTTTTGTCATGAACGGCAAGGTCATCTTCGCCATGTTCGGCCTGCCCGGCGCTGCACTCGCCTTCTACAAGACGGCGCTTCCCAAGAACAAGAAGAAGACCGCAGCGCTCATGATCGCCATCGTGGTGCCTTGCATCCTCTCCGGCATTACCGAGCCGCTCGAGTACTCCTTCCTGTTTATCGCGCCCATCCTCTACGTGTTCCACGCTCTCATGGCTGGTCTTGCCTATGCGCTGACCTATATCCTGCAGTTCAACGTGGCCGGTTCCGCGTCCTTCGGTGGCCCGCTCCTGTCGCTTATCTTTAATGGCATCATGGGCGCCGCAAAGGGTTCCAACTGGCAGGTTATCCTGTTCCTTGGCCCCATCTACTTCGTGGTGTACTACTTCGTCTTCAAGTTCATCATTCTTAAGAAGGACCTTAAGACCCCCGGCCGCGAGGAAGAGTCCGACGATGAGGCCGAAAAGGCTCCCAAGACTGTGATTAGTGACCTCATTCCCGCCATCGTTGAGGCAGTGGGCGGCGACAACAATATTAAGTCTGTCGAGGCCTGCTTCACCCGTCTGCGCATCCAGCTCAATGACTGTGACAAGGTGGTTGACGACGCCGAGTTTACCGAAAAGCTCGAAGCGCGTGGCATCGTGCATGTCAACGGCGGCGTGCAGATTGTCTACGGTAATATGGCTTCTAACTACGCAACCCAGATGCGTGAGCTGCTGGGCATGGAGTAGACGCCCCGCATACCTATAGAATCCGGTATAAAAGGCGGTGGCAGACAATGCGTCTGCCACCGCCTTTAAGTTTTTGCAAAGCTCCCTATGGCGTAAATACTGGCAGATGGAATCTCTTGAATTGCCTGTATGTCCACATTTTTGAGGTGCTTTAGCCCTAGCGACAAATGTTCCCGTGGCAGATAAAAAGAATGCGTTGCACAGGGTCTCCTTTCTATGCGGTCGCGCAGGGCTTACAGACTGCTCTTGAGGCAGTTTGCTCCGATAAAACCCGCTGCGTACAAGGGGAGGTGGCGCAGCTCGCGCCCGTCATCGGTTTCGCCGCGGGCAAAATTGTTCTCGGACAAAATGTAGGCATATGGCGATCGGGCTTTGTCCATAAACGACCCGAGGGTTCTCGCGCGCACGTTGCGTGCGGACTTTACCTCGACGGGAACGATTTCCATACGGTCGGTCTGAAGTAGGAAATCGAGCTCGCCGCTCGTCTTCCAAGAAGACGGCGGCATCCAATAGTACGTCTGCAAACCATTCTCCGAAAATGCCTGCATGACCGAGTTTTCCGCCAGGGCACCTCGAAAGTCGGAAGACAGCGCAACGGTGGAATCCTCTTTGAGGTCGAGCCAGAGCCGCGGGTTGATACCGAGTTTGTAGAACATGAGGCCCGTATCGAGAAGATAGACCTTAAAGAAGCTTCCGTCTTCGTCGTCGAAAGGGACGAGGGGAGGTTCGATGCCTTCGGTCAGGTTGTTGACCGATATAATGCCGGCGCCTTCGAGCCAGTCGAGTGGCTCGATGAGCTTGGCGCGGCGGCCTCCGCGTTCGACCTCGGAGTACTTGAATTTTTTAGTGGACGATCGTAGCAGTTGGGACGGAATGGAAGGCCAGACCTTGCGCGCCGCCACGCCGCTGATTCCGTTTTCGGGGTCAGTCATATCGGCGGTATAGGTCTCGTCGATTTCGCGTTGCTCGACGCGCGCGTCTTCGATGGATAACGTCTTGCGATATGCGCTGACGGCGGCGGGCATGCCGCCCACGATCTGGTATCGATGAAACAGGTTGATCGCCGCTTGGTGCGCGGCATAGGTCTCGAGCGTGCTGGCGTGGGTGCGTATGGCATCGGCCATCTGCTCCTCATCGAGTGCCCAGAGAAACTCCTCGAACGACATGGGGTGCATGGTCTCTTGGCGAACGCCGCTGGGAAAAGGCAGCTTGCGCTTGCGCGTGGCAACGCCGAGCTGGCTGCCGGTCGCGCATATGCGCCAGCCCGAACCTGAGAAGAAGCGCAGGGAGTTGAGCGCTCGTTCGCAAAGCTGCACTTCATCGAACAGGATGAAGGCGGTTTCCTTGCGAATGAGGACGCGTTTATAGTCCGAGATTCGCGCCATGATGGTGTCGACGTCGTCGGTGGGGCAGTCAAACAGCGGAGCGATCAGTTCAAGATCGGTTTGAAAGTCGAGTTTGACAAACGCATCGCCGGCGATTCGCCTGCCGATTTCCTCAGCGGCGTACGTTTTGCCTACGCGTCGCGCACCACGGATGAGGAGGGGGCGCGAGGCGTCCTTTGTCGCCCATGATTCGATGACGGATTCGATTGATCTGCGCATGGGGTCGCCTTTCCGATTTCGCGTACTTCAGATACACAGTTTAGTACAATTTCGTGTACTTGAAATACACGAAATTGTGGAAAAGCGTGTATCTGAAGTACACGAAATTGTACTGCCGGAGCTTGCAGGCGGATAAACACTACTAGTATGGGACGGTTTTCACTGGTTGCTCGCCACCTTGGGCTGTGTTCGTCCCTATGCCTGCATCCGGGGCTGTGCTGATTGACGACGGCGCTCCCAGCGAGCCAACTTAATCGTCACCAGCGTGAGCGCCCAGGCCACAAGCGAGAACGCGGCGCCCACGGCGCCCACGTACGCGATGCCAACGCTGCTTACCACGGTGCCGCCCACCGCGGTGCCAAACGAGATGCCGACGTTAAACGCCATGGGCTCCACCGAGCTCGCGAGTACCATCGACTTGGGATGGCGGCTGCGCGCCACATCCATAAAATGCGTGATGCACGACACCGAGAACAGGTACATCAGCAGCGCCAGGCTAAAGACAAAGACAAGCGCGATGGGCATGGCGGAGCCGGCGACAAACAGCCCGATCAGCGCTGCTGCCTGCACCACAAACGTTACGAGCAGCGCTTTCATGCCAAAGCGCGCATCGATCCACCCACCCAGGATGTTCGAGATCAGGCAGAACACGCCGTAGGCCATAAGCGTGGTGCTCGCCTGAACAGTGCCCATGCCCAACACCTGCTCCAGATAGGGCGTCACATAGCCGTAAAACACGTAGACCGATCCCACGCCAAACAAGAAGATGAGCATGCCGGTGATAATGCTCGGCTCGCTCAGAAGGCCGGCCTGCTCGCGGAAGGTGGCGGGCTCATCGGTCTGCCCGGCGCGAGGCATAAACGCCACGAGCGCGCTGCAGATCAAAACGGCAAAGGCCAGCGTGCCGTACATGGCAACGTGCCAGTCGAGCGTGTCGGCTACGAACTTGCCGATCGAAGTGACAAAGACCATCGCCACGGAAAACGCACCATATACCACCGAGATGGCAAGCGAAGTTTGCTGCGGGGACAGAAGCTCAGGGATGTACGTTACACCCACGGCGAGCAGCGTACCCGAGACAGAGCCCAGGACAATGCGCGAGATAAAGAGCACTTGGAAGTTGGGCGCCAACGCCATGACCAGGTTGCCGAGCACAAAGACGATGCTGTAGCACACGAGCAGCTGGTAACGACGGAAGCGCCCTGTGCTGAGCGCAAGCACCGGCGTCGCGATGGCGTAGACCAGTGCAAAAACGCTGATGAGCTGGCCCGCAGTGGCAAGCGATATGCCGAGTTCCGTCGCCAAGTCGCTTTCGATGCCGATGACCACGAACTCGGAGCAGCCAAGCGAAAAGCCCAACAGCACGAGCAACGCTAGACAGAGGTTGGTGCGCGCGGGTGAAAGCGCGGCGGCGGTGGATGCGCTTGTAGACGTGGATGCGGATGCTGTTGACAAGACGGTGACTCCAATAATGCGTGCGGCTGGGTAGGCCCAGATGCCCGCAACTCTAACACGCGTCAGGCGAGCGCGCAGGGCCATCACCTCGGCAGGGCAAAAATCCCTCAATCAGTTGCGGTGAAATAGTTCCTAAATCTGGCCTCCGCACCCCCAAACAGGAACTATTCCACCGCAACTTACGCGTGATGGGGCGGCCCCTTTGTCATGCCGGGGGCTTGCCTGTATAGTCGCAATACAGGCGAAGATGGTCTCGAGTAAACTGCGGGCGACAGGAGATCCCATGGGTATGCACACGACAAAGGTTGCAGTGGGCGAAGGCAAGTTTGCGCTCGAGGCCCAGCTGACGGTGACGCCGCGAGGCATGGTGGTGTACGCCTGTTCGCCGGAGTTTGCGCACCTAGGCGCAACGGCTCAGGCCATTCCGCGCCCCGAGCCCGGCCGCACGGCGACGGTGAGCATCTTGGCCGTCCCTTGCCGTCGTGACGAGATTCCGGCGCACGACATCGCGGCGGCGCTCGCCACGCGCTTTGGCGTGCCGGTAGTTGCAAGCACGGGTTTTCATGTTGAACAGGCGAGCGGGGACGACCTGAAGCGCGTGCTCGACACCACCAAAGAGCTCATCGCCGCGCTCGAGGAGGCCGCAGCCCGTATTCTGCGTGCCGGCTGGGATGAGGGCGGCGCGGGCGCCGAGGTCGTGGCGGTCGATGCCGCGACCGGCGAGACGCTTGACTCCGTCGACCGCATCGAGGCCCATACCGGCGAGGGCATCCTGCATCAAGCATTTCTGACGCTTCTGGTCGAGGGCCAGGGCGAAGACGCGCGCCTGCTGCTCTGCCGCCGTAGTCCGCTCAAACGCCTGTGGGGCGGGGTGCTGGCCGATGGCTGTGCCGGCCATCCGCTCCCCGGGGAAGACGTCGCGGCCGCCACGGCGCGTCGCATCAACGAAGAGCTCGGCATCAAACGCGAGCCCGGCGAGCTCAAGCACCTGGGCCACGTGGTCTATCGCGAGGACCACGGCGACGGCCGCTGCGAGTGCGAATGGTGCGAGGTCTATCTGGCCCGCGTCGAGCCGGGCGAGCTGCATGTCAACCAAGAGGAAATCTCGGAAGTGCGTCGCGTGGCACCCTCCGAGCTCGATAGCTACCTGCAAGGTCACCCCGAACAGCTGGCCCCCTGGCTCCGCGAGGCCCTCAGCGACCCAACCATCCGCACGGCCCTCGCCATGTGATCGCTGCCCAAACCGTCACAACATTCGATGAAAATCTCGAAATCGAGGAAAAGCGTCGAATGTTGTGACGTTTTTCGTGCCCGGCGCGGGTGAGCTTCCGTGCCATCTGGGGGTATAAGGCTAGCAAGTGTTTACTTGCGAGGCTTAAGGGGCGCCCCGTATGGATATCGATAACTTTGAGTGGTGGTATAGCGAAGGCGAGGCTCCGGATGAGGGCTGGGATGAGCCTTTGCCAGGCGATGGGTTGAGTGACGGGGCTGAGGCGGATTCTGATGCCGACGCTACGGTCGAATCCGCTGCCGCTGACCAGGATTCCGCCCCCGCCGAGCCCCTGACCTTTGAGCAGGTTTGGGCCCAAGCCGAGGCCGATGAGGCGAAGGCCGATGCCACGGCCACACTCGGTGAGCCGGCGGACATGTCCATCTCGCCGGCCAAGACCCCGCAGCCGCGCCATAACATCGACCCCGGCAGCACGGCATCCTTCAGCATACTCGACGTGCCCGCGCAAGGTGCCCAGGCGCCCGCCCCCACGCATCGCCCCAACCTGGCTCGCGAGGAAGACGCGGGCCGCCGCTCTCCGCTCGGCCCCATTCTCATCGCCTTTATGGCCGGCGTCATCGCTTGCTCGGCGATCGGAAATGTCTGGAGCCACGTGGAGCAACAGCGCAAAGACGCCGCCAAGGCCGAGATGTCTGTCGAGCAATCGCTCAGCCGTACGCGCTCGGTGCATGTGTCGGTCGAGGTCAAGGACGGTGCGACATGGGACACCGCCCGCGGCGACAGCCAGATGCTCATCCATATCGTGGGCCGCACACTCAGGGGACAGGCGATTGACGAGTATCAATATGTCAACTCCGCTGGTGACGGCATCGAACTCAAGCCCGGCGACTACGAGCTCACGGTCGATGAGCCGCCCGTCGCCACCGACGGCACGCGTTACCGTGCCTCAAAGCGCATGGTTCCGGTGAGTTTTAATTCACAGGCGCCCGATACGGTCGATAGCACGCCGCAGGGCGGGTTTGACCTTTACGCTATTGCTCAATAACTGCACCTGTCGCTCAACCCCGCCGCCAAGAGTGAGACAATAGCCCTCGACACCGTTGTTTACTATTGGAGGAAGTAGCATGTCCACCGTCACTACCATCAAGCGCGGCGGCCTCATCGCGGCCATCGATTCCATGGGCGCCCAGCTTACGAGCCTTGCCCTCAACGGCAACGAGTATCTGTGGCAGGGCGACCCGGCCTTTTGGGGCAAGCATGCGCCTATCCTGTTCCCCATCGTGGGATCGCTGCGCAACAACATGGCGACATCTGCGGCCGGCACCTGCGAGATGCCGCGCCACGGACTCGCTCGCATCGTCGAGCACAAGTTGGTCGAGGTTTCGGAGGACGGCTCCTCGGTAACGTACGAGATCACTGACACGCCCGAGTCGCTCAAGGCGTTCCCGTTCCACTTTAAGCTCAACATGACCTATGCCCTGACCGGCGACGCCACGCTTACCCAGACCTTTGCCGTTACGAACACCGGCGACGTGGACCTGCCGTTCTCGGTGGGCGGCCACCCCGCATTTAACGTGCCCGCCCCCGGTGCCGAGGACGAGGTATTCGAGGATTACGAGCTGGCGTTTACCGAGGCCTGGACGAACGAGGCTCCCATCATCACGCCCGACGGTCTCATGACGTTCGAGGGTAGCTACAAGGCTCCCGATAACTCGGACGTGCTGCCCATCACGCACCGCAGCTTCGATAACGATGCCATCATGTTCACCGATACTCCGGGCTCCACGCTCACGCTGCGCGGCCGCAAGTCGGGCCACGGCGTCAAGATCGACTTTGAGGGCTTTAAGTACATCGGCGTGTGGTCTGCCGCCAACGACGCTCCGTTTGTGGCGCTCGAGCCCTGGACCGGCCACACCACCATGGACACCGAGGACGATGTCTTTGAGCACAAGGTCAACACCATCACGTTGGCACCGGGCGCTACCGACATCCGTTCCTTTAGCGTCACCCTGCTCTAGAGGTTCCGCCGTTCTAACGAACGACGGACCGGTCGACGCTGCGCGCCACCCAGAGCGACAATTTGTCATTCAAAAGGCAAGGCATGACCAGAAGGTCTATGCCTTGCCTTTTTCATGCCAAGTGGTACATGGGGCAGGCTGCTTTGCGCCAATCGTCCTCGTGTGTCTATTAATTTTTCGCGCACATGCCGCGCTGCTGGTCGCGGGCGTATATCCTGTCTTATTGTCAGCAAAACGAAATTGGGAAGGCACCAGATGCAATCTCGACAACAGCGCGACGCGCATCCACAGCCGGTATGCAGCCGTCGCATCTTTTTGGGTAGCGCTCTCGCTGCGAGCGCTTCTGTCGTCGCCGGCGCACTTGCCGGCTGCCAGCGTCCCTCCACGCTGGAAGTAGTTCAGCCCACGACGGGCGGCGGTCGCGATGACCTGTCCGATTCCGTTATCGGCAAGGATAAGATCCGCATCGGCATGGAGGCGGCCTACGCCCCGTACAACTGGCAGGTTTCCGAGGCCAGCGAGTTCACGATCCCCATCGACAACGTGCAGGGCGCCTATGCCGATGGCTACGACGTGCAGATCGCCAAGATCGTCTGCAAGGCTCTCGGCGGCGAGCCCGTTGCCGTCAAGCAGAGCTTCTCGGGCCTTATCGACTCGCTCAACAACGGCCAGATTGACCTCATCATCGCCGGCATGAGCGCCACGCCCGAGCGCGAGGAGTCCGTCGGCTTTTCCGACCCGTACTTCATTGGCTACTTTGGCCTGTTCGTAAAAGAGGGCTCGCCCTACCAAAACGCCACCAAGCTCAGCGACTTCAGCGGTGCCACGGTGCTCGGCCAAAAGGACACCATGCTCGATACCGTCATCGACGAGATTCCGGGCGTTGTGCACAAGAACCCGGTCGATTCGGTCCCCACGGTGTTCTCGAATCTGCTGCAGGGCACGTGCGACGCCGTGACCTACAACACGGAGAACGAAAAGGGCTATATGGCCCAAAATCCCGGTATCGTCCCCATCCACTTTGCCGAGGGCGAGGGCTTTAAGCAGGAGGTCACGGCAAATGTCGGTTGCCGCAAGGGCTCGGACAAACTGCTTAAGCTCATCGACAAGACACTCAAGGGCATTAGCCAAGAGGAGCGCGACCAAATGTGGGACGCGTGCCTCGACCGTCAGCCGGCATAGGGAGGCAGCATGAAAACAGTCAATCGTCTGGCCTCCTTTATCAAGGCCGACCACCGTTATGTGTACCTGGGCACGAGCGTTATCGCGGCGCTCGGTCTGGCGTTTAGCCAGCGCAACCCAACGCCGCTGAGCTTCTTGGCGCCCACGGGCGTGTTCCAAGACTGCCTCTGGGTAATCCTTTGGGCCTGGCTCGTCGTGTCGGCGGCGGCGCTCGTCACCAAGCTCATACACTGGAACGACTATCGCGAAACGTCGCCGTTTGCATCTGAGCGTTGCCGTCGCGGCGCGTGCCTGGGCAGCTATGTCGTGGTTGCCATCGCGGCGATCTTCTTTATCGACCGCTGCGTCATGTCGTTTGTCGACCTGGTGCAGGTGAGCATTGTCTCGGACTCCAATCCCAGCGACTTTCTGTCGAGCTTGGTCTACATGACCTACAAGAGCGGCGACTTCTTTATCCGCGGTATCGAGATCACCATCGCGCTTGCCACCTTCGGCACGGTCATCGCCTTCTTCTTGGCGCTGCTCTTTGTGTTCTTGCGCACCCAGACCTTCGATCGCGTCGACAACGACCTGGTGCGCTTCTTTAAGAGCATTGGCCGAGGCTTTGCGACCGTCTATTCCACCGTCGTGCGCGGCACGCCCATGATGGTCCAGGGCCTGCTCATCTATTACGCGGGCTTTACCGTTCTGCGCGGCATGGGCTTCGAGACCGCCCAGGCCAACCAGATCTGGAGTACCTTCACCGCCGGCCTCGTCACCATCTCGCTCAACTCCACCGCCTACATGATGGAGGTCCTGCGCGGCGGCATCGAGTCCATCGATCCCGGCCAGGCCGAGGCAGCGCGCTCGCTGGGCCTGTCGCAGTGGCAGGCTATGCGCAAGGTCGTGTTCCCTCAGGGTATTAAAAACGCGATCCCGGCGCTCACCAACGAGCTCATCATCAACATCAAGGATTCGTCGGTGCTCTCGGTCATCGGCGTGTTCGACCTCATGTACGCTACTACCACGGTCGCCGGCGTGTACTACCGCCAGATGGAGGTCTACTGCGTGGCGCTCGTGGTCTACCTGATCCTGACGCTCGTGGCGAGCCGCCTACTCGAGGCCTTTGGCAAAAAGCTCGGCGCCGAGGCTCCGGCCACGCTGCCCAGCTCTAACTAGGCTCAAGACGAGGAGAATCATCATGGCAGATACCGCCACTACCGGCGTTGCGGCCGCCGCACAGACCAATGAGCCGCTCATCCGCGTCGAGGGCCTGCGCAAGAGCTTCGGCTCGCTTGAGGTGCTCAAGGGCATCGACCTGTCCGTTAACCCTGGCGAGGTCGTCACCATTATCGGCGCCTCGGGCTCGGGCAAGTCGACCTTCCTGCGCTGCCTCAACCTACTCGAGACCCCGGACGCGGGCCACATCTGGTTCCACGGCCAGGACCTTACGGCCGAGCGCTGCAATATCAATAAACTCCGCGAGGACATCGGCATGGTGTTCCAGGGCTTTAACCTGTTCAACAACATGGATGTGCTCGACAACTGCACGCTCGCGCCCGTCACGCTCAAAAAGATGAGCAAGGCCGAGGCCGAGAAGGTCGCGATGGAGCATCTGGCGAGCGTGGGACTCGAAAAGTTCGCGCACGCCGCCGTGGGTCGCCTGTCCGGTGGCCAAAAGCAGCGCGTGGCCATCGCTCGCGCCCTGTGCATGAGTCCGCAGATCATGCTGTTCGACGAGCCGACTTCGGCACTCGACCCCGAGATCGTGGGCGAGGTGCTCGAGGTCATGCGCAAGCTCGCGGCCGACGGCATGACCATGGTCGTCGTCACGCACGAGATGGCCTTTGCCCGAACCGTGTCCGACCGCGTGGTCTTTATGGACAAGGGCGTGGTGCTCGAGGACGCCGCGCCGGCCGAGCTCTTCGGCAATCCCAAGCACCAGCGCACCCGCGAGTTCCTCTCGCGTTATCTCGAGGACAAATAACCGATCGCAAACGCTTATGTGGCAGGGCCGCTCCCGTGGGGCGGCCTTTGTCGTCACAATCGAAAGGATGCCATGGCCGAGGTTTGGCGCTTCTTTGCGCATGAGGATGATTTTGCCGATATAGACGAGGCCGGCGCATGCGAGCGCTTGGGTCGCGTGCTGTCGTTTCCGACCATTTCGAGCATGGATGCCGAGGCGGTGGACTGGCAGCCCTTCGACGACCTGCGCGCCTATATGCAGCAGGCCTGGCCGCACGTGTTTGCGGCGGGCGAGGTCGAGCTTATCGACCATTCGCTGCTGGTGGCGCTTGCCGGCAGCGATCCGGCTCTTAAGCCCGTCATGCTCATGGGCCACACGGACGTGGTCCCCGTGGTGCCGGGCACCGAGGCCGACTGGACGCATGCTCCCTTTAGCGGACAGGTGGACGACACCTACATTTGGGGTCGCGGCGCTATCGACATGAAAGACCAGGTCGCAGGTATTCTCGAGGCGGTTGAGTATGCGTTGGTGCACGGCTGGGAGCACGAGCGCACCCTGCTGCTGGCTTTTGGCCAGGACGAGGAAACCACGCAGTACGGCGCGGGGGCGATCGGTCGCGTGCTCGAGGAGCGCGGTATTGAACTTGAATACCTGATCGACGAGGGTGACTACCGTATTGTTTCGGCTGCCGAGTACGGCGCGGGCGAGGGCTGGCTTATGCATGCCGACCTTGCCGAGAAGGGCTACGCCGATATCGTGCTCAAGACGAAGAGTGAGGGCGGGCATTCGTCCAACCCCTACGGCGGCACATCGCTCGAGGTACTGAGCCGCACCATCGCCGCAATCTGCGATATCGAGTGGCCGACGCGTGTGACCGATCTGCTTGCCGCACAGCTTGTCGAGCTGGGGCTCTACTCGGCCGACGAGATTGCCTCCAACAAGGACGCCATCGTGTGCGAGTGTCTCGCCAGCAAGAAGCTCTATCCGCTCGTGACCACCACCTGTGCGCCCACGCAGATCGAGGGCGGTAGCACCGGCGCTAACGTGATGCCGCAGGATATGTGGGCCAATATCAACTTCCGCATGCTCGAGGGCACGGGCGTGACCGATGTCGTTACCCGCTGCCGCGAGGCCGTTGCCGCGGCGGGCCTTGCCGGGCGCGTGGAGGTCGAACTCGGCCCCGGCAGCTCCGAGCCCTCGCCGTCCCCGCGTGTCGGCGGGCCGGGGCTCGAGGCCGTCCGCACCATCGCCGCCCACTATTTCCGTGAGCCTTGGGGGACGGAGGAAAACGGATCATCCGAGCCGTTGGCGATTGTCCCCTCGACCGTGATCGGCGCGACCGACGCTGCCAACTACCAGCACATTTGCTCCGAATGCATTCGTTTTTCGGCGTTTGTGGTCGACGATGACGAGTGCGACCGCGGCGTCCACGGCACCAACGAGCGCATCACCCGCCGCGCCTACCTCCAGGGTGTTCGCTTCCTCATCGCCCTGCTTCAAACGCTCTAGAATGTGATAAAGCGACGCTTCCTTTGTTAGCCGTTGGGTGTTCCTATAGTTTTGTCAACCGTCGGGGCTACTCCCGGTAGGGCACCCGGTCGCGCATCACGGCGTATATCGCCCTGAGCCGCTTCCTCGCGACGGCCTTGAGCGCCCGCCCGTGCCCCATTCCCCGCGCCCTGCAGGCCCGGTAGTACTCGCCGTAGCGCCCCGAGGACCTCACCAGGCTGTTGCACGAGAAGATCAGCAGGGACTTGAGCCTCGCGTCGCCGCGCCTGGACGCCCTGACCGACCTCACCGACGTTCCGGAGCTCCTCACCCTCGGGGCTATGCCGCAGTACGAGGCCAGGTGGTCGTGGTCCGGGAACCTCCCGATGTCGACCGACACCGCGAGCTGCGCCGCGGTCCTCGGGCCGATGCCGGGCACGGTGAGCAGGCACGCGTAGGTCTCGTCGCCCTCGAGCAGCGCCGCCGTCTCGGCCTCGAGGGCCCCGGCCTCGTCGAGGGCCTCCGATATCCGGGCGGCCAGGAACATGACCTGCCTGTTCTCGGCCTCGACGAGCGCCGGCGGGGGCGCGGTGGAGGCGGCCGCGGCCTCCCCGGCGGCCTCGGCCCGCGGGCCCCCGGCCCCGGAGCGGGCGATCCCCCACGCCCCGCCGAACCCGGCGAGCAGCTCCAGCCACCGCCGGTCCGACAGGTCGACCGCGGCCTCGAGGGCCGGGCAGGACTCGAGCAGCACCGCGCGCAGGCGGTTCTTGTCCCTGGTCGCGCAGGCGACGACGTGGTCGCGCTGCGACGAGATGTTAGCGTCAATCTATTTTTCACCAGTTTCGCTAAACAGGCGCGCCGTCCGC
>ERZ1034928.357-NODE-357-length-23407-cov-8.756852_pt1 | contig 23407 bp, 11 predicted proteins | sample MGYA00520627_ERZ1034928 | MGnify/ENA primary metagenome ERZ1034928 (study PRJEB33766, sample SAMN09781755) | gut metagenome | biome: gut microbiome | host: Homo sapiens | place: Madagascar | study: EMG produced TPA metagenomics assembly of the PRJNA485056 data set... | reverse complement strand
AGCAGAAGTTCCACCACCACCAGCAGCAGAAGTTCCACCACCACCAGCAGCAGAAGTTCCACCACCACCAGCAGCAGAACTTTGAATTTTTCCACCCGAAGCCGTTCCTTTTTCAAACGCCCTATATTTTTCAAATACCATACTAAGCACTATTTTTCTATTTTGCTTTACTCCACTATCACAAAAATAAGGTATTCTCATAGGATAGTTAGGACTAACATTATCCCAACATACAAACTGAGAAGTTTGAACTATACCATCTTCAGAAAGTACAACCTGTTCACCTGTTGCGTCTTTAAGTCTTAATGTTGCTTTTCTAACACCGCTTTCATTTGTTAAGCCTAAGAATATTCTATCAATACGATTAGCATTTTCCTTGTTGTATATATAAATCCCAAACTCTTTATTTTTTTGTTGTTGTTCTGATTTTCCGTTTCCAACATAAAACAAATCATCATCAGATGTTATAACAACTTTTTCTCCCAGCAATATGCTCCCAAATAATGTCTCAGATATAACACCATTTTTGTCGATTGCTACCCTACTTGTCTCCCAACCATTTTCAGTAATAGCAATAGTTCCTCCACCTAAATAAATCTGATTTTTTGTGTTGCCATCAGTATTGTTTATTATAAAACAACCAGCTTCAGAAAAGTCTAAAACATTTCTATAAACCCCACCTTTTATATTAGCCGCCGCTATGTTAAGCCCAGATGATATCATATCTCCAACAAAGTTATTTACAACCTTAGAGTTTTCCCATAAATCTCTAAATGTAGTTACTGCACCATCTACCTTGTTTGTTGTTCTTCCAATATTAGCACCAACTTTTAAAGTATTTTGTAGTTTTATTTTATTAGAAAATGAAAAATCACTTAATTTAAATCTTTTGCCATTTTCTACTGGTATTAATTTGTACTGAACAAGCCTAACTTCGTTCACATTAAACTCTTCAAGCATCTCATCTCCATCAAGAGTGTATAAGTTGCCTAATTTAACAATCTTATTCCAACCAGCAATATGTTTTATATGTGCTTTTAACTCTTGTGTTGTCATACTAAATGACAACTCAGGAACAACCTTTTCATTTAAATATTTAACGCAATAATTGTACAAACCATAACTTGTTGTAAAATAAGAATCATTATATGTATCAACCTCAATCATATCATTTAATTCTTGTATATCCTCATCTGTAAATAGTTTATTTCCATTTTCATCTGTAGCAGTAGCTTTGTTTATTGATACAGATATTGATGCCATAGTGTCATTTAAGCTATTTATTTCGTTCTGATATACAGACATTTTTTTTATAACAGCACCGTATTGACTCTCTAACGCATCTATCTCTTTTTTTGCCTCTGCTAGTTGGTTTGCTTGTTTATCAGTTATGAATTGAGTTAATCTAAAATTTAAATTCTTAATTCTCTCTTCTAAACTTCTAGCTTCAGATTGAGCTTTTGTGTATCTCTGTTGAACAATGGATTTATCGTTTTTAGCTTTAAGCCAAGCTTTTTGCCTTTCTTCTGCTAACATATCGTACTTCTTCAATGTTTTTTGAAGTTCATCACTCATTATATTATTTCTAATATAGTAATCATAGTTTTCTATTATGTTAGTACCATTTGGATTTTCTTCAGCTATTGATGCATTGCTACTTTCAACTTTTAGACATGTGATTATATTATCATCTTCTGATATAGATATCTCATCTATATTTCTATTTAAAGTTAATCTATACCCATTGTTTTCTTTTAGATTTTCTTTTGCATATACATTGATTATATTGTTAATTGTATCATATGAAAATACACAGTCAAAAACTTCTCCTATATCTTCTAAAAATTTATATGCAGAATCATCAAAAGCTTCAAATGTAGCATATTGAATATTTCTAACTTCCTCAAGTTCTGCATAGTCATATCCTATATAAATTTTATCACAAGATATACTTTTATTAATGCAATTTGTAAATGTTTCTATTATCTCAACCGTATTCTTATCATTGCTTGTAGTAGGTATATCTAGCGTGAATATATATTTAATTCCGTACCTATTGCCTGCTTCAGAATAATGTTCTGCCCTAATATTTGTAATAGTAGCATAAAACGGAGTAGAAGATAAATTATTTAAAATATTTACATTTGCTATACTGGTATCATTATATATAGTTTTTAAATTTATGTAATTTATAGTTAAATATGTTGGTCTATCTTGTTTAGCAGGAATATTTACTTTTTTATCAAATATAACACCATTCTCTGTTATCGAACCTGCAGTAGTGAAATTTTCATATAAATTTTCATTGTAAGTTTTAACAGCAGTAGATGTTTTGTATCTTGCATCTGGATCAACATATCCTACATTCCATTTAATTTTCTTACATAATAAATCTAATATACCTTCACCCACATTAACATTATCATCTTTGTTGGTTAATTGTCTTGATAATTGTTCCACAGTAATCCTATGTTTCTCCAATGTTTTTTGCCAGCTATACCCAACAAATGATTTTATTCCTTTATTTTTAGAACCAACAACTTTTTTATCATGTAATACAAATCTTTGTCTTTGTTCTGAACCATCTTTATTTATAGTTGTAACTACTAGTTGTTGCCTAGTCTTTATTTTACTATATATATGGTTGGTAATCATTTCGCCTCTAAGAATGTTATATTTTGGTATACTAATAGATATTTCATCTATATCATTAAACTTGTATGTTATTCCCTCCACATAGTCTAATGGTATTTCTGCTATTTTTTCTCTACGATTCTTATATAAATCAACCTTAATAACTACATCTTCTTCAATATTAAAATTTCTAAACAATCTACCTCATCTCCTTAAACTATTATCATTGGACACTGAAACATTATCTCTATCAAACATTCCCCTTCAACCGTTAAATTATTTTCCGCATACTTTAATATTAAATAATCTTTCGTATACTCTAATCTTTTCACCATGTTCTCATTAGAGTCAGTTATTGAATATATTTCCCTAGTTTCACCCTCTATTATTATTTCCTCATCTTTTTTAACATTTTTTACAGTAATAACATTATTATCACTATGGTTAGTTATTTTTACATTTCCATTTCCTCTTCCAATTATTTTAATTCTTGCATAAACAGGTTCATCTGCTGTTGCAACATTTCTCAAGGTAAATGACTTTGTTTTGTTAACATAAAAACTTTCTGTTTGAATAGGAGAATAACAATAAGGACTAGCTAATTCAAATTCTAATACAAAATATCCTTGGTTTGCTGAATTAAACCAATTTGACCCATTTGTAAGCCAACCATAATACACAGTATTCCTTTCTTGAATTATGCATATGTTATTTTTAAACAAAAGCCTAGATAAATCACCTAAGTCTTTATGTGTTATCATACCCGGATTTCTACCATTTTCTTTCATTTTTATAAGTTCAATGGTTATCTTAGGTCTATTTTTTGTTATCTTGTAAGACGTTAGAGCTCCATTGCTCATAGAATCCACCTCTATACCTCTTTGAACACCAAATAGCCTTGTTGCATCAGAAGTTATCAACACTGATTTATATCCATATGCTTGAAATATATTAACACCATTTATTATTAATTCTGAATTTAACTGAGCCACCCAATACATCTCCTTTCATTTTTTTTGATTTAATTACATTTTTTAATCTTTTTATTTCTACATACTTTGAAAACAATTCTTCTTGAAGCTTCTTACTTCTTTTTCTTTATAAAATAACTTTATAGTTTCCCCATTATATTTATATTAAAATTGTCATTTTAATATAAATACAACCCTCTAACGAGAGAAGGCTGCATTTATATCATTTATTAAATTATTGTTAGCTATGTCTATCATATTTTGAACAGTAGGCAGTATATCCTCAGTTATATTGCCTTGAACAATAAGATTTCCTTGAGTTATATTTATTGCCCTCTCAAATCCTTCCATAACTTTTGATAACTTAGAACCAATATTAAAATCTAAGTTTATATCAGATAGTGAATTTAACTTATCCATAAATGTATCTAATGAGTTTATCCATGTTTCAGATATAGTTGTACCTATGGCCGCAAATGCATTTCTAACACCCTTAGAACCACTTTCAATCTTATTTAATACATCAGATAAATCCCTTACTCCGCCTTGAACAAGTTTTAACAACTCTTCATCACTAAGTTTTTCATTTATCTCATCTATTTTGCTATCTAAATCTTCATCTATCTTGTCTAAATCTTCATCAAATCTATCAGATATATAATCTCTTTCTTTGTCCCTAATGAAGTCATTTATCTCTTTTTGGGCTGATGAAATTTGTTCTCTTATACTTTTTATAAGTTCTTCATCACCAGTTCTTAAAGCTATAGTTAATTGATCTTCTAATTCGTTTAATTTTTTCTGCTTTTCATCAAGTTCATCTCGAGCATCCTCTTCTTCCCATTGCTTAGATAGTATATCTTTTCTTCGCTCAATTTCTTTTCTTAAAGCTTCGGTTTCTTTTTCAAGGTTTTCTATATATTCATCTCTTTGTTTAGCTAATATATCTGCTATCTCCTTTTGAGAATCTATAACGGCATTAGCCAAATCATTCATTTCGTCGGTTATGTCTGGTATATCTGTTAATAATAAGTCAGTATACTTTTCGATAGTTTCTACAAGTTTTTCTATACGTTCTATTTCTTTTTCTTGCTTTTCTCCATCAGTTATTTTGTTAGCATTTTGAACCAACTTATTTATCATTGACTCATAGTTAGCTAAAGTGCCATCTTTATTAAACTTAAATCCAGCATCATATAGTTCTTTTCCAAGCTCATTCAATTCTTTAACATTTTCTTTTCTAATCTCAGCTAAAGCTTTACCTTGTTCTATGTATAGCTGTATTTGCTTGTCTAACAGTTCTACTAACTTATTATCGCTGGCATTTTCCATAGCAGTACTTAATGCATTTAATTGATTTTCAACTTGCTTTAATGCATTATTAACTTCATAGTATCTGTCTGCAAAATCTTTTGTAAAGAATGTTGTATCTTCTATTATTTGTTCTATCTCATCTCTAAGATCCGTAACTGAATTAGTAATTCCACTTATTTTATTTGTTACATCTGGAATTTCTTCTAATAATAATTCAGTATATCTTTCTATTTTTTCCGCAACTTCTTTTACGTTAGCTATAGCTTTTTCCTTAGCTTCACCTGTTTTCTTATTTGCAGCAGCAACTAAAGCATCTAGTTTTGAAGTATAGTTACCAATTTGACCATCTGATGAGAAAGTAAATCCACTGCCAGAAAGAGACTTCTTAAGTTCTGCCAACTCTTTTTGTTGTTCATTGCGAATATTTACAAGTGCAGTCCTTTTATCATTAAGAAGCTTTATTTCCTTTTCAAGTAAAGGTATTCTGTCCTTACCAGTAGCACCATCTAATTCCGTATCTACTGCTTCTAATTGGTTTTCAACTTTTTGAAGTGCATTATTTAAAGCATAGTATCTTTCCGTTAATTTTTCTAAATCCTCTACGTTTTTGCTGGCAGAAGACGAACCACTATTTCCTTTATTACCACCATTTCCTTTTCCACTTCCAGATGAACTTCCCATATTTGGAACATAGCTACTACTGCTCACAGGTTTATATGAACTTGTTACAGGTTTAATATTGCTACTAATAGGCTTTGTATTAGTATTTGGCTTTCCAACAAGATTACCACTAAGTCTATCGTTAATTAACCCTGTTACACCCTTATAATTCATAGAACCTACGTTATTATATGCACTTTGGAAAGCTCTTAAGTTTGCTAATTTACTACTTGTTGCATTAGCAAAGTTTGTGGCGTCGTTGCCATACACTACAGATAGTTGATTTACTAACCCCGAAAACGCACTGCCTATAGCGGTTACAGCATTTGCATTATTTTGTTGTTTATTAAGAACACTTCTAGCCCAGTTTACAGTGTCTGTATTATATTTTCCAGCATTGTCAATAACCATTTGCGCTATAGTTCTCATAACAGCATTTACAAATGCTACCTGATTAGCATCTTTGTTCCCCAATGCCATAGCCCAGTTAGTTATATCATCACTATACATTCCACCACTATAAACAATTAAATCCGATATTGTTTGAAGCACAGAGTCTGAGAACTCAACACCATCAGTTTCCTTGGCAAGAACAGCATTTGCCCAATTAACAACATCATCATCGTAGTATTGAGCATTTTGAGACACCATTTGTGCTATATTGGCCATTTCATCGCTTTGCCACATTGTAGCCGCCTTAGCTTTAGCTTCTTCGTAGGTCATAACAATATCTGCACTTTCCGCAGCTGCACTATTAACGTAGTCATAATATTCACCCATTGCAGTTTTTAATCTGCCAGACAGCTCATTACTATTATCCATTATGTCGTCCCATGCATTCTTAGCACCTTCAGAAACATCGCCTAGTTCAACACCATTAAATGCATTAGTTATACCTTCGGCAGTTTTACTAGCAACCTCTTCAATGCTTCCAAGTTCATCTACTGCTTCTTTAACACTCCTCTTTAAGCTTGTAGTGTCCACATTTAAATCTACACCATTTACATTACTGTAAGAAGTATTTATCAATTCTTCTGCATATCCAGCCCTTTCTTCAACCAAAGACTTAAGTAACTCATTAGAGTTTTTAATAGCATTTTCGCTGTCCGCAAGAATAGCTATCAACCTTTCATCTCCCGACTCTAAGACTTTCATGTAAGTTTCATCACTTAGACCACCAGTCTTATTCAACTCTTCAATCATAGTTCTAAGAAGTTCTATTGGTTTATTCATAGAACTAAATGAGCTAGAAAGGTCTTTTACTGATTGTGTAGCATCTTCTGCTGAAGTTTTAACTCCATCCATTGCTAAAGCAGCGTCGTCATATGAAGAAACACTATTAGACGCAGCTTGACCACTCTCTACAAATGCGTTAACCTGTTCTTTTACATGGTCGGCAAGCTCAACAGATGCTCTACTTGTTTTAGCACCCGAACTTTGAATTTGTTCAACTTTTGCATTATATGTATCTATAACACCAGCATTCTTAACAATAGTGTCTCCAAAATCTTGCAACTTCTCTTCCGCTTCGCCAATACTTATTTTAGCACCTTGAAACCAAACAAAATCACCGTCAGATTTAGATATTTTATATTGAAGCTCATTGTATGAACTTAAAGTTGACTCTATTGCAGCTCTCGCCTCATACGCTTCTTCAATCGCATCTTTTCCAAAGAAACCACCAGTCATAGCCTTGTCAAGTTCTTCACCTGACTCTCTAAGCTTTTCCTTTTGTATAGATTCTAATAGTTGAAGCTGTCTTTCATAAGATAGATTTTGACTATTTAATATAGCACCAGCCTCACTGTCTATTCCAGATAATGAAGCTTTAACTTCAGCTAATTTATTATTTAATTCAAGCCTTCTCTCTTCAGATAAAGTTGTATCCTCTAATTGCTTATTTATGCTTTCAAATTTAACAAGGTCTTCTCTTGCATCTTTTATTGATTTAATAGTTTCAGTAAGCTCTCTAGCTTTTTCCGTAGCACGACCAGAACTTACCCACATTTCTCCTAATAGGCTTACCACTCCAGATATAGCAACACTTAATCCCATTGATAAGGCCGCATTTAATGCTACAGCAGCTACTTTCATGACTACCATTCCGGCAGTAGTAGCAGCTTGTTGAGCCACCAATTTAACAAGATTTAATCTTTGTTGATTTAATGTTCCATTTGCTATATTGTTTGTAGCAATAGATTCTTTTTGAGCAGCTATATCTCTTTTTAACCCCACAGACAGACCCAGTAATTTTTCGTCTAATGCATTTATGCTATTTTTAAGATTGGCAAATGAAGTACTCATAAGAGATGCACCTTCGGCCACATTTTTACCAAGTGTTGAAGCTAATTCTCTACCCTTAGAAGAGAATAGTGTGAATGCAGCTGTAACCGTAGCTACTAAAGTAGGTAAACCTCCCATAGAGCTTGCAATATTTCTATATCCTTCTAATATAGAATTAGAAGAGTCTAACATAACCTTCACAGCGTCTGTGTCAATTACATCATAGAATATTCCTCTAAAGTTTTCTTTTAAAGCATTAGCCTTACCAGCTATAGAGTCCATATATGCAGCTTGTTCAGTTTCTGCACTGCCAGCAGAATCTGTTAATTTTTCATATGCTTTATCTAGTGTTTTAGCATTTTGAAGTACTGACGCAAGTACGTTTGCCTGAGTTTTACCCGCAATATTTTCTAATAATAATGCTTGTTGTTTTGTATCTAGTGTATCCCAAACCTTACTTATATCTAAAAGTATATCATATGTACTTCTAAATTGACCGTTAGTATCAGTAAGATCTACACCAGTCATAGTCTTTATCATTTCTTCTAGTTTTGGGTTTAATTCGTCTCCGTCTTCTGATAATCCACGTAATCTCCATTTGTATTCATATAGGTTCGCTACACCTATACCGTTTCCAAGAAACTGCTCATACTTTCGTATGAGATTAGACTATATCACTCTCCCATAAGGAGACCTACCGTTTCCATTCGCTTGAATGTACTCCCAAAAGGGATAGTCGTTTGGCATTTATCATATTTATAATATGAATTTAGCACAGGATTACCATATCATCTCTGACTTAGGCTTCCCCTGTTTAGATAGGTTTTTCATAATAAATTGCTTTATTAAGCCACAAAATTATTTATGGAAATCGTTCTTAATCCATTGGCAACTTGCTTTGAATCGTTTATGTTTACTTATATTCGTCAAATATAAGTGTGCTATTGCACCTCATACTTTCATATGAGACCAGACTATTTCTTCACCTTCACCACTATGTGTTAAGGGCAACCCGTTTCCACATCCGTTATAGACTTGATGTGTACTCGCATTTCAGCGATAGTCGTTTAACCTTCCTATTTCTAGGCTTGGCAACCAAACACCCATTGTTTTTGAATACTTAGGATTTAACCATATATTCATCCTTGTTGTTTTTATGATTTCTCACATTCATAAAGGTTTTGTATTATCCTTTATTGTAGTAACAAGGCTTTAGGGATTACTGGTTTTAAAGTTGTGTCCTATGCAGATTTCTCTACATACGAAGCAACTAAATAATTATTGCCTTAATTATTTAGTTTTACTTGTAATACCTCAGTACCAGCAGTTATTAATGCAGATGATTCATATAGGTCATTTCCAGCTATCTTTAAAGATGCAGCACCTATTCTAAGACCTTCTGCTAAGTCTTCTGAGTTTAATGCAAATTTATTACCAGCCTCATTGATAACATCAACTATTGTACCAGCATCATCTGCATCCAATGACATACCCTTCATAGTTGAAACTATAGCATTTACAGCTGAGTCTATATCCATTTCAGCAACATTAGAAAGCATTAATCCAGCCTTTGATAAATAGTCAGATGCTTCAGATACAGAATAACCCATCTTTACAAATGCTGTTGTTGCATTAAGAGTTTCTTGAGTTGTTTTGCCCATCTCTATTGCAGTTTGATTTGCAGCCTTTGATATTCTATCATATTCTTCTGCCGAAGCTGTAGTAACCCTTTTTAATCCAACCATTTCATTGTCAAGTTCAACAATAGCATCTTTCATCTGCATTAATTGGTCTGTAAATATATCTAAGAATTCAAACCCCAATGCAGTTTGCATACCTTGATTTATAGCACTTCCTAACCCAGAGAATATATTTGATGTTTCGTTAGATAGCCTAGATATGGATTTACCGCTACTAGATGCAACATCAATCATTCTTTGAAGTTTATCTGTTGTGTATTCTGCTCCATTTTCTATGTCTTTAAGAACATCTTTTAGTTTCGCTATTTCCGTTCTCATATTAGATATTCTCAAAGCATCATCTGTGCTTATTAAATCAAATACACCCCTTGAGTCTTCAATGTCTTTAATTTCATCGTTTAACTTCTCAATAACATCTTGAACTTTTCGTATTTGACCATCTGACTTGCCAAGATTATTTATTTCATTAGTAAACACTTTTATTGTTTCACTAGCATCTTGAGAAGCTAAATCTACTCCTTTTAGATTTTCTTTTATTCTTTCTAGCGCAGCAACATCTACTCCTAATTCTTGTCTTGTAGATATGGATTTATTTATTTTTCTTTCTAGGTTGTCAACTTTTTCTTTGTTTGCTAAAACCTTAGTAATTGTAGCATTTAAAGTATTGTATGAGTTATTAGATTTATCTATTAGGTCTGTTAAGATATTAGGACTAACTCTTAATCCACCATTTAGTTCCTCTCTAGTCTTTGTCAGTTTTTCTATATAATTTTCTAAATCGGCAACTTCTTTTGCAACTTTTTCATTATCCAATATAAAACCACTGGATTCTTTGATACTATTTAAGTCAGACTTTAATTTATTTATAATCTTATCAACTTTAAATATTTGAGTTTCAGACTTCCCAAACCTATTTATCATGTCGTTGATTCTCTTAAAGTCCTCGTTTAATGTATCAACCTTCATCTTATCGATAGCATCTTTTACTTTAAGAATTTCAACAGGCTTTATTTTTCCATCTAGTTCACCTAAAGCACTTCTAAGCTGTGCTTGTTTTTGTGTCAATGTGTTTAATTGCTTTTGGTGGTCAATCTGTTTTTCTAATTTACCCTTAGCACTATCTAATTTTTCAAGTGCTTTATCTACCATTGCTAGGTCTACATCGTCCGTACTCTTTTTTAGTGTACTAACAATATCTATTAATTGTTCTTCAATTTTAGATATTGCACTTTGTTCTTTTTTCAGCTTTCCTTCTTCAAATAATGTACCATTTTTAAAGTTAAGTTCTTCTAATTTAACTTTTGTATCTTTAAGTGCATCATTTATTTGCTTAATTGCCTTTTCTCTATTGCCAAGGCTATCTATTGATTTTGATAACGTATTAAACATAGTTGCTACATTAGCTGTAGTCATAGATTCAACTTGTTTCTTTACATTGTTTAACACCCTTTTTCCGATAATTCCACTGTCATATAAATTATCAAGCCTTAGATTAAGTTTTACTTTTTTATTCTCTAATGCTTTTAATTCATTAGAAACATCTCTAACAGACTCTCTTAACACCCTAACTTCTGTAGCAGATACGACTGCACCTTCACCTATTTTTTTAATAAGTTTATTTGCTTTGTTTATGTCACTATTAAGCTTTTCAAATGCTAACTTATCTTTTGCATTTTCGAAATTCTCTAACGATTTTGTTGCCTTATCTATTACAGCTTGAAGTCCTATAAATATACTATTTCCAGACCCCAGTCTTTGTATTTCCCTTGAAATTAATCTTATAGTCTTTATAGGTGTATCTACATTAATTGCCTGTATCTTACCCCTTAAACCTTCCAATCCTTTAGTGGCTATACCCATAGACTCCCTAATATCAAAAGCATTATCAAACCTAGTCATAAGTCTATCTACTAACGACATAGAATCTATTTCATTTGCCAATAATTCTATTTGTCTTGTAGCTTCTTTTGTATCTAATCTATCAACATTTTCTTGAAGTGATTTTAATGAATCTTCGGCTTCTTTTATTCTCTTAGCATCAACTAGATCATTACCCTTGATTTTATTAAGAGTTTCTTGCATTTTAGAAATTTCTTTATTTACATCTACAAACTGTTCTACCCCTGATTCACTTAACTTTCCAAATATACCAGTTTCTACATCGTACCCCCACACTTCAGAAATTGACTGACCTAATTCATTTACATACTTAATAGTTGCTTTTAGCATTCCATTTCTATCAGTTCCATATGAAATACGAGATATTTCAGTAGCAGTAGCCTTTATTTGTTCAAGTCTATCTAGTAATGCCTCTTCATTTCTGATATCATCTACAAGTTCAACTGGTGAAATCTCATTAACTGTTTTAGATATACTGTCTACCTTAGACTCAACTTTATTTAACTCCTCTGTTGTTTCATTGGCAATATTTTCAGTTAAAGCTTCGAGGTCAATATTTTTACCAGATAATTTACCTTTTATTTTAGATTTACCAAGGTCAATATTTAGTCCGTCAGATATTTCCTTAGATAAAGATTCAATCATATTCTTAATAGTGTCAGTAGATATATTTATATGTTCAATATTTAATTCTAATATGTCACTTAAAGCATCCAACTGACCATTAATACTATCTCTAGTTTCTTTAGTTATAACAACATCAACATCAACATTAATAGGTTCTATTGAGTTTAATTCATCGATAAGTGCATTAAATTTAGTTTTTACTTCTTGTATTTTTTCTTTAAGTTTACTTAAATCTATATTAAAGTCAACATCTTTTAGATTAATATCTTTTAAATTGACATCTTTACAAATTTCAATAGGTAAACATAATTCTTTTGCAAGTTCCTCTAATTGCTTTTGTATTTTAACTCTAGAATCTTCAGACACTAAAATATCAACATTTATCTTAAAATCTTTAGGTTCACCACCAGTCACAGCATCTACTATATCTGACAAATCTTTGATTTGACTTTTAGATTTTTCTATTTCTTTTTTAGATATAAGGTCTGCTTGAGCTTTTTTAAATCTTTCTATAGCATCAGGTAGTTCGGATATATTTTTTTCTAAGGCTTCTATGTGTTTTTTTGGTATTATTATGTCATTATCACTCAGGTTATCCAATGCTTTCTTTTGTTGCTTGATTATATTATTTATAGTAGAAATTATACTATCATCAAAGTTAGACTTACTAATCATTTCATTTAAAGACCATTCAGCCTTTACGGCCTGTTCATTCAACTCTGCTATGTTTGATATCAAATCATCGTAAGGTGTTTTATCCTGTACTCCAAATATATCATATACAGTTCTTTCTGCTATTTTATCAAAAGTTTTAAATTCTGATTCTGCTTCCTCATATTGTTTTACTAAATCTTGGAATGCATCTCTCTGTTTGTTTGTATTTTCAGTTATTAAAATAGTTACTTGATTAAATTTACTATATAATTCATCTATGCCATCCGTATCTTTGGAAGTTGAAGACATTGTCTTTTTGAAATCTTCTAATCTATCCTTAATTTTTTGAAGGTCTTCATCTAATTCCTTAACAGATTCTTTAGTGTCTACCATATCTTCTATTGGCTTTGTTATAGTTGTAGGCATTTCTACCTGCCCTACTTTTTTAATTTCATCTGTTAAAGCTTTAGCTTCTTGACCAGTGTTTCCAAGTAAACCATTTAACTTTTCTATATTTTGCAGAAGCGTATTTATGTCTTCATTATATAATACAATTTCACCTCTGTCATAGGCATCAACTATAGCTAATTGTTTGTCTATTATACTGTCTAATTCATTAGTATCTTTTTTGGTAAACTTTTTACCACTAGAAGCTTTCTCGTCTAACTTTTTAAACAATTCTTCTGTATCATTAGTTAAAAGCTTAATACCATCTCTAATTTCCTCAAAGTTAGTTTTAGTAACATCTCCAAATATTGCACTTAACTCTCTTTCTGCAACACCACTTAAACTCTTTAGACTTGTTTTAACATCTTCAAATACGTCTAATAGTTTCTTATAAGACTCTCCTTGTTTATTAGGTAGATTAGATATCGAAGCTTCTATTTGTTGGAAACTATTTATTAATTTAAGTATATCTTTTTCCGTTGCATCTATAGATGTATTGGCTATTGACTTAGACAGCTTATTTATTCTTTTTTCTATATCTTTTAGTGCATTTTCCGCTTCAGGCACTTTAGGTGTTTCTGCTTTAGGTGGAGTTTGAAGTTCTTCCATGAACTTCTTATATAATTTTCTAAAAACATTTAAGTTTTTACTGTATACATTTATTCGAGATTCAAATGTGCTAAGCATTTTATCCGGTATGACATCTTCGTCTCTTAAATCACTTAACAACTTTTTGCTTTCATCTCTTAAATTTTTGTAGTTTTTAAATGTTTCATTTGTTAAATCTTTGAAAGTTTTATCAGCACTCATTTTTTTCATTTCGTCCATTGCTGACTTCATAAGATTAATATAATCATTAATCTCTTCTATTACATCTTCTCTTGCTCCTGCTTCTAAAGATTCTATTGCTTTGTCGTAATCAACTTTATCCAATAATTCCAATAGTCTTAAGTGTTCATAGTTTAATTCTTTTAAACCTTTTGTGTTTATATCTTTTATTGAATTAATATATTGGTCAAACAATTTAATATGATGTTGTATGCTATCAAGAGTTTCACCGTCTAGATTATCTCCGTATTCTTGTACTAAGTCTATAGCTTCATATAGTTGTTCATGTGCCTTTCTTATATCTTCCGTATAACCAGAAAAGTCCATGTCTGCAATAGGAGTTCCACCCGTTATTTCCTTTAGAGATTCGTAACTCTCAATAGTACTTTCAATTTCTCCTTGTAACCCATCAAGACTGCTAATAGCAGTATCATATGATACCTCTCCAACAGCGTCTTCATCTATACCCTCAAGATTCTTTCTCATTCTAGATAAAGATTCCTCTGCCTTACCAATGGTCTTTTCGTCAAAAATACCCGTTAATCTCATATTGACAACTTTGTCTGCAATTAACTGAACTTCTGACCTTATCAATTCAATTTGTTTTCTAGCGTCCTTAATTCCATCTTGCTTCAATTCAATTTTATTGATTATTTCTTGTAGTTCAAATAATGAATCTGCAGTGTTTAATATGCTATTTTCAATTTTTGAGAATATTGACTCATTAATAGGTATTAAATCTACGTTAGGTATATCATATTTAGCGGATCTAAGCCTTTCAAGTTTATTCATATAATCTTCAACTTTATCCGTATCTATGAATACCATACTTCCCCTATTAAAGATTTCTTCAATTTCATCAGAATAATCTTTTATTGATTTAGTTAAACTATCTATTTCCTCTTTGGTTTTTTCAAGTTCCAAATAAGCATCAGCAGCATCTATTTCAACATTAACCCTAACATCTTCTACACCTTTTAATAGTTTTTCAACATCGTTAATTTCTTTCTTAAATTCATTTATAAATTCTTCAGTGAATCCGTATGACTTAGCAAAATCAACAGCATCAAAAGCATCTTTTAAGTCTTTCTTGATGCCATCAACCATGTTGTCACCTATGTTTTCACCTTTAGATACCGTATCTTTTAACTTCTTGAACTTATCAGTAAGTGTTTCTATTTCTCCAAGTGTATTATAATATCCTTCTGAAAAACTTAATGCATCTTCTACTGTTTCAGATACAGACTTTACTTCGTTTTCAAGTTTATCAAGTTCCGAATAAAACTTCTTTACAGATGTATCATTATCCGGTAGCATATCAAATCCATCTATGCCATACCCCTTACTTCTTAATTCATCAATTAACCCTACGAATTCTTCAAGTTGTTCTTTGTTTATACTGTAAGCACTATCTTTAGGATTAAACGACAGTATATTTTTAACTTCCTTGCTAAATTCAACAACCTTCTTTTTGTAATTGTCGATTTCTTTAGTTATCGCATTCAGTTGTTTTCTAGTACCATCTACATCAAATTCAGGCGTTATTAAGCCAGCTTCATCAAATAGTTGTAAAGCCTTTATTTCTTCACTAATTTCCTCTACTGCTTTCTTGCCACCTGTTACAGAAACTTTCCCAATATCTAAACCCAAATCAACCGCTGTATTTTGAGCTATAGTTTTAAGAGTATTGTTTAATTGCTTCTGCATTTCTTTGGGATCAAATATATTTACATCTCCAAATCCATCTTTTAGTTGTTTTTGCACTTCTGCAACAACATCATTCATGAACATATCAATGTCTTTAAAAGTCCCCTTAAGGTCTTTCATCTGTATTTGCATTTTGGGTGCATTCTTGTCTATGTGTGACTGTATATCCTTAGACACTTTTCCCATCTTAACACCGTCAATGGCAACAGTAAGACCTTTAGTATTTTTGTCTATTTCACCTTGTATATTTTTTTCATTAAACTGACTTTTATCAAGTTCAATACCTACACTAATATTAATATTTTCCATTGAATGTCCTCCTTAATTTTATATTAAGTAGAACACAAGGAATTACTTAATATAGTCAATTTCTTTAATTATATTTTTTATAACGTTACCATTTTTCAACTTCTCTTCCGTACGTTCCATAAATGGTCTTGGTTTTTGCCATGGAGCTCTTCCGTCAGTTCCATATTCAACAATTGGAGCTAGAAATTCAGATTCTTTCCCAATCTTGTCGAACCCTTTTGGAGCTGTATCGTTGGTTATGTTAAGCACAACACCAAAAGGCACTTCACTAGGCATTACAGTTATATTATCTGGATCGGTTAATCCTCCGTTGTCCGCCCTTCTTGGATACCTTATAGGATTATAAACTGCATAAACTTCTTCGGAAACACTTGATCTATTTACATTTTTAATCTTCGTCAAAGAACGTTCTTCTGCAAGTTTTTTTGAAATATCTCCCTTAACTTTTTTCATTAGTTCATCTATTGATTTAACTGTGGCCATATTATTCAACACCATCCATAAGGGAATCTATTTGTTTTTTCATCTCTCTCTTTTCTCTATATAGGTCTATTAACTCCCTATTCTTTTTATTTTCTTTGTTGTCATAATATATCTCTTTACCCAATTCATTAAGAGCACCTGTTTCATCTTGAATCATTGACAACAACATTTGTATTCTTTGGTTTTTTAGTCCTAAAGCCATATACTGAAGTTCATGTATTGTTGCATTGCTACTAATTAAAGCCGTTGCATTTATTATTTCTTGAAGTCCATCATAAAGATGAGCCTCTTTGGCTATTTTTAAAAATTCATCTATCGAATACTTTGAAAAGTCATACTTTTCATTTTTGGGTATACACAACTTGTTTAATATATGATAAGCCGATACAATTCCACTATCTTCACTTAAGTCGGTGTTTTTTAATATAGACACTATTTCTATTTCCATATCTTTTGTTGGATTAATTATTTTCACATAATCATTCTCAAAAGCAAACTCTTTTCTCTCCATTTTACGCCCTCCTAAAAAATAAAGGTGAGCACCCTATATCCATAAAATAACTCACCCCATCTTTTATATTTTAATTTTCTTTAAAATTCCTGTTTTAATCAAACTTATTTTTAAAAAAATGCCTTATTTATACCCACCCATACTTATTATGTATGATGGGTATAGTAAAGCATTTTTAGATTTATTTAATTTAAAACTATATTTCTTCTCTAATTATTCTGTATAATTCTCCATCTTCATTAGGTAGAATTCTCATATTTATAGTCATATCATTTGGTTGAACTTCAGAAACAGTGTTTATTTCAAAGTTACCTTCTGGCATAGCATTTTCAAATACGAAGTATACATATGCAGTAGCTTTTTGTTTTTCATCTTTTTCTATAGTTTGTAACCATAGTTCTCCACCTTCTGCAAATGTTTTTGAATCTATTGTTAAGATTTGAGTCTTTGTATCATTTGTCTTATAAATATAAGGCATAACCTTTAATGTTTTTGTTGTTTGTAAATCAGTCGCCTTAGCATCTGCAACAGCAATAAAAACATTTGCACCATGCGCCGAAGTTCCATTTTCTACACCTGTATCATTTACAATAGTAAATTTATCAGCTCCAGTAAGTTCAGCCAATTTATCTGTATATGTAAACTCAACTCCATCTATTGAAACTATTAGTTCTTTAGGGTTTTGAGGAACTTTAGGAAGCTTAATTTTTGTTAGGCTTGCAGTTCCAGCAACGTTTTGACCTTTGTCTACCGTCATATCCCCATACTTATTAGGTCTTTTAACGATTAATCCTGTTATGGCATTGTCTCCACCAGCCTTTTTAGTAGCAGCAGAGTTTAATTCTAATGCTTCAAATGAAAATACATTTTCAGTTAAATTAACCGTTATATCTTTTTGTCCCGGTAAAATAGCAAATAATCCATTACCTTGTCCATTTCGTACATCTGTATTTTCTTGTGATGAAACTATTCCACCACTTGTTAAGTTTTCAGACATAAATACTAGTTTTCTATTCCCAGTTTTGTCTTTTCTGTAAAAGTATGCTTGGAAAACATCAACTAGCAATTTCTTTTCATGACTCATTTAATATATTCCTCCTTTAAAATTAATATTTTATTTAATTTAAAACTATATTTCTTCTCTAATTATTCTGTATAATTCTCCATCTTCATTAGGTAGAATTCTCATATTTATAGTCATATCATTTGGTTGAACTTCAGAAACAGTGTTTATTTCAAAGTTACCTTCTGGCATAGCATTTTCAAATACGAAGTATACATATGCAGTAGCTTTTTGTTTTTCATCTTTTTCTATAGTTTGTAACCATAGTTCTCCACCTTCTGCAAATGTTTTTGAATCTATTGTTAAAGTAGTTGTTTTACCAGCTTCTGTTTTATAAACATAAGGCATAACCTTTAATGTTTGATTATCTAGTTTAGTAGCATCTGCATTTATTAAAACTATATAAGCCTCAGTAGCTTTACCATCAAATTCAGCACCATTCTTTCCTTTAACCACCATAAACTCACCTGCCGCTATAGCACTGGCAGAGGCCACTGGTTTTCCTGGAGTAGCTTTGCTTGAAGCGTTTCCATTAACTAATTCCTCACCATTTATTTCTATAGAAACTTCTTTTGCGTTTACAGGTATTTTATCTAACTTTATAACTTTATGAGTAGTAGCTAAAGCTGTATTAGGGGCAGATCCATTTTCTGCATCTCCTACTGGCGCTTTACCAGCTCTATAAGATTTTACTGAAGTTATTGCTTCTGATGTAACGGTTACACCAGCCTTTTTAGTAGCAGCAGAGTTTAATTCTAATGCTTCAAATGAAAATACATTTTCAGTTAAATTAACCGTTATATCTTTTTGTCCCGGTAAAATAGCAAATAATCCATTACCTTGTCCATTTCGTACATCTGTATTTTCTTGTGATGAAACTATTCCACCACTTGTTAAGTTTTCAGACATAAATACTAGTTTTCTATTCCCAGTTTTGTCTTTTCTGTAAAAGTATGCTTGGAAAACATCAACTAGCAATTTCTTTTCATGACTCATTTAATATATTCCTCCTTAGTTCTTAAATTATTTTTTACATAATAAAAGTGAGTATAGATACTCACTTAGTTAATCACCCAATTTACTTGTCATAACACTTGAATCCATTGATAATCCACCTTCATCATTGGCAAATAGAGCATCTGTTATATTAGTGGTGAAAGTTATATTAGGAACTTTGTTAGACACAGTTTTGAATAAGATACTAGCATCATAATCATTTTTATGATTTACCCATCTATAATCAGAGTAGAATTGTATCATATTCATTTCGGCAATTTCTTCATATTTTAAATTTGTTGAATTTTTCACAGTAATGATTAAGTCATTAAAACCAATATCTTTTCTTCTTCTAGCCTTACGAGCTTTTTGCATCCATTCATCAACAATTTCATCATGATATTTAACAGGTTCTACTAACGCATTTTGTGTTAACACTATTTCTCTAATAATCACAAAATCATCATTACCAATGGACTTACATGATGTATTATCCTCATTCCACACATCAAAGCCAATATCATTCTCACTAGGAGTAACCTTTGTCCTCATTAAAAATGACAACATTTGTGAAAATTTCATTAGTGACTCTACTATAGATTTAGGTTTAAGTTTAACCCCAACAGACTTCTTACGTTCTTCTTCTTTTTGCATTTGCATTCTTTTAAGTGGGTCAATTATAAGCCTAGATGCAAACTTACCACCTTCGGTAACGTCATCTTTTTCTTTTTCTAATTGGTTTTGATATGCATTCATTATAACAAGTGTCGTAAGAAGGTTTTCTGTTTCAGGTATATTTAGATATGAATGATTTATAAGTATAAAATTAGAATATTTCTCATTAAATTCTTCAAATTCATCTACTGTAATTGGATATAGAGTGCCTATATCCTTGTAGTTAGTTGGTTTATTAAAAAGACTATCTCTTATTAGCTTTGAAACTTTATATCCATTCTTCTCTAATAACTCTTTATTCATTAGTTATAAGCCCTCATAACTGAATTTTTAATTTCAAAAGGTATTGATAATAAGTTCATAGTTTTAGTTTTAGATAATCTCATTTCACTTATTCTACCCTTTATATTAAACTTTACATTGCCTATCTCATCAACAATTTCATCATTCTCTATTGTATGACCATCTAAAAGTTGGGCGATTCTATCTGCAATTCCATATATTCTCTCTTCACCATAGTTTTTTAATGGATTATACTTATCATCAACAAGTATATATATATTAAAGTTAGTTGTTTGCATAACATCATCATATGTATATGTGTCATAGTGTTGTATAAATATATAGTTTTTATACACTGTTTCCATATCAGGATCAAACATTCCTGCATATAAACACATTTCACCCTCATCTGTATCCACCTTTAAAGAAGTTTTAAGGTCAGGTTGGTTTATCACGTCACCATCATATGTTACACCCTTCTTAGATAATGGCGTAGTTGTGAAATATCTCATTAGCCTTCTTATAGCCTGATCATTATCTATAGCATCCAGCATATATTTTCTTATTGCAGTTATTCTTCTAAATTTCTGAGAATAAGTAACATTTTTTATTGAGTTAAAATCTGTAGTCATATATTGTCACTCTCCCTATTTAGTTGTATAAATTATTTTAGACGATAAAATATTATTATCTTTATCTATAGCAGATAATTTAAAAATTTCATCTCTCGCTTTGATAACAAGTTTACAAGTGTTATTTTGAATCGAAATCACTTCTGCAATATCTGTATCATCCACAGTAAAGCTCATTCCTTCAAGATTTGGTTCAACGGTATATATGTATTCCTTACCTAGTCTAACACTTTCATCTCCACTTATAGAGTAATTTTTAATATTCTCTGTTGGAGTATAAATCCTTGGTTCATTGAAAGCCAAATTATTCTCTAAGTCATCTTCAACCCTTAGAGTATCTTTGGCGGCTATTATTGACACAATACCTTCCTGAGTTGATGTTGTTATATCTGTCACTCTAAATATGTCAAACTCAGATTTGTTAAATACAAATCTCATGTCTCTTTTTATTTTTTTTGTATATTCATTAGCTTGTACTAATATTTTCATTTTTGTATCTATCTCAGATATGAAATCACTATTTCTACTCTGCTTACAATTATATTCACATAATTTCGCTACTCATTATGCAGTTCTCATAGAACTTCTTAATATTTCTATTAAGTTTAGACTATATTACCATCTATTAAAGATGTCCACCACTGTCCTTGCGATTTTAAGGCACCTAGTCGTTGAACTTCCTCTTTCGAGTTTAGCTGCTGATTGTCCATTATCAAAACACTTAGGATTTAACCATATGCCATACACAATATTTTTTCTGCTTTCGCAACATTCACACCCACACCATTTAAGGTGTCATGTTGTAGTTATTGTGTCTTTAGGATGTTCCAGCAATTCAATGGATTTTCTATACTCCTTTAGGAATATAGGGAGCAATTACTCCCATATGAGTCGTTAGACATATAGCATGGATACCCATCTTCCCATTTTTTCGGTAATCCCTTCCATTTAAGTCTTTGATTACAAAGTGTTATTTTACATCCAAGATATGCATAGTGATTATCAGCTTTTTTATTTGTATTTATATAATACTCATTATCGTATAATACATAACTTCCATTTTTAATATTAGTACCTATAGGAACATTTAAACCTCTATACTCATTATCACTTAAATCGTTTATATGATTATATATTATACCCCTACACTTAACACCATCTATCTCAATATCATGTGCCTCAGGTGATTGTAATTGTTTATTAAATATCTTAATACCATGTCTGATTTTTATATCATTGACATTAGATGTTTTAAATTCTTTAAAATCTCTCATGTAAGTCACCTCTTTTTGCGTAACTAAACAAAAACCCCTTGTGAGTTTTTTGTTTCCCTAAACATACAGCCGAAATATTTCTATAGTCCAGTTTAACACCAAAAGTTTTTTCTGATATAGAAGATATTTCTCTTGCAGAAGCATATTCTCCTATGAATTTATTGTCTTTATATACAAACACAGATTTCTTTGTAGACTTAAACCTTTCTTTGTTATTGTAGTTTGTCTTTTTTTCATATTCTGCATCATAATTTATCCAATCCCATATTTCAGAACCATCTTTTAAGTATCTTCTTACTGTACTTCTTCCAATATCAAACACTTCACCTATCTGCTTACAGCTTAAATGATAATTGTCTCTCTTGTATTCACAAACTTCTTTCATTATATTTTTGGATGCGTATTCCGCACAAGCATTGAAGTCTACATTGTCTAGTTCAAAAATATATTTCATATCAGAGTTTAGAATTTCACTCTTCATATGGTTTACATTTGAGAATCTTGAATCTATAACAACATACTTTTCAATTCCGTTTTCTTTGGCTAAATTCATTTTTAAGTAGTCATTCTCCATGTGTTTTGATGCATCCTTACCGTTACCCCAACCATAATAATGTTGTCCACCATGAGTCTCTATTATCAAAGACATATCTTCTAAATAGAAGTCGTACCTTTTCCCAAGAGACCAATTTGGAGTATATTCTGTTACAAAGTTTATATTTAATTGTTTTAAAAGATTATACATAAACTTTTCTGGATATCTCTGACCATCCTTACACTTACACCCATATCCACCATTCTTATGCAAAACGGCTATTGAAATTTCTTTGCTTGATACGTTTCCACACTCTGGACATATGGGAAATATTCTTTTTTCACTATTTCTTCGATACAGCTTTGCTTCATCATGTCCGCCTTGAAAATATTTAATCATCCAAGGTGAAGTTGTTGGTATGTCATTATATCCTTCTACAACACCTATATTGCCTCTACAGCAAGAACAACCCATTTGACCTTTAGACAGATTAAATTCTGAAATATCCCCACAAAAACTACACTTATTACACTTATATTCATACATCTTAATCTCCCTCTTTTTATCTGAAGATTGCTTTCTGTAACTATTTACAATTGTAAAATCTCTAACTTCATTTTTTACAACTTCACCTATGGAATACTTAAAGTTGTTAGTGTAAAAGTTAAGCATTTTTCCAAAGGCACACTTTGTAAATGAACCTACAGACATTTTAAATGGCTTTAAATCTTTGTATTTTATGGTAACATAATAGTTTTTGTTTTCAGATATATATTCAATAATTTCAACTTCTCCACAAATATCTTTATATGTGAACTTAACACTTTTTCCAACAGACATTTTCCAGTCTATTAAACTATTGTCCTTACCCTTTCTTGGCAATGTATCTAAATAAATCTCTCTCATAATTTCCTCCTTAATAATAT
>ERZ1034928.356-NODE-356-length-23438-cov-4.357097_pt1 | contig 23438 bp, 9 predicted proteins | sample MGYA00520627_ERZ1034928 | MGnify/ENA primary metagenome ERZ1034928 (study PRJEB33766, sample SAMN09781755) | gut metagenome | biome: gut microbiome | host: Homo sapiens | place: Madagascar | study: EMG produced TPA metagenomics assembly of the PRJNA485056 data set... | reverse complement strand
GACTAAGCGGGCAGGTTTCCACGTCGCCCCTGCCCACTTACCTTTGCAATCGACATCGCGTTTTTTTTTTCACTTTTTTCATCCGCCCCCTTGCGCTGCCTCGGGGAGTGTGCTAGAATAACATCGCTTTCGAGCATCAGAAGCCTTTCGGACTGTCAGTCCGAGCCTAGGAAGTCGGGTTGACTTTGAGGTCGAAGGACGGAAGATGTGGATAAAGCGGTTAACCAACAAGAAAGTAAAACAACATGAAGAAGATCATGATTGCGGTCGCGGTTGCGGCCATGGGCGTTGCCGCGTTCGGCGATAATTGCCGCCCCTCTACGCCTGTCGCGAAGGATGCGGCGTGGGTCTATCAGTGGAAGTTCACGGGCAAGACGACGGCCGGTAAGAAGGCCGCTGCGAAGGGCACCGTTGCGTCCCAGTGCAAGCCTGGTACGCCGGGCGCTGCGTGCGCGTACCGTGCCAAGGCTTCGCTCAAGATTCAGGGCTATACCTATGCGTGCAACCCCGGTTGCGGTAGCGATGCGTTCGAGACGTTCGCCGAGAGCCTTGAGGTGTTCTACATGACGAAGCCGTGGAAGGCCTCCATGTCCGGCGGCGTGAACACCGAACTCTCCCACATCATCGGCTCGAACAAGAAGCAGTACGAGGCTGCGGGTGTTGCGGAGTTCACGGAAGACGCTGAGAACGTGACGTACACGCTGGCCTATGCGGGTCTTGGCAAGTACGACCTCAAGAACAGCCGCGTGAGCTCCGTTTCGGGCAACTTCGCGGGTATCGCGTCCCAGGCGTGGGCGTATAACCTCAAGAAGGATCTCTGCATCAAGGCCGGCTACTGGGATTGCGCGACGCGCGCCCTCGTGTGCGACGGCCCGACGGTCGCCTTCGGCAAGTTCTCCGCCAAGTTCAAGAAGTCTGCGGCGAAGAAGTATGCGGCGAAGGGCACGGCGGCTAAGCTCCCCAGCTGGGTCAAGTGGCTGAACAAGTAATCACGGCTTCGTGATTGCCGAATAAGGAGGAGGTGGGGTGTCTACACGGCATCCCACCTCTTCTTTTTTTCATCTATCTATTCGTGGAGCATGCCATGCGCCTGTTTGCGTCTTATCTGAGTGTTTTTCTTCTACTGCTTACCGTAGCGGGGTGTTCCGACGGCGGGAAGCGGGATGCAGCGCCGTCGGGTGTGGTTGCGCAACAGGCGACGAACACGACATCGTCCACCGTACAGAACGCACAGAAAAAGAAGGCGAAGAAGCCGAAAAGCCCCTTCGCCATCGACAACCTGCCGACGAACACCGTGGTCATCACGGTGAACGGGCAAGGCATCACGCAGCAGGAATACGCGGACTGGCTGCGCGTAAAGAGCAAGCTGGTGCTACTGCAGAAGAGGAAAAAGGCAAAGAAGTTCGATCTTGTGGCGTTCACGAAGTCGGTAATCGAAAACCGTCCCCGCATCCACGGCGAACTGATCCGTTGCTCGATGGTGCGCCAGTACGCCGAGGCGAACGGGCTCAAGCCCGCCGCCGAGGAGGTGGCGCAGGCGCGGAAGGGTCTGGACGGCCTGTGGTCGCGCGCGAAAACGGCGTTCCCGCCGCCGCCGGCCGCAGAGGCGGCGCGCGACGAGGGGGTGATCGCGCGCATCGCCTATATGAGTGCGCTGGACGACGTCTGCCTGCGGCACGTCGCGACGAATGATCTGACGCGCGTGACGGACGTGGAGCTTGACGCGCAGCTGAAGCGGATCGAGGAGTGGAACAGGACGGCGGACAAGAAAGATGCCGAATCGCGCGAAAAGGCGAAGAAGGCCAAGGCGGAGATCCTGGCCGGAGCCTACTTCGCCGACGTGGCGAAGAAGTACGCCGAGGTGGCGCCGGACGAGGGGGCGGAGTGGGAGACGTTCGAACTCGGCGAGTTCCAGGCCGACGAGCCCATCGCCCAGTGGCTTGTGACGGCCAAGCAGGGAGACGTCTCCGACCCCATCGAGATGGACGACGGCTATGCGATCATCGGCGTGCGCCGGATCCTGGAGGGAGAATTGGAAGAGGAGGACGGCCGCCGGTCGAAGCAGTACGAGCTTGTGCGCTGTACGTTCTTCGCCTACGAGAAGATTGACCCGCCGACCGACCGCGAACAGTTCCGCAAGGACATACTGGCGGCGCGGCGTCAGACGACGTTCGAGGCGTTTGGCATGAAGCTGATGGATGCCTACAAGGTCGAGTATCCGCGCGGCACGGCCATCTTCGAAGTTGCGAAGAAGAAAAAAAAGAAGTCCGCGCGTCAGAAGGCGCCCGCCTCGGCATATCTTAATAGAGTGAAAGGAGCAGATCGTGACATACATTAAGACCCTTCTAGCCCTCGTTCTCATGGGGGTCTGCGTGCTTCCCGCCGAGGCGGGTCCGACGTCGGACCTGGTCAAGACGCGCCTTGCGCGGTCGAAGGCCGTGGTGCCGGGGCGCTGGCATGCGGACCTCGCGAAGTGCCAGGCGTACGCGAAGGCGAACGGCGTGCCGTTGATCGCGGTGTGGTCGAACGGCGACCTGTGCGGGCACTGCATCACCTTCGAGCAGGCCGTGATGAAGAGCGACTTCACGAAGTGGATGAAGACGAGCGGCATGGTGTTCTGCTTCGTCCACTCCGGCGACGGCAGCTACGGCGCGCAGAACGGCACGCCCTACAACTTCTGCTGGGGGCCGTCGAAGGCTCTCAACTCCTTCCCGTTCGTGCGCGTGTGGTGGTACACGAACAACGGCAAGACGAAGAAGGTGGACGTTGCGGCCACAGGTGACACGATCGACGGCGGGCTCGGCAATGCGACGGGGGCGAAGAAGGCCGTCGCCTGGTTCAAGGCGAAGCTCAAGGGCTTCACGCCGCCGAGCGCCGTCCCCAAGTACACGGGGGGGCTCTTCGACTTCGGCGACAGCGAGGCGGACCGCCTGGAGGTGGAGGCGGGCGCGCAGACGACCCTGACCGTCTACCTCGCGCGCACGAACAGCCTCGCGGTGGCGCGGGCCTCCACGAACCGCCTCGTCGTGGCGTGGCCCGACGCGACGGTCGTCACGAACACGGTCAACTGGAGCGCGGGGGAGGATGAGGCGAAGTTCGCTTTCGACGTTGGCGCGCTCACGAATGTGGGCGAGACGGTGCGCCTGACGCTGCTCGACGCGGCGGGGTCGGTGAAGGACGCGCGCACCGTGCCGGTGGTCGCGCCCGTCGAAAATGCGCCGGCGAACCCGCTTTGGCTGGGCGAGCGGACGACCGACGAACTCGCCTGGGGCGAGTGGACGATGGACATCGACGTGGCGACGAACAAGGTGGCCGCGTACAACCGCGCGCACCCCGGCGGCGCGCGCGCCTACACGCTTCTGCTGCTCGAAGGGGCCCTGTGGTGCCCGGACTGCGTGAAGACCGACGAATACCTGTTCATGCACGAGAAGTTCCGAAAGTGGGCGCAGGCGCACCGCGTGGCGCTGGTGGCGGTGGACGTGGCGTTTGGCGACGCGACGGCGAAGGCCGGTTCCCTCTTGACCCACGTGCCGGTGAACAGGAGCAAGACGAGCGGCTGCGCCTACTTGGCGCGCAAGGGGATCGACCGCGCGGCGGGGCTGGAGACGCTGGCGCGGAATTTCGAGATCGCGCAGGCGCTCCGTCTGCCGAACTGGACGAATCCGACGCGCCCGCCCGTGCCGTCGCTCTTCGTTGTGCGCGATGGCGGCAGGCTGGAGATTGCAAGCCGCCTCCAGTATTTTGGTGGGGTCGCCGCGCCGCAGAACGCCGACGCCATCGACGCGCATCTCATGCGCCTGGACGAGATGCTGGCGCAGGTCGACGAGTCCGGCGAGGAGCTGAACGACACGGTGTTCCGCACGACGCAAGTAATTGGGAAGCGCGCGGCGGCCCGGATGACCGTTTCCGCCGTGGACGGCTGCGATGTGTTCCGCCTTCTGCCCGAGGAGACGTTCAACAAGCGCATCACGTTCTCGCTGGAGGGAGCGGCCGACGCGACGTTCGAGCTGAAGGTCGTCCACGTCGACGGGGGCACGGCGACCACGGTCGCGGAAAGGGCGGGCACGCTGGCGGAGGGGCTTGCGCTCGTGACGCCCGTGGCCTCCAGCAACTGCTACGTGACGGTGGGCTACAAGATGGTCGAGGTTGGCGAGGGGAAGTTCGCCGCCGCCGACGCATGCTTCAGCATGACGAACGCCGCCTCGTCGCTCTGCCCCTACACGCTGAAGACCGACTTCGTGGTGGAGCCGCGCGAGGTGGCGGACGAGGTGCGCGTGGAAGATGGTGCGCGTACGATCACGATGGCGCTCGCCTCAAACAGCCTCTACCGCATCACGGGGCTTGCGCAGGTGCCGCCGCAGCTGGAGCCGGCCGCGGAGGGGGCGGTGGACAACCTCTACCGGGCGTTGGCGACGGAGGACGTGGAACTGTCCCTCGCGACGACGGTCTGCACGAACCAGCTCTGGCGGCCGGGCGCGGTGGGCTTCGCGACGACGAGTGCCTCGGCCTCGGAATCGGCGGGCACCTATCTGCTCCGCGTCGTGCGCACGGGCGGTGTCTCCGGGCGGGCCACGGCGCAGATCGCGTTCAACGCGGCGAAGTCCTCCAGGCTGGACCACCTCGTCACGCTGCCGGCGTTCGAGGAGCTGGTGTGGGAGGAGGGCGACGACACCGAGCGGACCGTGGCGATTACGGTGCTCGACAATCCGTTTGCGGACGGCGACCAGACGTTCTACTTCGACGTGACACCCGGCGGCGTCGCGGCGGCGGGCGTGGCGCAGTTCCGCCTTTCGCTGCGGGACAACGACCGCAAGGTGCCCGGGCGGCTCGCCATCACGGGAACGGGCCCGTCGGAAATGGCGAAGGCCATGACGACGTTCGTGCGCGCCGGGGACGTGCTGACGATCGCGGTGGGTCGCCTCGACGGCGCGGACGGCGCGCTGGCCGCGACGCTTGCCGCCTCGGCGGGTACGCTGAACACGGCGGCGTTCACCTGGCCGGGCCGCGACACGGCGGACCGGGAGGCGGTGCTGAGCGGGCTTGAGACGGCGGGGCGGACCGTGAAGGTGACGCTCACGCCGGCGAAGGGGACGGCCGTGGACGCCGCGCGCCGCATCCTGTCGGTCTCTGTGCTCGGCGCGGACGTGCCGGGCTTCCAGGAGGCCCGCCGCACGGTGCCGGCGACGCGCTATGTCGCGCTGAAGCCGCAGACCATTCCGCTGGATGACCGGGCCGTGGCGACGACGAAGATCAAGAAGTATTCCGGCCGGCTGCCGCCGGGGGTGGCGTGGCGGCAGGACGGACGGGATCTCGTCCTTTCCGGCGTGCCGACGGCGGCGGGGGCCTACACGGCGGTGTTCCGCGCGGCCACCGGCTCGACGGTGGGCCTGACGGTGACCGTGGAGATGGACGTGGTGGATCCGGTCGTCGCCGGCGCGGCGGACGGCACGGCGCTTAATGCGTCCGTGGCGTCGTCGCGTACGTTCTCCGACGTGCCGGTGCTGGACGACGAAGCCGGCCGCCTTGCGGGCGTGCTGACCCTGACCCTGCCGCGCACGGGGCGCGCGAGCGCGAAGTACCGGGCGCTCGGGCAGGGCGCGGTGTCGCTCGCGAGCCGGAGCTGGACCGCGTGCGATCCGGCGACGGGCGCGCTGGAGACGACGCTCGCCGGCGTCGCCGGCACGAACCGCTACGCGCTTGCGGTCCGCGTGGCGGCGGACGGCGCGGTGACGGCCGCGCTCGCCGATCCGCTCCGCCCGGCGGGCGTGACGTGCAAGGTGCCGGCGAACATCTGGACGGCGGCGAACCCGGCAAGCGACTTCTCGGGCGTCTACACGGTGGACCTGGCGCCGATCAGGTGCGACGGGCCGGCGTTCGCGACGGGCGACGGCTCCCTGATGCTGAAAATGAACACGACGGCGGCGTGCCGCTCGGGCGCGTTCAACTATGCGGGGCGTCTGCCGAACGGCATGGCCGTGAGCGGGTCGGCGCGGCTGACGCCGGCCGACTGGGTGGTTGCGCACGGGTTCTGGGCGCGCGGCCTGCTGCCGGTGGTCCAGGCGGGCGCGCGCGACGAGCTGGCGGCACTGCTGCAGTTCACGCCGGGCGCGGCGGACCCGGCGGCGGCGAGCTATGAGACGGTCGACGGGGCCCCGTCGATCGCCACGGGGCGGTGCTACTTCAAGCGCATCCGGCGCGTGGTGCGCCGGGCGGACGAAGGGGGCGCCTTCTGGCGGCACGTCGGCAAGACGGACCTGTCGTCGTATGCCGTCGACTTCGACGTCCACGGCGCCTACTACGACGCCTCGGAAAGCCTCGTCGAGACGAGCGCCGCGACGTTCGGCACGAGCGCGCTGACGTTCTTCGTTACGGACGGGAAGGGCGAGGCGGGTAGCCTGAACGACCTGGACGCGGCGGTGATGGAAAACCTTCGGACGGGGCCCGTGGACGCATCGCTGTGGGCCACGAACCCGGCGGCCGCAGGCGTGAAGGTGGCCTACAACGCCAAGACGAAGACGAGCAGCCTCGCCGTGGCGAACGCGAAGGGCACGAAGCTCACGTCGTTCGCGTTCGCGGCGGCCACGGGGCGGGTGAGCGGGTCGTTCACGCTGGATGGCGTGAAGATGACGTTTGCGGGCGTGGCGATGCCGGGCTGGGGCAACGGCGACTGCGGCGACTGCGGCGTGGGCGGCGGCATGGGCGGCGTCGAGGCGAAGATGCGCCCGTTTGTCACGGGCACGGCGTGGTTCAACGACACCTTCAGCTACGAGGATGCGGCCGGGCGGGAGCGCACGGAGAGCGTCCGGCGCAGCTGTGCGATCTCGATTGGCGTCAACGCCGGTGAATAAGGACTTGAACAGGAAAGGACAGAGACCATGAAGGCACGAATTCTCACGCTGGGACTGGCCGCGTTGGCGACGCTGACGGGCCTTGCCGCCTCCGCCGCGAAGGGGAGCTGCATCACGAAGGCCAAGTCGCTGTCGTCCTCGCAGGCGGTGACGCTGGTCAACGAGTACGACCCCGAGGAAAAGGAGTTCTCCGGCACGGGCGTCATGTACTACACGGTGACGCTCAAGCGCGGGCAGGCCTACACGATCTGGATCACGGGCGGGCAGGCCTCCAGCATGTCGCTCGACGTGGACACGAACTGGAAGTACTACGAGGACAAGGAGATCGAGCCGGGCGCGAGCTTCGACGTCGAGTCGTTCGACGGCGGCGCCACGCAGGCCGCCTACCTCTATGCGGAGGACTGGACGCTGCCGGAGCCGGGGGACGAGAAGGACGACTACGATCCGAAGGAAGGCAAGTACGTCGTCACGATCTCAGGCGAGATCGGCGCGCAGACCACGCTGGGCTTCACGACGGGCATCAAGAGCTTCACGGTCGTGGGCAGCGAGGAGAGCCCTCGCGTCGTGACGATGGGGAATTCCTGGAAGAGCTATTCCGGCAAGATGATCGAGGGGGCGTACTGCTTCAAGGCGACGCTCAAGGCCGGGCGCAAGTACCGCGTCTACACCAAGGGTGGCAGCAAGGCCGCCGGGGAGATTACGCTCGACGTGGACAGCGGCGTGAGCGAGGACGACGATCCTGATGCCGACGAGAGCATCACGCCGGACGCGGCCTACACGAACGCCTACAACCAGGCCTGGGTGGTGATTCCCGAGAAGACGGCGAAGTACGCCTTCACGCTGGCGGGCGACGACAAGCAGGCCTTCTCGTTCCATTACACCGCCGTCCCCACGCGCACCATCGCCGCCCATCCGGCGATTCCGCTCCTGGAGGAGAACGGCTACGCCGCGCAGTTTGTGCCGGGGCGCATCGCGAACACGCACAGCTACTACGACGAGATCATCGACGAGCACCTGTGCAAGATCTACCTGCCGAAGGGGGCGCGGTGGACCTTCGAAACCGAGGGGGCGACGTGGCCGCAGCGGATGGTCGCGTACGGTCCGTCGGGATCGGTCCTCTCCGTCAACGAATCGCTCGGAAACGGGGCGTACGACACGCGCGTGACGATCAGCGCGTCGGCGGCGGGCGTCTACTACGTGGGCGTGTGCGACCCGTCGCTCGACGTGGCAGACGCCCCGGCCGAGGCGGCGAGCGCGGTCATTCTCAAGGGGCGTGACACGTCGGGTCTGCCGCCGGCGGACGCCTGGGACTCGGCGGACGACGTGTACGGCGGGGCGTCGATGCTCGTGCCGTACCCCGCCTCGACGAACGACGTGGTGGCGAGCATCATGACGAACGCCGCCGCCGTCGCCCTCGGGGCCGCGCATGGCCCCCACGCCATGAACGCGAACGACTATTACGACTGCTTCGCACTCGCCTGCCGCAAGGGCTACACCTACAAGCTGCGCGGCAAGTTCGCGGACGAAACCGATGTAAGCGACCTCACGCTCTCCGCCAAGGTGTTCACGCTGCGCGGCAAGAGCGAGGTCAACGTGGCGACGACGGGCACGCTCACACCGAGCACGGCGGACACGGATGCGCTGGGCGACCTCACCTTCAAGGCCACCACCAACGCCGTCCACTACGTGCGCGTGTGGGTGACGGAGGGCAAGGGGCTCGACTTCCCCGGCTACAACCTCTACGCGCTCGCCGGCGTGGGCACGAACGCGCTCGGCGTGGTGCAGGTCGAGGCGCGGGGGGCCGCGGGCACGTGGTCGCTGAACAGCGAGAAGATGGCCTATCCCGCCGGCATGGCGCTGACGGTGTCGAAGAACGACGCGCTCACGATCTGCGCGAACGCGGTGAGCGGGTTCACGGCCCAGCCCGCGAGCCAGGTGGTGGCGGTTCCCGCGTGGACGGACGGCGCGTCCCCCGTGGTGGTGACGAACACCTACTTCGACAAGTACGACGTGAAGTACGTGATGTCCACGAAGAAGACGACGAACGCGAAGACGGGCAAGGCGACGACGGTCAACGTCTACTCGCCCGAGGACGGCGACGCGACGGCGGCGGGCGCCTTCGCGATCACGCCCGCCGCGAAGACGGCCACGCTGAAGCGCACGCTGTGGCACGACGATCCCGCCGACCATTTCGCGTTCACGGCGGCCACGAACGTCTTCTACAACTTCTCCGTGGCGAACACGGTGGCGGGCGGCGACGCGACGCTCGTCGTCTCGAACGCCGCGGGTGTGGTGGCGACCGGAACGGAGATGGCGAAGCTGCGCCTCCCGGCGGGCCGCACCTACCTGATCGTCACGCACGGGACGGCGGCGCGGGCCGATTCGGCTTACACGCTCGCCTACAGCCGCGCGGCGGCGGGAGTCGTGTCGTTCACGGCCGCCGCCTTCACGGTGAAGGAAGGCACCGCGTACGCCGCGCTCACCCTCGCGCGCACGGGGACGGAGGGCGCGGTGCGCGTGCGGTACGCCACCCAGGCCGGCACGGCCCTTCCCGGTACCAACTATTACCCCGTCACGGACGGCGTGGTCTCGTGGCCGGCGGGGAACAAGGCGACGAAGACAATCAAGATCCGCATGGTCCCCGACCTCCAGGCGCACTGGGCGGCGAGTAACCTCACGTTCAGCGTGCGTCTCTACCCGGAGGACAAGTACGCGCTCGCCGCCGACGAGTATCCCGCCGCGCTCGGCCGAGACCTGGCGAAGGTGACGATCAAGGAGGCGACGGCGAAGAAGCCGGGCACGATCGCGCTCACGGCATACGGTGACGGCGCGGAAGACGCCGCCGTGGCGAACGTCAAGGCCCCGTCCGTCAAGGGCATTGCGGGGGACACGGTGCGGCTCACCTTCGCGCGCACGGGCGGCGCCGACGGCAAGGTGGCGGTGAAAGTCGCCTCGCGCGTCCTGAAGACGGACACGGCGAAGGCCGGGACGGACTACAAGGCGTTCGCGCAGACGCTGACGTGGGAGGACGGCGACGCCGAACCCAAGTTGGTCGAGGTGACGCTGCCGTCCGTCAAGGGCTACACCGCCACGAAGAAGTTCACCTTCACGATGGCGGCGGTGAAGACGGGCACCACGCCCGCGCTCGCGGCGAAGGCCGGCACGTTCACCATCTCCAACGCGACGGTGGCGCAGACCGCCGCCGCCTACGCGAAGAAGATCGCCGCCTCGACGGGGCTTGCGCTCACCACCAAGGGGACGTGGTTCAACGACCGGGACGGCACGCTGCGCAGCGCGAACGCCGCCGGATCGCTCACCTACACGCTGACGGGCCCAGGCTTCTTCGCGTGCGAGCCGAAGGTCGTGACCGAGGGCGATGCCGCGCAGCTTGTCTGTAGGTTCGGCGCCGAGACGATCGACTGCTCGGCGAAGGACTTCGCCGGACGCATCGTGCGCGTCGTCGGCAGCGGCAAAACGGTGGTTACCTTCACGCTCTCCGGCGTGCAGGGCAACGCCTACGCCGCGTTCACGCCACAGACGGACGGTAGGCCGTACCGCTGGACGCCCTTCTCGCAGACGAAGCCGACTGATCCGATGAACAAGGCCGTGGTGCTGACGAACCAGACGACACTGGCGTGGACGCTGCCCGCCGCGCTGGCGGCGGAGAGCGGCCTCGTCACCCGCGTGCGCTTCGGCACCACCTCCAAGCCGACCGTGGCCGAGGGAAGCCGCGTGTACGCCGTGGAAGAGGGGAACAGCGTGTACGGTGCCGAAATGCCGCAGGGCCTCGTGGCGGGCAAGACCTACTACTGGGGGGTTGACTACGGCTATGCCGAGGGCGGCGAGAAGCCGGCCAAGTGGGTCTCCGGCGCCACGTGGAGCTTCTCCGCCCTCAAGGACGGTGCGCCGATCACCACCGTCCGCTCCGGCGTCGACACGGCGGGCAACGAAATCGCCGGCTGCGTGGCGAACGGCAGGCCGGTGGAACTCATCCAGGGCGTGAAAGCCGCCCTCCAGCTGGCCGGCGAGGCCGACGACGCAGCGGCGAAGCCGCTCAACGCGAACTTCTTCCGCCTCCGCGCGGGGGCGCTGCCGCCGGGCGTGACGGTCGACCCGAACGGCAAACTCGCCGGCTGCCCCACGAAGGTGGGGGACTACCCCGTGCTGCTGCAGGGGTACAACAGGACCGCCAAGACCGTCACGAAGACCGTGAACGGCGTGAAGAAGAAGGTGACGACGTACACCGACACCTACGGCAGCACGGTGCCGGTGACGTTCCGCGTGCTGCCGGCGGGAACCTCCGTGGGGTCCTTCCGCGCCGTCGTGGCGGAGGACGGCGGCACGTTCACGGACGACACGCGGCGCCAGGGTTTCATCACCTTTTCGTCCACCGCCGCCGGCAAGCTGACGGCGAAGCTCACCCTTGCGGGGAACGCCTACACGTTCACGGCCACGGGCTACGACGAGGTGGAGTTCGGCGACGACGCCGAGGGCATGCAGCGCCGCTTCCGCGTGCGCCTCGCGAACACGACGACGGTCAACAAGAAGAAGTACAAGAACTACCTCACGCTGCTCGTCGCGGACGGGCCGACCACCAACGCCGTGGCGCTTGCGGAGCGCGCGGGCGCCGTGGAGGAACTGCAGATGAACGTGCCGAACGCGAAGAAGACGGCCGTGACGGAGGATGTCTTCTACAAGGGCGAACTCTACCGCTACAACGGCGGCACCGCCGCAGGCGCGGCCGCGAACGCGCCGTTCGCGGGCTACTACACGGTGGCGCTCGTGCCGGAGGGCACGGTGACGGCCGACGACGGCGTGCCGGTGGGCAACGGCTACCTCACCTTCACGGTGGCGAAGACGGGTTCGTTCAAGGTGTCGGGCATGCTGGCGGATGGCACGGCGGTTTCCTGTTCCACGATCGGGCAGGTGCGGAAGGACGGCTTCTTCTACGTGCCGTTCTACGCGGGGTCGGCGACCTACGCGGTGGGCGGCGTCTTGGCGCTCGCCTGCGAGGCCGAGGGTGCCACGGCCGTGCTGCGGTCGTCCGCCGGGTTGCTCTGGACGAAGAACGCCGGCAAGACAACCTCGCGCGACGGCGACGGCTTCGCCTTCACTCTCCAGCCCGTCGGAGGCTGGTACGACAAGGTGCTGAACCTGCAGGCCTACTACCTGAACGAGGGCTTCGCGATCGAGGCCGGGACCGGCGAGGACCTGCCCGCCGACGCGCTCGCGAAGGGCTATGCGTTCACGACGCGCTCCACGCCGCAGGACCTCGGCGTGACGTTCACCGGCAACACGCTCGCGCCCGCCGCCTACAAGGCCGTGAAGAACGCCACGACGGGCCTGACGGACTTCGATACGAGCGTCAACCCCTGGAACGTCGCGCTCAAGTTCACGCGCGCCACGGGCCTCGTCACCGGCACGTTCAACGCCTGGGAGTGGGTGCTGAAGAACGATCTCGCGAACACCTACGAGACGAAGCAGAAGACGATCACGAAGCTGGCGCACCGGGGCGTGCTGCTCTTCACGCGCGCCGAGGGCGACCTGGCCCTGGCGGACAACGTGCTCACGGCGGGCTTCTTCCTGATGCCGAACACGACGAACTCGAAGCTCGTCTCGAAGACGTGGAAGGCGTCGCTGCCGTTCAACGTCATCTCCACGGGCGAGGGCGACGGCAACTACGAAGAACGTGACTTCGACGACGTGGGCGAGTGACCGTGGCGAAGAGCTTTCTGCGCCGCATCGGCATCCTCCTGCTCGTCCCGCTGGCGGCTTCGGCCGCTCGACTGGACGGGCTGGGGTTTGATCCCGCAACCGAGACGAACCGCGCCGCCTCCGCCTATCTGGCGCCGGAGAACATGTTTCTTTTCCGGATGCGCTATCCGGACGGCTCCTACCGCGAGTTCGACCGCGACTACGCCGCGCCGGCCGTTCTGCGCGGCGGCGATGGCTGGCGCGGGCGCATCGCGGGCGACCGCATCCACGTGAAGACGGGGAAGTTCGTCAAGGGCGGCCCGGCGGCGTTCACGTTCGAGAAGGGGCGGCTCGTCGCGTTCCGGCAGGGCGCGCTCTCCTACGCCTTCCCCTACGACATGCCGCGCGAGGCCGCCGGCGCCTCCCCGCCCTACTACTTCGGCGACGCGGGGGCGGACGCACCGCACACGAAGGCGGAGAAGGGGAAGAAGCCCAAGGTCGACAAGCAGGTGGCGCACGTGCTTGCCGGGAAGTGGAAGAAGAGCGGGCGCCTTGCTTGGCCGTTCCAGAACCCGAACGAGAACGGCTTCCTCTACGCCTCGCTGGCGATGCTGGCGGTGGGGCTCTTCTTCGCGCGCCGGCGGGCACTCGTGGTGGCGGGGGGCGTGGCGTTCCTCGCGGCGTGCGTGCCGCTCGTGATGACGGCATCGCGCGGGGCGTTCCTCGCGCTCGCGGTGGGATTGTTGCCGGTCATGGCGCTCAGGGCGCGTACGCTCGTGCGGTCGAGGAAATTCTGGCTTCTCGTGGCGCTCGTGGCGGCGCTCGCGGCGGGATGGTTCCTCACGCACAACACGCGGCTGCTCACGCGCGGCTTCACGGGGGCGTCGACGTGGTCGAACCAGGTGCGGCTGGAGATGTGGAAGGCGGCGCCGCAGATGATCGCGGAGGCGCCGGGGGGCTGGTACTTCGCCCATGTGGGGCGCGCGTACATGGACTGGTACAGTCCGCTGGAGACCGTCTCGATGCCGGGTTCGCTGATGAACGAGCATCTGACGCGGCTCGTGGCATATGGGTGGGGCGGGCGCTTCGCCTACCTGTTCGCGTGGCTGCTGGGTCTGGGGTTGCTCGGCGTCTTCGCGGTCCGCACGCGGAACGCGGCCGCATTCGGCATGTGGCTCATGTACGCCGTGGCGAGCTGGTTCAACCCCGTGCTGACGAACTGGATGCTGTGGCCGGTGCCGGCCCTGGCGGTGGTGGCGTGCCTCTGCGGACGGCCCTGGCGGGGCGTGCGGGGGCGGACCTACGGCATTCTGGCGGGCATCGCCGCCGTGGTGGCGGCGGGCGTGCTGGGGGCGGTGCGGATGATGGGTTCGGACGAGGCGGTGCGGGGCTACCCGGTCCGCGCGGAGGAGAACCGCGTCTACGTGAAGAGCCTGAAGCCGTCCATCTGGCTCGTCGACGACGGGCACGCGCTGGGCGGCGTGATGGCGTGCAAGGACATCCGGGGCTACTATGCGTACCGGCCCGACGCGCCGGGAATCGGGTATGTGCGCGACATCAAGGACCTGCCGTCGGGCAAGGTGCGGCGTCTCGTACTCGCGGGCAAGGCGGGCGCGCAGTGGCTGGAGGCGTTCGGGCGGCGCGTGGAGGCCGAGCGCGAGGCGGCGCTGAAGAGCCTGCCGGACGAGCTCGTGTTCATCACGCCGACGCTGGCGCCCTCCGAGATCCCGCCGCCGTACCTGCAGGCGTGTAAGGTGCGGATCGTAATCGGCGAGTTCACGGCGCGCTACGAGGAGGAGTACCGGGAGCCGCCCAAGTGGGTGACGGTCGTCCCCTCGATGGAACTGTACATCACCGGCTGGATGGAGTACGTCGTCGGCCGATAGGCGGGAGGGGCGCTCCTTCGAATGACGGGTCGCGGACAGATGCGCGCGCGCGTGGTGGCACTGATGGCGGCGGACGTGGTATGCATGGCCGCCGTGTGGGCGTTCGTCGTGTGGGCCTACCGTGCGGCGGGACTCGGCCACTACAAGTTCGGCGCGGAGTTCTACCTGCGGCTCTGGCCGAGCGCCGCCGCCTTCGTCGCCCTCAATGTGCTCTTCCGCCTCTACCACGGTAACATCCTCTACCCCGCTGCGCCCGTCTCGCCCGTCGAGGAGTTGCGGCGCCTCGTGTGTTCTGCCGTACTCACGCACGTAGGCGTGATCGCGTACCTCGCGCTCGCCTACCAGACGACCGAGCACTATTCGCGTGCGGTGATCGTCCTGTCGGGCGTGTTGACGGCGGTGTTCGCGCAGCCCGTGCGCGACCTCGTGCGATGGAGTCTGCACCGGTTCGGCGTGGGCGAGATCCCGGTGGTCCTCGCGGGGCCCGGGGACGCGGTGCGCCGCGTCTCCGCCACGCTGGCGCACGACGCCTACACGGGCTTCCGAGTGGTGGGGACGTTCACCGACGCGGCGGAGGAGATCCTGCCCGCCTCGCGGCGGCTCGGCGTGCGGATCCTCCTCGTCTGCCAGGACGACCGCCTCCTCCGCCGCCAGATGACGGCGTTCATCGCCTGGTTCACGCACATCGAGTACCTGCCCTCGGCGGAGACGTTTCCCGTCTACGGCGCGCAGCCAGTTTCCTTCGACGGCATCTGCGGCCTGGAGATGGTGAACCAGCGCCGGATGGGCGCGCTGCGGGTCGAGAAGGCGCTGCTGGACAAGATGCTCGCCGTGGGGGCGTTCGTCGGCCTCCTGCCGTTCTTCCTCGTGGTGCCGCTGCTCGTCAAGCTTACGAGCCGGGGACCCGTCTTTTACCGTCAGGCGCGTCTCGGAAAGAACGGTCGCCCCATCCGGGTGTGGAAGTTCCGGTCGATGTATGCGGACGCGGAGGTGCGCCTGGCGCGTCTGCTCGCCGCCGACCCCGCGCGGCGGGCGGAGTGGGAGGCGAACTTCAAGCTGGCGGACGACCCCCGCGTGACGCCGCTTGGGCGTTTTCTGCGCAAGACCTCCATCGACGAATTTCCCCAGCTCTTCAACGTCTTCGCCGGCGACATGGCGCTCGTCGGCCCGCGTCCGATCGTGGAGAAGGAGGTGCCGCTCTACGGCGCCGCCTATTCCACGTTCGCCTCCGTGGAGCCGGGCATCACCGGCCTCTGGCAGGCCTCCGGTCGCAGCGACACCGACTACGCCCGCCGCGTGGCGCTCGACACGTACTACGTACTCAACTGGTCGCCCTGGCTCGACCTCTGGATTATGAAGAAGACGCTCGCCGCCGTTCTGTTTATGCGAGGCGCGCGCTGAGATGGCGGGCACGGGGACAGGAACGAACGTGGCCGGGATCGCCTTGTTCGTGCTGCTGATCGGCCTGTTGCCGCTGGCTCTCCGGGAGCTGCCGCGCGAGGAGAAGGAACCGCGAAAGCCCAAGGTCTACACGCGGGTGCTGGGTGAGGACCTGCGCGTGACGCGCCGTGGGCTCTATGGCATCGACGTGCTGCGCTGCGGGGCCTGCCGCCTGGAGAAACGGCGGAGGGGACCGCTCACGTTCGGTGGGCTGAACGTCCTCGTCCTCGAAGACCTGCACGTGGTGCTGCCGGAGGCGCCGGTGAAGGAAACGGCACAGGGAGCCGAACCGGCGGACACGGCGACGGCGGAGAAGATTCTGGGCAACATGGGGGTGGGACGGGATTTCCTGCGTGCGCACGGCGTGAGCTGGCGGTTTTCGGGACTTCGCGTGGAACGACTTGCGGTGTCCCGCCTCGAAGGGACCAACGTCGTGGAGGTCTTCGCGGCGTCGGCGGGTGAGGCAAAACGGGATGGACTTCACCTCCGAGAGTGTGCTATAATCTCAGGCATGGCGTCGAATGTGGTTGAAGACGCGGTGCTGAAAGTGAAGCCCGCGCTTCGCCTGTGTTGGCGGGGGAACCATGAAATGCATTTGTGTACACGGTCACAGGAGATGAAATGAAACGTTTAGTCGTTCTGCTGGGGGTCTTGTCGGCGGGGTTTGCGGGATTGGCTGATGCCTTTTCCGACGCGCTGGACTGTTCGGGGCTTACGTTCACGACGTCGTCGACGACGGGAACGGCGGACTGGACGGTACAGGCGAATGAGGTCTACCGTGGTGCCACGGCCTTGCGGAGCGGAAAGATCTCCGATGACGCATCCACCTGGCTGGAGACAACCGTTGAGGGGCCGGGCGAGCTGTCCTTCTGGTGGAAGGCGTCTTCGGAGAGCGTCAATTTCGATTTTCTGGACATCTCGGTCGATGGCGACACGCAGGGACGGATTGGTGGAATGGACCGGGGATGGGAGGTAAAGCGGGTTCTGGTGAAGGGGAAGGGCCCGCACACCATCCGGTGGACGTATCAGAAGGACGGAAGCGTTTCTTCCGGGGAGGACTGCGGCTGGCTGGACGCGCTCTCCTGGACGCCCGCGCCGGAAGCGCTCGTCGTTTCGTTCAACACCGACGGCGGTAGCGCGATGCCGGCACGGATCTTTGAGGTCGGCGACGTGTACGGCGTCCTGGGCGTGCCGGTCCGTGAAGGCCACACCTTTCTTGGCTGGCATGAGGGTGACGTACTGGGGGCGCATGTCATGGAGGACCGTCTTGTCCCGTTCCAAGCGGCGACGACTCTGTACGCGCGCTGGGGGCGTCCCGTCGCGACGGCGATGCGCGACGCGAAGCTGAAGTTCGCCACCTCGGCGGCGAATGCCTTCCAGCTCGTCAATGTGCGGACGCCATTAGGGCGAGAGGCGGCGGGGGTCGAATTTTCTGAATTGACCTCGGATGGTGAGTCCTGTCAACCTTGGGAGGCGTGTAAGTCCACTTTGTCCACCACGGTGAAGGGCCCCTGCTATGTCTCCTTCGCCTGGAGGGGGAACTTTGAACAGGTTGGAGAAACGCCCGAGTTTCAGGGGTATCCATGTTCAAGTTGGCTTAAGTGGCGTCTTGAAGTCGACGGCAAGGAAGAGGCGGGTGCCTATTATGAAATGGACAATGGTGAATGGAAGAAGGAGTATCTGTATCTCCCGAAGGGAACGCACCGCCTCCGCTGGACGGTGAAGAGTCGCCCCGGTTTCTACGAGGTCTCCCGGGACGGTGTGTACGACTGTGTCGTCACGAAGGTGCCGTCGTTCTTTGTCGGGGACATTGTGCGCGAACCCTACGGCCCGCAGGCGACGCCGGATGCTTGGGCGTCGAAGCTCGTGAACTACGGGTCGTGGGTGACGGGGGACGCGGCGAAGTTCGAGAAGGTCTACGCGAGGCGGATTGCGAAGAACGGCGCGGACTACGAGGCGCGCGTCTTCCACGCGCTGGCCCTTCTGGCCGGCCTCGCCGAACATGCGCAGTTCAAGGACTTCGCGAAGAAGTTCGGCTACTCGGTGGACTACCTCCACTGCACGCTCACGGGCTCGCCGAAGCTCACCGCCAAGTCGCCGGCGGTTAACACGATGGTGGACAAGGCGCTTGCCGTGGGTGTGCCGGTCCTCAAGAAGGCCTTGGCTGACCTGACGGCCATTCCGGACGACTGGACGGGTACCGTGAAGCTTTCGGCTGCGACTTGGCCGCTTGACGAAGACGTCTATCTGGATCGGGCCGACGTGCAGTACGCGCGGGCCTCGCTCCAGGCGACCCTTGCTTCGCTCTATTTCCTCGGTGGCTATGATCTGACGGTGGACTGGGCCAAGGTCAAGGGCGAGGCGAACTGGCGCGCCAAGGTGCCGGCGTTCGCGTCGCTTCCCGCCGTGGGCGACGAAGAAGCCTGGTCGCGCGTGGCGCCGATCAGTACCGACTTGAAGGTGGAAGCCGAGGTACGGGTTGTACGGGTGGGGAACAAGTTGGCATTCCGCATGGTTGTGCCCGACGAAGTGGCCGACTCGATGTCTGTAATGGATGTCGTCCTCTCCGACGGTACGGTGAACATGGACGTTGATCTGGAGTTGGGGGGCGATGCGGATGCCTACGGTACGGCCGATCTCCATGTCTGGGATGCCCGTGGCGACTACGAGGACGGGAAGTCGTATCAGGGGCTTGTGTCGCGTGCCGTTATGGAAAAGGTGTGGTATGCCGTCGTCGACTGTTCGGCCGTTCCCAACTTCGCGCGGCGGTCGTGGTCCGCTACGGAGGGGGCGTTTTATGGGCCGAATCGGGAGTGGGATTGGGAGGTGGACGACTTTCAGGCTCGGATGCAACGCACCTTGCTGGCGCAGCCCAAGTTCCTGCAGAAGGTGCGCAATGCCGCGCGCCTGACGACGGCGAAGGGCTGGACGGCCCGGGCACTGAACATGGCCCTGCAGGCGGATGCCGCCGTGCTTGCGCGTACGGACGACGCGCTGCACTTCATCGAGTACGAGCCGGAACTTGAGCAGAAACTGGACATCGCCCGTACCAACACGCGCCTCGCCCTGGAGGCGTTGTCGGCGCCCGTGACGTTCGATCTGCCCAATGTGGTCACGAACTTCACGTCATGCACGAACGTCGCGTTCTCGCTGTTGCCGGGCGGCGGCGTGATGGACATCTACCTGGGGGCGCTCTTCGAGGGCCGCATCACGCGCGCGCTCGCGCCGAAGACGGGCCTGACCGGCACGCGCGATCTCGTGGCGGACTGGGACCATCTGCCCGACCCCACCTTCGCGGGGCTCTTCCCCCAGATGGGGATGGACCATGTCGCCGATCTCGCCGCGTACTACGACGTGCAGACGCCGCCGTCCTCGGCGGAGCCGCCGCTCCTCGTCCCCGGCGAGAAGATCGTCCTCGACTGCCCGCAGTACATCGGCTTCCGCGTGAAGGGCCTTCCGAAGGGCTGGACTTGGGATGCGGCGCAGGGGCGCCTGACGGGAACGGCCTCGACGGCCTTTACGCTTACGTTCACGGGCGGAGGCGTCTCGAAGCAGATGTCTTTCAATCTGGCGGCCAAGCCGCGGCTGATTGTGGAGCGTGACGACGACAACGCGGTCGCGGTGAAGGGCGGCGGTACGTATGCCGCCAACGCGAAGGTAAAGGCTGTGGCCGCCGTCGCATCGGGATATGCGTTCGGTGGTTGGTGGGACGAGAAGGACAACCTCGTCTCCGTGAAGGCCAGCTATGTGTTCGCGATGCCAAGGACGGATGTGCGGCTGACGGCCCGGACGGTACCGCTCGACAGTGATGGTTTCTGCGTCCGGGCGGTTCAGGATGAAGTGCCGCTCACCTCTTCCTCTTCCATTTGCCAGTGGCCCTACCATCCTGTGGACGACTCCGTGGGCGCCTACTTCGAAGTTGAAAGCGAAAGCCCCTTCACGCTCTCGGCGAGCGGTCTGCCGCCGGGCGTCAAGCTGGTCAAGTACGATGCGGCCTCGTACGCGCTGCTTGGCCGCCCGACGAAGAAGGGTGTCTACCGGGCCCGGTTCAGCGGCAAGAACAACGGGGGCTTCGCGAGTTCCTGCGTCGTGAAGTTCGTCGTGGACGAGGCCGAGGAGCAGTTGCTGAACCAGGCGCGCGTCGATTTCGACGGCTTTGGCTACGTGGTTGACGTGAATGAAGAAGGTGACGACGAAGAGGATGAGGATCCCGGGAACGCCGGACGGTATCCGTTCACGGGCGAAGCCTTCTCTCAGACGCTTGCGATGGAGACCGTGAATGCGTTCGGCCGGGTCAAGAGCGTGAAGGTGACGGGGCTGCCGCCGGGGTATGCCGCTCGTTACGCTTCCGGGAACCTCACCGTTTCCGGCGTGGCGACGGTGGCGGGGGCCTACAAGGTCACGGTGGCGGCGACGTGTACGAATGGCCGCGTGGCGAAGTCGCAGACCTGGCTGACCATTCAGGATGCGGGCTCCATCTATCTGCCGCTGGCCGTGAAGGCGGATTCCGCGAAGCGCGGAACGCTCTCCGGCGGCGGCGTGAAGCGCATCGGTTCCACGGTGAAGCTCGCGGCCACGGCGAAAAAAGACAAGGCAAAGTACGTCTTCGGCGGGTGGTACGAAGACGCCGACTGCATGGTTCCGGCGACGGACCTCCTGGCGTCGGGCGAGTGGCGGAAGGCGCCGCTGTCGTTCCAGCTGATGTGGGACTTCCCGTATCTAGGGCTCTACGGGCGGTTCGTCTCCGCCGCCGAGGATGCGATTTCCTTCGACCAAGCGGTGTACGAGCTCAATCTGATCGATGCCGAAGAGACGGCCTGCGTGGTTTCGGTTTTGTCCGCCTCGTTGCCGACGGTGACGGCGCGCGGCGTGCCGGCGGGCATGAAGTTCAACGGACGGAAATTGTCCGTGACCGACCTTTCCAAGGTGCCGCCGGGGTGGCACGTTGTGACTCTCAAGGCCGTGAACCTCTCCGGGAAGACGGCAACCGCGAAGGTGTACGTGACGGTGCCGAATCTGACGGATGCGGTGGACGCAGGCCTTCTGAGCGGGCTCGATACGTCCGAAACGGGCTACGCCTTCTCGACCGGCATGAAGACGTCCTTCGACCTACAGGAGGATCTGGACATCGAAGTCGCCCCGGGTTGGACGCTCGCCGTGACGGGGTTGCCGACGGGATGGACGTACAAGAACGGAAAGATCTCCGGCGTGGCGTCCGTGTCCGGCCCCATTACGGTGACGTTCACGGTGACGAGGGGCAAGTTGGCGCGCAAGGCGACGGCCACGTTCCGGATGGACGCACTTCCCGCCTCGCTCGTGGGGAGCTACAACGGACTTCTCAGCTATGAGTGGCATGAGCGGCATGATGGCGATTTGGGGGATCCGCTGAACATCACAAATGTGGTTGATTGTGGCGCCTTCTCTTCTGATTGGGACGCGGATAAACCCGCGCCTACACCCGTGAAGGTGTCGGTGTCGAAGGGCGGGAAGGTCTCCGCGCGGGTCGGAACTTTGTCCTTCAGTGCCACGGGCTTCTCGTCCGAGGAGGATGGTGTCTACCGCGTGACGCTCGTCAAACAGGAGAAGATTACGAGTGGCAGCGACAAGGGGTGTTCTCTTAAACGAACGCTGACGTTGGCTATTGATACCCACGTAGACTGGGACGGACGGCAGTTGAAGGGGTATTATTATGTTGGGAATCTTTGTTCCCCTGGATTGTCTTGTGGCGCAGTCGTGGCCCAGCGGAATCCATATGGGCGAACGGCTGATGGAAGTTATGAAAATACCGAGGCGGGAGAAGTTGTCAGGACGTTCCTTGATGCGACTGATGATATTATTAGTGCCTTGGATGTCAGGAAGTTATCCTCAACGCAGTATGCTCTGATTTGCCGGGCCTGTTATATCCCTTCTAATGGAAAGTATCCTACCCCTACCCCTGCGTTGAGGGCCCGAGTTTCGGCATCGGGCGTTGTGACGCTCAAGGGGAAGATTGCGGGCAAGAAGGTCAGTGGAACGGCCGTGCTTGAAGTGGGGCCAGGAGATTCCGATCCCTGCTACGCGCATTTTGTACTTAAGCCAGATTCCAAGACGACGCTTTACATCGCCCTTGTTTTCCCCCTCGGATGTGCGCCGGAGGGTGTAGCGACCATTGTGAAGTAACGGTAGCACTCTCGATGTGGCAGTGAAAGATATTGGTTCATTCCGACTTCGGCCGCGCGGGAGCGCGGCCCTCCCCTGTACCGGGGGTGACAGACGCATACTCTAGACGCAGCAACGAAATAGGATGATTCCTTGCCACAAAGATCGCAGAGGGCGCAAAGGCTTTGTGAACGGTGTGTTCTTTCCGGCTCACGATATTTGATTGCCGAAGTAATAAGGAAAACCATTCCCTTTTCCTGTCGGTGTACGAGTTGATGAAGAACGTTCATGAGAGAGGCCGGGCGGTCATCTGGGGCTACAACGTATGGGTTGTGGTCGGGATGCTGGTTGTTTCGTTGATTCTGGGGATTGCCAACAACTTCCGCGTCTACGACGAACGGCGCGTACCGTTCTGGGGGTGGATTCTGGCGGGCGAGGATATGGAGGGGGATGACGCGGCGGACTTGGAGGTGGAGGAGGATGACGCGTCATGAAGGTCTCCAGGACGTGGATTGCCCGTTTCGTGGACGTACTCTGCCGCGTGGGCATGGGCGGCCTCTTCATCTACGCGGCCTGTACGAAGATCCAGGATCCTGCGGTCTTCGCCCAGGCGGTTGCCGGGTATCGGATCCTGCCAGACGAGGCGGTGGGGCTCTTCGCGCTCGTGCTGCCGATGCTTGAACTTGTGGCGGGGTTCGCGCTGGTCTTCACGAAATGGTCGCGCGAGGCGGGGCTTGTTTTGTTGGGGCTGATGGGCGCGTTTCTGGTCGGGCTCGTGCAGGCGCAGGTCCGGGGTCTTGACATTTCGTGCGGTTGCTTCGGTGATTCAGGTGATGGAAAGGAAACGGTGATGGATGCCCTTGTACGCGATGTCTTCCTGCTGGTGCCGCTCGTTTGTCTCGTGTGCCGTCCGAACGGTTGGCTGTTCGGGCGCCGCGCGGCGGCGGCGTGCGTGCTGATGGGGGCTGTCCTGCTGGGCATGCAGACGGGACGCGCCGACGACGCGGCCGCCCCCACGGGGACGGTCGTGCAGGTCGTGGCACCCGCGACGAACCGCGTGGCGGGGCTGGAGGCGTGGACGACGAACTTCCCGGCGGCCCTGGCGGCGGCGCGGGCCGAGCAGCGTCCGTTGATCGCCGTCGTCGGGTCGCGCAAGTGCCTACACTGCCGGCGGCTGGAGCATGCGCTGTCGGGCCCCTGCTTCAGGCGCTGGGTGAAGGGGACGGGGTTCCTCCTCGCGCGGACCCATACGGAGGACACCAACAACTGTCCGGGCACGGCCCGGATGCTGCCGTTCCTCATGGAGATGAAGCCCGCCCCCGAGATGGAGTTCCCGTATGTGGGCGTCTACTGGGCGCGGGCCACGAACGAGACGTTCCAGACGGTCTTTTCGGGGCGGCGGGGGGTGATGCCGGGGAACCGGCACGACGCG
>ERZ1034928.355-NODE-355-length-23447-cov-6.728753_pt1 | contig 23447 bp, 16 predicted proteins | sample MGYA00520627_ERZ1034928 | MGnify/ENA primary metagenome ERZ1034928 (study PRJEB33766, sample SAMN09781755) | gut metagenome | biome: gut microbiome | host: Homo sapiens | place: Madagascar | study: EMG produced TPA metagenomics assembly of the PRJNA485056 data set... | reverse complement strand
GACGCATCGCCATGCCGCAAAGCTCGACGCGCCTGAAGCAGAACCAGGCGGCGAACCAGGCCGCCCCAGCTCAGGCTGGGGAAACGGGTACATTGCAATCTGCGCGGCAGCCCGCCTCGCGGCCTGCAGGGGCTTCTGCATCGCAACCCGCGCGGCAGCCCGTCGCGCAACCCGCGGGGTCATCCGCTGCGCAGTCTGCCGGCCCTTCCGCTACGCAATCTGCCAGGCCTTCGGTCGCGCAACCGTCGAGGCCTTCCGTGGCGAAACGCGGAACCGGCAAGCCGACGAAGGCGCGCAAGCCGCTGAACGTCCCCTCGATGCAGCCGGACGGGAATGCCCCGGCGTCTGCGCCCGGGGAATCCGCCGCGCCTGCCGAGCAAGCCTCCGCAGCGGAAGGCAAAGGCGCCGCGCTGAAGCGCCGCCTGAAGCGCTTTTCGGTCGCGAAGGCCGAGAAAACCGCTTCCGACCAGGCGAAGCAGATGGAAGGGACCGTCTCCAAGGCCGACGCCGAGCAAGCGAAGGACGCCGCCCGTGCCGCCATTGCAGGGGAGGCCGCTAAACGCAGGCTCGAACGCCGGCAGCGCATGCTCAAACGCACCGGAGAAGGCGAAGGCGCCGATGCCGCAGGTCAAAGCGTTGCCGAAGGCGATGTCGCGCAAGGCGGGGAAGCCGGCGAGGAATCGCAGGCCGGCGAAACGGCGCGCAAGCTCCCGTTCAACCCGTCCGAGCTGCACCTGACTTGGCCCGTTGTCGCCGTGTTGGTGGCGATTGCCGTGGTCGTGGTCACGGTGGGCTCGTTCTCGTGGGGTCGCTGGCTTCGCTACGACGACGCCGCCGACTTCCAAGGCGCGTGGTATGCGAATGGTACAACGTCCATGGTTACGGTCGATGGCCAAGAGATTCATCTGACCAGCGACGTCGCTTATGGCTACACGCTCGACACCGGAGCGAAGACCATTACGTTCACGTTCGGCGATCTGCAGGGGCAGGGGCGTTACCGCTTCTCCGCCGATCGCAGCGAGCTGGTCATCACCGATGGTGACGGGTTCTCGTTCTGGGGCAACCTGTTCAGCGATATCGGCTGGCAGTTCGGTCAGCTCATCACCGGGTTGCAGGGCAAGGAAGCTCCGCGCGAGGAGGCCGTCGACGGCGTGACGGTGCTCGACCGCACGCCGGGCGAAGGCGCCGTGGCGGCGCCGGCAAGCTCCGCCCCGGCCCAGGACGCCGACGCGTCCTCCGCGGACGACGCGTCGGGCAACGCGGGCAACGGCGAAGCTTCCGATGGCGAAACCGCTGACGGCGACGCTGCCGGCGCGGATGCGACGGGCGATTCCGCCGATGGCTCCAGCGGCTCCGGTTCGCAAGAGTTCACCGGTGCGGTGGCCGAAGGCGGCATCGAGTCGGCGGGCAGCAACGCGGTGACCCTCGAGCAGCTCAAAAGCGGGTCGCTGTAATGGCAGGTGACGGCGCGGGCGCGGGCGGGGACGCTTTGACGGACCCCGTCCGGGTCGAGCGCATGGAGGTGCGACGCGGGCACTTGGTGTGCCGGATGGCGTTCGGCGCCGCGCCGCGCGTCACTTCGCCCCAGCTGATGTCACGCGTGTTGGCCGTGGTCCCCACGTTGGCGCAGCATGCCTGCGTCAACGAGCGCGGCACCACGTTTGCCGCGGTCATGGACTGCACCCCGCTGCCGCATTTGCTGGAGCATCTAGTGGTTGACCTGCAGGTTCGTGCGGAATCGGGGCAGTGGTTCACGTTGCCCGGTGCCGCTTCGGAAGCTCCGCCGTCCATGGCGGGCGCAACGCACGATCGCCCCATCGTGGGCACCAGCGAATGGCTGGACGAGGCGGCGGGCATCGCCCGCATAGACGTGAGCTTCGCCGACGACCTGGTGGCCCTAAGGGCCATGCGGGATTCCGTGGCGTTTCTTAACGAGCTGTTGTGTGGGTAACGTGCAACATACAGAAAGGAGGCCCGAGATGGGCTTGAAGATAGCGGTGATCGCAGGCGGCGCGTTCGAGGCGGAGCGCTCGCTTGCCGCGGCGAACGACGTGATGGCGGCCCTGAAGGAGGCCGAGCACGAGCCCGAGCTGTTCCAGGCCGATGGCTCCCTTATCGACGACCTGCTGCGTGCGCGGCCCGATGCTGCGATCAGCTGCCTGCGCGGCGGCGACGGCGAATCCGGCGACATCCAAGACGCGCTTTCCGCAATCGGCCTGCCGTGCGTGGGCAGCAGTGCGGCGGTGTGCCGCCTTGCCTATGATAAGGCGGCGCTCGCCGAGGCGCTCCAGGCGTACCACAACCTTACGGAGGACGTGGTCACGGCAACGGTGCCGCAAACGCTGGCGTTTTCGCGCCGCGCGTTCGAGCTTTGGGGCATGGAGGCGGTGCTTTCCCAGGTGGAAAGCCGCTTCCCCGACAGCTTCCCACTGTGCGTGAAGCCCGCGTCCGGCAGCTCCGCCCACGGCGTGTCGCGCGTCGAGGACGCCGAGCAGCTGGCCGAAGCGCTGCGCGAGGCGTTGAAGATCTGTGAGCGGGCGCTCGTGCAGCCGTGGGTCGATGGCGTGCAGCTGTGCGTGCCGGTCATCGGCACGGGCTGGAACGCCTTCGCGCTGCCTCCGGTGGAGATCGTGGCGAAGGAGGGCTGGTACGACGCCGCGGCGCGACAGGCAGCCGACGCCGTCGAGCTGCACGTCCCCGTGCGCAACGCGTCGCTGTCCCCGAGCGAGGCCGACGCCCAGGCCATCCGCGCTGAGATCGAGCGCGCGGTGCTGGAAACCTACCGCGCCCTGGGCATGCGCGACTGCGGCTGCATCGACCTGATCTGGGACGGTGCGCAGGCCATCATCTTGGAGGCCGTGGCGAACCCCTGCTTCTCCGCTGAAGTCCCGTTTGCCCAGGCGGCCAAGGCGGCGGGCCTTACGTTGCCCAACCTTCTCAACGAGTTGGTCGAAAGCGCGCTGGACGCGTAAAGCGGCCGATAACGGGGGCCTTTCGGGCCCCCGAGCTTTATCCTGGCGCCTCTCAATCTAACAAGAAGGCAACCTTTTTCTGCAGGTATTGGAAAGTCGGCAAGTCCTTGTTGGCTTGCTCGTATAATGGCAGCACAGATGATCGTCCCGCATATTTAGGAGGCCGTGATGAGCAACAAACTTGGTATCTTTCTCGCAGGTGGAGCCGTTGGTGCCGTGGCGGCTTTGCTGTGCGCTCCCCGTACGGGCCAGGAAGCCCGCACCATGGTGGCCGAAAAGGTGAACGAGGCCTGGGGCCAGGCGCAGAACATCAGCGCCGATGCCGGCGTGAACGCTCAGCAGGTGTACCAGAGCGCCGCAGCCCGCGGCCAGGAGGTCGTCTCCTCCGTGCAGGCCAAGGGCCAGGAAGTGGCCGGTCAGGCCGCTGCCCGCGTGCAGGAGGTGGCCAGCAACCTGAAGCCGTCCTTCACCCAGGACAACGACGAGCTGCGCGATAAGATTGAGGCAGCGCGTCAGCGCATCGCTTCCCAGGTGGCCAAGAACGCCGAGGAAACCGGCCAGGTGGCCGAGGAGGTCGTCGAGGCCGTGGCCGAGGCCGTCGAGCCCGCTGCAGAGGCAGCCGCCGAGGCAGCTGAGCAGGCCGAGGAGCCGAAGGCCGAATAGCATCCTATTCCAATCATGATACCGAAGCGGCGTGTCCGGCCCTAGGCAGGTTTCGGCGCGCCGCTTCATGCTGTATAAGGGGATTTCCATGGCAAGCAAACTCATCACCACCCATGAGCTGACCGGCACGCGCGTTCTGGGCGGCAAGAAGGGCACGAAGCGCATCGGCAAGATCCGCCGCTTCGTGTTCCACCCGAAGGAGAAACGCGTCATCGGCTTCGTGGTGAAGCGTCCCGACCTGCTATGGATGTTCCATCGCGCCGACGTGTTCGTCCCCATCGACGGCTACGACCTGGTGGACGGCCGCGTCATCATCCGCCCCGATGCCGCCGCAAGCGGCAAGGCTTACTGCAAGAAAGAAGGCCTGAACTGGGACGACTGCGTGCTGTGGGTTGGCCTTCCCGTCATGAGCGAGGACGGCGAGTCCTACGGCATCGTGGGCAACGTCACGTTCAACCGCCTCACGGGCGCGGTGGATTGCTTCGAAACCGACAACGGCGCAACGTCGAACGCCCTGCTGGGCAAGCGCACCATCCCCGCCAGCATGGTGCGCGGCTTCAAGCGCGGCATGGGCGCCGCGCTGGCCAACATGGGCTCCGAGGGCGCAGAAGGCGAAGAGGTGCAGCTCGGCGCCATGCTCGTCGCCCCTCAGGTGGCCGATCTGAACAGCGAGGGCGGCGTGGCGGAGAAGGCCGGCGCCGCAACCGCCGTCGCCGTCGACAAGGTGCACACCACCGTCGACAAGGCGAAACCCGTGGTCAGCAAGGCGGCCGCCGCAACCGGCGAGGCGGTCAACAAGGGCGCGTACGCCACGGGCAAGCAGCTCAGCAAGTCCAAGCACATGTTCCAGGATTTCAAGGCGGAATACGATAAGGCCGTGGCCCCGTCGGACGGGCAGAAGAAGGTGGCCTCTGCAAGCAAGGCATCTTCTTCGAGCAAGGCCTCAGGCGCCAAGAAGAAGGCCGCCCCGAAAAAGAAGAACATGTTCGCCGCATTCAAAGACGAGTACGACAAGGCACGAAACGGCGACTAAGCCGGAAAGCGAAGTGGGCTAATTGAAGCGCAAGGAAGCAAGGGCTCAATCGAACACTCGCAAAAGGGGCGCCGTCAAGCGCAAGAACAAGGCGGCCCGCAAGAAGAAGCGCGAGCAAAGGCAGCATCAGGGCCTTCGCGAGCGCGCGCATGAGCGCAAGGAAGAGCTGCAACAGAAAGCCAACGAGGAAACGCAGGTGCGCGGTAGGCCTGTACGCCGCGGCGATATCTTCAAGATCGTGGGCCTGGCGGCGTTCGTCGGCATCGTAAGCCTGGTCAGCTGGTTGGTGTGGCCCTACATCCACATGATGTTCGAGCCCGGCGGCATCGACCAGGTCATCGACAGCGTGCGCAACGCCGGCCCCATGGGCTTCCTTATCCTGCTGGCGCTGCAGTTCCTGCAGATCGTGGTGGCGTTCATTCCCGGCGAGGCCACGCAGATGGCCGCCGGCATGCTCTACGGTCCCTGGATAGGCGGCCTGGTCATCTTGCTGGGCAGCATCTTGTCGAGTGCGTTCGTGTTCATGGTGGTGCACCGCTTGGGCGCGCCGTTCGTGAAGGATATGGTGTCCGAGAAGTGGATGGATAAGTTCGATCGTTTCGAGCGGTCCGGCAAGCTGGAGCTCATCGTGTTCGTGCTGTTCCTCATCCCCGGTATGCCGAAGGACATCTTCACGTACCTGGTGCCGTTGACCGATATGCGCATGCGCACGTTCCTACTGCTGTCCAACATCGGCCGCATCCCGGGCATCCTGGTCTCCACGTATGCGGCAAGCGGCCTGGTCGACGGCAACGTGTGGCAGAGCATCGTCATGCTTGCGGCGCTCGCCGTGGTCGCGGTGGTGTGCGTGATCTTCCGCGAGCAGCTAATGGGCGTGGTCGAGAAGTTGGCTAAGAAAAGGTAAGGGAAACGCTATGGATCCGATGAACGAACGCAGCGTAGCCGACGAGCTGGCCGCCGCCGAGGCGGAGCTGAAGGCCGCGCAGGAACGCCTCGACGCAGCGCGTTTGCGCGCGGCGTCAGAGCAGCCGCAGCAACCGGTGCAGCCTGCGGAGGCCCCTGCTATCCCGCAAGAGCCGCAACCTCAGCCGCAGCCGTATGCGCAGGCGCAGCAGGTGTCGTATGCTGCGCAGCCGGCGCAGCCCGCATCGTATGGCGCGCAGCCGCAGCCGACTCAGCCGACCGCTGCCTGGCAGCCCGAAGCGCCAGCGCAGGGCCAGCCCTATGCCGCGCAGCCCGGCGCCCAGCAGCCGGCCCAGCCGTACGCCGCGCCGCAGCAAGGGTCGCCGTACGCACAGCCGCAGCCGCAAGCGCAGGCGGCCCAGCAGCCGTATGGCGCGCAGCCGGGCTACGGGTCCGTGCCGCCGCAGAACCCGTACGGCCAGCAGACGCAATACGGGTATCAGCAGCCGTACACCGCCCCCGCGGTCGGCGAAAAGGATCATGTGGCGGCGGGTTTGCTCGCGCTGTTCCTGGGCTGGCTCGGCGTGCACAAGTTCTACCTGGGCTACAACACCTCGGGCTTCATCATGCTGGGTACGTCAATTTTGGGCGGCATCCTCACGCTATCGGTGGCGTCGTGGGCCATTTGGGTCATCGCCATCGTCGAGGGTATCTTCTACCTCTCGAAGTCCCAAACCGAGTTCGAGCAGATGTACGTGATAAACAAGAGAGAGTGGTTTTAGGTCGCTGGGGGAGGGCCTATGCCGGGCACCCTTGCGCCTGGCGTCCTCAGCGGTGGGAAAGCTCCGGCGAGTGGCCGCTTGCCGAGCTGGTCGCGGCTTTTTTCGGTGGATAGGCGCGGCGGGGTTGCCGCTTCGTTAAAATGAACCCAGACACGCGGCGCGTGCTGCGCCGTTTTTCTTGGAACTTGCATCCTATAAGGAGGAACATCATGCCCAAGATCACTCGCGACCAGGTGAAGGTACCTGCCGACGTCCTGGCAGACGTCCGCGAGACGTACGTCGACAACTACATGAAGGCAACCCGTGGCACGGGCCGTCTCATGCTGTTCGCGTGCGACCAGAAGGTTGAGCACCTGAACAAGGACTTCTACGGCGAGGGCATCGACATCGCCGATGCCGAGCCGGAGCATCTCTTCAAGATCGGCGATCAGGGCGTGTGCGGCGTTTTGGCTGGCCAGCGTGGTCTTATCGCGCAGTATGCCGCCGATTACCCCAACATCAACTACCTGGTGAAGATGAACTCCAAGACCAACCTGGTCAAGACCGCCCAGGAAGATCCGTACAGCCCGCAGCTGTACGACCTGGAGGCCGTGCTCGCCATGCGCGACAACGGCGTGAACATCGTTGGCCTGGGCTACACCATCTACCTGGGCAGCGAGTACGAGTCCACTATGCTGGCCGAGGCTGGCGAGCTTATCGCCGCCGCCCATGCCAACGGCCTGCTGGTCGTGCTGTGGATCTACCCGCGCGGCAAGGCCGTCACCGCTGAGAAAGATCCTGACCTGATCGCGGGCGCCGCCGGCGTCGCGCTGTGCCTGGGCGCCGACTTCGTGAAGGTCAACCCGCCCAAGCCCGAGGGCGACGACAAGCGCACGGCCGCCGAGGCCCTGAAGGTTGCCTCCATGGCAGCAGGCCGCACGGGCCTGGTTTGCGCCGGCGGTTCCACCGTCGACGCCGAGACGTTCCTGACCCAGCTGCACGACCAGATCCACGTGGGCGGTGCCGACGGCAACGCCACCGGCCGCAACATCCACCAGCGCAGCCTGGATGAGGCCGTCCGTCTGACGAAGGCCATCAGCGCCATCACGCTGGCCGACTACACCGTTGCCGACGCCCTGAAGGTGTTCAACGGCGAGGCCGACTTCGCCTGGGAGGACTAGCATCCCCGCCTGAGCGAAGGCAAAACCGATAACGTTGCCGCAAGCGTCCCCGCCGAATCGGCATGGCTTGCGGGTAGGTGGGCTATCAGTCCCCGGCAACGGACAACCAAACGCCCGGAAGGTTTGCCTTCCGGGCGTTTTTACGTTCGCTCGGTTTTGTTCATATGCCCAAAACCTTATGTTTCCCAATGTTCGCCATGAATGCTTTTCATCATTATTTTGGAAAATGTGTACATTTTCGGCATCCAAAATCCTACTAAAGCACTACAATGGCAACGCACGCAAGACGCGGAGCTAGGCAAGATGCTGAAGGAGTTTGCGGGTTTTTGAGCGATCGAACGGCTATTCAGACAGGTGTCGAAGGCACCGGCCATCCAGTCGAACAGACGGATGCATCGGGAAAATCCAGGCGTGAGGCGGAGGAACAGGCCGCCGCGCGCGTTGGGGAGCCAGCCCTTCGGTCCGAGGAGCAACCCTCCCGGGCAAAGGATGAAAAACACTTGGTGCTGAAGCGTATTCTCGCTGCACACGAGCAATGGTTCGATGTGCGACGGGGATACGAGTACGCCGGCCGCACCTTCCCCGGGTATGCCGAGTTCCATTCCTATGGCGAAAAGTACGTGCTGGTCAAAAGCGCGAAGCTATGGGAAGTCGACACGCATGAGTATCTGTTCTTCGTCCTTGCCGATGTCCTGGACGAAACTCAGGTGCGCGATCTTGTGTCGTTCATGGAACATGATGGGCTCAAAAAGGTGGTTCCCAAGCCGAACCACATGTCCTCGGCCATATCCCTGGTGATTGTTGCGGATTCCTGCACCCAGGAAGCGGCGAAGGCGGTGCGCAAAACGCGCTTCCGCAAGAACTTCGCCTTGGGCATCCGTGGCTGGGCCGACCTTCGGGTGGCCATCGCCGACCTCTCTGCGAACCGCGTGATAACGAACGCGGCAGGCAAGCAGCTGAAAACCACGTTGGAGGCGAACCTGCTGCCGCGTTCCTAACAACGGAAACGCAAAACAGAAGAGGGTTCCATGAACGCATTGCTTATCCTCCTTGTTGCTGCGGTCATCTTGGTCATCGGCTATATCTTCTATGGCGGATGGCTGGCGAAGCAATGGGGGGTCGATCCCAAGAATCCGACTCCGGCGCACGAACTGGAAGACGGTGTGGACTACGTTCCCGCGCCGCCGTACGTGGTGCTGGGTCATCATTTCTCGTCCATCGCCGGTGCCGGCCCCATCAACGGCCCCATCCAGGCGGCCGTGTTCGGCTGGGTGCCCGTGCTGCTGTGGGTGCTCATCGGCGGCATCTTCTTCGGCGCCATGCACGATTTTGACAGCTTGTTCGCATCGCTGCGCCATAAGGGCCAGACGCTGGCGGTCGTGGTCGCAGAGAACATCGACAGCACGGCGAAGAAGCTGTTCTGCATCTTCGCATACCTGACGTTGTTGCTGGTGGTGGCCGCATTCGCCTCCATCGTGGCGAACACGTTCGCCGTGGTGCCCGACCTGGACGGCACGAAGGCGGCCACGAACCTGGCCAACCAGCAGACGGCCATGATCTCGGTGATCTTCATCGGCGTCGCCGTCGTCTACGGCATCCTCACGCGCGGCCGCAACATCCCCGGCCCGGTGAACATCGCCTCCGCCATCGTGCTGATCGTCATCATGGTGGCCATCGGCTACAACCTGCCGCTCATGGGCATCTCCCTGTCGCTGGATTACAACACGTGGATGATCATCCTGGGCGTGTACATCCTGATCGCGTCGGTCGCTCCCGTGTGGATCCTGCTGCAGCCCCGCGACTACCTGTCCAGCTACCTGCTGTACGGCATGATCTTGCTGGCCGTCATCGGCATCGTGGGCGCATCCCTCATGGGCGCCGCCACGAACCTGCAGATCCCTGCGTTCACCGGTTTCGTCGCCACGAACGCCGCGTTCGACGCCTCCACGGGTCAGGCCCTTGTCGACCAGGCCGGCAAGGCCATCACGAACAAGGCGGCCGCTTCGGGCTTCCTGTTCCCTGCGCTGTTCATCACCATCGCCTGCGGCGCCATCTCCGGCTTCCACAGCCTGGTCGCCTCCGGCACCACGTCCAAACAGCTTGACAGGGAAGCGGAAGCGCAGCCCATCGGCTACGGCGGCATGCTCATCGAGTGCCTGCTGGCGGTCATCTCGCTGTGCGCAGTCGGCTTCGTGTGGAGCAAGTACGCCGCGGGCGGCTACGCCTCCCCGACCGCCGTATTCGCCGACGGCCTGTCCCAGATGCTCGCTTGCATCCCCGGCCTGGCCGACGTGCAAGGTCTGGCATATGCGCTGCTTATCCTGGCCGTTTCCGCGTTCTGCCTGACCTCGCTCGACACCGCCACCCGCCTGGCCCGCTACATGTTCCAGGAGCTGTGGACCCCCGTCGATGTGAAGCACGAGGATCTGACGGGCGTGCGCAAGGTCATGACGAACCCCTATGTCGCCACCATCATCACCGTGGTCATCGGCGTGTTCCTGGGCATGACCGGCTACACCATCATCTGGCCGCTGTTCGGTGCCGCCAACCAGCTGCTGGCCGCTCTGGCGCTGCTGGCCGTGTGCGCATGGCTGGGCAACGCGGGCCGCAACAACAAGATGTTCTTCGTGCCCATGGGCTTCATGCTGGCGGCCACGCTCACGTCGCTGGGCATCACGTTCTACCAGAAGACCCTGCTCATCATGAAGGGCGGCGACATCTTCGCCCCCTCCGTGCAGGCGCTGCTGGCCGTGCTGCTGTTCGTGCTGGCCGTGGTGCTGGCCGTCAAGGGCGTGAAGACCATCGTGGCCACCGCCAAGCGCAACGCCGCATAAGCTGCTGTTTCGTAAAAGGGAAGGTCGCGCGACCCTGCGCCTTCCGAGACTGGAAACCCCGTCGCAACTTCGGTTGCGGCGGGGTTTTGCGTCTACTCCCAGAACAGCTTCGTGAGGCCGACGCGGGATTGCGTGCCGGTTTTCTGGTAGAGCGAGGTCAGGTGCCGCTGGAGCACGCGCAGGGAGATGCCCATGTCCGTGGCCACGTGCTTGAGCGGGCGTTCGTCGGCGGTGACGGCGGCAAGCACCTCGGTCTCGCGCGGCGTGAGCGAGAAGCGGCTGGCGAAATCTCCCAGGTGCGCTTCGGGGTCGATCGCGGCAACATCTGCGGAAGGCGCGGTGTCGGGTGTCGGGTGCTGTTCGGCTTCCGACGCATGCTCGGCGGCCGCCGGTTGAGCAGGCATTTCGCCATTGTCGGGACTGGGTGCAGCATCGCTGGCGGTAGGCGTGCGCTCACCGGCTATCGCTTGACCAGGCGCGGCGTTGCCAGCGGGGCCGGACGCGCCGGCTTGCTTCCCGGCACGTCCTCCGGTTTCGCCATCCCTCGGGTGCGGGTGCAGATCCAGCATGCCGGCGGCGAAGAGCAGCGCGTTGATGCCGATGATCAGGGGGACCAGCAGCACGACAACGGCTATGGGACTCGTCAGGTTGATCACCAGCAGCGCAGGTGCGCCGATTGCGATGGCGGTCACGTTGTTGAGCGCTCGCCCCATGCTGCACCACAGGTCGGGTGCACGCAGGAACTGCGCTATCCAGACGAACACCGTGGTGTAGAACGTCATGAACACGCCCGAGCCCAGGAAGTAGACGACTTCCCCGATGACGTATGGCCCGCCCGCCTCCACCCCGAGCATCGCGCCGACCGAGAGCAGCATCATCCAGAACATGACGATACCCAGGTAGCGCGCACGGTGCAGATCGAACAGCACGCCGCCGGCAAAGCCTCCGACGGCCATCAGGACGCGGGGCGTCACGTTGGTGTATTGGCTGGTCCAGGGCGAGCCAATATCAATAAAGGCGTAGAGCGTGTTGAACAGCACGGAGAACAGCAGCACCAAGGCGAAGATCACGATGACGGCGGTGCGAGGGGTCATATGGTCGAGGCGCCATCCGGCGAGCTCGCTGCTTTCGAGGTGATTCCCCCCCCCGCGTTGTTCCCGCTTCGCGGAAAAGTCCGCGAGCGTGGATTGGGGCGGCCATATGCGCGCATTGATCGCGCCCAGCGCGATGATGCCTGCGGAGAGCACGACGGCTTCGATCAGGTGGTTCGATGTGAACCCGAGCAAAGGGATTTGCGCGAGCACGCCGAGCGCGTGGCTGCCTCCGATCAGCGTTGCGAATCGCGCGATACTGCGCGACCTCGCGCACGTTGCCCAGTACGCGGTGGCGCCGGCGAGCCCGATAAGGAAGAACCCGACCGCACCTGTGCACGCGATCACCAGCGGCGACGACGCGAAAGTGACGCCGACAAGGCATGCGACTCCAAGGACGGTGACGGCTCCCATGAACACCGGTCGGCCTTTTTCGCCGACAAGACGGTTCTTAAGGGGAAAGGCCAGAAGGCCCAGGGTGCTGGCGCCTTGGATGGGGAGCTGCGAGAGGAAGGGACCGTGCCCTTCAGGTTGAGCTAGGTTGGCTTGGAAGAACAGCGTCGACTCAAGGAACACGAAGAAGAACAACGCAAGTGCGCAAAACAGCAGTCTATTTTCGCGTTTCGCATTGCTCATCGCACCCCTCCTTTCAGGCGTGTCCGCGCCTTTTTCTTTATTGTATCCCGTGTCGCGTTGCCATCGGTTTTCATTTTTTCCGAAGGGGTTAACTTTGGCCGCGAGTTCTCGGGGAGCGTCCGTGGTTTGGCCATTTTGTCCAGGGGGACGTTTATACGACCCCCTGATACCCATCAGCCTATCTGCGAAAACAAATCGTCTAGGTCTTACGTTCGTAAATACGGCGTGGTTCCGTGTACCCCCTTTGGCAATGATGTTTGCAGGAGGTGTAGCGGCTAGATGCCGGTTGCACCGTTGGCGCGATGCGCGGTTATGGGCTGTGCGCGCGTTCGACGATTGGCAGGGGATGCCGATCGTCGGCCGGCGCGATGGCATGGGAAGACCGTGCGGGAAGGAGCGGGCCCATGAAGATGTCAGGGTACCGGAAAAGCCCGAGCGCGCGCATATGCAAGCGCAAGGGGATATGGAAAGCCGCGATGCGGTGGAAGGAGGCGAGGGCATGAAATCGACGAAGCGTTTCAAGGCAGCGTTAGCCGCCGTGCTGGTGCTTGCGTTGTCGCCGCTGTTCGGCGGCGCGGCGTTTGCGGAAGACTCGTCGGCGACAACGTACAGCGGCAACAAGACCGCCGTCACGGACCCCTCGACCATTTGGGATTGGCAGGGGCTTATCGAGAATGATACGTCGAGCGTCGGGCGCATCTGGACCGACAAGACCGTGTCGGACAATGAGATTAGCAAGAACGGCGTCATCGTATCCAAGGAGAATGGTGCGGACTTCCTGACCGCGCTCACGGCGCTGTCGTCCACCTCGAACCTGTCCGATACGGCGACCACGCCGCTTGACATTGTGCTGGTGCTCGATGCCTCCGGGTCTATGAACGACCCCATGGGCAGCGGCGACACGACGAAGCGTATCGTTGCACTCCAGAACGCGGCGAATTCGTTCATCGACGAAATCGCCAAGCAGAATGCGACGGTCAAGGATGCCGCCAAGCAGCATCAGGTCTCAATCGTGAAGTTCGCTGGCGATTGGACCGACAAGGTTGGCAACGACAGGTATTGGAGCGGCAGGTTCGAGTACAACTACAGCCAGGTGATGAAGACGCTGGCTCCGTGCACCGCTGCTACTGAACAGCAGTTCAAAGATCAGGTAGGGGCCATTCGGCCCGCCGGTGCAACAAGGGCCGATAACGGCATGAGCCTTGCGACGGGCGTGTCGTCCGGGCGCTCCGATGCCAAGAAGATCGTCGTGTTCTTCACCGACGGCACCCCTACGGATTATAGCGAGTTTGAGCCGAAGGTCGCCTCGAGTGCCGTTGGGTACGCCAAGGATATGAAGGATGCGGGTGCTGTGGTGTATTCTGTCGGCATCTTCAAGGACGCGAATCCCGCTCTCGATCCGGTGACTGGCAGCGCATCCGACGAGAACAAGTTCATGCACGCCGTGTCGAGCAACTACCCGTCTGCGACGTATACGGAGGCTGGGGGCAAGTATAACTGGCACTTCGGCGATCGTGCGAAGGGCCCCGACGGCAAAGACGCCACGTTCTACAAGAGCGCGAAAAACGCCGATGAGCTGAAGCGCGTGTTCGACGACATCTCCAAGGAGATTTCGAAGGGCGCCGGCTATCCCACGAAGACGAGCGAAGGCTTCGAGCACGAGACCGGCTACATCACCTTCGATGATCAGCTGGGCGATTACATGCAGGTCACCGACCTGTCCAAGCTCGTGTACGACGGAACGGTGTACGGCTGCAAGTCCAAGACCACGGAGGGGAACGTCGACACGTACCATTTCAGCGGCGACGTGCATTCCGGTCTGGCCGCTGCCGACCTGAAGGACGTCGTGATCACCGTCACGCGTTCTGACGATGATCCTGCGGTGGGCGATAAGGTGCAGGTGAAGGTACCTGCGTCCTTGATCCCGCTGCGCAACTTCGCCATTGACCTGGCGAAGGACACCATGAGCGTCTCGAACACCAAGCCGATCTCGGTGTTGTACTCCTCCGGTGTGAAGCCGGCGGCGCTCGATCTGCTGGAGAACCCCGATGGCGCCATGAAGGCGTATATGGAGAAGAACACCGACGCAACGGGCAAGGTGAACTTCTATGCCAACAAGTGGACCGGCAAGAAAACGGGCGACGCGGTCGCCACGTTCGAGCCGGCTGTGGGCAACAGCTACTATTACTTCACGCAGGACGCGCCTATCTACACCGATGAGGCATGCACCACGCCGGCGAAGTCGGTGGAGAGCGGCTCCACGTACTACTACAAGCACGACTACTACGCCATGGAGAACGGCAAGCCCGTCGCGAAGACCGAGCATGTGTCCTTCCCCGGCGATGCTGCCGAGCAAGCTGAGGGCGTTATCGCCAAGGATTCCGCGGGCGCCTGCTACTTCAAGTCCGGCGCGCCGCGCTTGACCTACATCAACGAGCTGCACAAGGTCAAGACCGATAATCCCACGGCAACTGCCGCAGACGTGCTGAACCCGAAGTGGAGCGGCACCGAGCAGTCCGCCGCGCAAACGCAGATCAACGCCTATCTGGGCAATAACGGCAAGCTGAGCATGGACGTGCCCGGCACGCTGACGGTGACGAAGCAACTGAAGCTGCCCGTTGGGTACAACGCGGCTGATTTCGCCAACGATTCCTTCGAGTTCACCATCGCGATGCAGGATGCCGTCGGCAAGAGCTTCAACGCCGTGGTGAAGGACGCGAACGGCGAGCAGCAGGGCGATAGGTTCGTGCTGGTGTTCGGCCAGGACGGCCAGGCGGAGCATTCCCTGAAGCCGGGCGAGACCCTGTACGTGTACGGGCTTTCCGATGGCTGGGGCTATAAGGTAAGCGAGACGCCGCGTGATGGCTTTACGGCAAAGGCCGCTGGCGAGGAAGGCAAAATCGCTGCTGGGAAAACGAGCGCGGTAACGTACACGAACACGTATGCCGCATCCGGCACGCTGGATGGCAAGACGTACCTTAAGGGCAAGAAGGTGCTGACCGGTCGCGAGTGGCTCGAAACCGACAAGTTCACGTTCGTTCTGAAGGATGCCGATACGTCCGTTGAGGCGCCGATGCCGCCGACCGGCACCCTCGGCGAGACGCGTGTTGAGGTAACGCAGCCGTTAGGCACTCCGGCCGGTACAGAAGTGCCTTTCAACTTCCAAGACATCAGCTACTCGAAGCCGGGCACGTATACGTATGAGATTTGGGAGTCTGAGGAGCTCAGCACCCTGAACTCCGGCGTGAGCGCGTCTCAGGCGTTGTACCAGGTCGTCGCGACGGTAACCGATGAGAGCCACAACGGTACGCTGACGGTGAAGTCTAAGATGACGAAGCTGTTTGACGATGATGGCGTGAAATGCGAGGAGCTCATCGAGAACGATACGGCGTCGTTCGTAAACGAGTACGATACCTCTGAGGTGAAGTGGACCCCCAGCGGCACGAAGACGTATACGGATACGACGGGTGAGAACCCCCTTAAGCCGGACATGTTCCATGTGATCGTTTGCACGAATAACGCTAAGGCGCCGTTGCCCGAGGGCGAAGGCGTGACGCGTGTCGATCGCGGCGAATGGCGCGGTGCTCTGACCACGGTTGAGGCGGGCGGCAGCATCGCGTGGCCGTCGGCGAAGTACGAGCATAAAGATCTTGACCCTGAAACGTACGATGCCACCTTCGAGTACAAGATCGTCGAGGTGGTCAAGGTCGGCGATGAGTGGCTTGCCGTGAATGACCCTCAGGCGTCCGATTATGGCCTGCCCGGCATGGAGTACGACAAGACGGCGTGGACTGCGAAGGTGACCATCAAGGACGAGGCCGGCGTACTTGTGCTGAATGCCGAGTACTATAAGGATAAGAACCCGGATCCGATTACCGGTAGCATGTTCGGCTTCAGCAACACGTACAAGCCCGACCCCGCCAAACTCGAGGGCGATACGGCGATTACCGGCACCAAGGTGCTGACTGGCCGCGATATGGCGGAAGGCGAGACGTTCGGCTTCAAGCTGAGCGCGGCCGACGAGGTCACGCAGAAGGCCATCGACGCCGGCAGCATCGTCATTCCGCAGGGTGCCGCTGAAGCTGTGGTGAGCGGTGCGAAGGAGGGCGCTGAGACTCCGTTCTCCTTCGGCGAGATGACGTTCAGCAAACCTGGCACGTATTCGTTCGCGGTGCAGGAGAACCAGTACTGCGGCAAGGGCCTTGACGCAGCGGGCGCTGCAACCGGCGGCATCGTGTTCGACCGTCATGTCCACAAGGTTACGGTCAAGGTGACCGATAACCATAGCGGCAATCTGGTCGCCGAGGTGAGCTACGACAACGGGCCGGCGAAGTTCGAGAACAAGTACGAGCAGAATGCGCAGTTCTCCGGCATCACCGTGCAGAAGACGCTGAACGGCCGTGACATGGCAGCTGATGAGTTCTCCTTCAACATCCATGGTGTGGACAAGGAAGGCGCAGTTGCCGCTACCGAGGCCGAAGACCGCTTGACGGTTTCCGACCGCAGCTTCACCAACGCTGCGCGTGCCGATGGCGTCGCGTGCGATATGGCGAAGATGAACGGCGTCACGTTCACGCAGGCTGATATCGGCAAGACGTTCGCGTACGAAGTGCGCGAGGTCGTGCCCGCTGAGGGCGATCGCAAACCCGGCGTCACCTACGACGAGAGCGTGCATACGCTCGAGATCACGGTGGGCATGAGCGGCGATGCCGACAAGCATCTGACGTTGACCACCAAGCTGGATGGGGAGGTCGTCGATCCCGCAATCGTGGCGTTTGTGAACGGCTACCAGGCAACCCCGACCAGCTACGATACCGCCACCGCCGGCCTGAGCAAGGTGCTCGAGGGCCGCGATTGGATCGATTCCGACAACTTCATGTTCGAGTTGAAGGCGCTCGATGGCGGTCCGCTGCCCAAGGATTCCGCGGGCAACGATGTGGCATACGCGACGGTGACCAAGCCGAACGCGGAGAGCTTCGGATTCGGCACGATCGAGTTCACGTCCGACATGGTGAAGGCCGAGCCCGACCATAAGCGCACGTTCACCTACGAGGTGCGCGAGGTCGTGCCCGCCGATGGCCATAAGCTGCCGGGCATTCAGTACGACGACAACGTGGCAACCATCAAGGTGACGGTGTCCGACGATGGCTCCGGTATGCTCAAGGCCTCTGCGGTCGCGGAGAACACCAGGTTCGTGAATCGCTACGCTGCTGAAATCGATTACACGGCGGTGGGCGGTCTGAACGTGGCCAAGACCCTGACCGGCCGCGATATGGCCGAGGGTCAGTTCACGATCAAGGTGACCCCTGGCGACGAGGCGTCGGCGTACGCGCTGGGTCTGCCGCTGGAAGGCGCCGAGATCGCTATGCCTGCAGCGGCTGATGGCGTGCAAGCCGTGAAATCCGCGCTGGGCGAGCAGCACGTGGTGCTGCGCCAGAGCGACGTGGGCAAGACGTACACCTATAAGGTGGTCGAGGTGGTAGGCGAAAAGGTTACCGGCTACACCTACGACACGACGGAGTACACGGTAACGGTGACGGTCGAGGACAACCCGGAGCAGGCCGCGTTGACGGTCAAGACCGTGGTGGCCGGCGGGCCTGAAGGCATCAAGACGTACGTGTACGGCGCAGACCCGTCTGCTGCCGGCACGGGCCCCGCGGTGGTTCCCTTCGCCAACGCGTATGCCGCCTCCACCGATAACCCGGGCGGTGCAGCCGCTCAGGTGACGGCGACCAAGGCGCTCACGGGACGTCCGCTTTCCGCCGATGAGTTCACCTTCGCGGTGAAGTACGCGAAGGGCGGGGACGACCTGCGGACGGCTAAGAACGCGGCCGATGGCACTGTGACGTTCGACGGCCTTCATTACACCACCGAGATGCTCGAGGGCCTGGTGACCGACGGCAACGCCTCCAAGGCCTCCGACAAGGGCGTCACCTCGTGGACGGTGAGCTACCTGGCTTACGAGAAGACCGACGGCCTGGCCGACCAGGGCATCACGGCGCAGACGCAGCCGATCCCGTTCACAGTGACGGTCGTCGATAACGGCAACGGCTCGCTCACGGCAACGGCGAACCTGGATAAGGGCTTGAAGTTCGAGAACACGTACTCCACGGGCGATCCGGTGCAGGTGGGTCTGTCCGGCGTGAAGACGCTGCAGGTAGCACCCGGGCTTGACCCGGCCTCCATCGAGGACAAGTTCACCTTCACGGTGACCTCCGACGATGCGGCCGCTCCCATGCCCGAGCGCACCACCGCCAAGAACGCGGCGGACGGCAGCGTGGACTTCGGCACCATCAAGTTCACGTTGGACGACCTCAACAGCGCCCTGGGCGTGAACGACCAGACGGCCGCCGCGGACGCCGACAAGGCCGAAGCGGATGCTGCGAAGGCCGCCGACCAGGCTGCAGCACCGGCTAAGGAAACCGACGCCGATGCATCGAAGGCTGCCGCGGACGCCGACAAGGCCGCCGCGGGTGCGGATAACGCTTCCGCTAAGGCGGCCGACGACGGCGACAAGCCCGCCGCTGACCAGGGCGATAAGCCCGCGGCAAGCGACGGACAGGGTGCGGGTGCCGTAGCGGCTCCCGATGCCGCAAACGGTACGGTTGACGTGGCCGCTCCCGGCAACCAGCCGGCCGACCAGCCGGCGAACCCGGAGCCCGAGTCCGGCAAGCCGCGTTCCCACGTGTTCACCTATAAGGTGACGGAGAGCGGTTCCGTGCCCGGCGTGACCAACGACGCCGCGGCGACCAAGACGGTCAGCTTCAAGGTGACCGACGACGGCGCCGGCAAGCTGACGGTCGAGCGCCAGGGCGCTGCGGGGAACCCGGCGTTCTCCTTCGCCAACACCTACACGGTGAAGCCCGCTCACTCCAGCGTGACCGATCAGGTGACGGTGACCAAGACGCTGACGGGCCGCGACATGACTGCCGGCGAATTCGCATTCGAGCTGCTCGAGGGCGAAGATGTGGTGGCGACCGGCGTTAACGCCGCCGACGGCAGCGTGGCGCTGAGCGCGGTGGAGTACACGCAGCCCGGCACGCATCGCTACACGTTGCACGAGGTCGGGGGCGGCACCATTGCCAACGGCGTAACGTACGACGGCGCGACGTACACCGTGGTCACCACGGTGAAGGACAACGGCGACGGCACGCTCGGCGTGGCCCATGCGCTGGAAGGCGCGCGCGAGGCGACCTTCGCCAACGCCTACCAGGCAACGCCCACAACGGTGACCATCGGCGCCTCCAAGACGCTGGTGGGCAAGAACCTTGAGGACGGGCAGTTCACGTTCGTGCTGACCGCGGCCGACGGCACCGAGCTGAAGGCGAAGAACGCCGCCGACGGCAAGATCGCTTTCCCGGCGCTGACGTTCGACAAGCCCGGCACGTACGAGTTCGCGCTCACCGAGCTCGACGACGCGCAGGCGAACGTGACGTACGACAAGCACGCGTACAAGGTGACCGTGACGGTCGTCGATGGCGGGCTCGGCCACCTGAACGCAACGGTGGCAGGCGATGCCGACGTGCTCGCGTTCACGAACACGTACGCCGAGCCTCCGGCACCCGTGCAGCCCACGCAGCCCGGCGGCAAGACCTTCGCGCCGAGCGGGCCTATCGGCAAGGCGCTGATGCAGACGGGCGACGACAAGCTTGCCCTGGTCCTGCCGCTTGCGGCAGTGGCTCTGGCGGGCGCGGCGTCCATCGCGGCGCTGGTCATCATGCGCCGTCGCGATAAGCGCTAGCACGTCCGATTACGGCGAAGGTGGGATATAGGGAACCCGCCGTCGCACCTGCATAGGGCGGCGGCGGGATGCAAGAAAGAGGGCCGGGTTGATACCCGGCCCTCTTCGCGTTTCGTTGCGTTGTGCGTTGTTGCTCGCTTGCGGCGCAGCTGCTTCGCGGCCCTGCTGGGCTGCTGTTGCCCCGCGGCCCCGTTGCTTGCTCGCGTGCTGCGGCTGGCGGCGCCGCCGTGCGCGGCCCGGCGCTCCGCGGCCTCGCGCGTGCCCCCGTTGCTACACGGGCTTCACCTCGACGCCGGCCTCGGTCAGCGCGGTGCGGATCTTGCCGGCGAACTCGAGCGCGTGCACGTTGTCGCCGTGGATGCAGATGGTGTCGGGCTTCACGGTGATCAGCTTGCCCGATGCCGACTCGATGGCGCCTTCCTTCACGGCGCGCACCACGCGCGCCACGGCGAAGTCCTCGTCGGTGATGACGGCGTCGGGGAGCTTGCGCGACACCAGCAGCCCCTCGTCGGTGTAGTTGCGGTCGGCGAAGAACTCCTGCGCGGTGCGGATGCCCTCCGCCTGGCCCGCGCGGATGAGCTCGCTGTTCGCCAGGCCCACCAGCACCAGGTCCAGGTTGGCGTCCTTCACGGCGGCGGCCACGGCACGGGCAAGCTCCGGGTCCACGGCGGCGCGGTTGTACAGCTGGCCGTGCGGCTTCACATGGTGCATGCGCGCCCCGGTGGCGTGGCAGAAGGCCTGCAGCGCGCCGATCTGGTACAGGATGTAGTCGTAGGCCTCGTCGGGCGACATGGCGATGTCGCGGCGGCCGAAGCCCTGCAGGTCGGGGTAGCCCGGGTGCGCGCCCACGGCAACGCCCGCGTCGGCGGCAAGCTTGACGGTGCGGCGCATGACCGCCGGGTCGCCGGCGTGCATGCCGCACGCCACGTTGACGCTGGAGACCAGCGGGATGACCTGATCGTCAAGCCCGAGCGTGTATCGCCCGAAGCTTTCCCCCAGGTCGGAGTTGAGATCGATGCTCGGCATGTTCAACACTTCCATTTCCATATACATGAGCGTGCGCGGTTGCGGCATGCCGCAACCGCGCACGGCGTCGGTTCGGGTTGTTCTCCCTCGGACAAGCCCTGGGCGAATCGGTGCGTTTGCCCTGCTAGCCCTTCAGGTCCACGTTCTTGGTGTCCGTGATCAGCATGTAACCGGGGGCGTGCGTGATGGCGAACGGCGGCTTGCTGTTCATGACGATGGACTGCGGGGTGACGCCGCATGCCCAGAACACCGGCACCTCGCCGGGGTTGATGTCCACCGGGTCGCCGAAGTCGGGCTTGGCGATGTCCTTGATGCCGATGACGGAGGGGTCGCCGATATGCACGGGCGCGCCGTGCACCTTCGGGATGGCGCCGGAGATCTGCACCGCCTTCACCACTTGGTCGTAGGGGATGGGGCGCATGCTGACCACCGTGTTGCCGCTCATGGAGCCGGCCGGCTCGCACGCCAGGTTGGTAAGGTACATGGACACGTTGCGGCCCTGCGTGTTGTGGCGCATCTCGATGCCCGCCTCGATCAGCTCGCTCTCGAAGCTGAACGAGCAGCCGATGATGAACGCCACCAGGTCATCGCGCCAGTAGTCCACCACGTCGTCGACCTCGTCCACCATGACGCCGTCCTTGTAGATGCGGTATCCGGGGAAGTCGGTGGCCACGTCGCAGTCCTTCGCGCAGATGTGCGTCATGCGCTCGCCCACCTCGGTGACCTCCAGGATGGGGCAGGGCTTGGGGTTGCGCTGCGCGAACAGCAGGAAATCATAGGCCTGCTCGCGCGGCAGGATGATCAGGTTCGCCTGCGCGTAACCCGGGCACAGGCCGCTCGTGGGGGCGGCGAACTTGCCTTCGCGGATCAGATGACGCGCCTCGGCGGGCGTGGCGCGGAGCATCTGCTCCCACACGTCGGCGTCGACGCCTTCGGGCTTTGCAGGTACCGGCATTTCGATTCCCATAACGCTTCCTTTCTTCGATCCCTACACTTCGCCTGCAAGGAACTGCTCGATGAAGCCCGTGTCGGCAAGGCCGGCGCGGAACGTCTCGTTCTCCATGATGGCGTATTGGAAGTCAAGGTTGGTGTTCACGCCCACGACCACCATCTCCTCGAGCGCGGTGCGCATCTTGGCGATGGCCTCGGTGCGGTTGCGGCCCTGCACGATGATTTTGGCGATCATGGAGTCGTAGTACGGCGAGATCTCGAAGCCGTCGTAGGCCGCGGTGTCCACGCGCACGCCGTTGCCGCCGGGCAGGTGCATCTGCGAGATGGTGCCGGGGCTGGGCATGAAGTTCTTCTCAGGGGTTTCGGCGTTGATGCGGCACTCGATGGCGTGCCCGCGCAGCGTGATGTCGTCCTGGGTGAACGACAGCGGCTCGCCGGCGGCAACGCGGATCATCTCGCCCACCAGGTCGGTGTGCGTGACCATCTCGGTGACGCAGTGCTCAACCTGGATGCGCGTGTTCATCTCCATGAAGTAATAGTTGCGCTCGGCGTCCATGAGGAACTCGATGGTGCCGGCGGACGTGTAGCCCACGGCGCGCGCGGCCTTCACGGCGTCGTTCATCATGCGGCGGCGCAGGCCCTCGTCGGCGTCCAGCAGCGGGCTGGGGCTTTCCTCGATCATCTTCTGGTGGTTGCGCTGCACGCTGCAGTCGCGCTCGCCCAGGGCCACCACGTTGCCGTGGTTGTCGGCGATGATCTGTACCTCCACGTGGCGCGGGTTCTGCACGGCGCGCTCCAGGTACATGGTGTTGTCGCCGAAGGCGTTGACGCTTTCGCGCTGGGCGATGTTGAACATGTCGGCGAAGTCCTCTTCGCTCTCCGACACGCGCATGCCCTTGCCGCCGCCGCCCGACGACGCCTTGATCATGATGGGCCAGCCGATGGTGCGGGCTTGCTCAAGGGCCACGTCCACGTCGTGGATGCCCTTCTTCGTGCCGGGCACCACGGGCACGCCGGCGTCCATCATGGTGCGGCGGGCCTGGCTTTTGTTGCCCATGCGGTCGATGACCTCGGGCGTGGGGCCGATGAACACGATGTCGTTGTCGCGGCACAGCTTGGCGAACGTGGAGTTCTCGGACAGAAAGCCGTAACCGGGGTGGATGGCGTCGGCGCCCGTGCCCTGGGCCGCGGCCAGGATGGCGGTGGTGTTCAGGTACGAATCGCGCGCCGGCGCGGGGCCGATGCATACGGCCTCGTCGGCCAGGTAGGTGTGCAGGGCGTGGCGGTCTGCCGTGGAGTACACGGCAACCGTCTTGATGCCCATGGCGCGGCATGCGCGGATGATGCGCACGGCTATCTCTCCGCGGTTGGCTATGAGGATCTTGTTGAACATGGGGCTCGCCTGCCCTTACGCGTTCGCGCTGGTGGAGATGCGGAACAGCGGCTGGTCGTATTCGACCTGCGTGCCGTTGGCTGCCAGCACCTCGGTGATGATGCCCGGCGCGGGGGCCGTGATCTCGTTCATCATCTTCATGGCCTCCACGATGGCCAGCGTCTGGCCGGTCAGCACCTCCTGGCCCACCTTCACGAACGGGTCCTCGTCGGGGCTGGGGCCGGCGTAGAACGTGCCCACCATGGGGCTGCGGACCACGCTG